>Ga0160427_10000911_pt1 | contig 18047 bp, 15 predicted proteins | sample SolpanmetagenomL_FD_108194 | JGI IMG/M metagenome (GOLD analysis project Ga0160427, IMG submission 108194) | Solar panel surface microbial communities from Lawrence Berkeley National Laboratory, California, USA - L | ecosystem: Engineered > Built environment > Solar panel > Unclassified ...
CTCGGCGGGCGGCTGCGCACTCAGCTTGGCGGCCTCCACGTCTTCGCGGTACGACTCTTCGCGCGGCTGGTCGCTCTCGTCCCAGTAGCGGCTCAGGATTTCGCCGCCGGGCAGGCGTACCACGCGGCCGGCCGCCACGCCGGGCTTGAGGCTGGCGCCGCCGGCCGTCCAGTAGGCGTATTCCTTCAGCAATTGGGGCCGAAACTCGGTGTAGGCGCGGCTGCCGGGGCCTTCGGCCTGGGCCAGCAATTGCACCATGAGGGCAAAAAACGGCGGCTGCGAGCGCGTGAGGTAGTAGGTGCGCGTGCCGTTGGGAATGTGCCCGTACTGGTCGAGCAGGTAAGCAAAGTTGGCCACCATATCGCGCAGCAGCGCCGTGCGGCCGGCCGCCCGCAGGCCCAGCATGGTGAAGTACGAGTCCCAGTAGTACATCTCGCGGAAGCGCCCGCCGGGCACCACGTAGGGGCGCGGCAACGACAGCAGCGACGAGTAGGGTGCGGCCGTGGCCTGGGCCGGGCGGCGCAGCACCGTCCACAGGGTGTCGAGGTGCCGGCGCAGACCGGCCTGCACGTTGCTGCGATACACGTCGGTGGCGGCCACGGGCGGCGTAAAGTATTTGGCCACGAAGGCCTTCAGGTCGAAGCCCGGCTGGGTGCGCTGCTGGGCGTAGGCGGCCAGAATGCTGGCGGGCGGGGCCAGCGGCAGGGCATCCACGAAGGTCTTGCCGTCGGGATAGGCGCGGCCCAGCTGCACGGCCTCAAACAAGCCGGGGTAAAGCTGGCGTGGCGTGGGCCGCGGCGCGGGGGCCGCGGGCTGGGCCTGGGCGGCACAGGCCGCCAGCAGCAGGCCACCGCTGAGGAGAAGGTTTTTCATACGAAAGCTGCGGAGTGGGAATAAGCAAAGGTGCCGGGTGCCGCGCACTTAATCGCCACCGGGGCGCGTTAAGGCGCTAACTATTTTGCCCACCCGCGTTTTCCACCTTACCCGCTAGTTTAATTTCTGCATGAAAAATATCCTGCCTAAACAAGCCTGGCTGCTCCTGCTCCTGCCCTTCGTGGTGCTCACAGCCAGCAGTTGCGAGAAAATCCTGAACCTGCTCAATTTCAAAATCAACGACTCGACCAGCTTCACCATTCCGGCCACCGGCCTGCTGGCCAACACGGTCCTCACCCTGCCGGGCGTCACGGTCAACTCGACCTCGGGCACCACCTACGCCAGCAATAACACCACGGCCGACTACGTGCAGGACGTGACGCTCGACCAGCTCACGCTCACCACCACCAGCCCCGCCACCCAAACCTTCGACTTCCTCAAAAGCATCAGCGTGTACATCGCCACCGATGCCGCCGGCACCAACAAGGTGCTGCTGGCCTCGCTCAACCCCGTGCCCACCGGCCAAACCACCATCACCCTCACGCCCAGCGGCAGCAAGCTCGACGCCTACCTGCGCAACGGCTCCTACACCCTCTTCACCACCGCCGAGCTAGCCCAGGCCCTGCCCCAAAACACGACCGTGCGCGCCGACTCGCGCTTCAACGTAAAGGCGAACGTGAAATAGCTGGCTGACCTAAACAGCTTTAATACTAATCCTTAAACACTAGGTATTGCGGGGGCACGGCGTCGATGAGCCACACGCCGTTGCCGGCCTGGTAAAACACGCCGCCGGCCGCGTGCAGCGCGGCAGCCTGCACCGTTAGCAGCACGGGGCGGCCCCGGCGCTGGCCCACGCGGTGGGCGGTGGTTTCGTCGGCGGTGAGGTGCACGTGGTGGCGGCTCATTTTCTGCAAGCCCTCGCGCCGGATGGCCGGCAGCGCGGCCGGGGCCGTGCCGTGATAAAGCAGCGCGGGCGGCACGGCGGGCGGCAGCTGCAAGTCTACTGCCACGCTGTGGCCCTGCTGCGCCCGCAGGCGCTGGCCGCTGGCATCGAAGGCAAAGCGCTGCTTGTCGCTGTCCTCCACTAGGTCGTCCAGTTCATCACGGGTGAGGGGATGGCCGTGGGCGGCGCAGGCGGCCAGCAGGTCGGGCACCGCCACCCAGCCCCCTTCTTGCAGGGTGAGGCCGATGGCGGCGGGCGCGTGGCGCAGGTGCTTGCTCAAAAACTTACTCAGGCGGGTGGCGTGCTTGGGGTCCATGAGGGAAAAGGTGGTGCCGGCTTTGTAGTCCGCGTTGGCGTGTCTTGCTACGTCAACCCAGGCTGCAAAGTCGGCATTACTGCCCGACCTTTGCCCCATGCAGCTTGAAGAAAACGTTTCGCTCCGCCCCTACAACACCTTTGGCCTCGACGTGCAGGCCCGCTACTTTGCCCGCTTTGCCTCGGTAGCCGAGTTGCGGCTGCTACTGGCCCGGCCCGAGGTGCAGGCCGGCCCGCTGCTCATTCTGGGTGGCGGCTCCAACCTGCTGCTAACGCAGGATTTTGGGGGCGTAGTGCTGAAAAATGAAATCAAGGGCCTCGAAATCATCTCCGAAGACGCCGATGAGCACACTGCCCTGCTGCGCGCCGGGGCCGGCGAAAGCTGGCACGGCCTCGTCGAATACACGCTCGACCAGGCGCTGAGCGGCATCGAAAACCTGTCGCTCATTCCTGGCACAGTGGGCGCGGCCCCGCTCCAGAATATAGGGGCCTACGGCGCCGAGCTGCAAGACACCTTCGAGCGGCTGGAGGCGCTGGAAATAAGCACCGGCGAGCTGCGCGTATTCGATAAGGAAGCCTGCGGCTTTGGCTACCGCGAAAGCGTGTTTAAGGGGCCGCTGAAAGGGCAGTTTGTGGTGACGGCCGTGGTGCTGCGGCTGCACCGTGCCAGCGCCGGCCGGCCCACCAACGTGCGCTACGGCGCCATCCAGGACACGCTCACCGACCTAGGCCTCGACGCCCAGGAGCCCACCCCGCGCGAGGTGAGCCAGGCCGTGGTGCACATCCGCCGCTCGAAGCTGCCCGACCCGGCCGAAATCGGCAACGCGGGCTCGTTTTTCAAAAACCCCGAGATTTCGCAGCACAAGTTCGACGAGCTGCAAAGCCGCTACCCCGGCCTGCCCGGCTACCCGGTGCCGGGCGGTGTGAAGGTGCCCGCCGGCTGGCTCATCGAGCAGGCCGGCTTCAAAGGGCTGCGGCGCGGCGCCGGGGCAGGCACCCACGGCGTGCACGAGCGCCAGGCGCTGGTGCTCGTCAACCACGGCGGGGCCACCGGCCAGGAGCTGCGCGCGCTGGCCGAGGAAGTCATCCGGGCCGTGGGCACGCAGTTTGGCATTGAGCTGCACCCCGAGGTTAACATCCTGTAGCGAAGCACCTTATTCTGGCCGCTGTCAGCCTTAACTCAGAATTAACACAGACGAGCGGGTTTCAGCCGTTATTTTGCGGCTTCCGCCAGCCTTCGGTCTAATTCTCTGCTCTATGATTCTCTACTCTACTTCTCTGCTCATGGCCAGCCTAGCCGGCAACCTGCTGGCCGGCCCCGGCCCTAGCCCTAGCCCCAAACCAGCCACGCCGCCCGGCCCCGTGGTGCAGTCGCTGAAGGCAGCCAAGGCGCAGGGGGCGGGCGCTACCGTCACGGTGCGGGGCGTCATCACCAACGGGCCAGAGCTGGGCGCGCTGCGCTTCGTGCAGGATGGCGAGGCGGGCCTGGCGCTCTACGCCCTGCCCACCCGCGTGCCGGGCTACGACGAGCTGCGGGCCGGCGACAGCCTGCAAGTGACCGGGCAGCTCAAGAGCTATAATGGCCTGCTAGAGATGGACCCCATCACCACGGTGCGCAAGCTGGCCGGGGGCCGGCCGGTACGCGCCCTCAAGGTGCCCGTGAGTGAGGTGAGCAGCGCCTATGTAGAAGCCAATGAAGGCCGCCTGCTCGAACTGACGGGCGTGACCAAGCTCACCAATTCGGCCGGCACGCCGGTAGAAACGCTGACGGCCAACTCGAACTTTCTGCTCGACGGCGACAAGGGCGCCATGCTGCGCGTCACCAACTCCAGCACCGGCCCCACGGGCATCATCGACTCGGCCGTGCCCAAGGGCGAAACCTTCGACGTGCGCGGCATCCTGAGCCAGTTTTCGCCCAGCGGCACCGGTGGCTACCAGCTGCTGCCGCGCCTCTCTACCGACATCGTGCGCGGCGGCGGCCTGCCCCGCATCACGGCCGAGCCCGTGCCGGTGGGCACCACGCCCCAAAGCTTTACCCTCGAATACACGACCCTTTACCCCGGCGATACCCGCCTCAGCTACGGCCCCTCGGCCTCGGAGCTGACCGAGCAGCGCGTGGAAGAAGGCTTCAGCACCCAGCACCGCATCACCGTCGAGGGCTTGGAGCCCGGCACCACGTACTACGTGCGGGTGGGCTCGCGCAACGCCGCCGGCACCGCCACCTCCACGCCCGTGCCCATCATCACGGGCGGCAAGAAGAGCAACCGCAAAAACCGCTAAGCCTACCCAATAGTAGCAGCCTCAGCCCGGCCCGCTGGCTGCCGCCACTACCTGGCATAGGGTACTGGCGGCAGCCAGCGGGCCGGTGCCAATTTGGGAACCAGGCTTTTCAGTCAGGAGTTTTCTGGCTAATTTGCAGCTTCTGCCTGCCTAGCTACCCCCTCTTACTTTGTCCGTTCCGCTTGCCATTTCACCTGTTTTAGCGCGCCTGCGTGCCGAAACGCGCCCCTACCACGACGCCGTAGAGCAAAACGAGTTCAACCAGGCGCTGACGGCGGGCACGCCTAGCCACGCGGCTACGGCCCGGTTTCTGTCCAAGATGTACGGCTTTTTGCAGCCCTTCGAAACGGCGCTGGCCCAGCACGCCGACGCGCTGGGGCCCGCCTGGGAACTGGCTGCCCGCCGGCGGGCGCACCTCATTCTCCTCGATTTGCAGGTGCCCGCCGCCAGCCTGCCGCTGTGCCCGGTGCTGCCCCCGCTGGCCACCCTGCCCGAGCTGCTAGGCGCTATGTACGTGCTGGAAGGCTCGACGCTGGGCGGGCAGGTGCTGGCCCGGCAGCTGGCTAAAGCCGGCATCGACCTGCGCCGCTACTTCACCGGCTACGGGGAGCTGACTGGCCCGCGCTGGAAAACGTTTTGCCAGCTGCTGGCCGCCGCTGCCACTCCCGCCAATGAAACTAAAATTGTGGAGTCGGCGATTCACACCTTTCAACAATTAGCCGCTTGGCTAGCCCGTCCGTGAGCTTACCCGACGAAAGCCTGCTCGATAGCCCCATCACGCTTACCAACTGCGACCGGGAGCCCATTCATATTCCGGGCGCCATCCAGCCCTACGGCTTCGTGCTGTGCCTCGATGAGAGCACGCAGCGCGTGGCCTATGCCAGCGAAAACACGCCGGCGTTTCTGGGCCTGGCACCCGAGGCGCTGCACGGCCAGGGCCTCAGCCTACTGTTCTCGCCCGAGCGCCTAGCCGAGGTGCAGCAGCGCTTCCCTACCCTCACCCACGAGCGCCAGCTGCTGGGCGTGCGCCTCGAACAGGTGGCGGGGCAACCGTTTTTCAAGCTCATCCTGCACCGCTACGACCGGCTGCTGTGGCTGGAGTTTGAGCCCGTGGTGGAAACGGCACCCGCCCCACCCGACCTGGCTTTTCTGAACGCGGCCATGAGCCAGATGCTGGGCGCGGGCTCGGTAGCCGAATTTTGCCAGCACGCCGTGGAGCAGGTGCGCGCCATCACGGGCTTCGACCGGGTGGCCATCTACCGCTTTGCGCCTGACGAGAGCGGCGAAATCATTGCCGAAGCCCACCACCCCGACCTCACGCCCTGGCTGGGGCTGCGCTACCCGGCCTCCGATATTCCGCAGCAGGCGCGGGCCATGTACCTGCTCAACTGGCTGCGCTTTATCCCCGATGCCAGCTACGTGCCGGCCCGCCTGGTGCCGTTGCGGGTGCCCCGCACCAGCCGCCCGCCCGACATGACCTACGCCGTGCTGCGCAGCGTATCGCCCATTCACCTGCAATACCTGCACAACCTGGGCTCGGCGGCCACTATGACCATCTCGCTCATCGTGGAAGGCCAGCTCTGGGGCATGGTAACCTGCCACCACCGCACGCCCCGCCTGGTGAGCTACGAGCTACGCGATTTGTGCGAGTTCATCGCTAAAACGTTTTCTGCGCTATTACCCTCTAAGCAGCGGCAAGACCTGCTGGCGTATCAACTGCGGATTCGGGAGCGGCAGGCGCGGCTGTTTGAGCACGTGTCGGCCGGGGCCGATTTTGTGGCCGGCCTCTACCAGGAGGCCGTCACGCTGATGGATGTGTTTGACTGCGGGGGGGCGGCCATCTGCTTTGATGGCGAGATTACGACCATCGGCCAAACGCCCACCCGCGCCCAGCTGCAAGAGCTGCTGGCCTGGCTGCAAGCAAACGGGCAGCAGGACGTTTTTTACACCAATTCCTACGCCGCCCTCAACCCGGCGGGCCTGGCGCTACGGGGCACGGCCAGCGGCTTTATCGCCGCTTCGCTGGCCGAGGCGCCCGGCAACTACCTGCTCTGGTTTCGGCCCGAGGTGATGCAAACCGTGACCTGGGCGGGCCAAAACGAGAAGCCCCAGGCCCTGGCCGACGGGCAGATTTTTCTGTCGCCCCGCCAGTCGTTTGAAGCCTGGAAGCAACTAGTAGAAAACACAGCGGCGCCCTGGCAGCCGCTCGAAATTCAGGCGGCCCAGGACATTCGCCTGCACATTTCTGACGTGCGCCTCAAGGTATTCAACGAGCTGCACGCCCGTGCCCAGGCCCTGGGCCACCTCAACAGTGAGCTGGAGCGCAGCAACGACGAGCTGGATTCGTTTGCCTACGTGGCCTCGCACGACCTGAAAGAGCCCTTGCGCGGCATTCACAACTATTCGCTTTTCCTGCTCGAAGACTACGCCGACCAGCTCGATGCCGACGGCGTGCATAAGCTTCAGACCCTAGTGCGCCTGAGCCAGCGCATGGAAGGGCTGATTGAGGGCCTGCTCCAGATGTCGCGCGCCGGCCGCATGGAGATGGTGCTGAACGAGGTAGATATGAACGAGCTAGTGGCCGAGGTGCTGGACCTGCTTCAGCCGCGCCTGGACCAGACGCTGACGCACGTAACGGTGCATGGCCCCCTGCCCCACGTCGTCGGCGACCGGGTACGCTTGCAGGAAGTGCTCAACAACCTGCTCACCAACACCATGAAATACAGCGACGAAGGCCTGAAAACGGTGAGCATCGGCGCCGTGCAGCCGGGCGCCCCCGTGCCGGGCCGAGCGATAAATTCAGCCGACTTTCATATCTTTTACGTACAAGATGCGGGCATCGGCATCGACCCCAAGCACCACGAAAATATCTTTAAGCTATTCAAGCGCCTGCACGGGCAGGATAAGTATGATGGCGGTACTGGGGCCGGGCTGGCTATCGCGAAAAAGATGTTAGAGAAGCACGGCGGCAGCCTGTGGGTCGACTCCGCGCTGGGCCAAGGCGCTACCTTCTACTTCTCGCTTCCGAAACATTTATCTTAACTGCTCATCCACCGTGAATATCAGTCCTTTAAAGCCTATTTTGGTAGTAGAAGACAGTGCCGAGGATTTCACCGCACTGGGCCGGGCTTTTCGCAAGTACGCTCTCCAAAACCCCGTACTCCGCTGCGAAGATGGTGACCAGGCCCTGACGTACTTGCAGGGCTATGGCCACGCCGCTGGCTGGCCAGCTACGCTACCCGCCATTGTGCTGCTCGACTTGAACCTACCCGGCACTGATGGCCGCACCGTGCTCGATGTGCTCAAGAAAGACCCGCGCCTGCAAGCCATTCCCGTTATTATTTTTAGCACCTCGTCCAGCGTTCGCGACATTGAGGATTGCTACCGGTTGGGGGCTAACAGCTACCTAACCAAGCCGATAGAGTACGCGGCCCTGGAAGAGAAAATTCGGCTTACTATTACGTATTGGCTGGGCACCGCCGAATTGCCCCGGTTGAATTAAGCATTTCCAGGCACTTGGGTCGGTGAGAAAAATTCTCTTAGTTGATGACAATGAGCAAGACCGCCTGCTGTACAGGCGGTTTTTGGGTAAGCAGTTGGGCCACCAGCGGCTGGAATATAGTGAAGCAGCTTCGGGCGAGGAGGCCGTAGCGCTATTCAGCGAGTTGGAGCCCGACTGCATCTTGCTCGACTACAACCTGCCCGACATTGATGGCTTGGATTTGCTGCTTAAATTCAAGCAGCTGGCTATCAACGACAGCCTGTGCGTTATCATGATTACGGGCGGCGGCAATGAGCAGCTGGCCGTGAGTGCCCTCAACAATGGCGCGCTCGATTACTTAGTCAAGCAGCAGTTCGACCCCGAGTTGCTGAGTAAAACCGTGCGCCACGCCATCGAAAAGAATGAGTGGCGGCAGTACCAGAGCCGGTATCACTACGAGCTACAGGGCGTGAACCAGCAGCTGCGCGAGTCGCTGGAGGCGCTGGAGGAAACCCGCCTCGAAATAAGCGCCAAAAACGACTTGCTCACCGCTGCTAATGAGCAGGTAAAGGCGCGCAATGCCGAGCTGGACCAGGCCAACCAGCAGCTGGCCCGCACCAATGCCGACCTCGATAATTTCGTATACGCCGCCTCGCACGACCTAAAGCAACCCGTCAACAACCTGCACGGCTTATTCGAAGAGCTACGCTATTCGGCTGATTTTCAAGACCCGGCGGCCCCACAGATGTGGCAGTTGGTCGAAGACTCGCTCCGGGTGCTGGCCACCACCATCACCGACCTGGCTACGGTAGTGCAGGTAGAACGCCAGCCCAGCGAGCAGCCTAGCGAACAAGTAGTGCTGGCCGACCTAGCCGCCGAAGTGCGCCAGACGCTGCACACCCAGATAATGACCACCCAGGCCACGGTAGAACTGGATTTTGCGGCCCTGCCCGTTGTGAAATACGTGCATAGCAACCTACGTACGATTTTGCTCAACCTGCTCGGCAACGCGCTGAAGTATCACCACCCGCAGCGCCTGCCCCACGTGCGCCTGCGCACCTACCTGGCGGCCGGGCGGCCCGTGCTGGAGGTGCAGGATAATGGCCTGGGTATTGACCTGGTAGCGCACGGGGCCGAGCTATTCCAGCTATTTCGGCGCTTCCACCCAGATGCTGCCCCCGGCACGGGCGTAGGGCTTTTCCTGGTCAACCGACTGGTAGAAGCGCAGGGCGGCCACCTGGAAGTGAGTAGCGAGCCCGACCACGGCACCACGTTCAGCGTGTATCTGTAGCGGGCGGAAACTCAGGAAAACGGGCCATAGCTGAATAGCACATACAGCTGCCATCCCGCTGCGCCGGCCAGTGCCACCGGGCGCGCATAGCGGCGCGGCCAATGAGGCATCAAGCCCGCCAGCAAGGCCAGCACCAGCGGCAGCAGCGTGTAGGCTAAGCGCTCGGGGTAGTAGCCGAGCAGAGCAAAAAACACCCCAAACGTGGCAAAAACCCAGGCCAAGGCCCGCGCCGCCGCCCAGGGTAGCACGTCGCCTCGCCCACGCTGCTGCCACCAGGTAGCCACGTAAAGCACGACATCCAGCAGCAGCCACCCACCCACTAGCTGAAGGCTGGCACCATACTCGGCCAGCTTGCTGCCGACGAGGCCCCACCCTTCGCGAAACGGCAGGCGAGCGGCGTCCAGCAGCCAGACGAACTGATGGTAGTGGGCCGCTTCATGATTGTAATAGGTAGTGCCGTGCGCTCGCAAAATACCTATCCACAGCAGCGTGGGCAGGGCAAAAAAGGCCGCACTGACTGCCAGGCGCCCCGCCAGCTCCCACCAGCGGCGGCGAGCCGTAGGCCCCCCGCCCGCCGGGGCCCACCACCAGCCAAAAGCCAGGGCGGGCCACACCAGCACGAAGCTACCGTACGTTAGCGGCAGCAAGCCCAGGCCCCCCGACACCGCCAGCAGCCGGCCCCAGCCTGGCACCGCCCGGCGTGCCCTGATGGCCAGCACCAGGCAAGTAAGCGGCACAAAAAAGGCCAGCATCTGCTGGTGCGCCGTCCAGAAAAAGGCTTTCGTGATGGGGTTGGCTACCAGCACCCAGGCCAAGACGTAGAACTGCCAGCCCTCACCCCTGCCAGCCGCAAAGCATTGAAATACAATGCGCAGCAGCAGCAGGCTACCTAGCAGGGCCAACGCATTGAGCAGCACGTAGCCGCTGTAAAAGCCGTAGAAGCGTAGGTCATCGGGGGGCCAGCGCGGGGCCAGCCCTAGCTGCCCGGCCAGGCCTAGGGCGGCCGTGAGCGGGTAGCCCACGGCCGCACCCAGCAGCGCATACAGCGGTCGCGACTGCCGTACTTCCTGCGGCAGCAGCAGGCGCTGGGGCTGCTGCGCCATCGCCAAGTAGCCATAACTGTCGTGGTTGACCACAAACCCCAAGCCCGGCCCCACGCGCGCATAGTGCCCCCAGTATTCTACCTCCGGCGCGCCCTGCGGGGCCGGCGCCAACCAGAAGGACAGACCAACCACTGTTATCAGGGCCAGCAGCCGCGCAACCAGCGCAACCAGCCGGCGGCTACGCATGCGATAGTCCGGCATAGAAAGCAAAAAGGTGAGCCAGCATAAGGCGGATGTTGTGCGGCACGGCGGTAATGATAAGGGGTAGTGGGAAAGACAGTAATCGTAACCCAAGCCTGCAAAGCAGCGTCTGGGCACGCCGGCGGCTCACGCGGCCAGCGATAATGCCGGCCGGTGGCACTGCTCACGTGGCCCTGCCGCGCACAGGTGCGAGCATTTAGGGTCCAAGACTCGGCCGCAACGCTCGGGTTCAAAACAGGAAGAACCGGGCAAACATACGCTGGGCTTTCTTTCTTAAAAGAAGCCAACGCCGCCGGGCTGCCCGCCCATCGAAGGTAGCGAGGGCCGAGATGCTTTTTTGCCTGTGTGAAGCCCGGCGCTTTGTGCCACGCTGGCACGGCTAAGCATCACTGGCACAGCGCTTTTTTCTACGTATGCTTTCCGAACCTACTTACCTGGCCGCTCGCATGGTGGCCCCTGCCCTCGCCGCCCACTTTGCCCAGCACCGGGCCGCCGCTGCGCGACTAAGCGGGACGCCCCTAGCCCCGGCCCCGGCAGTTGCATTGCTCGAAGCCATCATTGATGTGGCGTTTTGGGCCAGCCTGCGGCGCGAAGAAGGCCGGCCCCCACGCATCTCGCTGGCCTTGCTCGAACCTGAGGCCGCCGGGCAACCCCTCCTGTTTGGGCAGCGGCTGCGCCTCACGCCGCAGGTGCTCATCAAGCTGGCCCCAGCCGTAGAGCATCCGGGCATTCACCTCGGGGTAGGGTTCGATGGCGAGGGGCTCTACATCTGGGGCACCGCCCGCCAGGTGCCGCCGGTGTGCTTCGTGCTCGAAGTGGTGGAGCCGGGCCTGCTGGTGGCCAAGCACCGCCGGGCCGACGGCTTTGGCAAGTTTGTGAACGTGGCCGTGCTGCGGGGCGACCAGATTCGGGTGGTGGATGAGGAAACGATGGGCCTGGCCGATTACCCAGCCCTGCGGGCCTCGCTGCCCCCGGTGCCCTGCCCCGCCACGGAGCCCGGCAGCGCCCCGGCCGTCGATGTGCTGCTAGAACTGGCCCGGGCCATGCGGGCGCACGGGCGCGGAGGGCTGCTCCTGCTGGTGCCGCCCGGCTCCGAGGCGTGGCGCGCCTCCATCGTGCAGCCGCTAGGCTACCCGGTGCAGCCTGCCTACGCCAGCATCGCAGACCTGCTCCAAGATGCCGACCGCAATCACCGCGACTGGCAGGAGAACATCTTGGATGCCATTGAGATAGTGGGCGGCTTCACGGCCGTGGATGGGGCCACCGTACTCACGCGCCGCTACGAGCTACTGGCATTTGGGGCCAAAGTGACGCGCCGTGCCGATGGCGCGCCCGTCGAGCAGCTAGTGGTAACCGAGCCAGTGGTGGGCAGCGGCGCTACCACCCTGCACCCCGCCAAAAACGGCGGCACCCGCCACCTCGCCGCCGCGCAGTTCGTGTTCGACCAGCACGATGCTGTGGCCCTCGTGGCCTCGCAGGATGGCAATTTCACCGTCTTCTCGTGGTCCGAAGCCCTGCGCATGGTACACGCCCACCGCATTGATGTGCTCCTGCTTTGAGTGGCTGGCCTAGCCCGGCTGCGCCAGCAGCCAGCTAGTGGCCGCCGCTTCGCTATCGAAAGAACGGTAGCGAAGCGGCAGCGTGGGGGCGCTTGTGGTGATGGAGGAAGTAGCCAGGCGTGCGAGCACATTGGTAGCCACCACCACGGCCCCAAAGCGGTAGCCGCTGGTGAGCACCGCCCCGGGCAGCCAGTCGGTGCTAATCCACTGCTGCTCTTGTGGGGTGAAAGGCAGCATACTTTCCTGGTTAATCAGCATGCAGCGCCAGCCGTAGCGCTCCAGTGCCTGCGCGGCTGTCGTAAACATGGCGCGGGTATCGGCAAACGAACGCTGCTGCGGGCCCCAGTGCAGGCGCAGGAAGCCCGCCGAATCGGCCAGCACCTGGCCAGCAGTATTCTGAAGCAGCGTGGTTACCGTGGAGTCCTCTTGCATAATCAGCCGCAAGGTACTCCCTGGGGGGTGGCTGCCCGAATCGCCTACTACTGAAGCCTCGCAACCGGCTACTTAACAGCGAATAATAAGTTAACTGTCCTGCCTGCCATTAGCGACGCATCGTCTTCTCAATGCTGTCCCACATAGCAGGTGTCAGGGCTTCCAGCTTATTAAATTCGCCGGCCCCGTTGAGCCACTCGCCTCCGTCAATGGTTACTACCTCCCCATTGATATAGGCGGAGAAATCGGACACCAGGTAAGCGGCCAGGTTGGCTAGCTCCTGGTATTGCCCCACGCGCTTGAGTGGCACGCTGGCGGCGGGGTCCAGCTTGCTGGCCAGCGGCTCGGGAAAGAGCCGGCTCCAAGCACCTTCGGTGGGGAAGGGGCCCGGCGCAATGGCATTGGAGCGAATGCCGTACTTGGCCCACTCCACGGCCAGCGAGCGGGTGAGGGCCAGCACGCCCGCCTTGGCCGCCGCCGAGGGCACTACATAGGCCGAGCCCACGGAGGCATACGTAGTCACGATATTGAGAATAGTGCCGGGCTGCTGCTCCGCTATCCAGTGCTTGCCCAGGGCCAGGGTGCAGTTGTAGGAGCCGCGCAGCACAATGTCCACTATCACGTCGAAGGCCTTGTGGCTGAGGCGCTCGGTGGGGCTGATGAAGTTACCGGCCGCATTGTTGAGCAGCACATCGACGCGGCCAAACTCCTGGCAGGTGCGGGCCAGCATTTCCTCTACTTCGTTGTACTTGCGCACGTCGCAGGCCAGGGCTAGAATCCGCCCGCCCGTTTGCTGACGTAGTTCAGCCGCCGTTTGCTCCAATACGGCGAGTTTGCGGCTGGTAATGGTCACGTTGGCGCCTAATTGCAGGAAGTAAGTCGTCATGGCACGCCCCAGCCCCGTTCCGCCGCCCGTTACAATGATGGTTTTACCGGCCAGCGCATTATCACGCAGCATCGGTTGAGCAAAAGCATTGGTTGTCATCGGGGCAGAGTAAGCCAGCTAGCGGCTGGGGGTGAGAAAGCCCCGAAGGTAAGTAGCAGTTGCTACCAAGTTATAACATGCAGCCCGGTCTTTATCAATTCATGTGCAACTTGCAACCTTTTTACATAGACAACTAGTATCTGAGCATAATTTTTATGTCCATCCCCCCCCTTACACGCTCGGCAAACGGGTCTTCTACGGTAGCCGTCTTAGGATGCGGCTGGCTAGGTATGCCCTTGGCCCGGCAGCTGTTAGCGCAAGGCCACCGGGTGCTGGGCACTACTACTACCCCCGAGCAGCTACCCCTGCTAACGGCCGCCGGCATCGAGCCGCGCCTGCTGCAATTAGGTAGCACCTTTGGGCCAGCCGACGAGGCCGGCCTTACCGAATGGCTGCGGCGCGCCGATATCCTGGTGCTCAACGTACCGCCGCGTGCAGCCGTGGCGGGCGGCTACCCGCAGCTGCTGCGCCCGGTGCATCGGGCCGTAGCAGCCGCCCGCGTGCAGGCTGTGCTATTCGTATCAACCACCGGCGTGTACCCCGATGAGCCGCGCCTGATGCGCGAAAACGACGCCGTGAGCACCCGCGATGCCGCGTCCGACGTGCTGCGTACCGAGGGCCACTTTGTGCCGCGCTACGGCCAGTGGCGAAGCACGGTGGTGCGCTTGGGCGGCCTCATCGGGCCCGACCGGGCGCCGGGGCGCTTCCTGGCTGGCCGCCGCAACTTGCCTTCGGGCAATGCTCCTACCAACCTGCTGCACCTCACCGACGCGGTGGGCGTGCTCAGCACCATCGTCGGCCGCCACATCTGGGGGCACACGCTTAATGTGTGCGCGCAGCAGCACCCGCCCCGGGCCGAGTTTTATCCGCTGGCGGCTGCCTACCTGGGCTTGGAGCCGCCCACGTTTCAACCCGACGGCAGTGGGGGTAAAATTATCGATTCGAGCCGCTTGCGCAGCCTGGTGCCCTACACGTTTCAGCACGACGACGTGCTGGCGGCCCTGCCCTACTGCTAAGGCCGCCGCCGGAGGCTTTATCTTTGTAAATGTCCTCGTCTACTTTGCCTGTCCCACCTAGTGCTTCCTCCCCCAGCCCAGCCCTTGTCGTGCTGGGCGGCGGCGCGGCGGGTTTTTTTGGGGCTATTGCCTGCGCGGAGGCCCACCCAGGGCAGCCAGTCTGGCTGCTTGAAAAAAGCCCGAAGCTCTTGAGTAAGGTGCGCATTTCGGGCGGGGGCCGCTGCAACGTGACGCACGCCTGCGAGTCGGCGGCGCAACTGGTGCAGCATTACCCCCGCGGTGGGCGGCAGCTCAAAGAGGCTTTTCGGCAGTTTGGCGTGGCCGATACCATCGCCTGGTTTGCCCAGCGCGGAGTGGCGCTCAAAACGGAGGCCGACGGCCGCATGTTTCCAACCACCGATAGCAGCGAAACCATCGCCCGCGCCCTCGAAGACGCTGCCCGCCGTGCCGGCGTGCGCGTGCTCACCCGCACGGCCGCCGAGCAGATTACCCCATTGCCCGGCGGTGGCTTTCGCCTGGCAATCAGCGGGGAAGGCAGCACTGCACTGGGCCCGGAGCTGGATGCCAGCCAACTGCTGATTGCTACCGGCGGCAACCCAAAGTCGGCTGCCTACGATTGGCTGCGGACCTTGGGCCACACCATTGCCGAGCCGGTGCCCTCGCTTTTTACCTTCAACGTGCCTACTTCGCCGCTGCGGGAATTGCCCGGCGTAAGCGTACCCCACGCCCGCGTAGTGCTGGCCGGCGAGAAGCTGCAATACGAAGGCCCCTTGCTGGTTACGCACTGGGGCGTGAGCGGCCCGGCTGTGCTCAAGCTTTCGGCCTGGGGTGCTCGTCGCCTGCATGACTTGAGCTACCACGGCACGGCCCTCATCAGCTGGGTGCCCACCCACACCGACGAAACGCTACGCCCCTGGGCCCAGGCTTTTCGCCTTGAGCATGGCAAGAAGCAGGTAGCGGCCCACCCGCAGTTTGGCCTGCCCACGCGCCTGTGGCGCACGCTGGTGACCGAGGCCGGCATCGGCCCCGAAACCCGGTGGAGCGACGTGCCTGCCAAAGCCCAAAACCGCCTGCTGGAACTGCTGCTACGCACGCCCTTGCAGGTGCAGGGCAAAACGACTCACAAGGACGAGTTTGTGACTTGCGGTGGCATTCCGCTTGGGGAAGTCAGCCTGACTACGTTTGAGAGCCGCCGCGTGCCGGGCTTGTTTTTTGCCGGCGAAGTCCTTGATATTGATGGCATAACAGGTGGCTTCAACTTTCAGGCAGCCTGGACGACCGGCTTCCTAGCCGGGCAGGCAATGGCTAAAGTTGGCCAGCCGGTGGTCTAGGTGCGGCAGCTAGCGCAACAGTGTAAGATTGGGACATCTTTGGCCATACTGTAACCCTACGGGCAGTTGGCTAGTAAAACAGCTCACCTTTCCAACTTACATTTCCTTTTCCAATCATGGAAGCCAAAGCCACCCAAGCCGCCCTCAACACGCTCATCACCGTCCTCAAAGATGGCCAGAAAGGCTACGCCGACGCAATGACCGACGTAAAGGACGCGCACCTGAAAGACCTGTTCAAGAAATACTCGGCGCAGCGCGCCAGCTACGTTACCGAGCTGGAAGACCAGATGTTCAAGCTCGACCTGCACCCCGACACCAGCGAAGGCTCGTCGGTAGTAGGTGCCATTCACCACGCCTGGATTGACCTGAAAGCTGCCGTAACCGGCCACGACAACCATGCCATCCTGGCCGAGTGCGAGCGCGGTGAGGACGTAGCCAAGAAGGCCTACGAAGAGTTCAACAAAGTACAAGACCTGCCCAGCGACCTGAAGACGATTATCGCGAAGCAGTCGCAAGGTGTACTGGCAGCCCACAACGAAATCCGCGACCTGCGCGACTCGACCAAGTAGGCAATTAATTAGCGCGGATTTTGCAGACTTTGTGAACCGTTCTTCTCTAAAAAACAAAGAGGCTACCCAGTGGGTAGCCTCTTTGTTTTTTAGCTATTTTGCCTCCAAGTGCAGTTTGGGTAGTCTAGCTCACAGGTAAAGTCAACGCCGTAGAGCCATAACGAGGCTATTAAAAGCAATTAGTATTAAAAAGAAAGGGCAGCCCAATGGGCTGCCCTTTCTTTTTAGCTGGAAAAGCGCTGTTCATAAAATTCGTGAAATCCGCGCTAATCAGTAGTCTATTCGCCGCTGTCGCGCTTGCCTTTGTAGCCACCGCCGTAGCTGCTGCCACCCTGGCCACCTTTGTAGCCGCCGCGCTGGTAACCACCGCCTTGGCTGCCGCCACGGTCACCGCCGTAGCTGCTGCCACCTTCGCGACGGTCGCCGCCTTTATAGCCGCCGCCGTAGCTGCTGCCACCTTCGCGGCGCTCGCCACCACCGTAGCTGCTACCACCGCGGCTACCACCACCGTAGGGCGGGCGACCACCTTCGCGACGGTCGCCGCCGCCGAAGCCGCCGCGACGCTCACCCCCACCGAAGCCACCTTCGCGGCGCTCGGGGCGGTTGGTGCCTTCCTCTTTAGCAGCTGCATCCTGCACCGGCGTAGCGATGCTGAACGTAACTGGCTGGCCCTGAATGGTGCTGCGGCCCAATTGACCCACGACCTCCTCAGCAAACTCGTTCGGCACCTCCACAAAGCTAAACTTGTCGTAGAGGGCGATGTCGCCTACTTTATTGCCGGGCAGGTTAGTGCTCTCGCCAATCAAATCTACCACGTCGCGGGGGTGCAGGCGGTCTTTTTTGCCCATGCTGATAAACAGGCGCGTGTAGCCGGGGCGGCTGGCACCCTTCTCGCGGCTAGCATCGAGGCTTTGCTCGTTGCGCTTGTCCTCCTTCATCGTCATCTTGAGCAAGGCAGCCGCAATGTCGAGCGAAGTAACTTCCTCACTCTGGTCGAGCAGGCGCTGCACACGGCCGATGTACTTGTCGAGGTTACCCTTCTCCACTACTTCCTTAATCTGATTCAGGAACAGCGTCGTCTTCACCTCCGAAACGTCAGCAAACGACGGCACCTGGGCTAGCTTGATGTCAGCCTTGGTGAAGCGCATGATGTCGCGCAGCTTGTAGATGTCGCGGCCACTTACAAAAGTGAAGGCGCGGCCATTCTTGCCGGCGCGGCCGGTGCGGCCAATGCGGTGCACGTAGTACTCTTCGTCGGCGGGCAGGTCGTAGTTGAACACGGCCTCCACGTTGTCTACGTCGATACCACGGGCGGCTACGTCGGTAGCAACCAAGATTTCGAGCGTGTTTTTGCGAAATTTGTCGAGTGTGTTCTGGCGCTGAGCCTGGCTCATGTCGCCGTGCAGGCCATCGGCAAAGTAACCTTTGGCTTGCAGGTCGGCCACGATTTCGTCCACCATGCGCTTCGTGTTAGCGAAAATAATGGTCGATTTCAAGTTGTACATATCCATGACGCGGGTCAGGACGTCCTTCTTCTGCGGGCCGCGCACTTCGAAGTAGCTCTGCTCGATGTTCGACACCGTCATCTGCTGGTGATTCACCTTCACTACCTGCGGGTCGCGCTGGTACTTCTTGGTCATCTCCATAATCGGCTTGCTCATCGTAGCC
>Ga0160427_10000915_pt1 | contig 17985 bp, 17 predicted proteins | sample SolpanmetagenomL_FD_108194 | JGI IMG/M metagenome (GOLD analysis project Ga0160427, IMG submission 108194) | Solar panel surface microbial communities from Lawrence Berkeley National Laboratory, California, USA - L | ecosystem: Engineered > Built environment > Solar panel > Unclassified ...
GAGTACGGAATCCGCATTTCCACGCTCCAGCCCTTGCCGTCGGGCAGCGGGGCCACGCGGCTGTCCCACACGGCGTTCCAGGCAAAGTCCTCGCCGTTGGCGGGCGAATAGCGGCTGTCCATCTGCACGCCCGTGCTCAGCACAATGAAGCCGTAGCCGTTGAGGTGGTCGCGGTAGGGGTCGAGGAACAGGGCAAAAAAGTCGGTATTGCCGCCGTTGTCGCGCTGGGTCAGCTCGCGCTTGATGCTGTCGGGGCTAGCCTCTACCAGCTTGGCGCCCACGTACATAGCGGCATCATCGTAGAGCACGCGCACCTCGGTGGGCAGGCGCTCGGGGCGGCCGGGCCGGGGCCGGTTTTCGATAAACTTATCGGCCACCGGGGCGCTGGCCCAGGCCGCGTCATCGAGCAGGCCATCGAGCTTGATGGGGCTGGCCGTGCGCTGGGCCCCTAGCTGGCGGCGCGGGGCAGTAGCTGCGGCCGGGGCGCCGGGCAGGCTTTTTTGGGCGGCAGCGGGCGCAGGCCCGGCCAAATAAAGGAAGCCTAGCAGTAGGCCTAGAAACCCCTGCTTAGCTTGTAAAAATGACATGATGAGGGAATGAAGAACGGTGCAGCAGGGCCATAGACACAGGCCATAGCCCGGTCGTTGTCTGGCACACCTGGTTTTTTAGGGCATCCGTTGCGCCCGGGGCTATCCAGGGCTGCGCGAAATGGAACCGGCTGGCTAGGCCCGCTACTCTACCACGAGGTTATAAATCACGAAGTGCGGAATCCTGAATTTGGCAAACCATTCATTCACGGGCACTTTGCTTTGTATAACGCCGCAGTACAAAAAGTAGCCATCGGACTCGTAGGGCAAGGTGTAGACCAGAAACGGCACCTTTTTACCCACCGAAAAAGTATGGACGGCGGTCGGCTGCTGGCCGGGTAAAACCGGCCCTAGCGGCTTCAGCGTTTTATAAGGCCAGATATTGGGGCTCAAGCTATAGGGTGGGTGCGGGCCGGGCTGCGATGAGAACGTTTTTTCGACACCCCCAGCAGCGAAGTAAAACTGATTGACCAGCGTAGTTTCGGTGGCTTGCCGGGCAAAGGCATCCAGGGTAAAATTGCCCTGTTTATCGAAGCGCGGCCGCCGGGTGGCGCTGCCAGTCAGCTCCTGCTCGGGGCCCGGCACACCATTGCGAACTTCTTGGTAGGTGAGGTGAAATTGGCGGCCGGCTAATTGTGGGTTGTGTGCTTCAATATGCCATTTCTCCACGTGCAGCACGCTGGCCATTAGCTGGTGTATTTCGGCGTTATCGGAGCCAGGCCGGATGGAGATTGTCACGCTGTCGGGGCTAGCCCCAGCAGCCTGGGCTAGCCCCGACAACGGCAGAAACAAGGCTAGCAGTAGCTGAGCAGCACGCACCATAAACGCTTTTTATTGAGGTCGTAAAGTATCGGACAGCCCCGAGCGCTAGGGCTGCTTGCGAAAAAACACGTCGCCGCTCACCGACTCCAGCTTCACGAGCGGGCCGCCGCCAGCGCCGTAGCTGCCGTGCAGCTGGTAGCCCACGTAGCTCTTGGCTTTCAGGTTGCTGAAGCTCACGGCCGGGTCGGCGTACACCTCACCCGTAATGGACTTGAGGCTGAGCTCGGCAGCCTGGGCGGGCGGCCAGGTCAGGTCCACGTCGCCGCTCACGGTGGTGGCTTCCACCGCGCTGCCGCCCAGGCCATTGAGCTTCACGTCGCCGCTCACGCTGCGCACGTTTACGGGGCCGCTGAGGGCGCTCAGCCGCAGGTCGCCGCTCACGGTTTTGGCCGTGATGGCGCCGCTGAGGCCGCTCAAATCCACGTCGCCGGTGAGGGTGGTGATGCGCAGCGGCGTGCCGGCGGGCACGGTTACCTCGTAAGTTATCTGGGCGCAGTAGCTATACTCGCCCTTGCCGTAGCTGCCGGTGGGGCGCAGGTCTTCGGTCTTGCTGGTGCTGGTGCTGGCGTAGCTTCCACGCGCGCCCCTAGTGGTGGTGTTGCGGCTGCCGCCCTCGCAGGGGCCGTCGTAGTGGCGCTGGCGCAGCTGCTCCTCGTCCAGCTTTTCTACCACGCTCAGCTCGGCGCTGCTTTTCTCAATGCTAAGGCTATACAAGTCGTTTTGCGCGTCGTTATTGATGCGCACCTTGGCTTGCACGCTCAGGCTAGCCCCCGGCCGCACCCGGATGCTGTGGGCATACTTCAAATCGAGAAACACGCCCTGGCCGGCGGTTAGGCTGGCGGTTTGGGTTACCACACGCTGGGCCAGGGCCGGGCGCAGGCCGCCGAGCAGCAGCAGGGCAGCGAGTAAAAAGCGGTTCATATACTAGGTGATGAGGTGAGGGAGCGATGGGGTGATGAGGTCGTATTCAGGCCAGCCGCGGGCTAGCGGGGCCGCTGCGCGCCGCCCCGCTAGCCTGGGTTGCCCGTTTTTAGTTAGGGTGGCGCGGCGCTACTTGGCCTTGCGCAAAAACACGTCGCCGCTCACCGATTTGAGCGAGAAGTTGCTGCCGCCACCGTTGGCGCGGCCCTCGATGGTTTGGCCGCCCACGTGGCGCATGCCGTTGTTGCCATCGAGGTTGAGGTCGAAGTCGGTGTAGATTTCGCCCGAAATCGAGCGCATGGAGAGCGTCAGCTTGGCGGCCGCGGGCAGGGTCACGTCCACGTTGCCGCTCACCGAGGTCAGGGCACTGGGCTGGCTAGGGGTGGCGCTGAACTGCACCTTGATGTCGCCGCTCACGGTGTTGGCCACCACCGGACCGCTCACGTTCAGCAGGCGCATATCGCCCGAGAGCAGGCGGGCCTCGATGCGCCCGCTCAGGTCGCGGATGGTGAGGTCGTCGGAGCCGCCCATCGGGTCGGAAGTGAAGAGCACGTCGGTTTGGCGCGGCACCCGCACCGTATAGTGGCCGTCGCTGCGGGCGGTGCGGGCAATGCGCAGCGTGTTGTCGCCGGCCGAAGTCACGGCCAGGCCGAGCTGCGTGTTATCGGCCCCGCCGCTGTAGATGGGCCGCAGGCCGTGGGCCAGGGCGGGCGGCGCCTCAAAGTGGCCCGTGCCGTGGATTTGCAGCTCGTCGCCGCCGTAGCCCTCCACCGTCACGTCGCTGCCGCGCATGTCGAGCACTACCTTGCGATTGGTCGGGCCGTTGAATTTCATTTTAAAGTCCTGGGCGCGCACGGCGGCCGGCAGGGCCAGCCCAAGGGCCAGCAGGGGGAGAATAGCAAACTTTTTCATGAGAAGGAAAGCGAAAGAAAAACAACGGCAGCCCCAGAGCGCGGTGGCACCGCCCTCCCCCACCCGCTGCCGAAACCTTCGCGGGGGGAGATTATTCCAGAGGCGGCGTACCACGCCGCTTGGTATTCTTAACTACCTGGTCTTAAATTAATTGCCCCAGACCGCTCTCGGCTTGCAGGCGCACGGCGGGCAAGGCGTCGGGCTTTTTGGCGAGCTCTTCGAGGCCGGGCACGGCGCGCTTTTCGCGCAGCGTCACCAGGGTTTCGATAAGGGTAATCTGCACATTAGGGTCGGTTTGCAGGGGCAGCGCCTCCACTAGGGCCGGGCCCACGCGCGGGTCGCTCCGCAGCCGAAACAGCGCCTCGCAGGCGGCCAGCCGCACGTTCGGATTAGGGTCAGTGTCAAGCGTATGAATGAGGGTGAGCACGGCCGGGTCGTTGGGCTCCACGATGGCGGCCGGGGCCTGGCTCACGAGCTGCAGGCGCTGGCTGGCCGTGGCCGGCTGCTGGCGCGCCGCCGCCAGCTTCATCGACAGTGAAGGCTGGGCCGGCGGCTCGGCCGGCGCAAGCTGGGCCAGCGGGCTAGCCGGCTGCCCGCCGCGCAGCAGCAAGCCCAGAATGGCCCCCACCGCCACCAGGGCCACGCTGGCCGCCACGCGCAGCCACTGCTGGTTAGCGCTATGTTTTGGCGCAGCTACCGCTTGTGCCAGCGGGGGGGCTAGCGGCTGGCCGCCACGGGCGGCCGTGAGCCCGGCGGGCGAAGCTGCGGCCAGCTTCGCCTTTTCTTGTGCCAGCATCGCCTGAAAGTCATCGCGCATGGCTAAGGGGGGCAGCTCGGGCGGCAGGGCATCGAGGTCGTTGAAGAGCTGGCGCAGCTCGGCCAGTTCGGCCTGGCAGGCGGGGCAAGTGGGTAGATGCGCGGCCAGGGGGGCCGCCGCGGGGGGCAGCGGCTGGCCGTCGGCCAGCTCGGGCAGCCAGGGCCGCAGCTCGGCGCAGGCGGGGTCGGTTAGGTAAGCAGAATTAATAGCAGCAGGCATTTTTTAACTTGTAAGTAACTGATGATTAATAAGTAGTGCGGCAGGCTGATAGTTGATATACTTGTTACTTGCAAACTCAGCTCAGGTAAATCTTACGGAGCGCGTCCAGCGCCCGGTGGGCCTTGACCCTGGCCGCGCCGGCCGTGCAGCCCAGCTGCTCGCCGATTTCGGCGTAGTCGAAGCCCTGGAAGCGGTGCAGCAGCAGCACCTCGCGCTGGGCGGCGGGCAGCAGGGCCAGCGCTTCGTGCAAGGCTTCGTTTTGGTCTTTGGCGGCGCGCTGGGCCTGGGCCTGGTGGCCGTGGGCGGCCGTTTTTTCAACTTCCTCCAGGTCGGCGCGGGGGCGCTGGCGCTGGTAGTGGTCGGCCCACACGTGGCGGGCCAGCTGGTAGACCCAGGCCCGGAACGGCTGGCCCGGCTGGTAGCTGGCGCGGTAGCGCAGCACCCGCACAAACACGTTCTGGGTCAGGTCCTGGGCCAGGGCGCGGTCGCCGTTGGCCAACCGGGCCAGAAAGCCGAAAAGCGGGCCGTGGTAGCGCTCAAACAGCCCGGTTAGCTGGTCGAGGTCGCCGCCCTGCACCTGGGCCATCAGGGCTTCATCGCTGAATGTGGTGGCAGTGGCAGGCATCCGGGCGGCAGTAAAAAGGTCGGGAGCGGTGGGGTTTGCAGGGAGTACCGGCGAGGTAGCCATTCGTTACAGCGAGGTTAAAATTATTTTCAGGAAGCCCGCGCACGGCCGCGCCGGGCGCAAAAAAGCGGGCCGGCCATCTGTTCATCTCAGACAACCGGCCCGCTTTTTTGCACCTCTAACGCGCTAGGGCATGTGGGCAAACATTTGCGTTAGTGCTCATTAATACGGACATTGAACTGCGAACTCTTTTCCCCGCTAACAGGCTGGCGCAACAGTTTGCGGTATTTAGCCAGCTGTACTGGTGTCAGAGGCTTACCATTTATCTGCCCCCCTTCCTCATTCAGCGAGAAAGAAAAACTGCGGTCGGTTTTTCCAATCAGATTGTCACGGCGCAGATTATCGCGCAGCTCGTCGGTACTGATTACAAAAGGCGCCGCTGGGGCTGCTCGTGGAAATTGGGGCACGGCGGGCAAGGGCGGCGTTTGCGGCACCTGGGGGCCTAGCGGGGCCGCCGGGGCCAAGGGCGCGCGCGGGGCGCGGGGCGGCGTGGGCCGGCCCCCGCGGGTATCGAGGGTGCGCAGCTCGGCCTCGGCGGCGGCAATGCGGGCGCGCAGCTCGGCGCGGCGCCCGGCGGCTTCGGCGCGGCCGGCAGCTTGGTCGGCTGGCTCGGCGGCCTCGGCAGCCCCGTCGGCCTGCTCCGCATCGCGGTCGGCCTGGGTGGCTGCGCGGTCGGCGGCGCGCTCGGCCTGGGTGGCTGCGCGGTCTAGCTGCCAGTCGGCGTCGCCGTGCAGCAGCCGGCCGTGCTTGTCAATTTTGAGGCGCACGTAGCCCCGCTTGTTGCGGTCCAGATGAAAAGTAGGGTCGGTTGAGTGGCTGGCGACGGCACTGTTCAGCTCGAAGCGAAAGGTGCGCGCCTGCTTGTGCAGCGCGGCTTGCTGGCGGGCCAGCTCGCTTTGCACCCGGCGCAGCTCGCGCGCTATCTCCTGGCGCTGCTCGGCGTTGAGGGCGGGCTCGCGCAGCGTGTTAGCCAGGCTTTCGCGGGCGGCCCGCAAGGCCTCGTCGTTCACGTCATCGGTCGAAATATCAAAGCTGAAAGAGCCCGTGCCCGGCCGCGTCGGCCGCTCGATATGCACCGGCGCACTGGGCACGGTCACGACTTCCACAGTGCGCACTTTCTTGGTGCGCCCGGCTTTTTTATTGGTCGTTTCAACGCGCTGGCCATCCACGGTTAGGTTGACTACGCGGCCTTTTTTATCTTTTTCGATTACAACGGTGCTGGGCCCGGAGCGGCGCGGCGCTACTTGCCGCAGGTGCCTCATGCGCACCCAGGGCTCGGCGCGCTCGGCGCGGTCAGTTTGCACGGTTTCTACGCTAGGCGCCACCGAGCTGCCGGGTACTGCCGGAACGCCGGGCAGCGCCGGCAAGGCGGGCACTGCGGCCACGCGTCGGGCGGTATCGGCGGGCGTGGTTTGGCTCGGCACTGTTTGGGCCGGGCGGGCGGCCAGCACCACGCCCGTGCTCAGGCCCAGCAGGCCGAGCAGCGTGAGCGAGCCGGCCAGCAGGCGCTCGCTCATGGTGGGCGCCTGGGGGCGGCCCAGGGCTAGCCGGCGCACCCGCGCCAGCAGGCCCCCGCGGCCGCTGGTGCCGGCCGCGGCCAGCGCCAGGCGGGGCGAGGCAGTGGTAGCGGCTTCGAGCTCGGCCAGGGCGGCCAGGGCGCGGGCCACGCGCAGGCTATCGCCGTCGCAGAGGGCAGCGGCCTGGTCATCGCAGCAGTTTTCGCGCTCGGCGCGCAGGCAGTTGGCCATAAACCACACGGCGGGGTGGTAGAAGAAAAGTACTTCAGCCACCGCCAGGCCCAGGTTGAGTAGATAGTCGCGGCGCACAATGTGAGCCAGCTCGTGGGCCAGCAGGGCTTCGAGCAAGGCCGGGCTCAAGCCTGCCACCGCCCCTAGCGGCAGCAGAATAACCGGGCGCAAATGCCCCAGCACCACCGGCCCGGCCACTCTGGCCGACTCTAGTAAGGCCACCGGCCGGCGCACGCCGGCGCGGCGGGCCAAGCCAGCCAGCCGCTGCTGCCACTCGGCCCCCAATGCCTGGGTACCCGCCCGGCGCAGCCGGCTGGCGTAGAGCAGGCCGCCGGCCAACCGGCCGCTCATCAAAACCAAGCCCAGCAGCCAGGCCACTACCACCAGCGGCAGGTAGGCTTCGAGCTGGCCGGCATTGGCGCGCAGCCAAAGCAGCGGCGTAGTGGCCGGCGCGACTGCCGCAACCTCCGCCACTGGGCTAGCCAGCGGCGCGGTGGTGGCCACGGGGCTAGCTACGGACACCGCTGCCGGCACCGGCGAAGGTTGATAATACCAGCCAAACGTGAGCCCCGCCGCCAGCACCAGGCTAGCCAGCGCCCCGGCCGAGGCGGCGTAGCGCACTTCGGCGCGCTGGCGGCGCAGCAGCGGCAGTACCCCGGCCAGCAGCAGGGCCAGCACCCCGCCCTGCCACACCGAGTGCAGCAGCGCGTAGCCCAGCGCCCGCACCAGCGCGGGCGACAATACTTCTTTAAGCAGCGGGAGCGTCGTCATGGGAAGTAGGAGTTGGAGGGTTAGCGTTCTGAATCTCAATATCATTGAGCAGGCGGCGAATCTGGGCCAACTCGTCGGCCGAGGTTTTGCGGTTGCCCAGCGCCTGCATCACCAGCTTCAGGGCCGAGCCGCCGAAGGTGGCCGCCACAAACTTGTCGAGCAGCAGTCCCTGGGTGTCCTGCTCGCGCACGGCCGCCCGGTACACATGGCTGCGGCCTTCGTCGTCGCGGGTTACGAGGCCTTTTTCCAACATCAATTGCATGATTTTGAGGGTGGTAGTGTAGCCCACCTCGCGGCGCTGGCTCAACTCCTCGTTCACGAGGCGCACCGTGGCGGGGCCGTGCTGCCAGAGCACCTGCAAAATCTCTAGTTCCGAATCAGTAGGTTTGGGGGGCGCTTTGGGCATGGCTAGCGGGGCGAAAAGTTCCGTACGAAATAGTTCGTATGTCAAAGGTTATACGAGATACTTCGTAGTTGCAAAAACAATGTACGAAATTTATCGTAAATACAGTCAACACGCTAGTTATCAAGCAAATTATTTTTATCCGCTTCGCTGGCATGTCTTTTCCCGAAAGCCCCTTGGCAGCCTTTCGCCACGCCTATTTTGGCCCTATCGCTAATTACCTAGCCTGGCACGACGGCTTCGCCTCGCAAACCGACTTGGCGCTACTCGACCAGCTCGCGCCCGCCGCGCAAGCCCAGGCCGCCGCCGAGCTGCTCGCCGCCCTGCGCGCGGGCACCGCCGATGCCCGCGCCCTACTGGGGCTAGGCCACCTGGGCCACGCCGAGGCCCTGCCACTGCTGCACCACTGCGTGCGGCGCGGCACCTTTGCGCTCTACGCCCTGGGGGCGATTGCCCAAATTAATCCGGCCGGTTTTTACCCGCCCCTGGTGACCGCCAGCCTGCGCGCCAAGGGCAATTCAGAGTATCACCTGCTGGATGTGCTGATTGGGCTGCGCGCATACTTTACGCTGCCGCAGCTTGGGCCAGCTATTCCACCCCTCATTTTTGCGTTGCTGGCGCACGATGAGTACCTGGTGCGCTACCACGCCCTCAAAACGCTGCGCTGCCTCTACGGCTCCCCGCTCCAAGCGGAAGTATTCGACCAGGCATCCGTCAAAAAAGACGAGGTTTTCGGGCTGATTACCAAAAACGGCTATTTCGTTCGCTTTGGCAAGACGCAGCGCCTGCTGCTGGCCGAGCTGCCGGCGGCTACCCTGGCCGCTTACCCCCTAGTCGTTTGCTAACGCCTTCGCTGGCTGGCGCTTGCGCACCAGCGTCACGCGGGCGCGGTGGCAGATGCCACCCAGCGGCGGGTTGAACTTGGAGATGCTGACCTGGGCGCGGCGCACCTGCGGAAACTCCTGCATCAGGCGGTCGAGGATGCGGTGCGCGAGGTGTTCGAGCAGGCGGGCGGGGCGCTGCATTTCTTCGAGCGTCACGCGGTAGAGCACCTCGTAGTTAACGGTTTCGGCTAGCTTATCGGAAGCGCCGGCGGCGTGCAGGTCGGTTTTGAGGTGCAGGTCGACGCCGTACTTATTCCCGATTTTCTGCTCCTCGTCGTAGTAGCCGTGGAAGGCAAAAAACTCCAGCCCTTCGAGCGCAATTTGTCCCATTTTGTCTGAACCGCGGCTTTATCGGATTCGTCGGATTTCTCGGATTTTGAGGACGATTCCCGGCCGCGGCCGGCCGCAAAAGTAGCCGCCGCGGCGGGCCGCGCTGGCTACTCGTTGCGCCGGAGCGTAGTTGCAGCCCGAGCGAACGGCTGCCGCTCAGTCAGGACTTTGGCCGCTACAACGCCGCCAGCTCACGTTTGCGCCTAAACCGGGCCTGGATACGGTAGCGACGGGCGGCTTACTGCACCACCAGCTCGTCGGCAAATAGCCAGGTTCCGGTTGGCTGGGGCTGCCGCTGGCGGCGGGCGCCAGCGCAGCTTTGGCCGTGACTTTGACGTAGCGAGCTTTCGTTTGCGGCCACTCCGCCTTCGTTTCGCTGATGTCCGTGCCAGGCTGGGCCGCCCCCACGGGGCCCGAGTACACGGTGTGGTAGCGGCGGCCGTCGGCCGGAACCGCCACTTCCAGGCTGGTCGGCAAAAAAATGCCATCGCCTTTGCGCTGCAGAAACGTGCTGGCTAGGGTGCTGATTTTGGTGGGCCGGCCCAAGTCTAGGGTGGCTACCAGGTCGGTGGCCCAAAACCCTAGCCAGCGCCCATCGGTGAAGCTGCGCGAGCCTTTCAGGCCATCGACCAGCGTGAGCGGGCCCGCGCCCGGGTAGCTTTTGCTGGGCGCGGCGGCTAGCCGGGCGGAAGCTAGGAAAGCCTTGTGAGTCGTTATTTCCGAGTTGGTTACCTTGCCCACCAGCTGCCCGTTTTCGAAAGCGCCCGCCTTTATCACCGCCGAGCGGGTGAGCGTGAACGGCCCGTTGTAGGCGGTGGCGGCGGCGGTGGGCGCCGGGCCATTGAGGGTATAGCGCACCTGCGGGCCGGTGGCGTCGAGCCCCATCGTTGCCACGTCGCCACCCCGGGCGGTATCGGCCGCCACCTGCTGGCGCACGTTGAAGGCACTCTTGGCGTAGTTGGCCCCTAGCGCGGCATAGCGCTGGTACCGGGGCTGCATCCGCACCTTAAAGCTCTCCCGGTTTTTGAGGCGGGCGGGCGTCCAGAGCACTTCGGCCAGGGCCGCCAGGCGCGGCAGCACCATGTACTCGACCTGCTGCGTGGTGGGGATGTACTCGGTCCAGCCGTTGGCCTGAAGTCCCAGTAGGTATAGCAATGCCTTCGCAATACCCACCAACCAGCTGTTTCGCTCACCCTATTCAAAAAAGCCAGGCTGCCCGGTGGGCAGCCTGGCTCGCAGTTTCAAAACCCGGTAGCTCCGGGGGCTAGATTTCGTCGAAAAACGACTTCTCCCCCACTGCCTCAGTTTTGGCAGGGCTAGCGGCCATGCCGGGGTGGGTCATGGGCTCGGGCTGCTGAATATCGGGGCGGTCGGGGCCAATGGGTTGAATTTCGGGACGCGTGGGCTCTACGTAGGGCGCGGGCGGCTGGGGCACCGTTTCGGGGCCGGGCTGCTCGATGTGCGGTGCGGGTGCAATGCCAGGGTTTTCGGCCGGGGCCTGGGGGCGCTCGATGTCGGGCGTGGGTGCTTGGCCGGGGTCGGGCTGCTGGCCGGGCTTTGGGTTATAGCCGTTGGGAGCTGCCGAGGGGCTAGCGGCCGAAGCCGGGCGGCCCGCTGCGGTGGGCACATAAGCAGCGGCGGGAGTCGGGGCCACGGCGGCAGCCGAGGAGCGCGAAGAAGCGGTGGAAACGTTCATGGCAGGAGCGGGGCTAGGTTCGGGAGCCGCCGATTCGGCGGGCCGCTTTACCTGTACGCTCGCCGCCCGCGAAAGGATGGCCGCCGGCGCATTTTTGGGGCGGGTGCGGGCGCGCTCCACCTTCTCCAGCGCGTCGGAGGCCAGGTGGTGCAGGTCGCGCACCAGGGTATCGAGCTGCTGCTCCAGGCGCTGGCAGTCCTGGCCGAGGCCGGTAACTTCCTTCTGCATGTCGGCCACCGTTTTTTCGGCCGTTTGGTAGGCTTCCTCCACGATGGCGCGGGCGCGCTGGCGGGCTTCGGAGAGGGTTTGCTCGGCCAGTAGCTGGGCCTCGCGGCGGCGCAGGTCGGCATCGCGCTGGGCTTGCTCGGTGATGGAGTTGCCGGTATCCTCGGCCGTTTTGAGGGTGCGGTAAAGCGACGATTCCACCTCCCGCATCTTTTGCACATCGTGCTGGGCGTGCTCTAGCTTGAGGCGCAGCTCGCGGTTTTCGTCGCCCAGCCGCTCCCACTGCTGCGACACCGTGTTGAGGAAAGCCTGCACCTCGTCTTTGTCCACGCCCCGAAAGGACTTTTCAAACGTTTTCTGCCGAATATCGAGGGCGGTAATTTTCATAAAATCAGTGAGCAGTAAATAATAAGCAATGAACAGTTGGCTAGCCGCTTAGCAAGGAGCCCCCAGGAGAAGAATGGTAATTTTCACGCCGCAAACAACCTGTTCACTGCTCATTGCCCATTGCCCCCTGAAATATCCCACACCGCCAGGCTGCGGTCATCGCTGCACGAAACTAACCGGTGCTGCGCGCCCGGCCAAACCAGCTTATTAACCGAGGTGCCGTGGCCGGCCGTGCGCGCCCTATCCAGCACCCGCAGCAGCGCGAGGCTGGCGGGGTCCCAGAGCTTGATGCTTTTATCGAGCGAGCAGCTCGCCAGGTAGCGCCCATCGCCGCTGAAGGCCAAGTGGTTGATGGCGTACATATGGGCCACCACGCTGGTTTGCAGCGCGTAGTCGGCGGGGGCGGCGTAGCGGCGCAGGTGGGCGTCGCGGCCCGCGGCCAGCAGGTACTGGCCATCGGGACTGTAGGCGAGGGCGAAAACCGAGTTCGTGGCTTCCGTCAGCACGATTTTGGGGGCTAGCGAGTCGAGGTCCAGCACGTAAGTTTTCCAATCGGAGCTGCCCACGGCCAGCTCGCCCCGCGCCTCGTGCAGGGCCAGGCAGCGTAAGCTCTTCTCGCTGATTCGCAATAGGTTTTCGAGCCGAAAATCGTCGCCGCGCAGCACCGCCAGGGTGCCATCGCCCAGGGCGCAGTACACGCGCTGGCGGCTGGCCGAATACACCATCTCAAAAATGGCGACCGGCGGCAGCGCCGTGGCGTAGGCCAGCTTTTTATTCTGCAAATCAATAGCTTGCACGCCCTGAAAATTGTGACCCAGCAGCAACAGGCCGCGGGCGGGCAGCTCCAGCAGCGCATACACCGAGTTTTCGACCCTAGCCAGCAGCTCGCCGTCGGCCGCGGGCTGAGCGCTGTTCCAGGCCACCACCATGCCATCGGCGCTGCCCGAAAATACCTGGTCGGCGCCCGGCCGCCCGGCCAGCGCGTACACCGCATCGCGGTGCCCGGCTAGGGTGCCGATGCGGGTGGCGGTGGGGCGAGGCGGGGGCGTGGTAGCGAGCATAAGGGTCGCAAAGGTCGGCAGAATGCGGCGTACGCGCGGAGATGCGCGGCCGGCGCGCGGACTTATTGGCCCGAGCACGGGCCGCGGGGCTGGCGGACCGCAAGTCCGCGCGCCGGCCCGACCTTCGCCCTTAATGCCGCTTCATTCCATTACGCCCTTGCCTGGCGGCCCGCTGCTGGGCTGCTGGCACCTCACCGAAACGCCCGCCGACCTCTGGCCCCAGCTAGCCCAGGCGGCCGACTATGCCCCCCTCCTACCCGCCCGCGCCGATGGCCCGCGCCAGGCCCAGTGGCTGGCCGGCCGGGTGCTGGTGCAGCACCTGCTGGCGGCGGCCGGCGCGCCGCTGGCCCCGCTGCGCAACGACGAAACCGGCCGGCCTTTCTTGACTGGCCCCGCGGCGTGGGCAGTGTCGCTGTCGCACTCGGGCGAGTGGGTGGTGGCGCTGCTAGCCCCCTTCGGCACGGCCGTGGGCATCGACATTGAGCTGGTGCGCGACAAGGCGCAGCGCATCGCCCGCAAATTTCTCAACGATGCCGAAGCCGCTGGTATAGCCACCATTACCCTAGCCGGGGGGCCCAGCCCCCCGGCCCTCCAGGAACTCTACAGCCTGCTCTGGAGCGCTAAGGAGACCTTATACAAGCTAGCGGGCCAGCGCGGCATTATTTTCCGCGATAGCTTGCTGCTCGACCTGCCGGCGGGGCGGTGGCCGGCGGCCGGCACGCTGCCCGCCCGCCTGGCGTTAAATGGTATAATTTCTCGGCACCAGATTTGTTATCTTCGGCCAGCGGCGGGCTACGTGCTCACGTACTGCTGCCAGCTCTAGCTGTTTTCTCGTACGTTCACTCACGCGGCCCGGCTGCTTGTTTTTTTTGGCCTTTTCTACCCTTCCCATGTCTTTTCGCAAACTCCCGGTTTTGCTGGCGGCGGCCCTGCTGCTGGTTACCGTTTCGGTGGGCATTGCCCGCGCCCAGGGCACGGTAACTGATTTTACGGTGCAAAAAACCGGCGGCGGCAGCACCTCGCTCAGCGCCTACAGCGGCCAGAAGGCGGTGGTGGTGGTTTTTATGAGCCCCGCCTGCGCCTATACCCGCCTCTACCAGGAGCGCCTGGCGGCCCTCAACAGCGCTTACAGCGGCCGGGGCGTGCAGTTTATGTTTGTCAACGTGCCCATCAACCTCGACGCGGCCGATAGCGGCGGGGGCGGCTCGCTCGCTACCTTCTCCGATGAGGGCGCCGCCAGCGCCGCCCTCGGCGTGAGCAAAACCACCGAGGCAGTGGTTTTGCAGCCTTCCGGCGCGGGCTTCACGGTACGCTACCGGGGGGCTATCGATGATAACCCGCAGGTGGCCAGCGGGGTGCAGCAGCGCTATTTGCAGCAGGTGCTCGACAACGTGCTGGCGGGCCGCCCCGCCGGTGTGGCCGACAAGCGCGCCGCTGGCTGCCTTATCAAGCGCTAGTCTGCCCACTATTTTTGCATAATCACTTAAAAACTAAAAAGGGTGCTGTACCATACAGCACCCTTTTTGGTTTTTAGACAGTTCAAGCTTACTCTTCGTCTTCGCTCGGCTCTTCTTTTTCCAGCAAGATGGCTAGCAGCTGCGCAACTTCTTCGGCCTTAGCAGGTTCCTGCAGTTTTTCGAAGCCGACTTGCAGGTTGCGCATGGCGCGGCGCACAATGTCGAGGTGGGTGCAGGGCGCGTAGAAGCTATCCTGCGAGGTAATGCCGAGCTGGCCCACATAGTGCTCAATATCAGCCTTCGACAATACCACGCCCCGGTTGTAGCAATTGATGTAGAAAGGCGTTACGGGCTTGTCGTCGGCATCGGTATAGAGCTGATACGTGAGCACAAACAGGTTGGGCAGGTTCACGCCAAAGATGGGCAAATCCAGGCGTTGGGCCACCAGCAGGTAGATAACGCAGAGCGACAGCGGGTTGCCGCGCTTGGTTTCGAGCACCCGGTGCAGCATGGAGTTGGCCGGCGAGTGGAAGTGCTGGGTATTGGCCGCAAACTTGTGGTTGCGAAAAATGACGTGGTTGAGCACCTGCACCTGGTCGGCGGGGTGCATTTCAGGGCGCAGCAGGGTCCAGGCCTCAAAGCGCAGCTGCTCAATGGCCCGGTTCAGGGCCTGCAAATCAGCGTCGGGGTATTGGTACGAGTTGAGCAGCCACATCCCCTCCAGTAAGTCCTGGCCGCCCGACTCGCGCCACACGCGCAGGCGCTGCTGCAAGCCCTCGAACTGCAGATTGTGAATGAGGTCTTCGAGCCGGCGCTGCTGCTGCGGGTCAAGCGTTTCCTCCCACGACTCTTCCAGGAAAGGGATGATGGCTTCGCCCAGATTCTGAATTTCGCCCTGAATCTGGGGGGCAATTTCCGGGTCGTCGAGCAGCGAGATGAGGGCTTTTATTTCGGTAGTAGTCATGCGGGCAGTGTGGCCCCGCGATGGGGGCTAGAGTCGAAATTTAACACATGCCAGCGGTTTTTTTGTTCAGCCGCCGGCCGCGGTCTGGCAGAATTAGAAGTCGAAAAGGGAGAATTAAAAATACCGGATTGGTTGTTTTTAATTCTCCCTTTTCGACTTCCTGCTTCTACTAGGCCTAGCGCAGAAGGTTGGTTTTGGCTAAGTCGAGCAGCTCGCTGCCCCGGCCGTTCATGAGCGCTTTGAGGGCGTAGAGGCTGAAGCCCTTGGCCTGGGCGACCTCGATATGAGGCGGCATGATGAGCTCTTCGCGGTTGACGATGGCGTTGATAACCACCGGTCCATCGTGGGCCAGGGCCTCGCGCAGCACGCTTTCGAGCTGGCCAGGGTCGCTCACGCGCAGGCCCTTCAGGCCCGCCGCCTGGGCTAGTTGGGCAAAGTCGGGGTTATCGAGGGTGGTGCCGTACTCAAGGGTACCGGCGGCTTTCATTTCGAGCTCGACGAAGCCATACGAACTGTTATTGAACACAACCACCTTAACGGGCACCTTGAGCTGGTATAAGTCGAGCAACTCGCTCAGCAGCATGGCGAAGCCGCCATCGCCGCACATGGCCACCACCTGCCGGCCCGGCTGGGACAGCGCCGCGCCGATGGCCTGTGAAAGGGCATTGGCCATGGTGCCGTGCACAAACGACCCTAGCAAACGCCGACGGCCATTCATGCGCAGGTAGCGCGCCGCCCAAATGGTCGGCGTGCCCACATCGCAGGTAAAAATGGCGTCGTCGTCGGCTAGCTCGTTGAGCAAGCGGGCCACCTGTTGGGGGTGGAGGCTAGCGGCGCCAGCCTCGCCGGTCGCTAGCTCGACTAGGTGCTGGTCGTCTTCCTGGTGGCGTTGCTGGGCCGCTTTGAGGAAGGCATCGTCGGTGCGGGGCTTGAGCAAGGGCAGCAACAGCTGCACCGTTTCGGCCACGGTGCCGTGCAGGCCGACCTCCACGCGGGTGCGGCGGCCCAGGTGCAGTGGCCGGGTATCGACCTGCACCACGCGGGCATCATCAGGGAAAAACTGACGGTACGGAAAGTCCGTACCGAGCATTAAAATGGCATCGGCATCCATGAGGGCGTGGTAGCCGGCGGGCATGCCCAGCAAGCCGCTCAGGCCCACATCGTAGGGGTTGTTGGGCTCTACGCACTCCTTGCCGCGCAGGGCGTGCACCACCGGCGCTTGCAGCGCACCGGCTACTTGCAGCAGCTCGGCGTGGGCACCGCTGCACCCTACGCCGGCCAGAATCGTTACTTTCTGGCAGCTGTTCAGCAGCTCGGCGGCTTTGGCTAGCTGGGCAGTGGCGGGCAGCAGGGCGCTTTGGTGGCCCAGGCTAGGCAGGCGCGGTGTGGGCGCGTCGGCTTCGAGGTGCGAGATATCGCCGGGAACGACCACCACCCCTACCCCGTGCATACCGATAGCCGCCTGAATGGCGGCCTCTACCACGCGCACGGCCTGGTCGGGGCCGGCAATCACTTCGCAGTAGTGGCTGCACTCGCGGAAGATGCGCTCGGGATGCGTTTCCTGAAAGTAGCCGCTGCCAATTTCGGCGCTCGGAATCTGGGCGGCGATGGCTAGCACCGGCGCCCGCGAGCGGTGGCAGTCAAACAAACCGTTGAGCAAGTGGGTGTTGCCCGGCCCGCACGAACCCGCGCACACGGCTAAATCGCCGGTGAGGTAGGCCTCGGCGCCGGCCGCAAACGCGCCGGCTTCTTCGTGCCGCACCTGCACAAACTCGATGCCCTCGCGGGCGCGGATGGCGTCGGTAATGCCGTTGAGCGAGTCGCCCACCAGGCCAAATACCCGCTTCACGCCGGCGGCTTGCAGGGTGTCAACAATAATTTCGGAAACGGATTTTTTGGCCATGCGATAGACGCGGGCTAGCCCAGCGATAGAATAGTAAGTCTATTCGCTTACGGCGACCCGCGCCTTCACGTTCCGTACAGCTAGCGCAGCACGCTGCCCAGCGCGGCGCCCGTGAGGGTCACTTTGGCGCTGTCGCTGAACTGGCGGTGCAGTTGCGAAATCGACACGTTTTCGAGCGCCAGCTCGCTTTGGTGGCCCAGCGTGAGGCTAGCGGCGGCCAGGCGATTATCGGCCGTCAGCCGGAGCAGGCCGTGGCTGCCGGGGCTAGCGCCGGCCGTGGCGCGCAGCAGGCCCAGCGTATTGCCGGTCAGTTCGATGCAGCTGCCGTGGTTCTGGCGTAGCGTCAGGCTATCCTGGCGAAAGCCCTGCACCAGCACCTTCTCGTAATCCCTGAAATCGTTCGTAGTCAGTTTTTTATTTTCCGACTCATACACAGCATCGGTACTGAGCGCGGCCAGGCGCGGGCAGCTGATGAGCACGGTTTCGGCGGGGCCAAAGTAGCGCCGCCACTTCGGAAAGGTCGCCGTAATAAACAGCCGGTTGCCCTGCTGGCGCAGGTGCACGTGCTCGGTGGCGCCGGGGTTCAGGCGCACGCTAAAGGGACCAGGCACAATCTTGACGCTCACCACGTTGGAGGCTGGCACTACCACCTCCGTAAAATCGCGGAAGCGCTGGGTTAGGTAGCCGCGCAACGGGTTTTTGTAATCGCCCCGGCGGTATTCGGCGCGTAGGGCCAGGTTATAGGCCGTGAGCGAGGCTAGCAGCACCAGCCCAGCGGCCAGCAGGTATTTCGTGCTATTTTTCATGGGAAGAGGCTAGCGGAAGGGCGGCGGCTTTAAACTGTTCGTAGCGCTGGGTCAGCTCCTCAAAGCCAATACCGAGCAAGGAAATCGTATTGAAAAAAGCGGGTAGCTCCTGCTGCAAAAACCGCTCGCGGCGGTAGGCCAGCACGGTTTGCACGGCATCGGGCGCCACAAAAAAGCCGAGGCCGCGCTTATTGTATATCGTGCCCTGGTTTTGTAGAAAATCGTAGGTGCGCATCACCGTATTGGGGTTGACTTGCAGCGCGGCGGCTAGGTCGCGCACCGACGGGATTTTGCCGTCGGGCGGCCACTGCTGGCGCAGAATATTATCGCCCACGTACCCGGCAATTTGCAGGTAAATGGCTTCATTATCATTGAATTCCATGAGAC
>Ga0160427_10000916_pt1 | contig 17977 bp, 9 predicted proteins | sample SolpanmetagenomL_FD_108194 | JGI IMG/M metagenome (GOLD analysis project Ga0160427, IMG submission 108194) | Solar panel surface microbial communities from Lawrence Berkeley National Laboratory, California, USA - L | ecosystem: Engineered > Built environment > Solar panel > Unclassified ...
GAGGCTTGTCATACCGATTTTTTTACCGATGATGCCAGGCATTCTAGTGGATATTAAATGACACAAAAAGAAAAGGCCCGAGTGGCCTTTTCGCTAAGGGAGTGCAAAGGTAAGGATTTTAGCTGAGAAAAACCAACGGGCTTTAGAAAATAATTTCCAGTCAAGCTGTTAGCTCAGCGGCCCGCTTACTTCCGGCGGACTTTTCGGTTTCCTTCTCCGGAACGGCGGCCAGTAGCAGAAAGAAAAGGCCGACCACGACGCCGATATTACTTTCTAACGTATACTCGACCATAAATGATAATGAGATAGTCAAATACATAAGAAATAGCAAGATATTTCGCTCTCGGATACCTACCCACAGGCAGTAATAGAATCCGCACAGGAATAATAACAGGCCCACGGCACCGTAGGCAGCCAAGTTGTAGAGGTACTGATTGTGCGGCAGTACATACTTGGCTGGGTTTATCTGGGGAAAGAGGTAGCCATACTGGCTAGCCATTGCGGCCGTCAACTGAGGCTTGCTGACGCCCAACAAGGGATGCTGCTGAACCAGCAGCCAAGCTACCTGATAGGAATAGACGCGCGCCGTGACAGAAAAATTATTGGCGGCCTCGGCCGAATCCATCTGCGTGGCATCGAACCGCGTATTGTCGAGCCTGTTTTGGAGAGTAGGAAACAGCACTAGGCATCCGGCGCCTAGCCCCAGCACCAGCACTACCCCAGCTACAGCTACCTGCCAGCGCCCCTGCCGCCACCCCAGCCACCCTAGCCACAGCATACCACCGGCATACATAGTAACAATGCCGGTGCGCACAGCCAGCAAATGCTGGAACAGAAAAAGCAGCAGGATGGCAGCACCAACTGCCCCGCGCAATAGCGGCGATAGCGCCTTGGAGAAGAGCAATACGATACCAGACAACACGGCCATGCTAATAAGCAGGCTGAACCGAATGTGGTCGGGCTCGGTGGGCATAACCTGCGACTGTATGTAGAGTTGCGCAATAGCTTGGTAGTGCAACAGGTAGTTGATGGTAGCCCCGGCGGCCGCTACCACACAACTGCCTATGAGCAGCAGCCACACCAAGCGCTTGTGGGCCGGCAGCCAGGTAGGCAGCAGCCAAAACGAGATGGGCAGCAGCACAAACGGCAACTGCAAAACTAAGTCCTGCCACAATGCCTCGTTGGTCAGGCTATTGCGCAGTAAGCCGGTGCCAGCGTGCACCAGGTACACGAGCAAAAAGCTAAGGAACTGAAGCCAGCGTGCTCGTTGAGCTACCCGGCGCTGGCCTATGCTATAGCCCAAGCCAGTCAGGAAGAAGCCCGCCATGCCGATGCTGGGCAGCACCCGCACCCAGGCTGACGTGAAAAGCCCGACGATAATGACTGCACTCCAAAAGACGCTGAGTTGCCGAGCGCTTTTAGCGGAAAGAAAACTCCACATCCAGAGAAATGTAACTGCGCTTTAATCAGGGGATAACGGCTTTAATTTACCTTTACCTGGCCTGGGCGGCGGGTAGGCAAAGGTACAACGACGCCTACCCGTGGGCAGCCTTGGCCAGCCAATGCCCTAAACTATTGGGCTAATCGGGCTAGGAAGCGACTTATTTGCCCCAACCCGGAGTGCTGGGCAGCAGCTACTTTTGTTTATGCGCCCACCCAAAGCTTCAATTATCATCTCGGTTTACAACCGCTTCGATTTCCTACAACTGGTGCTGGCGGGACTGGAAATGCAAACGGAGCAGGACTTCGAAGTCATCATTTCGGACGATGGGTCGGGGGAGGAATTTGTGCAGCAGTTGGAGCAGCTTAGTGCCCACTCGCCGTTGCGCCTGCAACATCGGTGGCACGCCGACGATGGTTTCCGCAAGAATCAGATACTCAACACCTCCGTACGGGCGGCCACGGGGGCGCAGCTTATCTTTTTGGATGGCGACTGCATCCCACACCCCGAGTTTGTGGCCGAGCACTTGGCCCACGGCGGCGCAGGCCGCTGCCTAGCGGGGCGGCGCATTGACATTTCGGCCCGGCTGACCCGCAAGCTTACGCCGGACGCTATTCGGCAGGGCATTTTGCAAAAGCCGGGCACCATGCTGGGGCAGCTGAATGACTTTTTGCTGCGCCGCACGTTTCATTTTATGAACGGCTTTTACGTGAGCAGTCCCATATTGCGGCGCTATTTTAACCGAAAAGACCGGGGACTGCTCGGCGCCAACTTCTCGGTGATGAAGGCCGACCTGGAGGTCATCAATGGCTTCGACGAGCGCTACACGGCGCCCACGTTTGGTGAAGACTCCGATGTGGAGTTCCGCCTCCGGCTGATTGGCATTAAGATTATTCCAGTGCTCAACATTGCCGTTGCTTACCACTGCCACCACAAGCTGCTTCCACGTCCTGAAGTGAGCAAGGCGCTGTATGAACAGGTGGTACGTGAGGGTATGGCATTTACTCCGCACGGCTTGGTGCGCCAGTAGGGTATTAAGCGCCCCCAGCCCTAGCCTACCGGCCCGGCGGTGAGTCGGGCTGGTAGGCTAGGGCTGGGGGCTGGAGCAGTGGAAAGCTCCGGCGGATGCTGAGTCAACTTAAAATAAGCCAGCAGCTACGCGGCGAATGGCTTCTGACTTGCCCATGCTGTAATAGTGCAGGCAGGGTACGCCGTGGGCCATCAACTCGCGGCTTTGGTTGAGGCACCATTCGATGCCGACTTCGCGGGCGGCGGCGTTGTCCTTAGCTTGGTGAATGGCTTCGGCCAGCGCTTCCGGAATGCTGAGGAAGAAGGCACGCGGCAAACCTATTAGCTGATTTTTAGTGGTCAGCGGCTTGAGACCGGGGATAATAGGCACGGTAATACCCGCCTCGCGGCAGCGATTCTCAAACTTGAAAAACTCTTCGTTGTCGAAAAACATCTGGGTTACGATGTAGTCGGCGCCCCGGTCAATTTTCTGCTTGAGAAAGCGGATGTCAGAGCCGTGGTTGGGTGCCTCGAAATGCTTTTCGGGGTAGCCAGCAGTACCGATGCAGAAGTCAGTGCAGAGTACGGGCTCGGAGCCAATGGGCTGGTACTGCTCGTCGTGGTCGTGGTAGCGGCCGTGGTTGAGGGCATCGACCTGCCCGATAAGGTCGCAGGCGTAGGTGTGGCCATCGGGGTGGGGCTGGAAATGGCCCTCGCTCTTAATTGGGTCGCCGCGCAGGGCCAGCACGTTGTCGATACCCAGAAAGTGTAGGTCAATGAGCGCATTCTCGGTTTCTTCCTTGGCGAAGCCGCCACAGATAAGGTGCGGCACGGTGTCTACATCGAAGCGGTTTTTTATGGCCGCGCAGATGCCTACCGTGCCCGGCCGCTTGCGCACCGCCTTGCGCTGGAGTAGCCCGCCCGGCCGCTCGCGCAGCACAAACTCTTCCCGGTGGTAGGTGACGTCGATAAACGGGGGCTTGAACTCCATCAGCGGCTCGATATTGGAGAACAGCGTGTGGATATTTTCGCCTTTGCGGGGAGGTAGAACCTCGAAGGAGAAGAGCGTTTTGCCCTCGGCGCGGGAGAGGTGTTCAGTTACTTTCATGGCAGTAGCGCGGACTTTGTAGTCCGCGAGTGGACGGGGCTAACGATAATACTGACGAACTAAAAGTCCGGGCTACTGGGGGTCGTAATTCAGATTCGGCATCAGCCAGCGCTCCAATTCGGGCAGCGGCATGCCTTTGCGCTCGGCCAAGTCGGCTACCTGGTCCTGGCCTATTTTACCCAGGCCAAAGTAGCGCGCCGCTGGGTGGGCATAGTACATGCCGCTCACGGCGGCGGTGGGGTACATGGCCAGGTTTTCGGTAAGGATGATACCCGTCTGCTTCTCGGCATCGAGCAGCCGGAAGAGCGTGATTTTCTCGGTGTGGTCGGGGCAGCCGGGGTAGCCCGGCGCGGGGCGGATGCCCCGGTACTCTTCCTTGATAAGCTCCTCGCCCGAAAGGTTCTCATTCGGTGCGTAGCCCCAAAATTCCTCCCGCACCCGCTGGTGCAGGCGCTCGGCGAAGGCCTCGGCGAGGCGGTCGGCCAGCGCCTTTATCATGATGCTGGAGTAGTCGTCGTGGTCGGCCTCGTACTTTTCGATGAGCTTTTCGATGCCCAGCCCGGCCGTGACGGCGAAGCCGCCCAGATAGTCGGCGCGGCCGCTATCGTGGGGCGCGAGGTAATCGGAGAAGGCTACGTTATGCACGCCAGGGCCTTTTTCGCCCTGCTGGCGCAGTGTAAAGAACTCGTCGCGCACTTGCTGGCGCGTGTCGTCCGCGTAGATTTCGATGGTATCGTGGTCCTTAGTATTGGCGGGCCAGAAGCCCAGCACGGCCCGAGCCGTAAGGCTCTTATTGGCAATAACCTCGGCCAGCATCTTCTGGGCGTCTTCGAAGAGGCGGCGGGCGGCTTCGCCCAGGTTATCGTCTTCCAAAATGCGGGGGTAGCGGCCCTTCAATTCCCAGGTGTGGAAGAAGGGCGTCCAGTCGATGTAGCGGGCCAGTTCGTCAAGCGGGTAGTTATCTAGCACCCGCGTACCCAAGAAGCTGGGCTTGGTGATGGGCGTAGTTTCCCAGTCGGCGTGGTAGCCGTTGGCGCGGGCGGCCTCGATGCTGAGGTAATTCTTATCGCGCTGGCGGCCGGCGTGGTCTTCGCGCAGGGCCTGGTACTCGGCCGCGATGGTCTGGGTATAGGTATCCTTGCCCGAGCCGAGCAGGCTGGCAGCCACGCCTACCGAGCGCGACGCATCATTGACATACACCGCTGAGCCCGAGTAAGCGGGCGCAATTTTCACGGCCGTGTGCAGGCGCGAGGTAGTGGCCCCGCCAATGAGCAGCGGCACTTGCAGCTTGCGCTTTTCCATCTCGCGGGCCACGTACACCATCTCATCCAGCGAGGGCGTAATGAGACCGCTGAGACCGATGATGTCGGCGCCCTGCTTCTGGGCTTCGTCCAAGATGCGCTCCAGCGGCACCATTACGCCGAGGTCCACAATCTCAAAGTTGTTGCAGGCCAGCACCACACCCACGATGTTTTTGCCGATGTCGTGCACGTCGCCCTTCACGGTGGCCAGCAAGATTTTACCGGCCGTTTGGCGGGCCGCGCCTTCCTTTTCGGCTTCGAGGTAGGGCTGCAAGTAGGCCACGGCTTTCTTCATCACACGGGCCGATTTCACTACTTGGGGCAAGAACATTTTGCCGGCGCCAAAGAGGTCGCCCACTACGTTCATGCCCGACATCAGCGGGCCCTCAATCACGTCGAGCGGGCGGCCTACCTGCTGGCGTACTTCCTCGGTATCCTCATCGATAAACTCAGTAATGCCGCGCACCAGGGCGTGTTGCAGGCGCTCGGCCACGGGCAGGCTGCGCCAGGCGTCGGCCACTACTTCTACCTTGCCTTTCTGCTTGACGGTTTCGGCAAAGTCTACGAGGCGCTCAGTGGCGTCGGCACGACGGTTGAGTAGCACGTCCTCACAGAGTTCGAGCAGGTCTTTGGGCACGTCGTCGTACACGGCAAGCTGACCGGCGTTCACGATGCCCATGTCCAGCCCCGCCCGAATGGCGTGGTAGAGGAAGGCCGCGTGCATGGCCTCGCGCACCGCCTCATTGCCCCGAAATGAGAACGAGATGTTGCTAACGCCGCCGCTGGTGCGGCAGCCGGGCAGGTTTTCCTTTATCCACTTCACGGCCGCGATGAAATCGAGCGCGTAGTTGCGGTGCTCTTCCAGGCCGGTGCCCACGGTGAGGATGTTGGGGTCGAAGATGATATCCTCGGCCGGAAAGCCAACTTCCTTAACCAGGATGTCATACGAACGCTGGCAGATTTCAATGCGGCGCTCGTAGCTGTCGGCCTGGCCGTTTTCGTCGAAGGCCATCACTACTACGGCGGCGCCGTACTGGCGCACCAGCCGGGCGTGGTGCCGGAAGCGCTCCTCCCCTTCCTTGAGCGAGATGGAGTTGACGATGCTCTTGCCCTGCACGCACTTGAGGCCGGCTTCGAGCACGCTCCACTTCGAGGAGTCAATCATGATGGGCAGGCGCGCAATGTCCGGCTCCGAAGCGATGAGGTGCAGAAAGGTTGTCATCACGGCCTCCGAGTCGAGCATGCCCTCATCCATGTTGATGTCGAGCACCTGGGCGCCGTTTTCGGCCTGGGCACGGGCCACGGCCAGCGCCGCCTCGTAGTCGCCCGCACGAATGAGGCGGGCAAAGGCGCGCGAGCCCGTCACGTTGCAGCGCTCGCCGATGTTGACGAACAGGCTTTCGGGGGTGATGTTGAACGGCTCCAGGCCAGCCAAGTGCGTAGTCCCCTTCGCCAGCTTTTCGCCCCCGGCCCCAAGGGCTAGCGACGATACCGAGGCCGCTTCGTCATCCACCAGCGCGTCGCGCTGGGCGGCCGGCGCGTCGGGGTGCAACTGGGCAGCGTGCACGGCGCGGGGGCCGTAGGTGTCGGCCAGCTTTTTAAGCTCGGCAATGTGCTGAGGCGTGGTGCCACAGCAGCCACCCACCACGTTGAGCAAGCCTTCTTTCAGGTAATCTTCGACCAGCGCAGCAAATTCCTGGGCGCTCTCGTCGTAGCCGCCGAAGGCATTAGGCAGGCCGGCGTTGGGGTAGGCCGAGACGGGCACGTCGGCGAGGCGGGCCAACTCACGCACGTAGGTGCGGAGCTGGTCGGCCCCGAGTGCACAGTTGAGGCCCACGCTCAACAAAGGCAAGTGCTTGATGCTGTGCCAAAACGCCTCCACCGTCTGGCCGCTCAGGGTGCGGCCCGAGGCGTCGGTGATGGTGCCCGAAATCATAACGGGCACCACGCGGCCGCCTTCGTTAAAGAACTGCTGCACCGCGAAAAGTGCGGCCTTGGCATTGAGCGTATCGAAGATGGTTTCGATGAGCAGCGTGTCCACGCCGCCATCTACGAGGCCACGGGTTTGCTCGAGGTAAGCAGTCGCCAACTCGTCGAAAGTCACGGCGCGGTAGCCGGGGCGATTGACGTCGGGCGAGAGCGAGGCGGTGCGGTTGGTGGGGCCGATGGCGCCGGCCACGAAGCGCGGCTGCGCCGGGTTTTGGGCCGTGAACTCGTCGGCCACTTCGCGGGCCAGCCGGGCCGACTCATAATTCAGTTCATACACCACGTGCTCCAGGGCGTAGTCGGCCTGCGCGATGGTAGTGCCCGAAAAAGTATTGGTTTCCACCATGTCGGCCCCGGCCGCGAAGTACTCGGCGTGGATGGCCCGAATGATATCGGGCCGCGTCAGGCTCAGCAGGTCGTTGTTGCCGCGCAGGGGGCGCGGGTGGTCGGCAAAGCGGGTACCCCGAAAGTCTTCTTCTTCCAGCGGGTAGCGCTGAATCATGGTGCCCATGGCGCCATCGAGGATGAGCAGGCGCTGGCGCATAAGCGCGGGCAAGGGCGAGATATAGGCGGCGGGTGCGACGGCAAGGGAGGCAGACATATCTTTCTGGGGCAAAAAGCAGGAGCAGGCAGCCCCTATCCAGAAAGAAAGCCGCGCCACGCGGCGCAGGTTCCGGCTGATATCTTCTCCGACCCATAAGCGAGGGCCGAACAGGAGTTGGCACCTACTCGGGGTAGGTTGCCAAGACGTCATCGGGCCTGGTCCCTCGGTCTTTCTGGATAGCAGCGGTTACGAAGATACAACGACCGAACGCACTTCGCCTAAAAAACTCACCTGCTAGCAAAAGGTGAAGGCCATAAAAAAAGCGCCTTCCCTGCGAGGGAAGGCGCTTTTTGCGGGCGTGGTGGTGCCGGACGCTAGCTTAGGGCAAGAGCACGCCGCGGTAATCGTTGGCGTTCACGGTCGGGATGGTCGAGCCGTAATAGGCGTTGATAACCCGAATCCACTCGTTGGCAATGATAGCGTAGCCACGGGGGCTGGGGTGCACGCCATCGAGGCCGAAGAAGTTGCCGCTGGCGAAGGTGGCGGTATTATTTACCCCGTTGGTGTAAACGCCGCTGTTGGCCACGCCGGTCAGGAAGGTATTGGCATCCACCACCGGCAGCTTAAAGCGCAAGGCCGTTTTCGCGATAATGGCGTTTAGCTGGGTGGTGCGGTTCGTCACGTTGGCTGTCTCTACCGGGTCGAGCACGTAGTCGCTCGGGATGGCGGTGGCGGGCGAGGTGCCCACGCCGGGGTGGCCGGCGATGTATGCCTGAGCCGTGAGCGTCAGCAGGTCGGTGGAGGTAGCCGCGCGCGCGGCCGTAGCTGTGCCGGCCGCGTTGAGGGCTTGCACGTAGATATTCGTAATGGGCAGCCCGGCAGCCTTATACGACGCCAGCACCGCCGCCACCGTGACGGTATTGAAATACGGTACGCTGGTCACGTTCGGGATATTGGCCACGGCGCCTTTCACCGTGCCATTCTTGGTCATGGTCGTCAGGATGGCCCGGTAGCCAATGCCGAAGCGCGTGGTATCGGTGAGGCCGCCAAACGGGTTGGTGGCAGCTACTACCCCACCGGCGGAGGCGTAAGCCAGCACGTCATTGTTACCCATCCAGCAAGTGAAGAAGGTGGGCGTTTTCTGGCCAATGTAGGTAACGTAGTCCTTGGTGGGCTTTTCGGCCGGCGTCAGCAGGCGCTCATAAAAAGGGTTGATGGCCCCGTACGGAGCCAGCCCACCCGTGAGGGCCGACACGCTGCTGAGCACCGAGATACCTGGCACGCCCAGGTTATCAGGCTGCGTCCCGGAATAAGCTTCCAACTGGTCGCCGCCGGGGAGCGTGGTCCCGGTACGCGCTACCTGCTCGCCCAGGTAGTTATTGGCCGCCGTGGGCTGCACCGGCGCCAGAGCACTATTGACTACCTGAAGCTTGATGTAGCCCGAGCCGTCCTTTTTGGCGCTCGAAAAAGCCGGCTGCACGAAGCTGGCCGGGCCTTTACCGGTTTTGGCAAATTGCTGAGCCAGCAGGGCGGGGTAAGAGGTAGCCTGCCCGTCGTTGAAGAGGCCACCGTCGGTGTAGCCCGACGTCAGCGAGTTGCCCACGGCCACGTAGCTGGTAAAGTCGAGCGTGCCCGGCGACGCCGTTGGCGCCTCGATATCGGACTGGCAGCCGGCCAGCCCTACGCCCAGGCCCAAGCCTAGTAGCGCGAGGGCGGGGCGGGCAGTTTTCGTAAAGAATAACGTTGTCATTGGGTAGGAGAAAAGACAGGCTTAGAATTTTACGTACAGCTGCACGCCGGGCACGGCGATGGTCGTTTTGTAGGTGCCGGCCACGCGGTCGGCGGTGCCGTTGCTGATGAGGTCGTCCTGACTCTGGCTACGCTTCATGAAGTCTTCGAACAGGAACGAGGCGTCGATGCCGAAGCGCTTGGCAAACTCGTAGCTGAAGCCCGCCGTGACGCCGATGCGGGCCGCATCGGGCGTTTCGGGCGTTACGAAGCCATTGCGCACGCAGGCCATGTCGTAGAACGTGCCGGCCCGCAGCGTAAAGTTTTCACCGAACTTGTACTGCCCACCCAGGCGGAAAGCCAGCGCATCCTCGTACTGCCGCTTGGACGACGAGGTGGCGTTGCCGCCCAGCACGCCGTTGGCGTAGGTAAAGTCGAGCGACTGGTAGCGGCTCCAGCCCACGAGGTTGACGTCGAAGGCCAGGGTCAGCTTATCGTCAGGGCGCACGCCCACCCCGAAGCTGTACACGTCGGGCAAGGGCAGCGTCACGTCAAACTTGGTGGCCGTGAAGCTGCCGGCCGCCGATGCTGGCAGGCCCGTCAGCTTCACGTCGCCGTCGGCCACGTGCGCATCCACCGCCGAGCGGTAGCTCAGGCCCGCGCTCAGCTTGTCGCTGGGCTTGAACATGACGCCGATGTTGTAGCCCACCTTGTGCTCGGCCGTGCCCGTGAGCTGGGCGTGGGCGGGCGCGGTGCTGCCCTGGGCCTGCACCGGAATGTCGCGCTGCAAGTCCACGTCGCCATACAGCAGCGTGGTGACGCCGCCGCCCACGCTAAACTGCGGCGTGATGGCATAGGCCGCCGTTACCTGCCCGAATACCGAGCGCAGGTTGATATCGGTGAGCGCATAGCGGCCCTCCCAGCCCTGCTGGTAGTGCAGCTCGCTGCCAAAGGGCGTGTATACCCCCGCGCCAATGCGCCACTTGCCTTCCTTGGGTCCAAAGCCTACGAAGCCGCTAAAGGGAAACACATTGGTATTCTGCAAAGTACGCTGGCCCTGGTCGGCCCCGGCGGGGCGAAACGAGATGCGCGGAATGGCGATGTTGCCGCCCACCTGGAAGCCCGTGGGCGCAAAGGCGAAAGCGCCGGGGTTAAAGAACTGCGAGGCCTGGTCGAGGTAGAGGCCGGTGCCGGTGCCGCCCATGCCGACGTTTTTCGCGCCGGTCAGGCCCACTTGAAAGCCGCTGGCCAGAGCCCCCGACGAGGCCGCGAGCAGCGCTCCGCCCGCGAGAAGTAGAGATTTGACTTGCATAAAATGCAAAAAAGTTAGGTGGGGAAGAATGAGGGGCTAAATGTAAGCCGGGTTTCTAGATAAGTAGTAGGCGTGCCTACCACTTGGATTAGTCGGCTTCAAAATTACTTCATTTTTCAGTGGGCTGAAAAGGTAAGCCACTTGAAACTAATTCATTTAGAAACATTAAGGCAATATGAACTTGGGAGTGAAGCAACTAATTTTGTTTTCCCGTTGCCTTTATCTTCACTCCTTCCGACCATTTATACTTTCCGCATGACAAAACGCTTCCTCTCTTTGGGAATGGCCAGTAGCCTGCTACTCGCCACCCTGGGTGCCCAGGCCCAGGCCACGCTGGGCACCAGCCCCTACGTTGAGAACTTCAACGGCCTGGCCGGGGGCTTGCCCACCGGCTTCAGCGTGTACACCAACGCCTCGGCGACCAGCCTGGGCACGGCGCCCACGGCGGCTCAGCTCATCCTGACGCCCGGCACCACTACGGCCTGGATGGCCACGGGCGGCGGCTTCAAAAACTACGCCTCGGCTACCGGCCTCAACAGCTCGGCCACGGTGGCCGCCCAAACGGCGGCTACCAACCGGGCGCTGGGCGTGCGTCAGACCGGCTCGTTTGGCGATGGCACCAGCACCACTACGCCGCCTACGGGCGCGGGCCCGGCCTTCGTGTTTCAGGCCGCCAACACTACCGGCAAAACGGACTTCGCGCTCAGCTTCAAGCTGCAATCGCTCGATAGCACCATTACCCGTACGGCTACCTGGCAGGTAGACTACGGCCTGGGCACGGCCCCGACCTCGTTTACGACGGTAGGTTCGAGCGCCACGACCGGCAACTCGATGTTCTCCAACAATACGATTACGGTGAACTTTAGCGCGGCCCTGGACAACCAGACCGGCCCGGTAACTATCCGTATTGTGGCCCCCGCCAATACTACGGGCGGCGGCAGCCGGCCCAGCTCGGCCATCGACGACTTTTCGCTAAGCTGGAACACGCCTACGGCCAGCACGCCCACGCTGGCGGTTTCGCCCTCGGCGTTGAGCTTTGGCAGCCAGAACATTAATACGACTTCGGCCGCGCAGAGCTACACGCTGACCGGCACCAGCCTGACGGCCGCTACTACCGTGACGGCCACCGGGCCCTTCACTGTGTCGAAGGACAACAGCACGTTTGCCACTTCGGTGACTTACACGCCCGCCGAACTGGCTAGCGCCAAAACGGTATACGTGAAGTTTGCCCCTACTGCCACCGGCACCAGCACGGGCAGCATTGCCAACGCCAGCACCGGCGCCGTGACCCGCACCGTGGCCCTGACCGGCATCGGCGCCGACCCCAGCCAGACTACGTTCAATTTTAACACCTGCGTAACGGCCCTCTCCGATGGCTGGAGTCAGTACAGCGTGACCGGCCCGCAGGTGTGGGCCTGCACCACGTTTGGCCGCGACCCCGCCAACCCCACTGCCACCACGGCCTCGCCCTACGGCGTGCAGATGAACGGCTACGCCAGCGGCAACATCGAGAATGAGGACTGGTTTATCTCGCCGGCCTTCGACATCAGCGCTTATAACTACCCGCTGTTTTCGTTCTGGAGCCGCACGGCGTTTACCGGCCCGGGCCTGAAGCTGCGCGTATCGACCAACTACAGCGGCACCGGTGCTCCCAGCGCTGCTACCTGGACGGACTTGAATGCGACGTTCCCCGGCGCGGGCTCCGACACCTGGACGCAGACGCCCAGCGTAAACTTGTCGGCCTTTAAAGGTACCAAAGTGTACGTGGCCTTCGTGTACACCTCGACCACGACGGGCGCCGCCCGCTGGACGCTGGATGACATCTCGCTCACCAACTCGGCCACGCCCCCAGCCCCGACCATCCTCACCAGCACCAACCAACTGGCTTTCGGCTACCAGGCCGTAAACACCAGCGGCACGCAGACGCTGAACGTATCGGGCGCCGACCTGACCGGCGACGTAACCCTGACTTCGTCGAACCCCAACTTCACGCTCTCGAAAGACGGTACCACCTTCGCCAGCACCCTCGCCCTGACCAAGGCCGAAGTAAGCGGCACTACCAAGGCCGTTACCGTGCGCTTCCGCCCCACCACGGCCCTCACCAGCTTTAGCGGCACCATCGCCGTGAGCACCGGCGGCGCGGCCGCCGCCCTGAGCGTGGCCGTGAGCGGCGACACCTACGACCCGGCCAAAACGCTGGAAGTGGTAAACTGGAACATGGAGTGGTTTGGCTCGGCTGATGCCACCCTCGGGCCGGCTGATAAGAACCTGCAAAACACCAACGCCACGACCGTCCTCACCTTCCTCAAGGCCGATGTGTACGCCCTGGAAGAAGTAGTGGACACCGTACGCCTGAAGGCCATTGCCGCCAAGCTTACCACCAGCCTCGGCGTGCCGTATGCCTACAAGATTGCTGATTTTGGCTCGTATGGCGACAATGCCCAGGACCCCGACTACATCGGCGACCAGAAGCTGACGTTCATCTACCGCACCGACATGGTGAAGAACGCCTCGTTCCTGGGCCTGTTGCGCTGCACCCAGGCCGACAACTGCGCCGCCTACACGCCCTGGGCCTCGGGCCGCTTCCCCTTCCTGATGCGCGCCGACGTGACGCTGGACGGCATTACAAAGAAGGTCAACTTTATCGTGATTCACGCCAAGGCGAACTCCACCGCTACTTCGGCCAACGACTACGCCCGCCGCAAAACCGGCGCCGACCTGCTGAAGGCTGAGCTGGAAAAGACCTACCCGAACGACAACACGCTCATCGTGGGCGACTACAACGACGTGCTCAACGGCACCATCGCCACGGGCGTTACGCCGGCCATCACCTCGTACTCGTCCTTCACCCAGGACCCCAGCTACTTGCAGATTACGCTGCCGCTGGCGCAGGCCGGCCTGCGCTCGACGGCTAGCTACGCTACGGTGATTGACAACGTGATTGCCAACAAAGGCATGGCGCAGTACTACATCAGCGGCACGGCGGCCATCCGCACCGACGCGGCGGCTCAGGTTACGAACTACGCCAACACGACCTCGGACCACTACCCGGTGTTCTCGCGCTACTCATTCTCGGCCCCGGTGCTGGCTACCAAGGCTGCCCGCGCGGCGTCGCTGGGCCTCTACCCCAACCCGGTGACCAACGCCCTGCGCTTCGACGTGCCCGAAACCGGCAACGCCCTGAGCCTGCAAGTGTACAGCACCACCGGCCGCCTCGTGCTACATGGCACGGGCTCGGTGGAGCAGCTCAACCAGCAGTTGAGCCAGCGCGTGAGCAGCCTCGCCGCCGGCCTCTACGTGGTGCGCGTGGTAGGCGCCCAGCAGACCTACACCGACCGCTTCGAGAAGCAATAAGCCCACGGGCAACCGGCCAATCGCCGGCCGCCCTAAGGTCACAAAAAAAGGCCCTGACCAATTGGTCAGGGCCTTTTTTTGTGACCTTAGGGCCTTTCCGCCCAATAAGTCTATTTCAACTCCGTAATGGTCGAAATGCCTTCGCTGGCCGCGCCCTGCTGCATTTGCACGTCAAAGCTGACCTTGGCCGTAGCGGGCATTTTTGGTATTATCACGTAGTACACCACGTTGGTGGGCATGGCGCAGGGGCCGGCCGCTAGCCGCACCCGGTAGGTGTAACCGGTGCACGCCTGGGTTACCTGCTGGGTTAGCACATGGCTGCAATTAGGAGTGCGAGTTTTGCCGGCCAGCAAGGTATGGGTGGCAAAATCGACGACTGGCAGCTTGCTGCCCGTGAAAAGCGCCCGGTATTCGGCTGCTGAGTTCACCACGTATTCGTTGGACTGGCCCACGTTGGGCAATGGCTCCGCGATGGTGGCCGTGAAGCCGTCGAGCTGGCTACTTGGCACGTCGGCCGAGGTAGTGCAGGGCGTCGGGTCGTCTTCTTTTTTACAGCTGTTGCTCATAGTCAGCAAGCTGAGGGCGGCCAGGGCCAGGAGTTGACGTGCAAGCATAAAAACCAGATAATCGGGTGGAAAAGGCAGATTGGGCAAGAAATATAGCACCCAGCGCGCCATTATGCGGCCCGGCTAATTTTAGCATCAGCCGGCTGCCTTCGTCGCGCCCGGTTACTACTGCTCGTTGCCCTGGCCCGCTGCGCCTCAGCCTGGCCCGCGACGACGAGGCCCTGGCTATTCCGCTGCTGGCCAATCACATCCAAAAATGTGCGTTCTTCTGCCGATTGGCATAGCTACTAACCCGCTTGCAGCCCGGCGCGGGGCCCCGGCGAGCTGGGCCGACCGGGAGCTGCTCGCCAGCCAACTACCCAGGTTAATGGGCCGGCAAATTTGAAAATCTGTGAAAGGCTGGGGGACGGCTGCAACGCCGGACGGGCGGGTATGTCTTTTTTGTGAAAAAGCTGCCATCTTGCCGGCCCTATTTGCTCCGCCGCCTTTAATTCCTTTTCGCCTTGAACAGACGTGACTTTGTGGGCCTTACCGGCCTGGCCACCGGCGCCCTGCTGCTACCCCATTTCCCGGGCATGGGCGGCACCCTCGTAGACCCCGCCCGCCTGCTGGAGCCCGGCCTCGACGTGGCCCAGAAGAAGCGCCTCGCCGACGCAGCCCTCAACGCAGCCAAGAGTGCCGGCGCCACCTACGCCGACGTGCGCATCGGCCGCTACCTCAACCAGAGCATCTTTACCCGCGAAAAGCAGGTGCAGAACATTGCCAGCGGCGAGAGCTTTGGGGCCGGCGTGCGCGTGATTGCCAGCGGCAGCTGGGGATTTGCCGCCACCAATAACGTGAGCGACGCCGGGCTAGCCCAAGCCGCCAAGCTGGCCGTAGCCATGGCCAAGGCCAACGCCAAAACCCAGAAAGAGCCCGTGAACCTGGCCGCCCAAAAAGGCTACGGCGAGGTGAGCTGGAAAACGCCCATCAAGCAAAATGCCTTTGAGGTGCCGGTGGCCCAAAAGGCCGAGCTACTGCTGGCCGCCAACGCGGCGGCGCAGGCCAACGGCGCCAACTTCGTCAATTCCAGCCTGTTTCAGATAAACGAGCAGAAGTACTTCGCTAGCACCGACGGCTCGTACATCGACCAGGACGTGCACCGCATCTGGCCCACGTTTTCGGTCACTGCCATCGACCGGGCCAGCGGCAAGTTTAAGACCCGCGACGCGCTCAGCTCGCCCATGGGGCTGGGCTACGAGTACCTCGCGCCCCAGGCCGCCGACAAGGTGGCTGGCCCCGGCGGCACCGGTCTCGTGGGCTACCGCAACAGCTACGACATCCTGGAAGATGCCGCCCTGGCCGCCCGCCAGGCCAAGGCCAAGCTCACGGCTACCTCGGTGCTGGCCGGCAAGTACGACCTCGTGCTCGACCCTAACCACTTGGGCCTCACCATCCACGAGAGCATCGGCCACCCCTTGGAGCTAGACCGTGTGCTGGGCTACGAGGCCAACTACGCGGGCACCAGCTTTGCCACGCTGGACTGGCGCAAGAAGAACATCCCGTACGGCTCGAAGAACGTGACCATCGTGGCCGACAAGCTGCAAGCCGGCTCGCTGGGCGCGGTGGGCTACGACGACGAGGGCGTAAAAACCAAGGAGTGGACGCTCATCGACCAGGGCAAGCTCGTGGACTACGAGAAGATTCGCGACCAGGCGCACATTGTGGGCCAAACGGCTTCCGATGGCTGCTGCTACGCCGACTCGTGGGGCACGGTGCAGTTTCAGCGCATGCCTAACGTGAGCATGCGCCCCGGCACCGCCAAGCTGAGCGTGGACGACCTGATAAGCAAGGTCGACAAGGGCATCTACATTGCCGGCCGGGGCTCCTACTCCATTGACCAGCAGCGCTATAACTTTCAGTTTGGCGGCCAGGTGTTCTACGCCATCGAGAAGGGTAAAATCGCCGGGATGCTCGACGACGTGGCGTATCAGGCCAATACCCAGGAGTTCTGGAACTCGTGCGCGGCCGTGTGCGACCAGAGCGACTACCGCCTGTTCGGCTCATTCTTCGACGGCAAGGGCCAGCCCTCGCAGGTGTCGGCCGTGAGCCACGGCTCGGCTACGTCGCGCTTTAACGCGGTGAACGTCATTAACACGGGGCGCAAGATTGGGTAGCTCCTAGTCCTAACCAGCACAGACGAGGCACCTTAGCCTATCGCCTAAGCAATACTCTCTATTTCTCAAACCTTTACCAACCTTCTCCCTTGAATAGACGCGATTTTACTACCCTTACCGGCCTGGCCGCCGGGGCCCTGTGGCTCCCCAGCTTCCCCAGCCTGGCCGGCAACCTCGTGGACCCGGCCGCCCTGCTGGAGCCCGGCCTCGACGTGGCTGCCAAAAAGCGCATGGCCGACGTAGCCCTGAACGCCGCCAAGGCGGCCGGCGCTACCTACGCCGACATCCGCATTCAGCGCACGCTCAACCAGAGCATCTTCACCCGCGAAAAGCAGGTCCAGGGCATCTCCAATATCGAAAGCCTGGGGGTGGGCATCCGGGTGATTGCCAACGGCACCTGGGGCTTTGCCTCGACCAATAACATGACCGACGCGGGCATCGCCAAAACGGCGCAATACGCGGTGGCCATCGCCAAGGCCAACTCGAAGGTGCAGAAAGAGCCCGTGAAGCTAGCCCCCCAAAAGGGCTACGGCGACGTGGCCTGGAAAACGCCGATTGAGAAAAATGCCTTCGAGGTGCCCATCAAGGAAAAGGCCGATTTGCTGCTGGCCGCCAACGCCGTGGCCCTCGACAATGGCGCGTCGTTTGTGAACTCGGCGCTGTTTCAAGTAAATGAGCAGAAGTACTTTGCCAGTACCGATGGCTCGTATATCGACCAGGATATTCACCGCATCTACCCCACGTTTGGGGTGACGGTGGTAGACCGGGCCAGCGGTAAATTCCGCTCGCGCCAGAGTTTGAGCTCGCCCATGGGCATGGGCTACGAGTACCTCACGCCTAAGGCCGCCGACAAGGTGGCTGGCCCCGCCGGCTCGGACGTCATTGGCTACAAAAACAGCTACGACATCTTGGAAGATGCCACCCGCGCCGCCAAGCAAACCAAGCAAAAGATAACTTGCAAGAGCGTGGTGCCCGGCAAGTACGACCTCATTCTGGACCCGCACCACCTGGGCCTCACCATCCACGAATCGGTGGGCCACCCCACCGAGCTCGACCGCGTGCTGGGCTACGAGGCCAACTTTGCGGGCACCTCGTTTGCCACCCTGGAGTGGCGCAAGAAGGGTATTCCGTACGGCTCGAAGCAAGTCAACATCGTGGCCGACAAGCTCCAGCGCAACTCACTGGGCGCGGTGGGCTACGACGACGAGGGCGTGAAAACCAAGGAGTGGGACATCATCGAGCAGGGCAAGCTCGTGGATTATCAAAAAATCCGCGACCAGGCGGGCATCGTGGGCCAAACGGCCAGCGATGGCTGCTGCTACTCGCAGTCGTGGCGCGACGTGCAGTTCCAGCGCATGGCCAATATCAGCCTCAAGCCCAGCCCCACCAACATGAGCGTGGATGAGCTGGTGAGTAAGGTAGATAAGGGTATCTACATCGTGGGCAACGGCTCGTTCAGCATTGACCAGCAGC
>Ga0160427_10000917_pt1 | contig 17975 bp, 19 predicted proteins | sample SolpanmetagenomL_FD_108194 | JGI IMG/M metagenome (GOLD analysis project Ga0160427, IMG submission 108194) | Solar panel surface microbial communities from Lawrence Berkeley National Laboratory, California, USA - L | ecosystem: Engineered > Built environment > Solar panel > Unclassified ...
AAGCGTGCTGTATCTATATAGGTTGACACTATTCTTAGACCACGTATTTAAGAGAAGGATAATAATATAAGGGTTTTATACGTAGGGAAGAATAATGTCTCGTATACAGCTAAAGGCTATATAATTCTACGCTATTATCCTTGAAGGTCCCCCTAGCGTTCTACATACAGGTCTCAAGGGCTTTATTAAGGACCTAAATGTGAGCGGGGTAAATGCGGGGTAACGTCGATCCAGGGATGTGACGTATGTGATCTACTAGCGTTATCCCTGCGACCGTTCACACGTGACCCGTCTATCTATGCCTATTACAATCACCGACCTTTTAACTCCGTTTAAACTAAAGAAGAAACCTAAGGACTTATGTATAAAATTAGAATTCTTTCTCGCACGTATGTAGCACATCATGAATGTGATTATAAACATCTGTTATTCCTTTCGTAATAGATTGCTAGCTAAACTATAACTCTCCCTTTCACTTCGCGCGTTTAACATCAAGGTGTCTAGGAAACGGTGCTAAGTCTTCGCCTTCCTTTTAATGATATTAACAACTTCTTCGCGGTTAATATTAGTAAGTTTAGTAACCTAATCATAAGTGCTAAAAGGTCTATAGCCTAATAGACTATCTAGTTTAGCCCTAACGACATCGATGCTAATAATCTCTGTCCTACTAATAGACCGTAATAACCGTGTTACGTCGACGGATTATAATGTTTTTACTAATGCTTTCTATCTAGACTCCGGCGTTTGAAATCTCTCGTATCCTAATACTTCTATAAGCGATATAGTAGAACCGCGTTTATTTAAGCCTACCTACACTCTTAACATATCTATGAACGACTAGCTTATATAGTTCATATAGTCTATCACTCCTACAAGTTTCTTAGTAGGGGATGAATCCTTTTTAATAGTAGTAAATAGAGGATTAGACATGCTAAATCGTCTCCTAATTAATTAGTGTATATTAGCCTAGTAAATTAATTAAATCGCTATAATATAGTTAATACATAGGTTATTCAGATCGTAATTAGGGTAGGATCATTAATAGAGAGCTCTAGCTTCCTATAGACATACTTTGAAGGCTTAGACGTACGTGGTTAGAGTAATACAAGATAAAAAAAACATTTAATACGTAGATTTTCCACGTTTGGCCTAAACTTGGACCATAGTCTCTTAGGCCCTCTAGCGAGTCTAGCAAACGTTCGGCTCTAATCTAATTAAACTATATAGTTCAGACCATTTTCAACTGAACCAACTCTATTCGGCCCGAATCATGAACGCTGCACGAGACAGAGGGCATGATTCATGAGGTAACTTGGAAGCATGACTAACTATTGAGCATTGTATATTCTGTAAAAAACAATCATGTCCTTAACGACGCTTGAAGAATCTAAGAATGGTATTGCTGGTAAGATGGAAAGATAATAGGCTACCATGCTCCCTATGGTAGATTTGCGTGGGCCAAAAAACACCAATCGAACTGTAAATGAGCAGGAATGTTGCCCTCTAGACGTTTCGCGCAAGGAATGTCTATCGAGAATGTTATGATCAAGGCACGTCAACAGATCATATACTTGTCCGATGCTCCGCTAGGTAAGTCTACTTTGTAGGTTCTCTTTTATCTCCTTTCTTTTCCTTTCGTTTATACTGCCATATGATGACGAAAGTCAATCGGCAAGTGGCCAGACTTGCTGCTCTCTTCTTGTTACATACAGCTGTATTAGCACAAAGCGTACCTGGTGGCACACACTTTGTTGGAGGCGATACATCAGGCGGTGCGTATCAATTGGTTGATGGCTATAGAGCTGCCACTTTTTTCGACAAGTTCAATTTCTATAATGTATGGTATGATTTATAAACAAATTGATGCATTGACTGACAGAGGTTACGCAGAGCTACGATCCAACATATGGGCATGTACAGTATGTGAATGAAGCAACCGCAAAGCAGAATGGATATGTCACGGCACAATACGACAGTGCGGTCATCAGTGTTGACACGACAAACAAATGGCCTCGTGGTGGACCTGGCCGGCCATCAGTCCGTTTGATAAGCGATAATACATATACACGAGGATTATTTGTACTTGATCTTACTCATATGCCATGGGGTTGCGGTACATGGCCTGCGTTTTGGCTTCTTGGTCCTGATTGGCCAAGTAACGGCGAAATTGGTATGTCCATTGATTTAGTATACTTATACTGATACTGACTATCAGTAGATATAATCGAAGGTGTCAATACACAAACTCATGACACAATCTCTCTGCATAGTAAGCCAGGATGTGTCGTGCAAGGTTCCGGGGCGACTGGCATCTTCGAGACATCAAATTGTGATAGTAATGCAAATGGTTATTCTGGATGTGGATTTCAAGCTAATTCAACAAAGACTCCTAACAATTATGGACAGGCTTTGAATGATAATGGCGGAGGTGTGTACATTACAGAATGGACTGGTACATATATCCAGACCTGGTTCTTCCCTCGCTCTGCAATCCCCAGCAGTATAGCCAGTGGACAACCAAATGTTACAGAATTTGGATTACCCATCGCATTGTTTAAAGGGTGTGATATTGATCAGAATTTCGCCAATCATAGTATAATCATCAATACCGACTTTTGCGGAGCATGGGCGGGTCAGGTCTATTCTCAATTCTCCGAATGTCCTCAATCCAATGCGGATAACAGTCTTGACAGATGTGTGGATTTTGTTGGAAATAATCCTCAAAGTTTTACAGAAGCGTACTGGCAGATAAACTCTATCAAGGTCTATCAATTGCCACAAGCTGCTCCATCTTCGTCAATAACAGTCCCAGAATCGACTACTTCATTAATGTCCACAAGTGCACGTGCAGCAGAATCAACTAATACTATTCCCCAGGGAATGGGGCAATCATCGACTGCTGCAACAACAATTTCACTTTCATACACAGGTCCATTATCTTCATCTACCGTGACGGAAGATACTCAACCATCTGCGAGTGTTGTTGCTATTTGTCCAACTTATAATACGAGCTCTTACGAAGTCACATCAGGCCATCTGTACACGATTGCGTGTGGATCAGATTTGCAAGGAAAAACAACGGATGTCACCGAGGTATCAAGCTTTGGTGCTTGTCTTGACCTGTGCGAGACAAGTATTGGATGTTTTGGTATTGGTTATGTTGGTGGTAATGGCGCAGGAACTTGTTATACTAAATCGCAAGACCTTGGCTTTTTCTATGATGGACATACAAATGCTGCTAAGCGTGTTGGAGGTCCTGCAAATCCAGCCCCCAGTACTACGAGCAAACAAAATGGAATGATAACTTCATCTTCGAGTTTGGAAGTTTCCATGCCTAATACTGATCAGGATGTCACAACTACTCCTCTCGCAACATCGATACAATCTAGCAACGTAGCTGAAACGGCTACGAGTACTGTCGACGATTCTAATGATGCATCCCCATCACCATCATTCGTTGCAGGTGCGCTTGCAAGCTGTCCTTCGGCAAACAACACCATCATGATGAGTGAAAATGGTGTCGAATATCTTCTTTATTGTGGAGCAGATACAAGTCCGGTGAGCTTTATTAGTAGCGCTACTCAAGGCGGATTTGTATCATGTTTCAATGATTGTGATGTCACGGATGGATGTCAAAGTTTCGTCTTTACTGGACAAGCTATTGGATCATGTTATTTAAAGCAATCTGTTGGAAGTGTCACGTTTGACAAGATGAATGACTATGCTGTTGGACTTAAATTGCCACTTGCTTCATCGACTGCCGCAACCTCAACCCCTACGGCGAGTCCAATTTCACCGTTGTGTGGGACAGACTTTACCGATCCATCTGGGACAACATATTCGGTACATTGTGGTGTTGATAGTAAAGCAATATCATACAGTAATATTCCAGTGACATCTGGTGGATTTGCTGCCTGTTTCGGCGCTTGTTCAGATAGTATAGGCTGCGTTGGCTTTACTTTTGTCGGTAACTCTCCTGGCGATAGCGGCCATTGTTATCTCAAATCAGCTTATTCGGATTATAATGGTGATGATCCAAACTTTGTGTCAGCCTATATCGTGAAGAAAGCAGAAGATGAAGGCGATTATGGTGGAAGTAGTATGCTACCTTTTTCATCTTCTTCCACGAAGACGACCTTGACGAGTAATGCTATGTCGTCCATGTCGTCCTCCATGGCAAATGCCGCATCTTCTGACTCTACGATTACCACTTCGGTAACGTCGACTTTCTTACAGAGTAGCATGGATACGCAAAGCACCTCAAGTAGCGCCCCAATTGATTCTACTCGGTGTGCAACTGCATCGTCGCTATGTTCACTTCCAATGTCCAATTGTTTGAGTGATGATGACGTTATCTACAATGTCATTTGCGATAGAGCATACACGGGAATAGAGATTGATCTATCTGCAGATTACAGTATGACTAAAAGACAGGCAAATGGATTTTCGGACTGTCTAGATACGTGTGATAGTACACCAAGTTGTATTGCCGTTAATTTCATTGATGGATCATGCACCCTCTATTCACAAACAGATGGAAGTAATGTAGCATATGGTGCCTATGCTGCATATGTAGTAACTACTCCATCAACTCCGTCAACTAGTGTGGTAAATACAGATATGGCCACCATTACTGAAACTCCAATGGCAACTACAACTGTCTCTGCTTTTGGTCCTGGTCCTACCGTGACAGTAACGAGTGGTAAGTCTTTATATCCATCTGTATATCTATTTGATACTGATAATATCTTAGTGGTGCCATCTGATATTTATATTACAACTAGTGTTATTGTCACAACAACAGTGATAGGTACAGCTCCTGTCACTAATCCTTCAGGTTCAGTGTCGTTATGTTTTACGTGTGGTCTTACTCCTACTATTGTCACAGCAGAGCCAACATATACTTATACTGTCCGACCAACTGGTAGTATTTGTGCAGCTCAACAGAATAATAATGGTGCCATGACTGTATTCACTACTTCGTTCGTGACTGCATGTCCAACACCGTTCACATGTCCTCATTTATCAGCTAATCCATTCACAATGTCATCAATGCAACCAAGACCTACTGAAACCGGTTCTGGTGGATCTAACAATGGAGGTAATACTGGAGGAAGTATTCCAACTAATAATACTCTTCCTTCCTGTGACGATGCAAATGGACTGGTGTTTACCGGTAGTGTTGGAATGATGTATCGTATCGCTTGTGGCACTTATATAACAGCACCAACTCTTAATATTAAGACTGTAAACTCTTTTGCAGCATGTATGGATGCATGTGATCAATGGAACTTTCAAAATTGGAATGAACCGAGTACTTGTCTTGCTGTATCATGGAATAATGATGATGATGATGCAAATTGTCAATTGAAGGGTGGATTGACTTATGTAGAGAAGTCGGGTTTCGATTCGGCTATTTTATTGACTAATTCTGGTGGACCAAATCCAGGGACTGGGAATGGAAATGGTGGTTCTGGCGGTACAGCTGGTTCTGGTAATGCAACTGCCATCTCTGTTGTATACGGCACGACTACAAAAACCGTTGAAGGAGGCTCGACTGTATTCTCGACATATGTTGCATCAACCATATATGGTACTGGACCTGGAACTGGCTACGGGACCGGACCCGGAACTGGTCCCGGCACAGGGCCTGGAACGGGCTATGGAACTGGTCCGGGAACTGGTCCCGGCACAGGCTACGGCACTGGCATCCCCTCTACCATTGTGCAAGGAACAAAGACTGTCGTAAGTAATGGCATAACTGTTTACTCTACTTATGGTGTGATTCCAAGTACCGTCTACGCAACATCTACCGCTATTTCTACATACGTCAGTAATGGAGTTACATTCATGTCGACATATGGTGTATCAACTGCCATTTCAGTAGTTTATCTTCCTGGAACAACCCGTACTGTGACTACAACCACTACTACAATCAGTAACTCCATTTCTGTATCTGTATCTGTATCTGTCTTGACCACGACTGTTTCTGGCGCTACACAGACACAGACTGTTGGAGGAGGAACGGAAACTCAAACTGTCGGAGGCGGAACGCAAACTCAAACTGTCGGAGGTGGAACACAGACTGAAACCGTCGGAGGAGGTACTGGTACAGGTGGAGGTCAATATGGCGGAGGAGCAGGAGGCGGTACAGTAACAGTCACGGCGTCCACCGTTGCAGAAGCAGCTACAGTCACACTTACTCAATACAATGGAGGTGGCTTTCCAGGCCAAGGACAAGGTGGAGGAACAGTGACTATAACTCAAGGCTCAGGCGGCGGAGATGGTGGTACTTCAACTACAACTATGATCTCTACCGTCACCGTCTACATGAGTCCTTCTGCAATGCCGCCTTCTTCGACGAGTACTTCGACTTGTAGAACCACGCCGACGAATTATCTCAAGGCTGCTCAGGCGACATATGTCAAGAAGAGAGGTGTGGGTGGAAATGTTGGATATGGAAGGAGAGTTTTGAACAATGGTGTGGAACTTGTCGTTCCTGATAGTTGGATGTATGGTTTGAATTGATAGTGATTGTTGATGTATTTGGTTTGATGTTGTTTTTTTGTTAGAGTTAGTAAAGGTGGTAGTATTAATAGTATTTGAATATTTTATAGCGTTGACTGTTTACGATTACATGATTGTGTGATGTATTACATGTGAATGATAAGCGTTTGTCTAATATACTGTAAAAGTAAATGGTCATATATACAGGTATATAATAAACTGTACAATATATACAGGTGAATGAAAATAAATCATTCATTCTGTAATCTCTCCTCATCACTTCCAACGCCATGTTTGACAGGGTCAAATCTATAGATAGGCCATTCTCCCAGTATCGTCCTCTTGATCCACCTCGGTAGTTTCGCATATATAACAGGCGGTATAGGCCATAGAATAGAAGTCCTATCTAAATACGTCTTGTACATATCCCACGTCTTTCCTCCTTTTTCATACCTCTTTTTCGCAGCAGGACGTTCTTGTAACGTCAGACCAGAAACGAACAGTAACAGACACGTCAAGAACAATGGTCCTACAATACTAGCATACAAAGCCGCTCTGGGCCCTCCCGTTACAGAAGACGTGGTCGCAGGCGTGACGGCAATCAAATATATTCCTACATTTCATTAGTTTACCACACTTGATCAACAGGACGGAATGATATGGGAGGAAAAGTAAACACACCAAATTGTAAAAATATTTCACCCCAATAATTCGGATGTCGACTCCACTTCCACGCCCCTTTATCACAAACCTCCCCTTCTTGCTTCAACTGCTCGTCTCTCATTTTGAATCGATATTTCGTTACATCCGCCCAACTTTCGACCAAAAACCCGATTGCAAACATGATTATGCCTACTATATCCGTCGCTCTCGCAGACCCTCTCTCTCGACCATGTTGACTGTATTTGTAATGTTCGTTTACGGCGGGAGAGTTGAGGATCGTGACGGGAAGACTGACTGTCCATACCCATATCGCTTGAAAGATCCAAAACCCACCAAACTTGACAATGTCGTTGCGTTTGTCGTCGAAGCGCGTGTCGGAACCAGTGCGTAGGATGCGGTAGAATAGAAACAGGGAGAGGCGGAGAGACCAGATCGCGAGGAAGAGAGAGGCGATTAGTGCGCGAGTGGAAAACGAGGGGAGGGAGAAGAGAAAGGTGATGAGGGAGAGGAGGAGGAAGTTAGTTCCGCCTGCGAGATCGGTGAGCTGCGAGACAAAGTTAGTAGAGGGTAGGTAGAGGAAGGGGTGAGACGTGCTTTGTCGAATTTAAAACTCCATGCGATGATGAAGAAAAACGTTTGGAAGCCGATTGTAATTAATAGTGTCAGAGCGAGATAGTATGAGTCCAAGGCGTGAATGGCCATGTTACTCAGAATCAACGGCGATACGTGAAGTAAGGGTGCTCAGTGCACGAACACAAGCTGGGACAGATATGGTCGAGTAATCATAGGCGCAAAAATCATATTCGGCCATCGTGATTGTAAAATCTAACGTAAACAGTGTTTTCCATGACGTCAGACTCGATTCTCTTTCCAGTTGCTTGGGATACAACAGTGACAATATGTGGCCGATCTTGCAAGTATCGACAAGGGCTTTGTTATCGATTTTGCGATACTTGGACGACATTTGCAGAATCTTAGACGCTGGACTGTTGCGACTACCACACAACTCATCGCAGAAGGCTGTCATTGATAAAAGCACGATTTTTATTGTAGCAAGTTCTGATGTTTTAATAAAGATTATGTTTATGACTACAGCAATTGCTACTCGGCCAGACTCGATTTCGAGATGCGTCAAGGATCACAGAACTTACAGTACATGAGGTTTTCATTTGCTCGTCATAAAGTTTTCTGGTCACTTCAAAACCATTTAATAAATTGCAATGGCGCTCAGTCTTGTTCACGGCCGACACATGATATTGCCGAATACACCATTGATCACAAATGTTACCGAGCATTAAACTGCTGAAGAAAAGAGCAAGTCTTAAAACAGTGCTCGTATAATTTTTCATGCAGAATCGGAACGACCGCGTGACATAAACGACAATGTGCTATTCAACAATACAACGTGTTTTAGGCAGTCATAAATTGCTTACCAGTATAGATAAGGCTTCAAACATCAGCACAGTAACCACTACTGTTATATTTTTAATCAGAAATACCACTGTGCAGTTACAACTTCTTGAGGAGGAAAATATCTTACGACATTCCTCATACTACATCTTCACACTAGATATGATATAACGGTATGTGCAATAACAAATTTCTATAAGACGCTAATTCGTGGATCTGTACATTACATAGACCTCTGCTATTGTAGCTAAAATTTTAATAAACTTTCATTTGCAATTTCCTTTTACTCCTACATAAAAACTAACAACATATCAATAACTATGGAAGTCAATGACAAAGACCACCGCAATCAATCAAGCTCGTCTCCTCCTTCGTAGTTGGTAATGGCTGCTAATTTAATTATAACTTCTTAATGCCCATATTGTTATCGCGAAAAGGCCTGATGCGTTTTTTTAGCTCTACTTCCTCTCAACTGATTTCTCTTTCCATCTGATGAATCTCTTGAAGTGACGCCCTATGGATGTTTTTGGTTTATCTAGTTCCGTTTCCTCTTGCTTTTCGGTCGGTTGGTTTGGGTTGGAAACCCTAGTTAGTTTGTTTTCTTTATCTGCCTTCGCTTCCGCTCTCCTTGGTTCCTCTCCCCTCAATTTCTCTTGGCTTGATTGCTTTCTCCCTAATACCTCTTGACTTAGTTCCTCTTCCAGTTTCGCTTTTCTTGATTTCTCTTGACTTATCTCCTCTTGCAATTCCGAGTTTCTTGATTTCTCTCGTGCCTCTTTCAATAATTCCGCCTGCCTTGAGTCCTCATTCAGTTTCCCTCCCCTTAATGCTTCTAGCCTTAATTCCTTATTTAGTCTTTCTTCCCTTGATCTCTCTTCCTCTGTCTCTTCCCTTGATATCTCTTCCAGTTCCTCTTCCCATGATCCCTCTTTCCTTAACTCCTCTTCCAATTTCTCTCTCCTTGATTTGTTTTGCGTTGGTGCCCCTCCTCTTGCTGCCCTCGGCTTTGGTTTCGCTATCGTTGGTTGGTATCTTTGTGCGTCCGATGACCTTCTAGGATTTTCTCCGTGCTGATGTATGTCCAATAATAACTCCAAGCTCTTTATTATGCATTCGCGTACGGTGTCGCTGATCATGTTGCTACCAATTATTGCGCCTCCTGTTGCTTTGCTCCGGAGATTGCTCAATGCTTGGTTTTCATCCGTTGTCAGCCGTGTGTTCTTTAGATGGGTAGCCAATTCTAGTATTCTCCATGGGCGAGGGCTTGGAGACAGCCTTGCTGCTATCCTAGCCCATGCAGCAGTAAATATGTGGCTGGGATCTATTTTATCTATCTTGTAGTGAGCGTATAAAAAGTTGGTTACAGCTTGCCTCTCGGCCTGGCCCATTCTTCCAAAAATCGCTGATTCGAGTGAATGTGTCTGGTTGTCATCAGACAAGATCAGATCTGCACATTACCGAAACGGTGAATAGACTTACTTCTTGAAAGGAAACTGGGTGCTCGCAATATAACTCTTCTTCTTCGCGACAGATTTTAGCCAATGCTTTTAAAATCTTTCCAACAGTCGGTAAGATTACAAGATGATGTTTTTCTTCATGAGCATCCCACAAAGGTACGAAGTTCGCCCTATCCGTCGTTCGTATAGTTCTCGAATTTATTGAGTCTAAATCAGACTTGATGTCAAGCCATAAATTTTCTCCTTCCTTGAATGTTTCCTCATGTACGATACAAAGAACCACGTCACGCCCCGCCGAAAGCATGGGAGGCTTCAACAATTGCGCTGATGTAGCTCTAGAAGATCGAACTCCAGAATGCAAAATAGAAATCAACGTGAATTCAAAATGGTCAGGTCGAGTTGACTTATATGTACGATATTGGAGTTTCAACAAGTAAACCATTCCATCGGTTGCATTCAGAGCTAGCACATGATTCAAATCCCTCCAGCTTTGAGTCAAATCTTCCGGTAAACTCACTTGATTTAGAGCTAGCACATGCTTCGAATTCCTCAAGTCTGTCTCCAAAACTTCCGGTAAACTCATTGTCACTAGCTATATGAATGTCAAAATTATACACTGTCACAAATGTTTATGATTGCAGGAAATGAAATACAGTAGTAGTTTCTACCTTAGGGACAAAGTTGTGAGTAAACCCATGTCGGGATGCACCATATTCGAGGGTTTTTATAGGGTACGAGGGACCAGGGCAGGTTAGGCAGGCCCGTATCCGAACTTGGTGTGCTCATTTCATCTTGTCAGGCAGGACCTCAACACTGGCGAGCGAGGCTGAAGCGCGGAAATGAGCACCACATATATACCACGATACAACCCATCATATTTCTCGCAAGCTTTTTCCCCGCAATCTCGCGATTTTGTTTCTTTTTGGCGAAGTACCGTCGTGCCGTGCCTTAGCGTAAGGACATAATGTCTATTGGTGCACAGACTCGTTGAAATCATCGCAATTCACCGACCTTGACATTCACATGCGACAATTAACGCAGCATTACATCCTTCCATCCATCGCCACCCTGTCAAGACTTCTCACAATCTGCTCTCCAGTTATTGATCATTCGTCCTTTAAATTTGGTACAGCCAACATTTCGGCGAATGTGGCGTCCTGGATATTGTTGTTGTCTCATATCGACCAAACCAAACAAGGACAGATGATCCATAGTTGAGAACTATATATAGATCTCATCACACTAGGGCACTGAAACCTGTCGTGCCTTAAAAGCTCGGGCTGGACTTCACGGACTTGCCTTTGGAACGCCTGAAGTTGGGTCCGCCAAGGTCAACCAAAACATTTTTGTGACATGTAATCTTAATATTCTCGTGACTTGTTGGTGACGACTCGACTAATACCTGTAGACCAGATTTCGCCAAATTTCGTGACTAAGTTATGGAAATGCTATGTTCTCATGATTTTATGTGGCTAACAGATTGTTCATAGCTTTGACGACTACTAGGAATAGTCGATATGTTGTATTAGTTGTTCTACATGCGATCTACATATTATTGCGATTTTCAGATAATTTAGAAACCGAAATCGGCTTTGTTTCCATAGACACAGTTATTTCATAGAGCTGTTTCTGAGCCCAAAGCAATACGCAGGAATTTGCGTACGCTAGAGCGCATGAGTGATATACTGTAGCGTTTGTAGAAAGGATCTAGCGCTCCTTAGAATTTAGCCTTAGGTCTAACGACACCATTCCTCAATACGCGTATTATAAATCAGTAGGGCATGGAGAAGGTAGTCAACTATAAGCAGTCTCTGAAAGCATATCGGGTCTTCGTTCGATCGATATAGAAGCTCTCACGAACTTCCGGTACATAAGATTTCTATATGATCATTATAAAGTTTTCTAGTTACTTCAAAACCATTTACATTTCCATGAAGCTCTGTCCTTTCTACGGCTGACAAGGTATTGCAAAATTATATACTACGGGGACCAGTCAAGCTCATTTCTATGTTTGTTGTTGGTATCAGTTGCGGATACAATACAGAAATCTTTGTATGAAGGGTGCGATTGGTGAATCATAATCTGGTTGCATTAACTCGTCCTACGAATATGCAACCGTCTCATGTTTATGACTTCCGCCGCTCGTCCCCCTTTGAACGTAATTCTGCAATCAAAGACCATGATGAGCTTGGATTGGATTTTTATAGGGCTTGTTCTGTTCTGGGATTGCTCAGCTTAGGACGTTCGTTTGGTAATATTGACCTGAAATGATTATCTCCAATTTACTTTTTAATTGCTCAACTACTCTTTCGTTTATCCAATCATTAATAGCTTCTCGGGATCTCAATGTTTTATTTCGGTCCGCTAACGTCTGAAAAGCTGCCAGAAAACCTGGCAATTGTGTCTGTGTCAATGTCTGAGAATGGGGAGACTGCATTGCTATTATCCGAGCCCATGCCTGAGTATATGTGAAGACGCAGGGTTTGTAGCCCTTACCGTAGCGATGATGTATTAAGTTTTCCACAGCTTTTCGCTCGACCGTTTTCAACCCACTTGAAATAGCCGATGGCGGCACTTCTATTTTTATTACATCCGTCGATTTCGATAGACTTTTTAAATATGTTGTTTCCTCGTGCAGAATTTCTTTAGTCCAGTTTTTCTCAGGCATTTCATTAGGTGATAGGATTCCGAAATATTTCCCTGGAGTGCTTGATATAGTAGCTGTGGAAAGATCGTCCATTAAGTCAGTGAAGTCAAATTCGGGATTGTCCTCCTGAACGTTTTGCATTTTTTTCTGGAGTTCCGCTTTCAAGGACGGGAGATTTTCTTCCTTAATCTCCTTTCTGCCATGTATGACACAATAAGCCACGTAAGGAGGCAATTGTTCCGATGCCCTAGGGACTGGAGGCGAAATAGAAATGAGCGTGAAATTGAAACTCTTGCGTTCAATTGACTCGAATGTCCGGTACTGGAGTTTCAGCAAGTAAGTCATTCCATCGTTCTGATCAAAAGCTAACATATGATTCAGCTCTTTCCATTCGCTCGTTGGTTGTCTCTGGCAAATGCGTGACTTCAGAAGTTTGAATCCTATCATGCTGCACATGCGCGAACTTTTGACCGGCAGGACAGAAAATCGTGAGTTCCGGCTCAGGGAAGATGTGCTTAATCAACCCATGTCAGGATGCAACAGATTCGAGGGTGCTTACAAGGTAAGAGGAACAAGCGCAGATCAGGCTGGCCCAACTTGGAACTGCTCATGTCTTCTTATTAGATAGAAACTTAATACGGCGAGCAAGGCTGAAGCGCGGAAATGAAGCACCACGGCACGACATACACCCCAACACGATTTTCGCAAGCTTTATCCCTACAATCTCACGATTCTGTTTTTATCGACGATCTACTTGTTGTCTGAACCTGACGTTCAACATGCGACAATAATGAACGTGGCATTGTTTCTTCTTATCTATCGTCTCCCCGTCATGACTTCAACTGATCTGCTCTCCCATCTTCGATCATCCCAACTTCGATCATCCCCGCTTTGATTTTGATACAGCCAACATTTTGTTACCAAACAGGGTAAGATGACCCACAGTTGGGAGCTATATATAGACCTCATCACACTAGAGCACTGACTTGTCGTGCCTTTGTCGTGCCTTAAAAGCTCGGACCGAATGTCACGGACTTGCCTATTTGTTGGTGAGAATTAAAAAGATTAATACCCATGGACCGGATTTCGCCGAATTCCGTCATTGAAAGTTATTGAAGTGCAATAATGTTCAATCATGACCCTGATCACCGTATAGGAAAAAGAGATACACTAGATCAGTCCTCCTACGTGCGATCGCACTTTGCGATCTTCATAGATGAACTAATCGAAATCGGCTTTGTTTCTATATAGTAATCTCATAGAAATGTTCTTACGCCTAAACAGCGCGCAGAAATCTTGCGTACGCTAGAGAACATGACCAACATACCGCAGCGGTATCAAAAAAGGATATGACGCTTTGTGAAATCAGCCTTGGGTCTAACAACATCATTCCTCAATCCGCGTAATGCGAATCACTAGGATATGGAGAAGACAGTCCACTATAAGCAAACTCACAGAGTATACAAGGTCTTTGTTCGATTTGTATAGAAGCTTTCACGTACGTTTCAACGAATTCACCAGCAGGGCAAAATACCTAGCTTAGCAAGTATTCAAGTTCATATTATAGACGTGCGAGCTTGACAAAGGGTTATGATGAGTTATATATTCCACACTCACTATATTTGCGCCCGGGAGGTTAGGAAGGCTTGAGAAGGGCATAGTTCTGCGTGATGTAGATCTAATCTGGACTTTCACCGTGCATGTAATACGTTATGACATTTCCGACCTTAAACTCTCTTCTCAGAATAACAATGGTAGGAATGTTCTTAAATGAACAATATCTATCTCTATCGACTCTGAGGCTTGTGACTAACAGTACCTTAGAACAGGGTAGTATATATGATAGTCACATTCAAGCACTCACCGTTTTTATTTGTTTATTGCGCAAAGGGGTATTGAAACATTCATTTGACACGAATCACATTGCACGAAAGTACGATTTGAGTAGCTTAGATCCGTCATGATGAGCAGAATGTCAAAACATCTACATTTCTCGGAAGGTAGGAATTGTAGTTTCCAGCCGAGTATCGAGCTCCAGACCCTTTTTCCCCACAGTGGATCATGCATCTAGACCCGTCTGTGGCGTACACAACAAAATATAATAATATTATATGTACTCTATCACAAGTAGCCTGAGAGACATGTTCTTTCTTCTTTAGTTTAGTTATGAGAAAATGATCAATTATTGAAATCTTCATTCATTACAGTACATCAAATAATATGGCCGGTAACAGAAAATAATAATAATAATAAATATGATAGAAACAGAATGATTGCAAACTTTCTTTTATTCGCCACCAATTTAGTATGAGACTCGGTTGGCGACTACTAGTCCTCCATCTCGATTTCGTCTTCTGCTCCTTCGGCAATATCATCTTCGCTATGTAGAGACTCGTTCTCGCCGACTACAGAGCCTGCTCCGCTCGTACCTCCGTGGACTTTTCTATGTCGTCGCAGATTAGACACTACGCTGAAATGACGACCACAGCCTTCAACTTCGCATCTGAACGCTGTGAATGATAGGTTAGTATACATGTTCATGAAGAAACTGATAAAGGTAGGTCTTACGTTTCTCTCCCGTGTGACTATACATGTGCGTTTGTAGCGAGCTCGGTCTTGTAAATCTTTTATCGCATACTTTGCATTTATGCTTTTTCTGAGAATAAGATGAGACTTTACTTTGGAAGGAACCCATCATCGATTCTGGCGTATTACTTGATCCACCTGATTGTGTTGTTGATATTTTAGATTGGGATTGTGTTATGGGAAGGGAGGAGCTGATGGATGTACCGCCTAGCGATCGGACGAGGGACAATTTTCTATCTTCATAATCTTCGGTTCCCGAATCATATCCACCACAATACGAAGTTTCGCTAACGGAACTGCCGTGGTAACTTGGAGCATAAGAGCTGCTAGTAGAAGCTACGGAACCTCGAGAGGAATGTTGTGATAATGAGGGAGGGAAACCGTAAGACTCGATGGACGATCGTGTCGATCCTTGATCACCGTATATATTCCGAGGTGTAATGTCGGAAAGAGGATTCATGACACCTCTACTAGCATCGAGTGCTTCTACAAAGCTTTGTCTTTCAGCGTCGGTCGCGTATCGAAGCCTAGTTTCCATGTCAATCAATGAGGCTTGTTGCGTTTTATATAATTCGATAGGATCGATTGGAAGATAATTGGAAGGACAAGATTGTGGTGAGGGTACTGACGGGTTGTTAATCCGACGGTCTAAAAAGCCGGGATATGAAGCAAACTTTTGAGGATATGATGTTGCTGCTGCTGCAACTTGTTGTTGCTGTTGCTGCTGTAAAAACTGTCTATTTTGCTGCTCTTGCTGTATTTGATGGAGTTGCTGTAAAGCCTGGAGTTGTGTAGAGTACGTGTCGTTAGGATAGTGCGGGTTGAGCGGAGTTATTGGAGAGATATGGTCGGCAGAACCAAAAGATCTTGCAGAAAATGCGCCAGCTGATATTGGAGATATATATTGGCCAGCAGCAATATTTCCAGGCAAAAGATGGTTGGCAGTAGATATAGCTAATGTAGGCATCGCGGTCGGTCCCATTGGCAAAGACATCGAACCGGAAAGAGCAGAATTGTTTACAGATGATGCATTTCTCGAATGATTAGCGCTTGGAATTTGTTGCGCCGACATAGCATTCGAGTGCATCTGTCCCATTGCAATTGCGGCAACATTATTGGCGGATTGTGCCGCGGCAGCAGCAGCCCAAGGATTTGTGAACAGTGGTATTTGTTGTTCTTGTTGTGCTTGAGCAAGAGCAGCATATTTCAAATGATCGAATGATAAGCCTGACTGAACAGCAATGTTTTGTTGTTGCTGTTGAGTCTGATCTTGTCCTACCATGGGTATCATTATGAGGGTCGTCTCTGGTCGTCCAATATGGTTCTCGCAAATTTCGATAGCTGCAAGCACTGAAACATGTGATTGACTGATCAGATCTGGAACGCTTTCACCACGTGGAAAGATCTAATGCGACAAACGTATTCGGAAATGTGGAAGATCGACCGGCAAGATATTGTCAAGGGTTGATAAAGATGAACAGGATCGGCAGTGTATTTAGATCATCTACTGTATGAGTGTCTGTTGTGGCTTGAAGTCTCTTTTACGGACGTTCCTGCATCTATTGCCGAAAAATACGACAAAATAGCGGCTGTTGATGAACAACTGATTCCACTTTGCGAACGTCCGAGTTTATCAACGAAAGAGGAAAAGATGTCCTGGCAGAAGAAAAGTCCCTGTCGATCACAGCGATGTGAGTTGCGTTTCAGATTGATCGTTGAATTGATGGTATGGGTCGAGTGGAGCAATGGCTTGGTGTAACAGGTTCTGAATAGTGGAAAGTCGAAAAGATAAATGACGAAAAGAGATAAATTGCATGTAGATCTTTCCAGACAAGTAGATATTCGAAACGAGTTGATGTGGGGGGTGTTTTTTCTCGAACGATACAGAGAAGCAAAAAGTTAGGCTTTGATTGGATGTGGCGAACCATTCATGGAAAGTCATTCTTGTGGGAAGGAAACATGACGTAGATTGAGAAGGACCCTTGAACTTTAAATCGAGACCATTATTTTATCAATTATCAATTATTAATCGTTGGCGACTGGGCCAAGAAAACAAAACAACCTTTTTTTGAAATACGTTGATCGCCGGTTTTGTAGAGTAATCAAAAACCCTTTTAATTGTTATATAGGAGGAGGACTTTATGTGGCGAGATTTTAGCATTCGCAACGTATGTTTTCATTCGCTATCATATACTGCACATAATTCTACTGAGCATGATTCGTAAGAATGGTAACGAAGGAAAGGGTGGTTGTTCCCGAAAGTCTAACGATTACGAAAATGGGAAATCCAAACAATAAATTTACGTCATACCGGACCATAGCTTGTTTGTCAGTTCCGTGGATCGAAGTCCGCGCACTAACGGACAATCATTTTCAAGACATTATCGTAAATACCATTCGATTTCCCCATCTCCTAAAAACCAGCACTTTCATTCCACAAAACCAGTTTTATGAAATTGCATTTTCCTCTTCAAGCAATCGTGTTTCTTTTTCGTCTCCAACGGCTTTCCTTCCTTTTGCCAAGCCGTAGCGTTTTTCTGACGCGTGGGTACAAACAGTGCAAACACTTTTATACATTTATACGTTTTTCGGTTTTGTAATCAGGTCCACGTTTCGAATAGTTGTAACCTTAAATGACCTGATTTGATTCTGACATCATAAGAAAGTACTGTACTGTGCTGTAGAAACAAGGGTCCATATACAGT
>Ga0160427_10000918_pt1 | contig 17969 bp, 19 predicted proteins | sample SolpanmetagenomL_FD_108194 | JGI IMG/M metagenome (GOLD analysis project Ga0160427, IMG submission 108194) | Solar panel surface microbial communities from Lawrence Berkeley National Laboratory, California, USA - L | ecosystem: Engineered > Built environment > Solar panel > Unclassified ...
TCATCTGCTGTACGAAGTGCGCCGCGTGGTCGTGCGACGGGTCTCTCATGTCTGTCTGCATCCGGGCCTGTGTGCTGGTTGCGAATGCGGGCGAGGAACGCAGGTTGTCTGGCATTGTACGCGAGGTCCTTCGACTTAAAGGACATGGTGCGTTTCGCTCTTCGAGAGATTACAAACGATATAAGGGTGTATCTGCCGTCGCCTACTTTGACTGGTCTTGGCCGATCGTCGTGATGAAGGTGGATTCAAGCCTTTCAGGTACCATCTATATCACGGGAGTCCTTGTTCGCATCCTGCGCGCAAGACTTCGTGGCTCGAGGTCTGAAATTGTTGTAATTGTGTTCGATAAGTTCAGAGCGGTTCGGGAGACGGCAAGTCGACTTTGAAACGGATTTGGTGACGACGACATGTGCTTGGCAATTTCTGAAATAATAGCAACAACACTCTGTTAGACTTGCCATCCACAATTTCAACCTCCACCCTCTGCAACCTCCTCTCACATTACTATTGATTGTCGCGTCACTTTCGCTGTCATTCCTAGACACAGCATCCCTCGACACCTCCGTCTTGACTGGCAACCGCTTCGTCACTTGCCTCATCGGCGCTCACATCACGCCTCGGTCTTGACAATCTTGACATCCATGCGCTGCTAGACATTCTTTGGAGGACGTTGTTGCATATCGGTCCCAATGCAACCACCGCAACAGCCCACCGTAGTCCTTCGTTTCTCCTTGTCCGACTTTATTTAGAATAAGATATCACGACCGCCTGAGCAATAGACACCATGTCACTCCTTTCGCAACGATTCTCCAAGACACCAAACGGCTCCGTCGTGGATCTCCCTTCACTTAATGAACCAGAAAGAAAAGCACCATCACGACTCCCTGCATCCTTCTTCACATCCTTCTTCAGACGCCGGATAAGGATAAGGAAGAACTCCAGAATATCAGTACCTTTGGGTCTTGTGCTACTGTTTCCATGTCTGGTAGTAGTGCTGATATGCTTCTTGTTCCTGATACATCCTTCATCTCCTGGACGACTGTATACGCCTGGCGGATCAGCACCTTCAATACGGTAAGTGGCTGGGTCATCAAGAGACGGCCTGAAGAGCAGTACTGACAAGGGAATATTCAACCACAGAAAGATCAGTGATAAGTATGACAAAGTCTTTCAGACAGGCTGTCAGATACCAGATACTACGCAACCCCGAGCCAATGCTACCTTTGTCGTCCTCGCTCGAAATAAGGAATTAGAAGGCGTTATTGAGTCTATCAAGTCCGTGGAGAGACACTTCAACCACTGGTACCACTATCCGTACACGTTCCTCAATGATGGTGACTTCAATCAGACTTTTATGGATACGATCAGAAATCATACTAGCTCACCAGTCGAGTTTGGCAAGATTGATCCAAGTATGTGGGGATTTCCAGAATGGGCTGACAAGAGCTGGGCAAAAGAAGGCATTGCGAGACAAGGAGACGATGCCATTATGTATGGAGGAATGGAGAGCTATCACCACATGTGTAGATTTTATTCTGGGTATGCGGCGCACGTTTGGTGTTGAGAGTCAAGTACTGATTGTGTATAGCTTCTTCTACAAGCATGAGTTACTACAAAAGTATGATTGGTATTGGCGAGTAGAGCCAGAGATCAAGTACTATTGCGATATCACCTACGACCCTTTCGTCAAGATGATTGAGCATAACAAAACCTACGGCTTCACCATAGCTGTGAAAGAGCTCAAAGAGACTGTCCCCAACATCTTCCGATATGCTTCGGCGTACAAGCGGATGAACAACCTGACATCAAAAGGACTGTGGGAGATGTTTGTGGATAGACCGGAAGAGGACGAAGACTTTATGCCTGAAACAGATATTCGCAAAAAGCCACCCTACACGCTGGATCCTGCTAAGCTTGAGCCTGGACAACATCCCTTTATCGATCCTGAGGCTATGGAAGGTGAAGCATACAACATGTGCCATTTCTGGAGCAACTTCGAGATTGCTAGGCTGGATTGGTTTAGGAGTAAGGAATACGAAGAGTTCTTCCAGATGATGGATCGCAGTGGTGGCTTCTGGATGGAGAGGGTACGTTGTGACATTGATTCTCATATTGGTCCTTTCACTAACATGCATGCACAGTGGGGTGACGCACCTATTCATTCTCTAGCCGCTGGCGCTCTTCTCGGGGTATCCGATATTCATTACTTTCGAGACATTGGTTATCGTCATACCACGATAGCTCACTGTCCTGCGAATGCTCCAGCACGACAGCTCGATCGAGAACCATATCTACATCCTGGCACGCATGACAAGAAAAAGCAACTAGAAGAAGATGATTACTGGGCAACTCCGGACAAAACGAAAGAGAATGGTGTAGGGTGTCGCTGTACATGCGACACTGATGTTCCTGAAGTGGAGGTCAAGCAAGGCAGCTGTATGATTGAATGGGTGCATGTTGCCGGCGGTTGGGCTTCACCTTGAGTTTGGCGAATGGTTGTTATGATACCCCGGCATTGCCAATTCGCATTGCTTCGTCGCATTGCGCTCCAAGTTGTGAGCATAATGTCTTCAGATTCTGTACATTATTAGTCAATAGACTTTCACGACTGACGTTTTGGGCTTGTATCTAGTAAGGTACATCGCCATTCGTGCTGTGCGAGGGCGGGGTATTGATCACATGCCATGAGTACCCTTGCGAGCCATAAGCTATTAGATAGCTACAGTCCACCCTCACTCCTTCCTTCACTTCTTACCCTCGTTAACAACCCATTGAAGTCGTGGTCTTATAATTCCACTCACGGCATGATCATCGAGCTATTGGCTTTGTCCATTCGAGTCTAATAAGATCTTAGACTTTGATGAAGCTTATCGCGTTGACAACAAACCGAAGATCTCTATTAGCAATCTAAGGTACTATCCGACTAGTGACTTCCATTCCAGACTGCCGCCTCCAACTTCCTGCAAACTCGCCTTTTACAATTTCACAGCATTGAAGCTAGAACTAAGAGCATGCACTAACAACCTATGCAGCTGTCTCGCCGTAGCTCTGCAGAGGCAGTCCTCACTTCAAGCTCCGAACTTCGACTCTGTTTTCCACAACTACCACTGCAACACGATCAAACACTGCATTTCGAAACTCCGCTCGATACCAACATGAGTGACCATGAATATCAAGATGACACCTTCTCCGAATATGCTAGCGACGATACCTATGAGATCGTGAGCAGAGGCTCTGCATACAGTCACAGTGACGAAGAAGTTGAGCATGAAGAGGAGGACGTCTTGCCTAGTGTAACAGAGACTTCATCACAGGCAAGGAGCGAAGTTAAAGACAATTGCGACGTCATGCACGATGAGTCGTCTGGTCTTGATGTTGAACACGACCTGAGAACTGTGAAGAACAGTTCTGTGGGACAATGCAATCGTCGTAGTAGTGTCTTCGAAGGAGCAGGCCTACTTGGCCATGGCACAACATCCAAAGTTCTTGACGATTCATATATCGAGGCTGGTGGCATGCAGTCAAGTCAGGAACTCGAAGCAGATGTTGGTCAACAGCTGTCTACGCCTACCATCGTCCACTCGATCATCGAAGAGAGCACTGATGAAAGAGTAGTTATGGTCGATCGTGGCATGCTCTTTGAAGAACTTCCAATCAAAGACGAGCCTATTACTACCTTGGGCATTCACGCGTTGGACTTACCTATTTTCACCTCGCAGTATGGGCAAAACAAGCTCACAGTGAAGATGCCAATGAACAAGGAGAAGCTGACTCTCAGGCGTCCCTTCCGCTTGCTCTACTGTGGTCTACCCGAGCATCAGCAGCGCGTTGTGGATAAGCTTACACAAGCACTATCTCTTTCTTCCACGGAGACGACCATAGAGACCTTGCTTGAGACGCATGGATGCAAGGCTTTCATCGAGATCTATACGTCACAGTCCAAGCCAATGGAACTCTGCATCATGAGCATGAAAAGTGATGAGATGCTTGGCAGTGGTCGCGTTGATCACCCGACTATATTCCTGCACGATGATGACGTCCGAATCACCAAGTACTGGATGCCAGATCTCGCGATCGTGATTCAAGAAGAATGGGGCTTCGAGAGTGTCCTTTTCAAGTCAGACGAAATCAGGAAACAGAATGTGCCTATCATCGAGCTTTGGATGACCCAGCCTGAAAATATGTGGCGCAATCAACCTTGCGATGAAGAGGCAGTACATCTTGTCGTACAGCATGGGAATGCTCCTGTCAACTCGTCCTTGGAGGAAGAAGCCAGGAAGATCTTGCACAGTCCAAAGAAGGTCGGACTCGATATGGCCACTTTCGAGAGCATCGACGCCGAACAATTGAACAGGCACATCGCTCATCTCCAACGCAAGTCCAAGGAGTCTCGTCGCTTGGGAGTGAAGACTCCTGCGCCGTATGTGCTCACTCGATACCTGCATGTTGCCCTTGCCACGCTCACCAATGCTGGTGAGAGCTTCAAGGTATCTGCAAAAGCTGTGGCTGAACATCTGAAGCTCGCAGGACAGGCGACTCATCCTTCTGTCCTGAAGCAGTCAACAACACCTTCCGAGGAGGAGATGCAGTCACTCTTCAAGTTGTTCGTAGGTTGCCTTATCAGCCTCAGCGTGCTTCATACCTTGACTTGGGTCTTACTGCCATTGGATGCTGGAACGGCAAGCAACATTGCTAGGTCCCTACCAATTCGTCGACCTGTTGTATCAATGTTCGCCTCTGATCCCACACTCAGCAGTAATCCAGGTAGTTCCACTTTCACGATCACTTCAACGCTCACTTCAAGAGTCACTTCTACGGCCACTTCCAGGATCAACAGTGTTCGATTTGCATCCAGTGTTCCCACCTCTACGCAACTGTGCACAAAGGCTATTCAAGAATCCACCCTCGGCGACGCGATCGCCGACATTATTACCGGCCATAAACTTGGCGATTCGGCGGTGGCAGAGTGGTTTGACTTCCGTGCTCCGAAGAAGGTCCGCCCTAATGACAAACAAGCGAAGCATACTAGAAGTTGCCACAACTCTGAGGAAGGCCTTCTCGCGAATTGGACATTGAAGGGCGACGAAGAGACCTTCATAGTAACGACTGATACCAAGCCGACTTGGCGTCAAAAGCTACAACAGCCCTTGCTCGTTGCCGTCAACTCCAGTGGTCTTTGTCGCACTGTTGCTCTTGTTCCAGTCAATCCATCAACCTACAGTGTCAAGCTGAATGCTGAAGAGCTTGACGGTGATGGTGTACTCATCATGGGTCATGCTCTTAGTGGCGGTTACCTCCTTCAGCGGCATAGTATCAACAGATATGTCTTCTCTCGGAAGGACTTGCAAACGCATGGAAATCTGACCGAGCTGGCTATCCATGTCATGAAGCAACTACAAAGTGAAAGGATTGGCACAGCCCCTGCCATGTCGCACCTATATTATGGAATTCAAGATGCCATATCTGGAGTCAAATCTCGGGTACAGCGCATCGCTGTTGAGGCTGGAGGCTCTACCAAATCTGCTCGCAAACAACTCAAGAGTTTGACTAATGTTGAAGAGTGGACCTCTACCTTCGGCGACTGGTCGCAGACTTATCGTCACAGTATGCCTGATGCTAAACAGATGAGCAAGGCTTTACGTGCGCGCATACCGACAATTCGTAAGAAGCAGGGTGACTTCAAAACTGCAGCCAAGGCCGTCCAAGACCAGTCGATGTCGGCAGCTGAAAAGATACAGCGCGATGCTTTTACTGCTGTTAGGCAAGCCAGCAAGCGTGCCAGAGAGGTAAGTGATCAGGTTCAAGGTGCAAATCATCGTGTCCAAGGACTACTGGGAGCAACGCTTCAACGTGCTGCTGGAGCTCGTGCGTGGATGGGCAGAGAGGGTGTCTAGAGTTGCAGGTCTATCTCCGGTTGGTGTAGGGACAGACATGGTATGTGCTGGAAGGGGTGTTCAGAAATCGGACTGGAACTGTCTAGGTAGGGTCATCATGGATTGGACTCGTCGATACCCAATTGCTGGAGGGTGCTACCAGGCGTAAGGTACTTAATGTTGATAATGCTTTGAATCAGACGGTGGTTCCCAATATGTGGCGGTACAGGATGTTTCATGTGACAATCATCCATGTCGTGTCTTGAATGCCAACGGCACTCCTCGTAGTAGGCCTTATTGCTTAACAGAATGGTTGTATAATGCATATGTCCATGATGTCCGTCTAGTTGACTACCCTGAACCCTTAAGTCTTGGCGTTTGAGCTCCTTCCCAGGTTGTAGTTCATCTAAACAAAAACAAAACCATCTTGTCTCAGACAGTACATTCGACATCACCCACCATTGTTTACATCTCTAAGACTTAGCACACGAATACTACAAAATAAGCACTCAAAAATGGCGGATTCACTCAAGCCCAGCGGCGCAGAGAGCAACACCACTTCCAACGACCTCAAACTCAACAAGGAGAACACAGAAAAGCTCACTGGTAGCACGTCTGGCGAGGGCAAGGCTGATGAGGCCAAGCCTGCATCTACCTACACCGAGGCTGCCACCAATGCTGCAACAGGCGTAAAAGACAGCGTCTTCTCAATGTTTGGTGGTGGAGCAAAGAAGGAGAAGAAGGAAGAGAAGGATGACGTCGATGAGCCAAGTGGATCGAGCAAGGCGACAAAGGCTGCTGCCGCTGCTGATGATGTACGTCACGGTCCGGAGGAGAGATTGTAAGAAGTTGGAAAGGTGCAAACGCTGATATTCTTGTGATTGTAGGATGAGGAAGGCGAGGTTGAGCAAGCAGATGATGTCCACTTCGAGCCTGTCGTGCGTCTCACCGAGAAGGTTGAGACATCTACCAATGAAGAGCGGGAGGAGGCTATCTTCAAGATGCGTGCCAAGTTGTTTAAATTCGACCGCGATTCAAGGGAGTGGAAGGAGAGAGGTACAGGAGATGTCAGGTTGCTCAAGCACAAGGAGAACGGAAAGACAAGACTCGTGATGCGAAGGGACAAGACGCTCAAGGTCTGCGCCAACCACTACGGTATGTTTGTCTTCAAGGATGAAGTAATAGAGTGAACACAGAACTAACACTTCCTCAATAGTCGTTCCGGATATGAAGCTTTCACCAAATGTTGGCAGTGACAGGTCATGGGTTTGGAACGCTGCCGCTGATGTCAGTGAGGGTGAGCCTGAAGCTCAGACATTGGCCATTCGCTTCGCCAACAGTGACAGTAAGTTTGGTCAAGCATCAAGGTATCGTAAATCATACTAATCGCTTCATAGATGCCAATGCATTCAAGGAGGCCTTCATCAGGGCTCAGCAGGAGAACGAGCACTTGTTCAACTAAATACGAGACGCACACCATCCTGGAATACCCACGCCCCGAGAAAGATGAACACAATCACCCTCTTCGAAGCACATCCGCAGTCCACCTTTCCCACGAGATTATGCCCGACGAATAACACGAAGAATGTTCCCTCCATCACGACAAGAATAATGTTGAACTTGAGCGGAGACACCTTGGAATGATTGGAAGCTAGAGTAGGTAGTACGAAAAAGAATGAGCTTCAAGCACAGTTTCCACCTCTTTGGTTTGAGCCACAGCATGTCAGCATCCATCATGTATCAGAGTACAGCGAGACCGCGTGCGGCAATGTGCCCGTGCTGACAGAATCCAATCCTCCTTTGCAAGCCTGAAGTGTTTCACCTGCTTCACCTTGCCTGTGGCCCCTTTACGATGCTCTCTAAAGCTTAAATTTACCGTTTGAGGGACCATCCAGCCCCGCAAAAGAAACAATTCACGTCAGTCGCGCTGCAAGTCATCATCGCTGACTGACTGACTGACTGCTTCACTCTGACAGATCTGTGCCATTGTTTCCTCGTCCACTCGAGCTTCAACCACATTCCTAGTTCATCAACCGCCTCTGAGTCCCAGGGATCTGTCGCATCGAAGAAACCTCACTTCCATCCATATCCTCGTGCATTGTCAATAAAGCAAGACCTACCTCGTCAATAGCGCCTTGATCAAAGAAACCAGTCGCAAAGATGCCTGACGTGAGTACATAAGGGTCGCTCGATCGCCCTGCCCCAGCTGTATCATGCGACTAACGCGCTAGCACTGCTAGGTCAAAAGGACCGTCAAGATTGTCACCGAGCAGAAAGTCAAGTACGTCCGCCCACTCGCTCCTTCCTCTCGCGCTCTCCAAAGGTCTACCTCCAGCTAACATACCATCCCACCACCAGCACATCCAAAAAGCCAATCCAAGAAGGCTTCCCCATGCGCGACTGGTCCATCGAAATCTTCCTCCTCCACGAATCCGACGGCTCTCTCGTCCCAGCCACCGTCTACGAAAAAGCCCGCTACAACCTACACCCGTCCTTCGAACGCGCCGTCCAAACCATCAACCGCGCCCCGTTTCGCCTCCAAGAAGAAGGATGGGGTGAGTTTGATATGAAGATTACGATGACGGCGGTGGGCGGTGCTAAGGGCGGAGAGCATGTGTTGGATCATGATTTGAATTTCCAGCAGGAGAGGTATGAGAGTACGAGGAAGGTTGTGTTTAAGAATCCGAAGGGAGAGGTGTTAGAACGGTTGAGGGAGAGTGGACCTGTGCCGGGTGAGGAGAATGGCGCGAAAGGTGCTGGTGGAGCTGGGGCGGCGAAGACGGATGCGAAGAAGAAGAGACCTACTACGAAGAATGTGAGTGTCTTTGATCATGAGTCTATGCTGTTATGTTTAAGAGCTAATTTGGCGGGAAAAGGTCGACATGGAGAAACTCGCAGATGGACTACAGAAGCTCACCGAAGACGACTTGCTCAATGTGGTGCAGCTGATTCACGACCACAAGACAAATGATACATATACAAAGAACGACGTCGAAAGTAGGTTGATATACAAAAGCGAGACGACAAAAGCACGTACTAATAACGTCGTCAGATGGCGAGTTCCACGTCGACCTCTATACTCTACCGGACAATCTCGTCAAGATGCTGTGGGATCTATGCACAGAAAAAAGTGTGTTATGATGCGGCTTTCTGGATTAAGGGTGCACTTCCAAAGGACGACGAGAGAATACGCAATACATGACGTTGGAAGCTTGGGGTTGAACGATTGAAAATAAACGGAATGCTGCTGCAAAGGTGAGAGACAAGACCACAACGCCAGGACAACAAGCAGCGACACAGGGTGCATGCACCATATCATGTGCTCTTATTGCACTACTGGATTGGATCAGCATTGTGACGGCGCAAACAATGGCGTGGAGTGAGTGAGTATACCCCCCTCATCGGACAGGTTTTCGGGCGAGGCGCACTTTCTCCAAATCTGCTTTGAAAATTTGAATCGAAGGGAAGTATAAAGGGCTATAATATTGCTGGAGCTGGGGCATGACATGCAAAATACTTGGAGGAGAAGCAAGAGATCAAACGTGATCTCTGAATGTGTCATATCGTCCCATCACCCGGAAGGAAAATACAATTTGAATATTTGCTCTTGTTGTTTCCTATAATGTGAATATGTATAGTTGATGCGATGTTGCGCTCTTGGGTGGTATGAGATGGCTGCATAATGCTGTTGAACAGCGTGCTGGGTTGTGAGACAATCTTGAAAAGTACTGTAGGTGATTTGAAATTTCCGTTTTTATCATCTTTGTTTTCATTTTCGTTTTTCAGTTTCCCAGGGAAGTTTCCACGTGGTCTATCCTCTAAGTTGTAACGCGATACTCCTCTGCCTCCCTCAAATCCTTTTTCACGTCAATATTCGTCCATCCGTCCATCCGATTCCTTATCATGACTCTCCAGCACGCTCCAGCACTAAGCACAGCACTTTAATCCTCTTTGTTGCTCCGATGACTTCCCAAACTCCTCGTTTCATCGTCCACTCTCTATCTCCCCTCTCCGAGCCTGATCCATAGCCCCAGCGCCCATTTGCTCCTTCAACTTGCGCCTTTATACGCTCACAAGGCTGGAGCCAACAGCGCACAAGCACAAGCAGCCTGAAAGTTTCCATGCCAACGTTGGAGCGCAAGAGAACAGCAGGCCTTCCAGCACCAGCCGTGATTGTTCCAGCGGAATGTAGTTGTGAGAAAGGTCAGTCTACATGTAGCCCTAGGATTCAGTCTCGACTTGAACACTTCCATAATGAGGTCAGTCTAGCCCTGGGATTCAGTCTGGACCTAAGCAATTCAAATGGTCAGACCTCTCGTCTTGTTGCTGTCATCCAGTCGTACTTGGTAGAGAATAGCAGGCTACGATGAGGGTGGAACAGCATTAGTAGATGGTTACCATCTAGTAATGTCTACACGGTCGGCCATGTGCGCTCCACGGCTAGGTGCGTTGTGGCTATCTATCGTCAGCATCGACAGTGAATGTTTAGGGGTGTTGGGGGAAAAGACGTAGTTCTGCAGTAGCTGTGCAGCCATGGTTGCTCGCCGCAGTGATAAGACTTTAAGACCGCCAGGCAATAAATGGAAAACAACGTGATTGGGGTTGAATTATAATTGTGTGCTATGTCTATTCACTAGAGTTATTACTCGTTAGTTTCGTTCTTTCACCAAGAGTTGTCACTCATTGGTTGTATCCTTTCATCAGAGTTATCACTCATTGGTTGTGTTCTTTCCAGCAAGTGTAAGTCTATTATACAGTAATGCAATCAACAACTCCCGAGCCCTTCCATATCAACTCTGATAGTTTAAACTAAGGTGTTTGTTTCCCATGATCATTATGCCCTGTTACCCATGTTTGTCCAGCCCATTCACCCCTACCTCCAGTCCTTAGTGTGTCTCTTCCTCTTGGATGCTCTCTCCTGGTACTATGGACGGTTTGTGGACACTGCTTCAAGTCCCATAACCAGAGTCAGCCGCCGATGTCACAGATAGCGCTCTCGCGCCAGCCTTGCCCTCTTTCTTGCTTGGCGACCTAGACAGTAACTTGCGGATCTTCTTCCCGATGGACATAAGCCAGACCCCACGCTGGACAGTGCTCTAATCTCCAAAGATCTCAACTTGCAACTTCTCCGCAGCTTTGGTGAACATGGTGCTCATTCAATCGATTAGTTCGTCACTTTCAGCGGTCGAGTATTAGCCTTCAACAAGGGCTGCCCAAAGGTAAGTAAAAGGGTGGTGGAAGTCGTCTTGATATTGCGATTCGAGTGGGGAGAGATGGCAGCCCTTCTTTAAGAGCTTGGTATGATAGCTCGAAGCACGCGCGTCGTAATCTGGCTGTCTGATGCTGATGTCTTCGTTCCAGGCTGTTTGATCCCAGTTTGCGCATATTTTGTTCCGAAGGCATCGGTAGGTCAAGTTGCATGACAATCTCGTCTACAAGCTCCACGTAGCCCCGACGGAAGTGTATCGCTTGGAGGACATATTCAGCAGTTTCGTCATATTCGGGCTCCAATTTGCCTCTGATGCAACGATCGAGGCGGTCACCCAGAGCCCTCATGTTGGGCGCCTCCCATTCCGTATGGAATGGTCTTGAGAAATGCTGCAGCCAAGTTCTGGGCTGTCTCCATGGTAGCGACCTCGTCACGTACGATAGGCATCTCCTCTTGAATCCCTCATGTGGAGGGACGCATATGTGTCCGCGTCCTTGGCCTGAGTTACCCGTGTCATCTCTCCCTTCGGCCTGCCCTTCCAATGAGGAAGGTTGGTGATTGCGATGTTTGATGGCAGTTCGTTGCGGTGAAGATTGATTTGTCGCAGGAACTGGAAACTATCTCAACTTGCTTGTGTACTACGCTGTGCGCAGTTACGTTATGTATTCGTGGTATGATCTGAGCGAAGATTGTAGGTATAAAGCTTGAGACTTACTGAAAGTGCTCTTTGAGTACAGTTGTGTTGTGGTGCAGGTGCAATGGAGGCGAATGAGCTTCTCATAGACGTATCGTTGGTGAGATCAAGCAGGTTGGCAAACAGTTTGTCGCACGTCCAAGTATGCCGCAAGTTTCAAGTGAACCTGTTTCACACATATTTCCAACGACAAACAGTCCCTTGAAATTGGGACGAGGTATACACTCTTCCTGATTCGGAGATTTCATTGGCAATATTCACAGCACCAACTCGTGTATGCCGAGTACATTCTTAACCTCGTTTGCTGTAAGACGTCGAGACGAAGAAGGCCGACTGGGTATGAATCAGTGTTGTGAGTGTTGCCCAGACAATGTCGGAAGTCCCAACTTGCGTATACGTCATCTCAATCTCGATGGACCCTACGACAAGCAAGTAGTTACTGTCAGCAACAAGTAGATGAAAGAGAATGCCAAGCGTATTTCAGTTGTGGAGAGGACGCTCTTCACGACGAATGCAAGACGTTCTCACAGTATGCGTATTTGCTTGCAAACTGCTCACATCAATGGGTGCTGACAGTCATTTCTGAAATAGTCACAGGCATCTTCACCTCCTTACTAAATCCCCCTCAAATCTTTCGCTTCTTTCTACCTTCCAGCTCTCTCCCACCATCGTTCTTTCAGAAGCTCATACAAGAAATGAAATTGGCTTTCCCCTTGCACCATCATCATTCTTTGCTTCCTCAACCTATCAACAGTACCCGCGACCGGGTCTCCTTCAAATCCAGCTCCACCACTCTTCCTTCTTCCGTCCACGATGCTGCTCTTACTTCTCAGAGGCGCAGGAAGGTCATTCAGAGCACCTTCATCCAGCTCCGAGAACAAGTAGTCCAGCGCGATGAAAGTGCCTGTGCGACCAACACCAGCACTACAGTGCACAACACGTGGACTTTCAGGTCCAGCGGTATTCAGCTTTGCACTCAAATCGATCAGTTTGAGCATGGCGATCTTGTCTTCTCCGTCTGGCACGCCAAAGTCTGGCCAACCTTCGAAAAGCAAGTGCCAAATCTTCTTCTCTGACTTCTTGCCACCCTCCTCAATCTCAAGTCGTAGTTCACGTATCGTTGTACGTGCTGAGGAGTCATAGCTGCTGGAAACAAGGTGTACAGCACCAGTCAAGTCGTCGCCAAGTTCGGAGGACTTCTTGATCAGAATAGGGGAGTCGTTCATGGAGCGTGGGTAATATGGGAAGCACTTCTCTCTCGCAGCATCGTGTGTTTTCGTGAGCATTATCACTACAACAGGATGTGGTGGGGAGGTAGTAGAGTGATGAAGCATGCGGTAGAGGTGAGGTGCTGAGCTGGATGTTGGACCCTAAATACAGCATAAATACAGATTTAAATGTTTCTCGAGAACATATTCTAGCTCAAGACGTACCTGCGTTGCAATATATCGCTTCGTGATGCCACTCTTAGTACATTTCAGTGCAATTGGAGATGCATTGATGTAGTCATTGTAGCCTTCCGCGACTCTCAGCTTGACGCGGTTGTTCTGCCATGGATCGATGTTGTTATATCGGTTGCGATCCGCAGTATACTTCATGCCTAGGCGTGAATATTGCGTTGGTGATGCGCCTGGTTGACGCATACCATCTGTGTAGCGCGCACGCTGTAGCCATTCTAATTCCTCAAACTTCTGTCTTCGTTCTGTTTTTCACGAATGTTAGGATGAACAAGTTAAAACATCCCAAACGACTTACCAGACCATGATTGCTGTAGGAATGGCGGGATCTGTGCGTTTGTGGAATCATTCGTAGTAACAGTTGGTGTGTTCGAGGAGCGACGAAAGTTGACCATGGCAGTGATAGTCCGAGAAGACCTCGGAAATCTTGTTGCCACGGGATGAAGAGTGTTGGGTAAAACAGAGGCCAATCCGTAGAGGTTTGCCACTTTGAAATGCTTGTTGGGTTGTGCTGGGTTTCTTCAACTGTTATTGCTCAACGACGTCTCTCCATTGGCAAAAATGACTTCCTACACCTGGAAGCCGATCTCCTTCTGTCCGAATCTGAAGCTTTTGTTAATGGCGAGTTGTAGGGGATGAAGATTGTTTCACAGCGAAAGGTCACAAGAGTGCAGAGAAGTCTAGGAGGAGTTTAATGTCAAGACAGGATATCCAAGAGGAAAGTTACGGGAGAATACGATTGCTCCTGCCACCAAAGTTCCAGGTTTGTTTCATGTCGTCAACACTTCGGGATGCCAAGAGATTAGATTCAGATCCCTAGAAGTGTCTAAACACTTTCGGCCGACACTACCTAGGGACCACTTCATCTCGCCACTCACCTTTGACAAGAGAGCAACAATATGCCTACACCATGGGGTCTGCTGGCGCTGTCAGAGGTACGTGACGCTGCCACGGAGCACATCACAAGTCTTTTGCCACCCCTGGCGATTGAGGACAATGCTGACCAGTCATCTTTGTAGAAATTCCTTATAGAAAAAGTATGTGTCTACTAGCAGTCAACTATACCAGCAGCTTCTGATTCGTCCCTTCTAGCTACTTCGCAGTCCAACATTTCATCATGGAGTTGGCTGGGTTCATAAGAGAGTGCATATGCTCAGAACTGGGGAGAAGATGCCAGAACGAGGAGGTACAAGTATTGAAGGTCAGTCGTCGAGAGAGACGGGCTACAGCATGTGCGGACACTGATGGTGAACCCAGACACCAAAGGCGCCGAATCATTGTTCAAGCACTTTCAGGATGAGGTAAAGAACCAGTTCAAAGACCTACAAGGTGGTGCGAGGAGAAAGTGACACAAGATTGAGATATAACGATTTACGAAAGCATGAGCATATGATATGGCGGCGTTGCGACTGGATAGAGGCTGGTGCCAGAAATGGTTGGACACGAATATGTGTGAGGAACTACCTCTCAAGAGATTACAAGAATTACATTATCTGGTTTTCTCGTCATTATAAAAATATCGTCCTATCTGATCAATCATCACGTTTCTTTCCCATATCAGGCAAAGGCGGCTTGACAACGCTGGAAGTGCCATTTGCTGGGGCAGTAGTAGTAGGCTCATCATCAGGATCGCTCCAATCTTCGGCATTCTCGTCCCACTTGTCAAGGTCGTCATCAAGTGTTGCTGTCTCTTGAGGTGCTACAGCCACTACTCCACTCTCCTGAGCAGATGTTCCCTCTTCTAGCTCGACATCGTCCAGGCCAGCTTCACCCAGCTCTTCATCTCCACCTATTGAACGATATCCTCTTGCAGCACGCTTGCGTTCGAGCATACGCTTGTGGTACATTGTATTCAGTCCCAGAGCAGCGAGGGAACCTGCTACATTGCCAAAGATGTCTAGATAGTCGAAAGTGCGACCGTTCTGGGTCGCGCATGTTAGATTGTATTCGTAATCCTGATGACTCTCGAGACGTACTGGTATCACGCCTTGCACGACTTCTGATCCTACTGCCATAGCTCCAGTGCATACAGCGAGCGTCACTTGTATTACGCGCCGTCTATTCGTGTCGAGTATCCAGTAGAATATGAGCTGCACAAACAACATTAGATCACAGAGCGTCATTACGCATATTTCCCGGAGCACGCACTGTGAGGAGGAAGAAGGTGATGAAGTGAAGTACTTTGTCATCATGGTGGTAGTAGGTGGGTATTGTCAATGGTGCTAGTCCAATGTATCCAGCAAAGACGACCAGCGTTCCAAAGGCAGCTAGATAACGTCAGCGTCATTGGATGCGACTCCACCATCGTGCTGTTCAAAGCCTACCTGCAAAGGGCGTCCGTATGCGCATCATTCTGGCTATATATCAGTCCGCTGCTGTCTTTGGATGCGTGTATCGTCCTCTGCACTTCTGAAAGGCTGCTCATTGCTACTGGGCGTCGCAAGTCTCCGAGTGAGTTGGACCCTGGGCTTCACTCGCAAGCACAACTGGCTCGCCGGTCCAAGTCGGTCACCCGCGCTGAGTGCTTTTCCATCAATATAACGTACGAAATCATCGCAAAACGTGTAAAAAGTCGAGAGGTGGAGTCTGTGGCCTTCAAGGATGCTCCCAGTGACTCCATGGATCTAGATTCGCCCTCCATCCACCTTACGAAGACGTGACATCGCCGTGTGCTCTAATGCGACTACCCCACACAATTTGCAGACTTACAGTACAACAATGCATAGATTGAGCAACCACCCTCACAACAATAATGCATATATGCTGTCTCCATCTGGCCACCATCCTCTAAAGAGATCTCGGACTCCATACGACAATGATCCAATATCTTTCAATGGCGCTCCTGGTAATGATTTGATAGAAAAGGACACTAGCGTCGAGGATGCCAAGAAAGCACATCTTCAAGATTTATATCTTAGGACAGAACATCAGATTGCAAGGTTATTCGATGGGAAGCAACGCCTCTGGAGTAGTGGTGGAGACGATCCTGGCGAAACCACTACTGGCAAAGATGGGACAGCGCAAGTCGAACTACCACCTCCACAACCACCTAAGCGCGCCGTCCGGACTATAACTGAGGATGATTATGGTGATGAGGAAGAAGATGAGGAGGAGTCCCAGGAAACTCGGCCTGCTCCCATATCCCCACTACAAGCACGAAACGCTCCCACATTCAAGATAAATGATGCGCCAACAACACCTATACTCACGCCCTCGCTTAGCAGAATCTCGACAATAACATCCTTACCAGAACCGGCAAAGACCTCGGAAGAAGCGCGCAAGCAGTTGGAAGAAGAGAAGAAGGCTGCGCAGGATGCGGCGAAAGAGAGTTTCCAGGCGATGTTCTATACACTAGAAAATGACAGAGATGCCATGCTTGAACAACAGAAGTTGGATGAGCTTGATAGACAGGTGGAAGCAGAAGCAGCAGGAGAAGAAGCAGAGGCTGCGAAAGGCGATGACAATGACAATGATAATACTGGACCTCGACAGGGAACTTTGAGCAATACTAACCTTGGAGCTGCTACGTTAACGCTCAAGCACTTGATTGGACGGATCGACGCAAAGCGTATCATGGTACAAGCTTCAGATCAGCAACTCCGGAGTCTAATGAGCGAAGTGCGGAAGAATCGAAGCAAGTGGGCCAATGAGGAGAGAGTTGGTCAGGAAGAGCTGTATGAGTCTGCAGAGCGAGTCCTTATGGAACTAAAAGCACGCACCGAATGGTCGGCTCCGTTTCTGCAAAAAGTCAACAAGAGAGAGGCTCCTGATTACTATCACGTCATCAAGCACCCCATGGATATAGGCACTATGCTTAAGAAGCTCAAGGGTCTGCAGTATCATTCAAAGAAAGAGTTCTGCAGCGATCTGGATCTGATCTGGAATAACTGTTTTAGATACAATGCGAATCCAGAGCATGTTTTGAGAAAGAAGGCCGAGCACATGAAGAGGGAGACTGCAAAGCTTACGCCATTGATACCTGACATTACAATTCGTAGCCGAGCTGAGGTCGAGGCTGAAGAAAAACGGTTACAGACTGATTTCGATGATGGCGAGGAGAGTGACGATGAGCCTTTGAAGACGACGAGAGGTCGCAAGGCTCCTGGAAAGTCGAGTAAAAAAGGTGCCAGTACTGCTCGGAAAGCACCACCAACTGACGAAGAGGCGATTCCTGCACCTGACGCGAAAGCTCAAGGTACGCTTGCGAACCTGAAAAGCGAGCATCTTAGAGGAGATGCGGACTCCACTAGGGAAGGCAGTCTTGTAGGATTCTCAACTCCACCTCGAGGAGACACTCCTGCACTCAATGGTGCCGCAAGTCAAGCTGATGCTAGTGAAATGGAAGTTGACGCGACTATGATTGGTAGTCAGCCGACTGAAGAACTAGAGCAAGAAGACGACGAATATAAGACATGGAAGCAGGTTACAAAGCAAGACCGAGCGCAAGTTGCTGCATCAAGGCACCGACTGTTCAAGGGCGACAAGCTCAACGCAGAAGAGCCAGCCTTGCTCCGTAGTAAAGCAGGCATGCGACGTTGGATGAAACAGCAGAAATCAAGGGTAGCGGACAACGCTCAGGAATCTTCGGACAGTAATGCAAAGCCTGATGCAGTTGACGGTGCCACAACTTCTCTGCAAGAGGAGATTGCGGACGCCGACGACAGTGTTCTACCAGATTACTACGACCCACTCGTTGCTGTACCACAAATCAATGAAACGATATCTTGGAAAGAGGA
>Ga0160427_10000921_pt1 | contig 17949 bp, 14 predicted proteins | sample SolpanmetagenomL_FD_108194 | JGI IMG/M metagenome (GOLD analysis project Ga0160427, IMG submission 108194) | Solar panel surface microbial communities from Lawrence Berkeley National Laboratory, California, USA - L | ecosystem: Engineered > Built environment > Solar panel > Unclassified ...
AAAATCGTGCGCTCGGAGAGACTCGAACTCTCACACCTTGCGGAACTGCCGCCTGAAGACAGCGCGTCTACCAATTTCGCCACAAGCGCAAACGAAGCTCAGAAGCGGGGCTGCCCAGTCGGCGGCTGCTTTTGATGATACAAAGATAGGGCGCGGCCGGCCCTCGCTGCAAGCCGGCAGCCGTATTTTCTGGCTCACTACCCGTGCCAACAGGGTCGAAAAATTGTTTCTCAGCGACTTGCACTGTCAAAAAAAATCCAAAAAACTCGGCCAGCCACTGCCTTTGCTGCGTTTGCCGGCCACTTGCCGCCCTACTCCCCCTTGCTGATGCCCGCCGATTTGCCCCACTTCGCCCCCACCCCTCATCCCGACGCCGACTTTGGGCCAGTGGCCGGCTTCTACGACGGGCTGGCGGGGCTGGTGTTTGGGGGGGCGCTGCGGCGGGCGCAACGCAACACGCTGGCGGCCGGGCTGCCGCCGGGCGCGGCCCCGCGCGTGCTGGTGCTGGGCGGAGGCGCGGGCTGGGTGCTCACCGAGCTCTGGCGGCAGCGGCCCCAGGCCCAGGTGCTCTACCTGGAGGTGTCGGCGGCCATGCTGGCGCGCACGCAGGCCCGGCTGCGGCAGCACCCCGCCCCGCCCGGCGCCACCTTGGAGCTGCGCCAAGGCACCGAGGCGGCGCTTCGGCCGGGCGAGCAGTTTGATGTCATCGTTACCTTTTTCGTGCTCGACTGCTTTACGGCGGCGGCGCTGCCCGGGGCGCTGGGCCGGCTACACGCGGCCCGCCGCGCCGATGCTCCGTGGCTGGTGACGGACTTTCGACCCGCCCGGCGGGGCTGGCGGCGGTGGCTGCTCCAGGCCATGTACTGGTTTTTTGGCTTTACGGTGGGGTTGCGCGCCCGGCAACTGCCTCCCTGGCCCACGGCGCTGGCCGCACTGGGCCTGCGACCCCGGTGGGAGCAGCACTTCTTTGGGCAGGCTATAGCGGGGGTCGTTCTGCGCGACGGGGCCCCGCTGGACGCACGAATTGACTAAAGAACCGGCCGGCGGCGCGGGTTTCCTATTTACTTTGCATTGCCTTAAACCGAGTTAAGGCCATTGGCAATAAGATTTAGTATTATTCAACTGGTTTTTATGACAAAATTTCTTCCCCAAAGAGCACTAACGGGGGTTGCGGTAGCTTTGCTGCCGGGTCTGGCACTGGCACAGGGGGCCGGGCCGGGCATCCGCTACGCGGTTACTTTTCCGAATGCCGTGCACCACGAGGCGCGCATCACGGCCACGTTTGCGGGGCTGCCGGCGGGCCAAAAGCTGGTGGTGCGCATGGCCCGCTCATCACCGGGCCGCTACGCGCTGCACGAGTTTGTGAAGAACGTCTACTATGCTATAGCTACCGATGGTGCGGGCAAATTATTGACTATCAGCCGCCCTGACGCCTACTCCTGGCTCGTAACGCCGGGCGCCGATGGCACGGTGCAGTTCAACTACACGCTGTATGGCGACCGGAGCGACGGCACGTTTGCCGGCATCGACCAGCAGCACGCGCACCTCAACATGCCGGCCACCTTCTGCTACGCCGACGGCTTTGAGAACCGGCCAGCCGAGGTAAAATTCGAGTTGCCGCCCAACTGGAAGGTGGCTACCCAGCTGCGAGCCAGCGGCGAGGACAAGACGACCTTCACGGCGCCGAATTTGCAATATTTCATGGACAGCCCCACCGTGCTGGGGGCGCCGCAGTACCTGCACACCTGGCAGGATGGTGGGCGCAACTTTGAGATGGCGACCTACTACACCGGCCCCGCCACCGAGGTCGATGCCTTCGTGAAGAAGACCCAGAAAGTGGTGCGCGAGGCGGCTGGCGTGTACGGCGGCGAGTATCCGCAGTTCGACTTTGGCCGCTACACCTTCCTGGCCGACTACCTGCCCCAGGCCACCGGCGACGGCATGGAGCACCGCAACTCGACCTCGCTTACCTCCTCGCAGCCCTTGCGCGAGGAAGGCGCGCTGCGCAACCTGGGCACGGTATCGCACGAGTTTTTCCATGCCTACAACACCGAGCGCATCCGCTCGCAGGGCTTGGAGCCGTTTGATTTTCAGCGCACCAACATGAGCGACGCGCTTTGGTTTGGCGAAGGCTTCACGCAGTACTATGGCGAGCTGGTGCTGCGCCGGGCGGGCTTCTACGACGACGAGCAGTTTTTCGAGCGCGTGAGTTCCTGGGTGAATGCGCGCCTCAATGCGCCGGGCGCCCGCTATGCCTCGCCCATCGACATGAGCCGGCAGGCAGCCTTTACCGACGCCGCCGTGTCGCTGGACCCCACCAATCGCAACAATACCTACCTCTCATACTACGTGCAGGGCGCGGGCCTGGCCCTGTGCCTCGACTTGCAGCTGCGCCAGCGCTACCACACATCGCTTGATAAGTACATGCAGGCCATGTGGCAGGAGTTTGGCAAAGCCCAGACGCCGGCACTGGCCCCGGCCAAGACTTACACCGTGGCCGACTTGCAGCGCGTGCTAGGCACCGTGGCCAAGGACACGGCCTTCGCGGGTACGTTCTTCCGCCGTTACATCTACGGCCACGAGGCCCCGCGCTTCGGCGAAAACCTGGCCACGATGGGCCTGGCTGTGGTGCCGGTGAAGGCGCTGGCCGCCGCCCTGCCCCGCCAGGTCGAGTTTGACGAAGAGGGCCGCTGCATTCTGAACCGCAACACCACCATCGGCTCGGGCCTCTACAAGGCCGGCATCGACCGGGGCGACCAGATTGTGACTCTCGACGGCGAGAAAATCGACAACATGGCTACTCTCGAAGGCATTATGCGCCGGCACACGCCCGCCGACCTCGTGCCCGTGAAGGTGCGCAGCCGCGCCGGCGTGGAGCGCAACGTGCAGGTGGTGCTCACTGAAGACACCAACGTGCAAGTGCAAGGCATGGAAAGCGTGGAGAAAATGACGGCCACCGCCGCCCAAAAAGAGCAGCGCGCCGCCTGGCTGGCCAGCGCCGCCAAGTAGACCGCTCCCCTTTGCGGGCAGCAAAAAGCCCCGGCCGAGAAATTCGGCCGGGGCTTTTTTATAGCAGTAGCTGGCAGGCTTAGCGGCGACGACCGAAGAAGCGCAGCAGGAACAGAAACAGATTGATAAAGTCCAGGTACAGCGTGAGGGCACCCAGGATGGCCGCTTTATCGTGCACTTCCTCGCCCTCGGTTACGCCCAGAAAAGCGTATTGCTTCAGCTTCTGGGTATCATAGGCAGCCAGGGCGGTGAAAAGGATAACGCCGATGAAGGACGTGAGCAGATTCAGGGTCGAATTGCCCCAGAACATATTGACCACCATCGCAATAACCAACCCGATAAGGGCCATACTCAGCAGCTTGCCCCAGCCCGAGAGGTCAGACTTAGTGAAGTAGCCGAAGGCGCTCATCACCCCAAACATGATGGCCGTGGTGAAGAACGTCGAGGCGATGGAATCGGCCGTGTAGGCCATAAATATGACGCTCAGCGTGAGGCCGTTGAGCAGCGCGTAGCCAATAAACGCAGCCTGGGCCTGGCCCCGGCTCCACTGAAAAATGCGCGCCGACAGGAAGCCAACCAGCAGCAGCTCGGCGATAATGAGGCCGATAAACACGAAGCGGGTGCCAAAAATGGCGTTCAGCAGCGTGGGCGAGCCAGCCGTAAACAGCGCCACGCCCCCCGTGAATGCCAGGCCCACGGCCATCCAGCCGTACACACGGGCAAAAAACTGGGCCTGAATGCGGGCCGCGTCTTCGGCCGAAAGCTGGTGGGCGACGGACCGGTCGCGGTCCGGCAAAGATTGATTGTCGCTCATGAAAAAAGGTGCTAAAACGAATGAACTTGGTTGTAGCTGCCAACTTACGAACTTTGGCCGCTACTGTTGGTAGTATAACAACTTTGCGGCCGTTTCGTGCCGCTTGCCTCGCCTGCCTTTATGTCTGCCTCCGTCCACTATCGCCGCAACGAGGCGCTCCGCACCATTCGCCCCGGCTACGTGGGCAACAAGCTCATCGGCGCCGAATTTTGCAACGGCGAGGCGCTATTCGAGCCTTCCTTCGGCACGGCGCTGCGCTGGCAGCTCACGGCCAACCCACAAAAGGAAGAGAAGAAAAAAGACACCTGGGCGCCCCAGGTGGTGCCGTGCGCCGACGCGTTTTTCTCAACCGAGGATATGTTGGTGTGGCTGGGGCACTCCTGCTTCCTGCTGCGCATCAAGGGCGTGAGTTTGCTCTTTGACCCGGTTTTGTTTTCGTCGCTGGGTTTGCGGCACCGCCACGCGCTACCTTGCCAGCCCACCGACGTGCGCAATATCGACTACCTGCTGCTTTCACACGGCCACCGCGACCACCTAGACGAGCGGTCTATCAAGCTGCTGGCGCAGCAAAACCCACAGATGAACGTGTTGTCCTCGCTGGGCATGGCCAGGCTGCTGCGCGGCATGGCCCCCACCCTACCGGTACAGGAGGCCGGCTGGTGGCAGCAGTACGACTTGGGCCCCGCCGCGCCGTTTGAAATTTACTACCTGCCCGCCAGCCATTGGCACCGCCGGGGCCTGGCCGACCTAAATAAAGTACTCTGGGGCAGCTTCTTAATCAAGACGGACGACCGCATTATCTACTTTGCCGGCGACACGAGCTACGCCGACCACTTCGAGCAGATTGAGCAGGCCTTTGGCCCTGTCGACATCGTGCTCATGCCCATCGGGGCCTACAAGCCGGCCTTCATGATGAGCGGCAGCCACGTAAACCCCCACGAGGCTGCCAAGGCCGCCAACGTACTGCGCGCCGGCCACCTAGTGCCCATGCACCACGGCACCTTCGACCTCAGCGACGAGCCGGCTTCGGAGCCGCTGCGGCTGCTTACGGAAGTAGCGGCGGGCGGGCTGCTACGCGGAACGCTGCACGCGCCCGCCGTGGGCGAAATCATGCGTTGGCCGGCCTGGGAATAAGTTCGGCGGGCGTGGCGGCCGGAAGTACCTTTGCCGCCTATGTCGCCAACCCTTATTTTAAGTCTGATTGCCGGCTACTTCGCCGTGCTAATCATCATCGCGGTGCTCACCTCGCGCAAGGCCACGAGCGAGAGCTTTTTCATTGCCAACCGCAACGCCCCCTGGTACATGGTGGCGTTTGCCATGATTGGCACCTCGCTGTCGGGCGTCACTTTTATCTCGGTGCCGGGCAACGTGTACGGCAAAAGCTGGAGCTACCTGGCCGTGGCGCTGGGCTTCGTGGCGGGCTACGTCGTTATTGGCACGGTGCTGCTGCCGCTTTACTACCGCTTGCAACTGGTGAGCATCTACTCGTACCTGGAGCAGCGCTTTGGGTACTGGAGCTATAAGACGGGGGCGCTGTTTTTTCTAATTTCGCGCTCGCTGGGGTCGGCCCTGCGGCTGTACCTGGTGGCGGGCGTACTGCAACTGGCGGTGTTCGACTCGATGGGTGTGCCGTTCAGCATTACGGTAGTGGTCAGCATCTTATTTATCTACCTCTACACGTTTAAGGGCGGGCTCAAGACCATTCTCTGGACCGACACCTTCCAGACGCTGGCCATGCTGAGCTGCGTGGGCCTGAGCATCTACTTCATGTCGGATGCGCTCAACTACTCGTTCAAGCAGCTCATTCGCACGGTGCACGACAGCCCGATGTCGCAAGTGTACTTTTCCGATTTTCGGGACGACAAGTTTTTCTGGAAGCAGTTTGCCTCCGGCATGTTCATCACCATCGTGATGACGGGCCTCGACCAAGACTTGATGCAGAAAAACCTGAGCTGCCGCAGCCTGGGTGAGGCGCAGAAAAACCTGTTTTGGTTTACGCCCATCATCGTGAGCGTCAACATCCTGTTTCTCACGCTGGGCGTGCTGCTCTACAAATACGCCGCCGCGCGCGGCCTCGACCTAGCCCATTTGCCCCGCTTGCTCAACGTGAAGGGCACCCTCGATACCGACAAGGTATTTCCGTTTCTGGCCACCACGCAGTTTTCGCTGGCGGCGGGCATCATCTTCATCCTGGGTATTATCGCCGTTACCTACGCCTCGGCCGACTCGGCGCTTACGTCGCTCACCACGTCGTTTTGCATTGATTTTCTCAACATCCGGCAATACGACGAGGCCAAGCAGACGCGGCTGCGGCAGTTTACGCACCTAGGCTGGTCGGGGGTGCTGATTGTGATTATTCTCATCTTTCGGGCGCTCAATGAGCAAAGCCTGATTGATGCCGTGTACAAGGCGGCCGGCTTCACCTACGGGCCGCTGCTGGGGCTGTTTGCGTTCGGCATCTTCACCACGCGGCGGCTGCGCGATGGGCTGGTGCTACCTACCTGCGTAGCGGGCGTAGCCCTCACTTACCTCATCGTGTCGCACTCCGTCGAGTGGCTGGGCGGCTACAAGTTTGGCTTCGAAATTCTGCTCCTTAATGGGGCGCTCATCTACCTGGGGCTACTCTTGATTTCACTGCCCGCCGACCGAACCGAAGCTACCTCCCGATTGTCCTAATCCAAGACCCTGACCGGGGGTATCTTTACGTAGGCGGGCCTTGGTAAAAGGCTCGCCGGGTTTCTCTTTTTTGCTGCTTTTCATGCGTTCGTATCTTTTCTCGCTGCTGCTGGCGGCGCCGCTGGCGGCTTTCGCGCAGGCAAAGCCCGCCCCCACCAAGCCGGTTCCGGCCAAGGCGCCCATCGTGCTCACGCCCGGCAACATGCAGCTGCAAGCCGGCGGCGGCGCCGAAAACCGCCCCGACCACCCGCCCACCTTCCCCGGCGGGGAGGAAGCCATGGGCGAGTTCTTCACCCAAAATGTGCAGATTCCGGTAAAAGCCAAGCAAGCCCGCGTGACCGGCGACGTGCTCGTAACGGCCACCGTGGGTACCGACGGCAAGCTCATCAACCCCAAAATCGCCAAGGGCCTCACCCCCGAGTGCAACGCCGAGGCCCTGCGCGTAGTGCAAACCCTGCCTGCCTGGCAGCCCGCTACCCGGCGCGGTGTGCCGGTGCCGGTAATGGTGCAGGTGCCCGTGCCGTTTGACAATGCCGGCGTCGTCAAGTTTGAAAATGACCGCAAAGTGCCCCGCTCGACCAAGGATGCACCGGGCCTGAATTAAGTAGCGCGGACTTTTAGTCCGCGAATAGCCAGCGTACTAACTCGCGGCCTAAGAGGCCGCGCTATTCCTGTTTTTAGCACGCGGCGCAAAGTACCTGCGCCGCGCTTGCGTCTAGTAAATAAGTGTGCCGGCCCCCAGCCGGCCCAATAGCATTATGGCCCGAAGTGGATTGAATACGAGCGGCAGCGACGCCACCGCCGACTTGCCCAAACCAAAAGTTAACAAGGAGTCGTTGCAGCGCAGCCTGCGGATTTTTCGCTACGTGCTGCCCTACCGCGCCAAGTTCATCGTGGGCATGGTGCTGCTGGTGCTGAGCAGCCTGAGTACTATGTCGTTTCCCTGGATTGCGGGCAAGCTGGTGAATGTAGCTACCGGCGAGCCGCTGGTGCTGCCCGGCGGGCTGGTGCTGGACATCAACCGGGTGGCGCTGGGGCTGTTTCTGGTCACGGTGCTGCAAGGTTTTTTCTCGTTTGGGCGCATCTGGTTTTTCACGCAGGTGAGCGAGTTCACGGTACGCGACATCCGGCAGGCGCTCTACGCCAAGTTTGTGCAGCTACCCATCCCGTTTTTCGAGCAAAACCGGGTGGGCGCCGTTACCTCGCGCATCACCTCCGACGTAGCCCAGATTCAGGACTCGTTTTCGCTGACGCTGGCCGAGCTGTTTCGGCAAGTATTTACGCTGGTGGGCGGCATTGGCTTTATCATGGTGGTTTCGTGGAAGCTGTCGCTGTTTATGCTGCTCACGTTTCCGCCCATCGTGCTGGCGGCGGGCCTGTTTGGCCGCAAAATCCGCACTCTCTCGAAGACCGTGCAACAGGAGCTAGCCCACACCAATACCATCGTAGAAGAGACGCTGCAAGCCATCAACTCGGTAAAGGCCTTTACCAATGAGCGCTTCGAGATGAGCCGCTACAACGCCTCGCTGAGCAAGGTGGTGCGGGCGGCGCTGCAAAGCAATTTGTACCGGGGCGGCTTCGTGTCGTTCGTGATTATCGGCTTGTTTGGCGGCATCATTTTAATACTCTGGCGCGGCGCCACGCTGGTGCACACGCCCATCACCGACCCCGACCACCTCAAAATCGGCGACCTTACGGCCTTTATCATCTACACGGCCTTCATCGGCGCCTCGGTAGCGGGCCTGGGCGAGATTTATGGCAAGGTGCAGAGCACGCTGGGAGCGAGCGAGCGCATCCTCGAAATCCTGGACGAAACGCCCGAGCCCACGCACATCGAGCCAACTGTGGGCCTGGTGCCCGCCCAGGTGCAGGGCGCGATTCGGTACGAGCACGTAGCCTTCAGCTACCCCACCCGGCCCGACGTGTCGGTGCTGCAAGACATTGACTTTCACATTGCGGCGGGCGAAAAGATTGCGCTCGTAGGCCCTAGCGGCGCGGGCAAAAGCACCATTGCCGGCCTGCTGATGCAGTTTTACCCACTCAGCGGCGGCCGCATCTTGGTCGATGGCCACGACATCAAGGACTACGACCTCACCGGTCTGCGCCGCCACATCGGCATCGTGCCGCAGGAAACGCTGCTCTTCGGCGGCTCCATCCGCGAGAACATCGCCTACGGCAAGCCAGGGGCCAGCGACGCTGAAATTATTGAGGCCGCCCGCCGGGCCAACGCCTGGCAGTTCATTAGCGCTTTCCCCGAAGCCCTCGATACGGTGGTCGGCGACCGCGGCATCAAGCTCTCGGGCGGGCAGCGGCAACGGGTGGCCATCGCCCGCGCCATCCTCAAAAACCCGGCGGTGCTCATCCTCGACGAGGCCACCTCCTCGCTCGATAGCGAGAGCGAAAAGCTCGTGCAGGGCGCCCTTGATGAGCTCATGCAGAACCGCACTAGCCTCATTATCGCCCACCGCCTCAGCACCATCCGCAAAGTGGACAAGATTCTTGTCATCGACGGCGGCCGCATCGTGGAAGCCGGCACCCACGAGGAATTGAGTGACCGCGAAGGCGGGCTGTACGCTAATTTATTGCGCTTGCAGTTTGAGTTGGCGTAGGGGGCTGATGTGCAATTGTTTCCGAGCAAGCATCAAGTAACTAGCATCTACTTGACGCCTACTATGAAAAGCAAATCACAACGCCAAACACTGTGCCTGCACCGACCTGATATGGCTGTGTTTGCCAGCTTGTTTTTTGTAGTAAACAGCTTTTTCCTCCTTCCTTCAATCTTACAGAGACCGCTCAGAGGGCTGGTTCGGCTCGCAGAAACGCCTTATTTAGTAGGGGGCGGCTGCTTCAATGCGCCAAACCATACGCAGATTTATGTCTGCCTGACGAGAAATGGACGCCTGTCATTTGCTGCTTCCGACCCCAGCACGCAACGAGCTAGCTTAGAAGAGACTTGCAGAAAATATGGCGTTAGCCTTTCTGCAAGCGGCGCGGCTAGCTTGTCAGCCTTGTCTTTCGTAGCGGTTAAGCTTGAAAAGCTTTTGGAAATACTAGACCATCCTGGCTCGACAAAAAGCAGGGCGGAGAAATCTGTAGAGTATGCGCTCACGGAGGGCCAACTATTAAACTGTGCTGTAAGTAGTAGACGGCTTTCGCTGCAATTAACTGGCCTGCCAGCCAGCATTTTCTTATCTATCGATAGTCAAACCAATGCTTCGCTAGCAATAAGGTTGGTTCACTTGCTTCAGCAACAAAATATTAGCCAACTACAGCTATTGACGCATTACGATTAGGCTTACGCTGCCACCCGCCCGCGCATCAGTACCCAATACATCCCGCCCGCCACGAAGAAGCCCACGAACCAAGCGTAGTTATACAACTCCAGCAGCCAGGGCCACACCGCCGCCTTATCGAGCACCCCGATAGCCGCCAGAAAGCCCGGCACGCAGGGCACAATGCCTAGCACCAACGCCACAATGGCTACCGGGTTGAAGCCGCGGCTATAGGTGTAGCGGCCTTCGGGCTGATATAAGTCATTCAGCGCCAGCTCTTGGTGGCGCAATAAGTAGTAATCGGTGATGAGGATGCCGCCGATGGGGCCCAGCAACGCCGAGTAGCCCACCAGCCAGGTGAAGATGAAGCCGCTAGGGTCGGCGATGAGCTTCCAGGGGAAAATGAGCAGGCCCACGACGCCCGTAAAGTACCCGCCGGCCCGGAAGCTGATGCGCTGGGGGGCGAGGTTAGCAAAGTCGTTGGCGGGACTCACGATATTGGCTGCGATGTTGGTAGCCAGGGTGGAGAGGGCCACGGCCAGCATGGCGCCCGTCACGAGCCAGCGGCCCTCGAAGCGGCCGGCCAGCACCACCGGGTCCCAGATGGTAGTGCCGTAGATGAGGAGCGTGGCGGAGGTAACGGCCACGCCCACAAACGAAAACAAGGTCATCGGGATGGGCAGGCCCAGCGCCTGGCCCACCTGCTGCGCGCGCTGACTGGTGGCGTAGCGCGTAAAATCGGGGATGTTGAGCGAGAGTGTGGCCCAGAAGCCCACCATGCCCGTGAGCGAAGGGAAGAAGAATTTCCAGAACCCGCCCGGCGTGGCAAAGTGGGCCGGCTGCGCTAGAATCGGCCCCAGCCCGTGGCCCGCCGAAATGGCCCACAGCAGCAATGCTAGCGCGGCTGCCGGCAAGAAAAACGCTTTAAAAACGAGCAGCTTGCGAATACTATCGACGCCCAGGTACACCACGTACATGTTCAGCAGCCAGAACAAGAAGAACATAATGGCCGGCCCCGTGGCCAACCCCCAGCTGGCCGGAAACACGGCCGGCAGCGTGCCCAGCCCCGGCCACCAGCGCACGGCCGCCTGGTAGCAGGCCGAGCCGCCAATCCAGGTTTGGATTCCGAACCAGCCGCAAGCGATGACGGCCCGCAACAGCGCCGGCACATTGGCCCCCAGCACCCCAAAGCTGGCCCGCGCAAACACCGGAAACGGGATGCCGTAGCGGGCACCCGCCCGACCATTCAAGAGCATGGGAATGAGCACAATGGCATTGCCCAGAAAGATAGTACTCAGCGCCTGCCACCAATTCATGCCGCCCTGGATGAGTGAGCTGGCCAGCATGTACGTGGGAATGCACAGGCTCATGCTAATCCAAAGTGCGGCGTAGTTCCAGGTGCCCCAGGTGCGGGCGGCGGGGCTGGTGGGCGCCAGGTCGTCGCTGGTGAGGCTGGCGGCGGGCGCCCGCTCTTGGGCAGTGGCTGGGTACTGGATTTCCATGCGCTGGCGCGTCCGGCGAGGATGCTACGCGCCGGGCTACGGCCGCAAGCTACTCGCGCAGCGGCACTTAGGCAAGCTATTGTAGCGCAAACCTGGTAGTCTGCGTTGGCGCTCGTTTTTCCGGCGTGGGAACGCGGACTACCAAGTATGCGCTACAGCAGCCTAATTTTTGGTGCCGCACTCGGCGCAGAACTTCTGCTCGGGCTTGAGGGCAGTGCCGCAGCCGGTGCAGTGCCGCGCCTGCGTTTGGGCAGCGGGGTTAGCAGTGCCGCAGCTGGGGCAGAATTTCTGGTCGGCGGCGAGCTTGCCCTGGCAGTTGGGGCATTGCAGCAGGGCAGCCTTGCCGTAGAAATCGAGGTTGCTGGTATAGTCGGTGGCGCGGGTCTTGTTGCGAATCTGCTCGCGGGTGGCCTGGGCTTGGAGTGAGCGCATGGACTCCTGCTCATCGGGAGCGCAGGCTTCGCAGAGGCCGGCGCTGGCGTTCCAGCACACATCGGGGCACACCCAGTGGCCGCAGTGCGTGCACTGCTTGAAACTCTGCTTGCCTTCCTGCACGGCTTTTTCGAGCGCCTCGTCGTGGGCCTTGCCACCCACGGCCTGTTGAATCTGGTAGGTCGCGCTTTCTACCCCGCCTAGGCCGCCCAGGAAATTGCTGGCTGCGCTCAGCAGGCTGCCCGCAATACCCAGCGCGTTGGGCTGAAAGCGCGACATGTAGCCATTGCGGCACTGGTCGCAGTGAAACTTGAACTGAAAGCCTTTGTCGGTGGACAGGTCGTCGTAGTTGGCGACGAATTGAATCATGTTGGTCATGGCGCGGGCTAAGAAGTTTGGCGTGGCAAATGTATACTACCCTTCTATTAACAGAACCGTAGCTGAACTACATTCAAGGCAGCTAGCGACTATATCGCAAGGCTGGCCAGCGCTATTACACCCGGCGGTGGCCTCGGCTATTACTGCCCATACTTTAGCCAGCCAATCATCATCAGTAGGGCCGATTACTACTACCCCAACGCCGTAGCGTTCGCCCGTGCTGGCGCGTAACGCTTCGCGGCAACCGCGCCCCAAAGCAGTATTTGGGCACTTCTACTGCGAGCTGCATTCGCCTCGGATTAAGGTAGTACCCAAATCAGATGCAATGCACATAAAAGCCTTTGCTTTAGCAAAGTAGCCCCTCAGCTAGCCCCCTATCGTTCCCCAGCCGCGGCACCTTGTTTTGCCCGCCTAGCTTGCCCACGCTTTTCATGTAGCGCTGAAAGGCGCCTGCCGGTAGCGGCGTGAGCAGCAACGGCACCAGTATGCTACCCTGGCGCAGGTCGTCGTAGTAGGTATTACGCTGGCGCAAAGCCACATCCAGCGCGGCAGCAAAGCCAGCCATATCGCGCGGGGGCTGGGCAAACTCGACCAACCACTCGTGGCGCGAGGGCTGGCTAGCTTCCTCACTCACGAGCGGGGCCACGGTAAATTCGGTAACCTCTGCTTCGGGGTGCTGGCGCACGGCCTCACGCAGGGCACTTTCTACTTCTTCACCAATGACGTGCTCGCCGAAGGCGGAGAGGAAATGCTTGATGCGGCCCGTAACCACCACGCGGTGCGGGTGCAGGTCTACGAAGCGGACGGTGTCGCCGAGCGAGTAGGCCCACAGGCCAGCATTGGAGGTGAGCACGACAGCGTATTGCTTATCCAATTCCACTTCGCCGATGGTGAGGCGGGGCGGGTTATCCTCGAAGAACCGCTCGGCAGGCACGAACTCAAAGAAAATACCGCTGTCGAGGCGCAGCAGCAGGCCAGGATTGCCGGGCTGGTCCTGGAAGGCCAAGAAGCCCTCGGAAGCCGGAAACAGCTCGATGCTATCGACCGGGCGGCCGATGCTTTCGAGCAACCGGGCGCGATAGGGCTCCATGCTCACGCCGCCCGATACGAAGAGGTCGAACTGCGGAAACACCTCCCCCACCGGCCGGCCGGTGCGGGCCACGAGGCGGTCGAAATACATCTGCACCCAGGGCGGAATACCGGAGATAAGCGTCATCTCTTGCCCCAGCGTTTCGCCCACGATGGCGTCGAGCTTGGTTTCCCAATCTTCCAGGCAATTAGTGGCGTAGCTAGGCAGTTGGTTGCGGCGCAGGTAAGCGGGCACGTGGTGATTTACGATGCCCGAGAGCCGGCCCGTGGGGATGCCGCCCACGCGCTCCAGCTCGGGCGAGCCGGAAAGGAAAATCAGCTTGCCATCCAGGAAACGGCTACGCCCGGTGGCCGCTACGTAGTGCAGCAGCGCATCCTTGGCACCATTGATGTGGTTGCTGATACTGGCTTTGGTAATCGGAATGTACTTGGCGCCGCTGGTAGTACCGCTGGTTTTGGCCAGGTACAGCGGCCGGCCGGGCCACAGAATGTCAGGCTCGCCGGCCTTCACGCGGTCGAAATAGGGCTTCAGCGCCTCGTAGTCGCGGATGGGCACGCGGGCTGCAAAGTCGGCCGGCGTTTGCACGGCCGCCAGGTCGTGGGCGCGGCCGAAAGCCGTGTTAGCTGCCGCGCTGGCCAGCTCGCGCAGCAGGCGCAGCTGCGTGGCGACCGGGTGGCGCTGCCACTGCCGGTACTGGTGCACGGTATAGGCCGCCAGCGGGCGGCTCAAAGTGGCTTTAACTCCCATTGGGCGTAAAAATAGGCGGGCTGCTAGGGCTGAGGCCAGTTGGGCAGGCAAAATAGGCAGCTGCTGGCTACGCAATTATAGATTTTGGCAGGTTTGCGGCTAGCCGACTCACTTATTTTGTTTAGCTTTGCAATCACTAATATTAAACAAAATCTTTGTAGACGTCCGGCCGTATGACTGGTATCAGCTAAGAGTCAGCGGCTATTTTTTTCTTTCTTCTTTTCAAAAACCCTCATGATTAATCAATTTGGTAAGGCCCAGTGGCAAGGTGATGGCAAAGGCCACGGTACTATCAGCACTAAGAGCGGCGTAGTAGAGGCGCCGTACTCGGTAGGTTCGCGCTTCGAGGGCCAGAAAGGCACCAACCCCGAAGAGCTTATCGGCGCCGCCCACGCGGGCTGCTACACCATGTTCCTGTCGATTGTGCTAGCGCAGCACGGTCACACGGTAGAGGACATCACTACGACTTCGACCGTATCGCTGGACCCAACCCAGAACCCACCCGTTATCACCAAAATCGCCGTGAGCACCGTGGGCAAAGTGACCGGCGGCAACATCACGCCCGAAGACTTCCAGAAGCACGCCGAGTTTGCCAAGGCCAACTGCCCGGTGTCGAAAGTGCTGAGCGCCGTGCCCGAAATGACGCTTGAAGCCAAACTTGCATAGAGTCATGAGTTAAAAGTTATGAGGTAGAATCTGGAAGTCAGACACATGCATATCTGACGACCAACTTCTACCTCATAACTTTTAACTCATAACTACTTTTGCCCTATGCCCACTGGTACTACCCGCATTCGTTTACGCCCTGCCAACTCTTCGCGCCTCTCCTTTGGGGTGCAGGTGTCGCTGGCGCTTTTTGCCATTGCCTACGCCATCCTGATGCTGCGTAACTCGCCCGCCACGCAGGACTTCCACTGGCTGAGCTACATTTTTCTGGGTTTTTGCGTCGTGTACCTAGGGTTTATCCTGGTGCACAATGCGCCGGTGTTTGGCACCCAGAGCTACTTTGAGTTTGCCCCCGGCTACTTGGTGCATAAGGCGGGCCTGTTTCGGCCCAAGCAGGTATTTGCGGCCGAAACCATGACCATGCTGGAACTGCTGCCCCGCCAGCTGCGGGTGCGCCTCAAAGACGGCGACATCCACGTGCTCAACATGCGCGAGGTGAAAGGCACCCGCCGCCGGGCCGTGCTGCGCGGCCAGCTCGAAGGCTTTGCCAAGCGCTATAATGTGGCGCTGCGCGAAGACAACACCGCCGCGGCCTAGCCCCCGCCGGGCCCAACTTCTCCCCCGTCTACCCGTACTTGCAACCCCGTAAAGACGCCCACCGGCGTCTTTACTTTTGTGCGACATCGCCTCTCCAACCTCCCTTTCCCATGTCTCTCTCCCCCGACGTACAGCAGCGCATCAACACCTGGCTCACGCCCGCCTACGATGCTGAAACCCAGGCTTCTATCAAGCAGCTTGTTGATACGCACCAGGACGACCAGCTCAACGATGCCTTCTACCGCACCCTGGAGTTTGGTACCGGCGGCCTGCGCGGCGTAATGGGCCCCGGCTCTAACCGTATGAACCGCTACACGCTGGGCATGGCTACGCAGGGCTTGTGCAACTACTTGAAAATCAGTTTTCCAAACCAGGAAATTAAGGTAGCCATTGCGCACGACTCGCGCAATAACTCGCGCTTTTTTGCCGAGACGGTGGCCAATATCTTCTCGGGCAACGGCATTACGGCGTATCTGTTTGACAGCCTGCGGCCGACCCCTGAATTGTCGTTTGCCATCCGGCACCTGGGCTGCCAGAGCGGCTGCGTTATTACGGCCTCGCACAACCCCAAAGAATACAACGGCTACAAGGTGTATTGGAACGACGGCTCGCAGGTGGTAGCGCCGCACGACAAGAATATCATCACGGAGGTCAATAAAATAACGAGCCCCGAGGAAGTGAATTTTGCCGGCGACCCCAGCCGCATTCATCTCATCGGGCCGGAAGTAGACGCGGCTTACCTGGCTGAGGTCAAGAAGCTGAGCATCAACCCCGCCGCCATTCAGCAGCAGCACGATTTAGGCATCGTGTACACGCCCATCCACGGCTCGGGCATCAAGCTGGTGCCCCCGGCGCTGGCCGAGTTTGGCTTTACCAACGTGAGCGTGGTGCAGGCCCAGGCTACGCCCGATGGCAACTTCCCCACTGTACAGTCGCCCAACCCGGAGGAAAAATCGGCTATGCAACTGGCTCTCGACCAAGCCAAGGCGCAGAATGCCGACATCGTGCTCGCCACCGACCCCGACGCCGACCGCGTGGGCGTGGGCGTGAAAAACGACAAGGGCGAGTGGGTGCTGCTCAACGGCAACCAGACTGCCGCGTTGCTCACGCACTACATGCTATCGGCCCGCCAAAAAGCCGGCAAAGCCCAGCCCAATGATTTCATCGTGTACACCATCGTAACGAGCGAAATCCTGGGTGATATTGCCCACCGCCTAAACGTAAAATCCTACCGCACGCTCACCGGCTTCAAGTACATCGCCGGCCTCATCCGCGATTTGGCGGGCCAGGAAAATTACATCTGCGGCGGCGAGGAAAGCTACGGTTTCCTCATCGGCGACTTCGTGCGCGACAAAGACGCCGTAACGGCCTGCGCCCTCGTGGCCGAGATGGCCGCCGTGGCCAAAGGCCAGGGCCGCACCCTTTACCAGGAAATGCAGCGCATGTATGCCGAGTACGGCCTCTACGTTGAAGACCTTATCTCGCTGACCAAGAAGGGCCAGCGCGGTGCCGAAGAAATTCAGGAGATGATGGTGGAACTGCGCAAAAACCCGCCCACTACCCTGGCCGGCTCGCCGGTAGTTGAAATCCGCGACTTCCAGACCGGCAAGATTCACCACCTTACCTCGGGCCAGCAGGAAAGCACCGGCGTGGAAAGCTCCAACGTGCTACAATTTCTCACCGCCGCGGGCGACAAGATTTCGGCCCGCCCCAGCGGCACCGAGCCCAAGATTAAGTTCTATTTCAGCGTGAAAGAGCCCCTGGCTTCTATCGCTGATTATGAGACGACGCACAAAAAGGCGGAAGAGAAAATCAAGCGCATTATCGAAGAGATGCAGTTGAAGTAGCCGCCGAGTCAGAAAATAAAAAGGCCTGTCGTGCTCAGCATAACAGGCCTTTTTATTTTCTGACTCGGCGACGGAGTACCGCGGCTAGGCCCGCTGCAATTGCAGCTGCTTCACCTGCTGCGTGAGGTCGAGGACCATGCTAGCCAGGTGCTCCAGCGACACGCCGCCGATGGGGAAGGCGCTGCTGATGTAGCTCTTGGCTTCCCAAATTTCGAGCACGTCCTCGGCGCGCACGTCGTAGGGCGAGTAAAGCGGATTATCCGATTGCAGGGCAAACATAGCGCTCTGCTTCAGCTTATTATACGCCCGCTTAAATACGATGCCCTCTTTTTGACTCACCACGATGCAGGGCGTACCATCTTTGATGCTGGCCCAGTCGTCGACGTAGCGACCCACGATGGTAGTGCCGCTGGCCAGCGGCAGCATCGAGTCGCCCGCGATTTCAAAGGCGCGGTAGGTGCCCGAGCTAGCCAGCATGGGCAGCCGGAAGCGCGGCAGGTCCTCAATAAATTCGCGGTCGGCGTAGCCGTTGAGGTAGCCAGCAGCCGCTTTCAGGGGCACCAGTTCAATATTTTCTTTGTCATCGGGGCCAACGGTGAAGGCCAGCACCCGCATGGGCTTGTCTTCGGGCAGGGTATCGTCGAGGGGGCCGGCTTCGCGCAGGGCGGCGGCAGTTTTGGCGTTTTTGCGCTTCGTAAAGTCGGTGGTAGCCAGCGAGTCAAGCGGAATATTGAAGAGCCGGGCCATGTTGACGAGCGTGGCCAGGCGCGGCTCGGCGCGCCCTTCTTCATAAGCACCCACCAGGGAGCGCTTAATACCTAGTTTATCAGCTAATTGGGCTTGGGTCAGGCTCAGCTCGCGGCGCCAGAACTTGAGGTTGGTATTAATCATAAAAGTGGAAGAGACGAAGGTTGAAAAA
>Ga0160427_10000922_pt1 | contig 17937 bp, 17 predicted proteins | sample SolpanmetagenomL_FD_108194 | JGI IMG/M metagenome (GOLD analysis project Ga0160427, IMG submission 108194) | Solar panel surface microbial communities from Lawrence Berkeley National Laboratory, California, USA - L | ecosystem: Engineered > Built environment > Solar panel > Unclassified ...
AATATTATAAAGAATCTTACTTTAATATAAATTTATATTAAGTTTTAAATTTTATTATAATATTATTAATTTTTATTATTATATTTTTATTTTTACTTAATTAAGTTTAATAAATCTTATTATTTTAATAATATTTTTAAATAATTTTTTAAGTAAAGTTTCAAAAAATAATAAGTAATTTTAAATTAAGTTTTTTATTTATTATTTTAAATAGTAATTAATTTTAATCTTTAATTCTATTTTATTTAGATATATTTAAATTTTTCCTATTCTCTATTTAAATTTTAATATAGTTTAGAAATATTAAAGTATCTTTTAATAATAGTTTAATAAAAGGGTAAATATTAAAAATATAGAGGGTAAATAGTAACTCTCTATCTTAATTCTTCTCTCGCGTTTTATAATTTAACGCGTACTATTTTAAGTATAATTATCAAACCACAATAACATCCACAAAATCTAATCAGTATCAATTTTTTATCCCACGACATGCATCGCCCGCTATTTAAGTACATTTAACGGATCTTCATAGTGCTCCAACACCACAGGGACATTTTCATATATTCGGCTCGTAATAGCTACAATCCCTATTATGATTTAACATTTTGAGAAATCATGAAGAGATGTCGTCAACAAGCCAAAAATCCTTCAACACGAATGCCCAGCGCCAGGCATCTTTCGACGTAACTCACTCTCGGAAACGGTCTTCGTCTGTTAAAGGACCAAAGAACACTCATTTGAGATGGCCGCCGGAAAATCCATCTCCGTCATCAGTATGTATCCTAACCCAAACGTTCTTTATGTGCTCTGCTGACGATGGTGGTATCATAAAGATGGCTGCAGCCGGTTTCTACTACAAACCAACGCTTAAGAGTCCAGACAATGTAGCTTGTTTCCTGTGCCAGAAGAACCTGGATGGATGGGACCCGCAAGACAACCCAGCAGCTGAGCATCTGGTACATACAGAGGGGTGTGGTTGGGCGATCACTATGTGTATTAGCAGAAGCCAGCGTCTGGAAAGCTTAAGTTCGAGCCCCTCTCGAGAGGTGATGAAAGCAGCTCGGGAAGCAACCTTTTCCAAATGGTGGCCTCACGAAAACAAGAAAGGGTGGATGGCCAAAATTCCAGATGTATCTCACTTTCTCCCAATGTTATATTCCAAGCAGTTCTAATCAACATAGTTGGCCGAGGCTGGTTTTGTGTATGCCCCCACTTTAGAATGCGACGACAGAGTCGTTTGTCCTTTTTGTGACATCGCAGTTGAAAATTGGGAGCCAAGAGATCATCCAAGGTAAGAAAGTTGCTTTTTGTATGCCTCCATATTACCGTGCTTACTTCTGTCCTTTCATAGAGATGAACATGTCAAGAAGAGAGTGGATTGTCCATTCTTGACTTTCGATGAGACATTAGCGTCCGGGTCTCGTAGGAGCTCGATAACCTCTTCCAACCTTGAGGATGATACTTTAGATGGGAATGACAAGCAGAAAGGCAAACGCAGTCGAGTCCAGAAATCTAAGAGTTCAAATCCTCGAAAACGGAAAATACCAAGGAGTAATGCTGATCCTGAGGAATATCAAAATATGGTGTTAGGGGATGGTATACCAAATGATGAACATGAAGCAAATATAGGAAATTACAATATGCGAACAAAACCCGAGAACGATATTCAAACACCAAAAACAAGGCCAATGCGAGTACACAAGACACCCGTTGAGGCCACCCAAGAAGTTCTGCTTGGGCAGCCCAAGCGTCGTTTAACTAGAGCGAGCATAGCCGCAGGCTTTTCAGACCTACAGCTGCATGATATCGACACGGTCCAAAAATCAAAGGCTATAATCCCGAAGGAATATGCCATAGGACAGCGATTCATTGGTGATGCATCGACACAAATAGTACCTCAAGATGATGGTGCGATCGACATGGTCGTAACGATGGATCTAGAAAGATCACCGACTGATGTCGAAGAAGACAAGACATATGCTACAAAATTTGGTGAGAATGACAAGGATAGTGTCACTGATCAAGATAATGGTGATCATGCGGCTGAAGGCAAAGCATCCGGTAAATTAAGAAGGAGACTTACAAAGACTAAGCCAGAATGCAGGCTTCATGCCACTACTAAGCAGTCACGTTCCGTGGTACGCAAAAAGACCTTAAAGTCTCCAAGTGTCGATGTGGCCGTGTCCATCGACGATACACAGCCTACCACGTACAACGAACCAACTGAGAGAAGTTTCACGAGTCAGGATGAGACCCATTCGATCAAAGACACAAGCTCTTCATCAAATTCGTCTACTCATAGATCACTAGGCGTTGCTGCAAATCAAGCTGACTTAGGAATCCCTTCACCCATTATGCAACACGTGGGTGTGGAAGCAGACAATGAACTACAGAAAGTGAGCCTTGAAATATCATATTCCAATCAACTCAGAGCAAACGACAACCCACATGACATAGACACTATATCCGATAACACAGGAGATGTATCTTCCTTTGAAGACAATGGCTACAATGTCGAAACCTACACAAACCTGGAAGCACCAATGGATACCAATAATGGAAGCAACATTCGTCATGCAGGCGGTGTCAACCAGAATGTAAAGGTCGCAGACCTTGACCACATTGATAGGGCACTGTCACATGATGAAGTAGGCACATCTCAAAGAGAATCTGAACCAAGAGATAGTCTTCCCATTGTAGGCTACAAGCCGGCCACTAAAACATCAAACGATATGCCTGATAGCCCAAGCGTCAAAATAAGTACGATATCAACATTCCTAGAGAATGGCACAAAAGACGACTCAACCAATCATGATACAGTTTCAAGCAAAAGAGTTGAATTCAAGGAGGCCGAAGTGAACTTAAGGCCCATTGGGACAAAAAGAGACAATGATCTTTTACCTAAATCGCGAAAGTGGGAAAATGAATCGTCCAATACTTTGCAACACGCGGCAAGCAGTGAGTTCGTCCGTCAGGATAATCATGAAGCGTCCGAAACAGTCGATGATAATCACCAATTACAAGACGAACTCTTTAGACCACTTTCCTGGATTCCCGTCCATGTCAACGATATCTTACAAGACCAAAAACTAGAGATGGAACCCTTTGAACCATCAATGAGAGATGATGAACGGCAGTTGACGTTGGCTTCCTGGATCGACCGTAATGCATTGTTGGCGGAGGAAAGAGTCCTTGCTACTTGCGAGGAGATTGTCACTGTTTTCGAGGCTGAAGGAAAGCGTGCTTTATCTGTTTTAGAAGCAATTAATGTGAAGCCAAATTGAGGTCATGTCTACTAGCGTAGGGCCGCCGCAATGACCACATGGTCATCTATCCTCAAGAAGTATGAACCAATGGCAATCACTGCCTGCTTAATACAGCTTATGTTGATGCTGATATTCATGATTCGTTGTATTTATCTACGAATATGGATATGATTTTTTGACATGAGCTGAACAACATTGTGTCCATTGTGAGAATTTGGAATCACAATACATCAGCAATAAAGCAGCTGTAAGTTTACAGTGTTCTACTCCTAGATACACCATAACGAAGTTGCATCAGCGATCGAGCCGCATTCATATCACTCCACTTCATATCAGACCAGTCGAACATGCGGTACACTTCTGGGTCTTTCATACTGGTCTCCATTTTTGAGCATGATCCGACATCACCTAATCTTGTCTGTTTTATCTCGCTAAAGAAATTCTCAGGACTTGCTATGAGTTCGGTGTATTGGTTCTTACGTAAGTTATTGACATCGGCTTTAAGGCTCTGCTGTTTGTCCACTTCTTGTCCATACTCGGATTGAGAAGTTGTATCATCTACAGCCAATTTTCGTGGGTCCTTCAGTGGTGGAAGAATCGGATTTTTGCTCGCAAGCGAGATGTATGTAGACCAACATTTTTCTAAAGATGGGAGGCTTGTTTTCCGCATAAATGTCGTGTCTCTTCCAGTCAAAATCATGGACCATTCTAGAACGGCCTGGCGAGCATTTACAGCATCAACAATATCCTTGTCAATATCAAGTGAAAGTTCGGTCCCATATTCGATTGCAAGATCATATAGTATTTGCCGCTGAACATCACAAACTCTAGGAAAGTCGTTACCAAAGATAGGAGTCAATGCATATCTTATCGACCAACAGAATTTTGAGCATAGAGCACGCGCCACTATGTAGGGAAGCCAGAAGCCTAGCTCATCAATATCAAGCCAAATCAAGCTTTGGATTTATAATCTCTTACCCTGAGCTTCAATCCTTCCTCCTGTTGTGCTTGCGTAACAATTATGTAGGTTATTTCGATCTACCCATCTTCGTGGTGTGTTCTGGAGGGTTGTTTGTTAAATCGATTATCAACACTCATCGAAAGCAGACCAAGAAACACAAGATTGTATCATCTTACTTTCCGTCTCAAATACTCATACTCGGATGATTTAAACATTGGGCTTATTCGCACATGCCCAGTCTCATAATCCCAAAGGACCGAATGTACAACATCTAATCGCGTGTCTGTACTTCGCAACGTAAACTGGTACTTGTAGCCTGGGTCAATGCATTAGCACAGTTTCAGATTTCTTGGTGACCTTTGGTACCATGTAGCTCTCGTCTTTGAAGTATATGCTGCAAGTCGTTGTGACTTGTGTAAAAGCACAACGATATGTCTGAAGGAGATTGTGGAAGGATTATGCTGAAGCTTTCATGCTGCTTGCGTACGTAATTGCTGTTGGGATGATGATATGGATAGTGGACATTCTTGTTATTGTACTGCTTAGTTTTTGCGTCTGGAAGTCGTTTTACGCTGGTCGGTGTAGACATGATACAGATTGTTGAGGGCTATAGAAGGCACAGAACGAGATGGGCGGAAATACTGATAATCAACTTTTTGCCTCTCAGACTTATTAATCTGGTAAAGAGTTTGATGGCGAAAACTGTGATATATAAAAGAACTGTTATCATATGTATAACAGCAGGTGCCGATGTCTACCTGTATCCAATCTTCGTCTCGACAGGCATAAAGTTTCCATAGACGATTTAGAATATGTTCATTCCTGGAACGACTGCGGCACTTGTGACACAACACACAATCAAGATTTGTGAGATTTCGTAGCCGATGCATCCTCCACACCTCAAACAATGCAGGATTCTGAAGATTTGCAGCTACTGGTACCATGCGTGTGTACGTGTATACCTAGAGTATGCGCGGCGCTTCATGAGATGGTGCATTTCTTCTTCTTCTTCTGGGCTCTTGCCATTTCATGACATTTGCATGTATCATCGCCCATGTTCTTTTCTCATATCTAAGTCGATAGAGGCGTCAATCAATTGTAAATTCGGGTACGGGTCAGTGACGAAGTCAAAATGTAGGCATGCACACCGCAATTGCATTGCTCACTATATGCAAACCTGGAACATGAATAAGGAAACGTGCAGATGTCTCGTCTGCAGATTATCAATACAGAACACGCCAGATCGAACATTGAATCAACCTTTGTGATATTGCTTGGTCCGTGTAGTTTTTGTTTCATTTTGACTAGACTATATACCTCAATATATCTGTATGTCTATAAGTTTCGCATAATGGACGACTTCAATACATCATTTGGATAGACTCTTGTAGCAGTTGGCATACATTCTATCAAGATGACGCGCGTATTTCATTGCAAGAATATGACAAATATTACGATCATTGGCATCAACTGCAAACACTGAACAAACCGATGATGACACATGCAACTTTACAACGCTCTGGGTGTTTCTATGTTAAGCTGAGTATAATGAAAACAGATTGAGCACCTCTGATATCAGACAATGCAAAAATCCACATGATGTTGGTTGTTATTGCCTTTGGTCGGTTCTCGCCTAGCTGAGACTATAATATCCTGAAGCAATGTGCATAGCGCACAGGTACATATAGTATAGGAATGTATTTCAATCTTTGCTTGTATGCGAAAACCCTACAATGCTCATCCACAAAGATGCTTTGAATTCTGTGCAAGGAAAATGTCAGATCGCTTCTCATCTGGTTAGCCATCCAAGAGGGGCCTTGATAGGGCAGTTTTAGCGGCATATTGGAAGCTAATCTATAAAATGGAATAATGTAACAAAAAGGTAAGCTGAGACACTTGCTCTTAAACCGCTCCAGTAGCTTCTGGATTATATAAATTGTCTATTAACATCAAACACTTGACACGGAAAGCTACTCACTATTCTCATCATGTGAACATATGCTTTATTGACCTGATCCACTTAACTCCAGAACCAATAAAGCAGGCAACCAAGGTATCCAGCACTCGATGACTAATCTGAAACACATAATGCTATACACTTTGGGATCTCCAATAGATGCCAGCAAGAGACCTACAAACGAAGCCATTCTGTGTGGACTTTCCGCTCAAAATATATTTCGTAACATACGAAAAATTACAAGTTATTGATATGATGAATAAACGATATGGGATCAATGCGAAGTTCTAATATATCTTAGGATAAAGACATAAGCTTGTTCGTGATAGTTTCCATCATTGTACGTCAAATGAACATGTTTGTTCTGACAAGGCGAAATTGTTTACGAGGATATATTAAGTAGCGCATGTACTTGAATATCTCATTGAAATATGATTTGATAGATGTCTGATATATCAGGTATTAGAGTTATGGAGCGAAGATGAAATAACCATAGAATTCATCTCGATATAGGTTCACGTAGGAGGAACAAGATTGGCTTCTATTGCTGTGTGTAGAAGTGTTGAGGGTAAGTCGCACCAGAAGGATTCATCATTTGCTGTTGTCGAGGCATCTGCTGTTGGCTTTGCATGTATTGCATATTTGGTTGCGTTAGCATTGCCTGATGAGGTATACCCTGAGAGGATTGGAGCATATTAGGATTCTGTGACATGATCTGTGCTTGTGCTTGGTGGGGATGCATGGATGATTGTTGCATGCGTTGCATTTGTTGAATCATGTTTTGTTCTTGACGATGCTGCTGATTTCTATTCATTGAATCAAGACCTTCATTCAAACCAAGTTGTGGTATGGGCTGTTGTCTCAGAGACAACTGTGGTGATATAGTCTGAGTTGGTTGCATAATTTCCTCATGAGGTGCTACAGTTTGCTGACCTCCTAAGTTTTGCATGACATGATATTGATGTTGTGCCATCGATCCTTGTTGCTCTGATGGTGACATTGGTAACATAGAAGTCATCGGTCTTGATCCAGTACTAATCTGTGGAGATATGGTAATGTTTGAAGGTATTTCAGATGTTGCGCCAAGACCAGAGCCAGCCATTATCTGTTGAACGTTCACGTTTTGACTCAAGTTCCTCGAATGAGCAGCGATAGCAGAGCCATTGACAACTTGTCCAGGTTGCAAGGAAGGCGGGTTGATGGTTTTGACTCCAGGAAATAATGATTGTAGTCTTTTATAAGGTTCGACTAGATTTGGTAACTCTGGTGGAGCCACTAATATCGCTGGCGAGGGCGGAAGAGGTGTTGGACGATGCGATCTATCAGCAATAGCTGCTAGATATGCAAGGTTTGCTTGCAATCTTCGCATACACCTGCAAAGATTACCTGTCAGTACGAATCATATTGATCATGCCACAGTATGTACTGATCCATGCCAATGTTTAGATCAAGGCTCGGGATGGCAACAAATAAAGGACAATAAAATAAGTAAAGCAATAAACGTACTCTTGGTATACTTTCTCATTCACAGGATCCCGTGGAATCTCATTTGGCCCTGAAGCGCCGTCGGTCACACCTGTGGATTTGCTCATTCCTTGAATATTGACTGTTTCTTTTAATAGTTCAACGTTTATATCGAGTAATAGCGCCACCCTTGATTTGTCTAATTGCTGATGATTTTGTATCTCCATAGCGCGTTGCATTAGTAGCTGCTGCTGCTGCTGTGCTGTCATCTGCGCTGGCGAAGGCGACGCGGAGATAAGGGTAGGATTTGTAGACGGCATCGAGGAGGCATAGGCTGTTGTGTGAGAACAGAGCTATTTGATCAGCCATCAGATATACAGACCACGATCATGGCGATCATGTTGCTCTGGCGTCAGAACTTATATTAAAGCACCAAATGGTTTGTGCCTTTCGCATTTTGACAGATGGGAATATTGAATACCTTGGTTTTTAACAAACATTGCCGGATTCGTGTTGTATGGAATTTGCGAAGGATACATGGGATCCATACTTTGTACACCAGAAGGAATAGATTGATTTGTATTGGGATTCTGAAACATTTGGTTTGAGGCTTGTTGGTGTTGAGCTAAAATTTGTTGCTGCTGCTGTTGAAAGTACTGAGTTTGGAAGTCTTGAAGAGCATTCTTGTTTATTGGCATGCCTCCCCCGGCCATAGACCCTCCTCCCATACTGGGACCCTTTTCAGGGCCTTGACCAGGTACCAGATTAACCGGAGCATTGTATTGATAAGCGTTGGGATTCATTGATCCAGCGATGTGATGAATATCCCAATGCGAAAGCGAAAAATATGTGGCCGATTAACGTTAGACTTGGGGGAGCTCACAGATTGACAGACCGCAAAGGCCAGACGATCTGATTCAGCCACTTATTTAGTCGCAAAACATATCTCGAAATAATAATTTCACAGTTTAGTGAGTTGACACAAACAAAGAACGTGTATTGGTAAACTCTGAACGGCGACAGTGTGTAACCAGTTGATTGTGCAGGTGGTGATGGTGGTGGTGGTGATGATGATGATAATTATGATAGAGGAGGAGTTGTGATGACGCTGGTGGTATTTTTGTCATAGCAGTAGCAGCAGTGTATTGCATTTTCTGGCGCTGCTATATCCACCTTGGCTGTCGACAGAGACAAAGACTCAACCACGTGCTGCGATGAGATCCAAGGTGGCAGCTCAAGATATTCTTTTTCTCTCTCTCCCTCTTCTTCTTCTTCTCTCTTAATAGCAACAAAGGGACATCCAGATGACCAGTTGACTTCGCGAATTCAGTGTTCTACTTTTAGAATATGATTTCACAAAAATATATAGTACAGATCATTATTGTATACTTTCTTTATAGAGGTTGAAAGGGAGGCTTTGTAATGAAGGAGGTTCCAAACTTTAAAGCTGTTCAAGCAAGTGAGCACATTATATAAAGAACTTGTTTGGTGGATTGAAGTCGTGGTCTGCTGTATCAGCATTATCATCACTCTTCTGGTAAATCCTTCACTAAACTACTCAAATACTTAAGTACCTAGGTATGTAGGTACCTAGGTATTTGATGAAGTAAATACCTACTTAAGTATCTAAGTACTAAGTAATTACCTAGGTACTCAAGTACTTACTTATTTACATACTTAGGTACTTAAGTACTAAGTACTGAAACATTATTAAGTATTTATTTCAGTACTTATTTATCGAAATATTTTTTGTTCTTCCACAACGAATTTGCTTCAGAACCACTCATAACTTAGAAGTTACCTAGGTATGTTGGGTAGCAGTATTTGGCTGATACTTGTGAGCTTCTCAGTGGATAAGCCAAAGTATCATGAACACAGGAAATGCAAAATAAAGCGTACTTGAGTACTTTGCCAATAATGCTCGCCTGTAAAACGCGACTTGCCATCTTTTGAATTCGATTGTGATTGGATCGTGTTCGTGTATTCCTCTTTCAATTGGCCCTCTACTGCTCATAGTCTCACGGTTTTTTTCTTTTCTTTTGTTATTTATCCTGCCGGTTTCACATACAACTTTATTTATTTATTTGTTTGTTTGTTTTGAATGCCTTTGACCGACCATCCAACCCAGCAGGCACAGCACTTACCTACATGATGCTCTCCGCCCCCATTTGTTCACACAACCTCCTTCTTCGCCTCTCTCATCAGGATTCCCATTTCATTCTCCACAGTACTACCTACTAGCCTAAGAACACAACTATCGAAAGCTAATGATATCCATCAGAGAGCTTCCGTACACGACTCTTACTTACAAGATCTTCACAGCACCAAATATCAACACATCCTAAGTTTACAAGCCCCATCGCGCAGTTCCTGCTGAGCAAGTCCGATATTTGTCTCCCATATTGCGTTACGTCTTCAGGACCTCTCATAACAAGCCAGCCATTTGCATCACCGGCACAAGTCCGGTCTTTCTCTCTTGACAGTAAGTATGGAATATGAGTCTCGTTTAAACACAATAGCTGACTTCTCTGTTGTTAGAGAACAACCCTTTAACCACAATGGCAGACACATCAGCTTTTGACGTTAGTGATGGTGATTCTGAAGTTTATGAGCCAGCAGCTCTAGTATGTTCCAAGCTCATGACAGATGATTTTTTGTGCTGAACTGACAATGCTTTCCACAGAAAAAGAAGGTCGTCACCAAAGCTCTCACAAAACCAAAAACTAAAGCGCCACCCAAAAAAACCACTGCTCAAAAACCAACTGAGTCAAAGAGGGCTTTCGCTTCAGATGATGATTCTGATGCTATATTTTCAAGCACTCCACCTGCTGCGAAAAGACCTAAGAAGGCACCAGCTGCAGCTCGCAAGCCAGCGGCGAAACCAAAAAAGGCCCTGACAACCTTGACAAACGTTAATGACAGTGTTCTCGAGGATGAGGTTGTTGAGGATGGGAATAGCCCTGCAAAGTTGGCAAAGAGCGCGAAAGTTGAAACAAATGCCAAGTCAGCATCTGAGACATATCAAAAGGTTTGTCATTGTGGTAGATACCTCAATGGCGAACCAATTCGGCTAATTCATATATTGTATACAGATCTCGCAAGAGGATCATATAATGAAAAGACCAGATACATATATAGGCTCCATCGAACGTACAGAGAGGTCCATGTGGATCCATGACGCTGCTAGTGATTCAATGGTTTGGAGAGAAGTTTCTTATGTCCCAGGACTTTACAAAATATTTGACGAGTTGATGGTCAATGCTGCCGACAACAAAATAAGGGATTCCACAATGGATACCATGAAGGTGACCCTCGATCGAGAGACAAACGTTATTAGTGTATACAACAATGGCAAAGGTTTACCTATTGAAGTTCACAAGGTAACCTCTTTCCAAATTCAGTCTCCTTGCGGAAATATGCTGACTTGGGCGTAGACAGAGAAGATATATATACCACAGATGATATTTGGAACTCTTCTCACGTCAAGCAACTATGACGACGACGAGAAGAAAGTTACAGGTGGTCGAAATGGATTTGGTGCTAAACTTTGCAACATTTTCTCCAAAGAGTTCATTGTGGAGACAGCAGATAAAAGTAGCAAGCAAAAGTATAAGCAAACCTGGAAAGACAACATGACGATATGCGGGAAACCCAAGATTACCTCGGGCGGTAAAGCAGAGGAATACACAAAAGTGACATTCGCCGCCGACTTTAAGAGATTCGGCATGGAGGGCATTGATGATGATTTCGAGGCTCTTGTGAGAAGGAGAGTATACGATGTAGCAGGTAAAACTAGTGAAAAGATTGTTTAAGATATCATCCTTGCTAATTGGCTTTTAGGCTCTGTTAAGAATCTCAAAGTTTTCTTCAATGATGAACGAATCAAAGTCAAGAACTTCAAGGATTACATGCAAATGCATGTATCAGCAATTCATCGAGAGAAATACGGTGAAGGAAGTGACATCAAGAAACCTGAAATTGTCTACGAACAAGTCAATGATCGTTGGGAGGTTGGATTTGCTGTATCTGACGGCTCCTTTCAACAAGTGTCTTTTGTAAACTCAATTGCGACAACAGCTGGTGGTACTCATGTGCAACTGGTATCAGACAGCATAGCAAACCGGATTGCAGAAGATCTCAAAAAGTCAAAAGAGAAAGGTCTGGCTCTACTGAAGCCGGCACAAATCAAGACACATTTTTTCCTCTTTGTCAATTGCTTGATTGAGAACCCTGCTTTCACCTCTCAAACAAAAGAACAGCTTACTACTAAAGCGAGCGCTTTTGGAAGCAAATGTCTACTCAGTGATGGTTTTTTCAAGAAGCTCAACAATACAGAGTTGAAGGAGAGTATTACTGAGTTTGCTAGAGCAAAAGCCGATCAGACTTTGAAAAAGACTGATGGGGCTCGACGCGCAAGAATCAACAATCCAAAGTTGGTGGATGCCAATAAAGCTGGAACAAAGGATGGTTATCAATGTACTTTGATTCTTACCGAAGGAGACTCAGCTAAATCTCTTGCTATATCTGGCATGGAGGTTGTAGGGCGTGATCTTTTTGGTGTTTTCCCTTTACGTGGTAAATTGCTCAATGTACGAGACGCCTCAGTATCTCAGATAGCAAACAATGCGGAAATTCAAAATATCAAACAAATCCTCGGATTACAGCATGGAAAGGTCTACACTGAAACCACTCGATTGCGTTATGGACATTTGATGATTATGACTGATCAGGATCACGATGGCAGTCACATCAAAGGCTTACTTATCAATTTTCTGGAAGCACAATACCCAAGTCTCTTGAGGCTTCCCGGCTTTTTGATCGAGTTTATAACACCGATTGTGAAAGTGTATAAGGGATCAATTTTAAAGCCTACCAAGATGAAGGCGTTTTTTACAATGCCTGAATACGAATATTGGAAGGAGAATAATACAGAAAAAGGATGGCAAAAGAAGTACTATAAAGTAGGTCAGATCATGCTTGTGCATATGGTGCCTAAACTGATTCCGTTTCTTACAGGGTCTTGGTACCAGTAGTAGCGTAGAAGCCAAAGAATACTTTTCAGATCTTGACAGGCACCTGAAAACGTTTCACGCCATGAAATCTGAAGAACAACAATTGATTCAGATGGTCTTCTCTAAAACCAAAGCCGAAGAACGGAAAGAGTGGCTGAGACTCTTTAAACCTGGAACATATCTCGACCACTCCATTGACAAAATCAGTTATGATGACTTCGTAAACCGAGAACTGATCTTGTATTCTATGGCTGACAATATACGATCTATCCCTTCGGTCGTTGATGGCCTAAAGCCCGGTCAGCGCAAGGTACTTTTTGCTTGTTTCAAGAGGAAGTTGATCAAGGAGATCAAAGTATCGCAACTTGCTGGGTACGTTTCTGAACACACCCACTATCAACATGGTGAACAAAGTCTTGCCACTACTATAATTGCTCTTGCACAAAACTTTGTTGGGAGCAACAATGTCAACTTGCTCGAGCCCATTGGTAATTTTGGAACAAGAATAGCTGGAGGTAAAGATGCTTCGAGTCCTCGTTATGTGAACACGATGTTATCGCCTTTAGCCAGAGCCTTGTTTCCGGCCCTCGATGATGCGCTTTTGGAACACAATGTAGAAGATGGAGATAGAATTGAACCTGTTTGGTATGCGCCAGTGTTGCCACTAATTCTTATCAACGGCTCCGACGGTATTGGAACTGGTAGGTTGTTTCGTATGTCAGTCTTGTCTTTTGCTAATATAAAATTTAGGTTGGAGTTCATCTATTCCAAATTATAACCCAGAAGATGTGGCTACGAATATTCGTCATTTGATGAATGATGAGGAATTAGAACCAATGATACCTTGGTACCGAGGATTCAATGGCACAGTGGAACGAATTGGACCTGAGAAATACAGCTTTATGGGTGCCGTCAATCAAGTCAATGACACGAGTTGTGAAATTACGGAGCTTCCAGTTCGTATGTGGACCAACGATCTCAAGGAAAGACTGGACAACATCATCAAACCTACCGAGATTAAGGCAGTAGATAAGAAAGACAAGAAAGAAAAAACCGAGGTCAAGTCCGAAAAGCCATGGATCAAGGACTATCTCGACTATAATTCAGACTTACGTGTTCACTTCATTGTAGAGATGGAATCTAAGTCTGCTATGGATGCTGCTTTGAAGGAGGGTCTCTTGTCGAAATTCAAATTAACCAAGACGGCCGCTCTCACAAATATGGTCGCCTTTGATCCACAAGGTAGAATTATGAGATATGATACCGTCGATGCTATTCTTAAAGAATTCTATGTTGTCCGCCTTAAGATGTATCAACTAAGAAAGGTATAGTTCACTCAAATCGATTTCTACAAATTTTTACTTATGATTACTTTACAGGAATATGTTCTTGGTGAAATGAACAAGCTCCTTCGAAGGCTCAACAATCAAGCGAGATTTATCAAGATGATCATTTCGAAAGAGCTTGTAGTGTCCAACAAGAAGCGCGATCTTTTAGTTGGGGAGCTTAAGCGTCTTAAGTTTGATGTCTTCTCTAACAAGAAAGAGGCCGAGGAGGCTGGAGAAGATGCCCCCACCGTCGGCGATGGAGCCGACGAAACGAATGATGATGAGGCTGTTGGAGATGGCTACAACTATCTGCTTGGAGTGAGTTAACACTGCCCAAGGCATTATTTTTGCTTGTTTAAAACTGACCATGTTTCCCTAGATGGCAATTTGGTCTTTGACCAAAGAGAAGGTCGATAAGCTTCTCGCTGAAGTGCGTGCTAAAGAGTTTGAAATCGAAGAACTCACAAAACTCTCGCCAAAGAACCTCTGGGAGAGAGATCTCGACGCATTCGTTGAAGAATGGCGTAGGCAGCTTGAGGAAGAGAGACGCCGAAACATGACAAAGAGTGCTGTGAAGAAGTCTAAGAAGGTCAAGGTAGCTTCTGGAAAGCTTGCTGCCAAGAAACTATTGACAGGTAAGGATGGTGATTCAGATGAGGAGTTTGAAGTCAAACCGAAGAAGAAAGCAGCTGCTTCTAAGTCAACAACAGCGAAAACAAATGGCTTGAAGCAGACAACCCTCTTCTCTAAACAACAGCCACCTATCAAGAGTGAAGACACTTTCGAGGCACAAGAGGACAGGGCCAACGTCCTGATGGATCTTGATGTGGCGTCCGAAGACGATATAGTCCCAGTGAAACGCGAATCACCTATCCACCCAAACAGAAACAGCAAACCTATTATTGAGGTAAGCGAGGATGATGATGAGTTTCAAAGCGATGTTCAGTCAGATGTCCCGGTCAAGAAAGAAACGAAAAGAACAACCAAGGTCTCTCAAAAAGCACCTAAAAAGTCCTTACCATCGTTGTTTGACCTTGATAGTGAGGATGAGATAGACACTGTTAGCAGATCGACAAATAACCCTGCCAAGATCGAATCTAAGCCCACTAAGGTGGTTGTTGCTCGTGCTCCAAAAAAGAAGCTGAGTGCATTTAAAGACGAGGATGATGATTCACCCCTCTCTGAGCTCAGCGAAGCTGGTGATGGTGATGGTGATGGTGATGGATCATCCCCGCCAGCCAAAACTGTAAAGCCAGCTACCAAGAAAGCAACTAGCAAAGCCCCTCTGAAGCCTATTGTTCCAGTCAAAGAAACAGAAGCTGTTAATGCTCGAGGTCGACGAGCAGCATCTAAGGTGGCCACGTACACTATTGAGGATAGTGACGATGACGAAGGCTCAGCGCATTCAGAGAGTGATGAGGAGGAGGATGTTTTCTCCGATGATTCCGATTGAGCAAGACCCGCATCATCTGTTTCTTCAATTGTTCTCTGTACAACATTGCATCATTTCCATTTGACCATTCGTTTCTTTTTAATTGCAGCAGTCTAGGAGACATTGTGTATCACGACACTTGGAAGTATTTGTATCCTTTGTAATTGCATAATAGGAGTCTTGTTTCTGATTGTGGGTTAAATTGCACCATTTGAGGCACTTGAGTGTATATATCGATGATACTGTTTTCAAAACCAACCTTCTTTTTCCAAGTTGTTTGAAGCGACCTTGTTTTCAATTTACACACAACGTGTCTTGTATCGTCTTTCACCATACTGGCTGAGTGCCTATAGCTTTTTGCTATCGTTTGAGACGAACCATACCTGTCCTAAGAATAAAACACTCACAACTACTTACTCAAGTACCCAGGTAATCATTTGAAATTTAACTTGTCATCTGAGAGTATAAGTAACTTACTTCGTGTTTACCCTATGTCATCATCATCATTGTTGTTATTATTCTCCGTCCTGTCCAGTCTTGTAACACATCGCACCTTTCCTCATATAGCAAGCACCCATGCGCAATCAATTGACCCATTAATTAAATGAATGAATGAATGAATGAATTTCAAGCACACGAGGTGAAACAACAACAACAACAACAACAACAACAACAGCAGCAGCAGCAGCAGCAGCAGCAAAAACAACATATTGATACTAAGTAATAATACGAAGAACAATAAACAAGAGGCTCATATATTTTTGATCAACGGCACTGCTATTATAACACTCCTGCTACCACTATTACTACCACTACCAAACATCTTTTTGATTTGACCATTCCAGCATCGACGAATACAGTTGTTCCCTTATATCGATTGGTCACATCTTTCGCAAAGACTCAACCAACTGCTCTCTTCAGTACAACAACGCCTCCAAAGTTCTATAAGAAACCACCAATCTGCCTTCCTATCGTCCAAAGTTGGATTGGTTCAGTGACGAAATATCATGCCAAAGGATGATATCAACGTTGATCATTATGCAGTTTTGAACATACTTCACAATGCATCCGCAGATGAGGTAAAGAAGCAATTTCGACGCCTTGGTTGGTATTTTCAAAAAATGTTCAATTCTCATGTTGCTTTATTTCTGGAACCACAAGATGGTCAAGGTTAACCTGATCTCGCATTACAGCTTTGGTTTATCATCCAGACCGAAATATTGGTCGTGAAGCAGAATTCCACTCGAAGTTTCAAGCCATTCAAGCTGCTCATGAGGTTTTGATTGATCCTATACGCCGGAAAGTCTATGACCGCTCTCGTCTGATACAGACGACGAAACTAGCAAATCAACAAAAAACGTCTACATATGCAGCAAACACGTCTACTAGGTCTCATCCTACATCGACCAAAACTCATGCGGCCTCCTCAAATACTCCTAAACCATCTGACGGGCCATTTTCCACAAAGAATCAGTGGAACTCTCGCAGCTATGGCTTCAGCAGTCAACAGTCAGCTTTCCATCGAGCCAAGGCAGCAAATGGCAGTCAAGATACAGACAAGACTTATGATCGATACAAGCGTGAGGAAGTACCCCGGACACCGAAAAAAACGCGTGATAAGCCGTATGCACCTGCGAGCACTTCACAGCCGACAACACCTAAGACCGAAGACGTGAAGAGGGAGGCTCGGAATAGTTTTTTTGCCGATCGTAATCCTCGAGAGAAAGAATGGATGGCGAAGGATGCAGGCTCTACTCCTGGGAAATCTGAAAACAGAAGTAAAAGTACGGAACATATGCATGATGCATGGTCAATGCCTGGGAAAGGTCATGCCAGAACATCCACGACATACTCTTATACACCACGCGAGAGAACACGAACCAATCCGTTCGACGCATTCCCCTCCAAGACCTCATTAGATGATCAAGAAGCTGGTGCCTCGCCCACGAAGAACAAAAACAATCCCAAAAGTCATGTTTCCCATGACTCCACATCCTCAAACGACCCTCTACCTCACACTGCTCGCCCCCGAAGAACTAGTTCTTCATCAGCCAATGGGGACGGTATGACTCAAGAAAGACGCAGATTCTCATATCTTTTCACAGACGATGGTACACGGAAATCTCATAGAACCAGCCGGCAACCGGAAGTCGAGGACGATACAGATGAAGAGGATAGCAACACTCTCGGAGGAAAGAATGTTTTTGCAAATATGGGACGTCCTTCGAATGCAACTCAACAACCATGGCAAGCATCCGCTCACCCACCACAGAAGGAACCTATGCCTAGCACCAAGTCTCCAAACACCGAATGGAACCAATGGCCAGGATTCGATACCGGGACGCAGTTCGGTAGCAGCCGGTCGGCGAATGCCTCACCTCTAATGTCGCCTACATATAAAACTAGGCACCGTAGTGGTAGCCCAACGAAAAACAAGAAACAAGACGATGCTGCTGCTGCTGCGAAGGACAAAGTCAAATTTAGATTGGGTCAGTCCAATCGGACAAAGACGTTTCC
>Ga0160427_10000923_pt1 | contig 17927 bp, 13 predicted proteins | sample SolpanmetagenomL_FD_108194 | JGI IMG/M metagenome (GOLD analysis project Ga0160427, IMG submission 108194) | Solar panel surface microbial communities from Lawrence Berkeley National Laboratory, California, USA - L | ecosystem: Engineered > Built environment > Solar panel > Unclassified ...
CGTGATCGGGACGCTGTCGATCCTGCTCATCGGCCGCCTGGCCCGCCGCCTCTTCCGGTCCACGCTGCTCGGCGTCACCGCGGCCGTCCTGCTGTCGGTCGACGGCGAGCACTTCGTCGAGAGCCGCACGAGCCTGCTCGACATCTTCCTCATGTGGTGGGTGCTGGTGGCCTTCACGTGCCTGGTCGTCGACCGCGACCACGCCCGGGCGCGGCTCGCCGAGCGGGTCGGCGCCCTCGCGGGCGGCCCGCTGGGCGGCCTCGGCCCGCGGATCGGCTTCCGCCCCTGGCGCCTGGCCGCGGGCGTCAGCCTGGGCCTGGCCTGCGGGGTCAAGTGGTCCGGCCTCTACGTCCTGGCCTTCTTCGGCGTCATGACCGTCCTGTGGGACGCCGGCGCGCGGCGCTCGCTGGGCCTGCGCTCCTGGTTCGGGGCGACCGTGTGGCGAGACGGCGTGGGCGCGTTCCTCTCGATCGTCCCCGTCGCCGCCGCCGTCTACCTCGCGAGCTGGACCGGGTGGTTCCGCTCCACCGACGGCTACGACCGGCAGTGGGGGGCCCAGCACCCGGCGACGGGGGTCGCCGGCCTGCTGCCCGACGCGCTGCGCAGCCTCGTGCAGTACCACCGCGAGGCCTACCGCTTCCACGTCGGGCTCACCACGCCCCACCCCTACGGGGCGAACCCGTGGTCCTGGCTCGTGCAGGGCCGTCCGACGTCCTTCTTCTACGAGTCGAAGACCGGCGGGCAGGAGGGGTGCGCGGTCGAGAACTGCTCCAAGGCGATCACCTCGCTCGGCACCCCCGTGCTGTGGTGGGCGGCCGCGCTGTCGCTGCTCGTCGTCCTGTTCTGCTGGGCGCTGCGCCGCGACTGGCGCGCGGGCGCCATCCTCTGCGCGCTGGCGGCCGGGTACCTGCCGTGGTTCCAGTACCAGCAGCGCACGATCTTCACGTTCTACTCGGTGATCTTCGTGCCGTACCTCGTGCTGGCCCTCGTCTACGTCCTGGGTCTCGTCCTGGGGCCGGACCCGAGCACGGCCGTGCTGCGCGCGGGCGTCCGCGTCGAGGCCGCGGTCCGCCGCCGGCGCCGCGGGGCGCTGGTCGCGGGCGCCGTCGTGGTCGCCTGCGTGGCCTGCTTCGCCTTCTTCTGGCCGGTCTACACGGCCCAGGTCATCCCCTACACGTCCTGGCAGCGGCGGATGTGGCTGCCGAGCTGGGTGTGACCCGGGGGGTCCGGATCTCGCCATCGGCTGCGCCTGCGTGCCACGATTCGGATGTGCAGGTGACCTACCTCGTCCTCGTCCATCAGCAGCCGAAGCAGCTGGCGACCCTCCTCGACCTGCTCCTGGTGCGTGATGACCGCGCGGTCGTGCACGTGGACCGACGCGTCGACGAGTCGGCTTTTCGGCTCGCGGTGGCGCACCTGCGAGACCGGGTCACCTTCGCCACCACGCGCCACCGCGTGACCTGGGGTGGCTTCGGTGCGGTGGCCGCTTCGGCGTCGGCCCTGCGCCAGGCGGTGCGCCAGGTCCCCGGCGACTACTACGCACTCATCAGCGGCGCTCACCTCCCCATCAAGCCGATCTCCGAACTCCACACCGAGCTCGCTTCGGGAGCCGTCTACCTCTCCTGCACCGCCATGCCATCACCGGAGACGGGCAAGCCCCTCTCACGCCTCGAGCGGTGGAACATCGCGACCGCCACTCCCCACAGCCGTCTCGGCTACCGCCTCAACCATCACGTCCTCCACCGCCTGCCGAAGCGCAACGTGAGGCGAGGACTGGGCGGAGCGCGACCGTTCGCCGGCTCGCAGTGGTGGCTCCTACCCCACGCCTGCGCAGAGCAGGTCCTGAGCTTCATCGACGGCTCTCCGCGTTTCGTGCGCTTCTTCCACCACACGCAGGTGCCGGACGAGATGTTCTTCCAGACCGTGGTGATGGCGCTGCCCCACCGCTACGACGTGCGCGACGACCTGACCCACACGTCGTGGTCCGGTCCACTCGCCACCCGGACGAGCCCCGCCACACTGCACGTCGACGACCTCGCCGCGCTGGCGTCGAGTCCGCGCTTCTTCGCGAGGAAGTTCGACCACGCCGCAGAACCGGAGGTCTACGAGGTCGTCAGGAAGGCGCTCTTGCGAGCCTGAGCGTCGACGCGTCTGCGACGTCGTCAGGCGCGGACTTCACGGAAGGCATCGAGGAACCGAGTGCCCGCCACTCGGAGGGCTGCACCCGTCACCCGTCGTCACCATGACGTGAGGCTCCATGCAGGTGAGCCCGGATCACCTCTGGGACGGTGTTTGCACCACACGACGTCACCGCACAGGGAGCGAAACGACCCGCGCGGGTGACAGACCAGGAAGGCGGTGAAGGGGCGCTGACCTCGCACCGATGCGGTGGGAGTTGCAGCACGCCTCCCAACCTCCAGGAGTCTCTCCGTGGTCCGAACCCGCCTCATCGCCGCCGTCATGGTCGCCGCAGCCTCCATCGCCTCTGTCACGGCGAGCGGCACCGCGGCGTTCGCTGGGCCTCTTCCCCAGCGCGCGGCGGTCAACCTGCTGGCCGGCTCCTCCCCGGTCGGCAACGAGATGCCGGCGGGTGGCGTCTTCTCAGCAGGGACCGCCTGGAAGCTCGACACCCGCGACGCACCCCTGCACGAGAACTCCGCAGGGATGGTGCAGAACGTCGTCGACCAGACGGCGAAGTACTACGGAGGCATCGCAGCGTTCAACGCCTACCAGTACAGCACCAGCATCTACACGGTCGCGGCGGACCAGCCGCGGGTGGACGTGCAGTGGAACAACTGCCAGAAGAAGAACTACACGCCCATCGGACTGCTCGGTGAAGGCGGACAGTTCAGCCAGGTACCGATCCCGGCCGACGCCGTTCCCGCTAAGGGGACCGATGCTCAGCTGACCGTGTACTCGCCCTCCACCGACCAGTTGTGGGAGTTCTGGGTCGCAGCGAAGACCAACGGGACGTGGTCCGCATGCTGGGGCGGGAGGATCGATGGCGTCTCATCCAGCCAGGGCTACTTCGGCAACACCTTCGGCGCGAGCGCGAGCGGTCTCGCTCTGGCCGGTGGCACCATCGGCATCAAGGACGTCGAGTCGGGCACCATCGACCACGCTCTGGCTCTGCACCTGTCCGCGCCTGGCATCTCCACCGAGGTCAGCTACCCCGCGCAGCGGAGCGACGGCTTCGACACCAGCATCAACCGCGTGCCCGAGGGAACCCGGTTGCGGCTCTCGTCCACGGTGAACGTGGATGCACTGCCCCTGCACCCGATCGCCAAGATGATCGCCAAGGCCGCTCAGAAGTACGGTTTCATCGTCACCGACAAGGCCGGGTGCACCGCCGTCGTCGCAGAGAGTCCCGCGGCCGCCATCGCCGCCACGGGTGTGGACCCCTGGAAGGCTCTGATGGGGAGCACGCCCGACTACAACATCATGAAGAACTTCCCCTGGACGTCGCTCCAGGCCCTGCCCAAGGACTACGGACAGCCCCTCGTCGCGGGCGGCGCTCCCCTCCCCACGCCCACCCCCACGCCGACCACCACGCCCACGCCGGCGGCCACGCCCACGGAGACGCCGACACCCACGCCGACCGCGACGCCCACCCCGACCGCGACGCCCACGCCTACCGTCACACCCACGCCCACCGAGACGCCCGCGCCCACCGCCACGTCGACCCCCACGCCCACGTCGACCCCCACGCCCACGCCCACCCCGACGCCCACGCCCACCTCGACGCCCACCCCCACGCCCACGCCCACGCCGACCCCCACCCCGACCCCCACGCCCACGCCCATGCCGACCCCCACCCCGACCCCCACGCCGACCCCCACCACCGTCTTCGCTTCGGACACGGCCTACCGAGTCGTGCGCAACGGATGGGGCCCTGCTGAGAAGGACAGCAGCAACGGGGAGCAGGCCGCGGCTGACGGCCGCACGCTGAAGATCGGTGGTGTTGCCTTCGCCAAGGGCTTCGGCGTGCACGCAGCGTCCGAGATCGTCGTGCCGGTGAACGGAGCCCGCACCTTCACCGCCTCGGTCGGCATCGACGGTGAGGTGGGCAGTGGCGGCCTCGTGGCCTTCCAGGTCTACAGCGGCAACACGAAGCTCGCCGACAGCGGCCTCGTCCGTGGAGGGCAAGCCCCGGTCACGCTGACTGCCGACGTCACTGGTCGCCTGGAGATCCGCCTCGTTGTCACCGACGGGGGCAACGGCGTCGCGGCAGACCACGGGGACTGGGGTGGTGCTCGACTGTCCTGACCTGACAGCCAGCGCGCAAGCGACGAGGTGAGCACTGACCACGCAGAGTGAGCTAGCGGGCGCAGGGGAGAGACAGGAAGAGTAGTGAGGTCGTGACGTCGAGCAAGCTCGGCGGCGAGTGGGGCCGGTTCGTCGCACGGACCAGTACCCTCTGTGGCAAGCCGGTCACCAGCCTGCCCCAAGGCGCTGCGCGACCCTCACTCGTCCGCCGGCAGATGGAGATCTCCTTGAACTCGCCCTACTCGACCGACGCCCCCACCAGCCCCCTGCGCGCCCTCGCTGAGCGGTGGTACTGGGGTCTCGGCCTCGGCGTCCTCGGACTGGCCCTCGGAGCGGGCGCGAGCCTCCTGTCGCCTGTCGCCTACGTCGGTGAAGCACGAGTTGCCGTTGGGAGCCAGAGCCTCGACGCGCGCGTGGTCGCCGGCTACTCCATCGCCTCGCAGCAGCTGGCGTCAGACCTGTCGCGCTACGTCAACGACCAGCAGGAACAAGGTCAGCTGCGCACGACCCTGGGTCCGGACGCTGCCGCGGTGCAGCTCGTCCAAGCCTCCCCCATCCCGGAGTCCAGCGTCATCCGGGTCGAGGTCACCGCAGCCGACCCCGACGTCGCTGCGAAGGGCGCGCAAGCCGTCGCCTCGAACCTGGCGAAGGAGGTCAACGGGCTCACCGACACCGGCCCCGCTGACCTCCTGACCCAGTACACCGCCATCTCACAGCAGGTGGCGCAGCAGCAGACGGCACTGCAAGCCGCGCAGAGCGACCTCGGCGCCGCCCGCACCGGACGGACGACGACACCCGAGGCAGTCGCCGCGGCGGAGCAGCGGGTGACCGACGCCCAGAGCGCCCTCGCCGTCGCAGAGGTCCAGCAGTCGGCCCTGGGCGAGAAGTACCAGAACGCCGTCAACAACACCCCCGCTGCCGCCGGGCTGGACGTGATCTCCCCCGGGACCGTCACGAGCGACGACCGTCAGTCCGAAGCGTCGCGCTACGGCATCGCCGGGCTGGGTCTCGGACTCGTCGCCGCCCTCGTCCTGGCCACCTGGGCCGACCGGAGGCGTTCGCGCCGCAGGGCCCAGGCGGGGTCCACGGAGGACGAGCGACCCTCGTCGGCCTCCTCGGTGAACGTGCGTGAGCACGCCGCGAACCCCTGATGCCCGGTCAGGTGTCGCAGTCCCTGGTGGTCGACGACCACCAGGCAACGGTTGACCACGGTCGACAGCCGGCTTACGTCTGGTGCTTCGTCGGCTCCCTCCTGCTGAGCGTTTTCTCGGGGCGCACTTCGGAGCTCGGCCTCCCGATCGGGCCGGATCGAGTCCTCTTCGGGTTGGGCACCCTCCTGCTGCTCCTCGACCCAGCTGCGTGGCACCAGCACGGCCGTCTCCGCTGGCGACCCGTGCACGGGGCCATCGGCGCTCTCCTCGTCCTCGCGACGTGGTCGGCGATCAGCCACGGGACCCTCGTGACACCGCTGGGCTTCTTCGCGCTCCTCGACCGGCTCCTCGTGCCCTTCCTGCTCTTCTGCCTGGCACCCGTCATCTTCGCGACCACTGCCAGTCGTGACCTGCTTCTGAAGTCACTGACGCTCCTGGGCCTCTACCTGGGACTGACAGCGGTGTTCGAGAAGATCGGTCCGCAGAGCCTGGTCTGGCCTCGCTACATCCTCGACCCCGACGTCGGGATCGGCTTCGGTCGCGCACGCGGGCCGTTCGTGGCCTCAGAGGCGATGGGCATGGCCCTGGCCGAGTGCGGCTTCGCTGCCGCCTTGGCCGCCGCCCGGTTCCGATCGATCTGGCGACTGCTCGCCATCGTGGTCATGGGTCTCAGTGCCGTGGGGGTTCTCCTGGCTCTCACGAGGTCCGTCTGGGTCGGCACGGGGGTCGGCCTGGTACTCGCGTGCCTCGCGTCCCCGCGCTTGCGGCGCTGGCTCCCCGCCCTCCTGGGAGCGGCGGCGCTAGCTGTCTTCGTGCTCCTGACCGCCGTACCGAGCCTCGGGGAGGCCGTCAGCGAGCGTGCCGGGACGACTCGTTCTGTCGACGACCGGGCCAACACCAACGCCGCGGCGCTCCGGGTCATCGAGGCCCACCCGGTCACTGGTGTCGGTTGGCTGCGCTTCCTGGACGTGGGGCAGGACTACGTTCGCCAAGCCGACGACTACCCCGTGACGAACGTCCACATCGAGGTGCACAACGTCGTGCTGGGCCGGGCCGCCGAGCTGGGCGTCCCCGGAGCTGCGCTCTGGGTCGCCTGCGTCGTCCTCGGCCCCGTCGCCGCCGCCCTGCGGCGGCCTCGTCGCAGCGACCAGGAGGACGCGCACTGGAGGCTCGTCTCCATCGCAATCACGGCGATGTGGCTGTTCCCCGTCATGCTCAGCCCCAACCCCTACCCGCTACCGAACTTTCTCGTCTGGACCGTGGCCGGGATCGCCCTCCGTCCCTCCCTCCTGGCGCAGGAGCCGGCGAGCCAGAGCACCAGGAGCACACGTTGAGGGTCACCCCGCGACGCGCCTTCGCCGCTGCCGCCTACCTGGGCGTCGCTCGTCACCTGCCGTGGTCGCCACGACCTGGTGGGCACCTGGCCCGGAGGCTGCGGGCAGCGCTAGCGGTCTGGATGCTCGACGACTGCGGCGATGACGTGAACGTCGAGCACGGTGCCTGGTTCGGGTCTGGCAAGGGGGTGCAGCTCGGCGACCGCTCGGACATCGGCATGGACGCCCTGGTGATCGGCCCCGTGGTGATCGGCGCCGACGTGATGATGGGCCCCCGCTGCATCCTGCTCGCGGCGCAGCACGAGACCTCGTCGACGACCGTGCCGATGAACAAGCAGGGGTTCAGGCCCGATCGTCCGATCGTGATCGAGGACGACGTCTGGATCGGTGCAGGAACGATCATCCTGCCCGGACGACGCATCGGGACCGGCAGCATCGTCGGAGCGGGTTCTGTGGTCGCCAGCGACGTCCCCCCGTACACCGTCGTGGCTGGCAACCCAGCCCGACCCGTGCGGCGGCGCCGCTCCGGCGGTGAGGGTCTCGATGTGGCCGTCCAGGCCATCACGGAGGCGTCCGCGGAACTGACCGAGCGAACGCTGAGCGAGGGCACTCCTACGGGCTTGTGAGTCAGGGAACGGTTGCCCTGACGGGCCGACCGAAGTTCTCCTCCACCACCTGCAGCCGGTCCCAGGGGAAGCCCGCCAGCACCGAGTATGACGGCACGACCCCCATCGCCCGCTTCCAGAAGTCGGGGTCCTCCTCGAGCGGCTGTCCCGTCTGGGCCCCGATGTTCACAGCGCCCGCCTGGTCGGTGACGATGAACCCGTAGCGCTGGGCGGCACGAGCCACCAGCGACGCCAGGGGCGTGAGCCGCAGCGAGGCCACGTCCACGGTCGGATCGAGGCGCAACCGGGTTCCCTCCGGCAACGCGTGGTCGTCGGTGTTGTTGCCGTCGCTGCGCTGGGCTGGCCACCGCACCCGTTGCCAGTCTGCGGGTGAGAGGATCGCTAGCCCCAGGGCGTGGTTGATCTCACCGCGGCGCACGTCGTCCACCCAGACGGTCCCCGCCGACATGGCCAGTCCGCTGGCGCTGGCGCCGAACCCGTCCTCAAACCAGCCGGCGCTCGACGAGACCCTGTCGATGCGCCCACCCCAGCAGGCCGTCCACCCCGCATCTGTCTTGCGCACTCGCCAGAGCTCCCACAGACGGTCCTGCGACGGCGAGTACACGGTCAGCTGGCCGTCGCTGCCTGCAGAGGGAGCTGCGTCCTCGGGGAGGGGGACGTCGGTGAACTGGCCCCCCGCTCCGAGGAGACCGTCCGGCGTCCACTTCTTCTTCTGGCAGTTGTCGAACCCGACGTCGACGGGTGCCTGGTCGGCGCCGACGGTGTACCAGCTGGAGGTGTAGCCGTCCACGTTGAAGGCTGCGACGCCGCCGTAGTGGTCGGTCACCTGCTTCGCGAGGTCCGCCACCATCGGCGCCGACGCCGGATCGACGGGTGCGGCAGTCAGGTCCGTCCGCCAGACGCTGGTGGGGCCAAAGGGGTAGTCGGCCGCCACCCGCGGCACCGAGGGAGGACCGCTCGGGCGTTCGCGTCCCGCGTGCACCACAAGAGCCACGACCAGGGCGAGGACGACCGTGGAAGCGACGATGACCAGGCGGACCGCGGGCCGGTGCCCGGGGGGCCGTGCTCCCGGCCCCACCGGCGGCGGTGGCGACCGGGTCGTCTCGACCTTCTGGTCCATGCGGTTCCTCCCCACTGCCTCCGACGAACGGACTGTGTTCGCCCCGGCGCGAGGTGCAGGGGGTGCGACGGGCGGTTCGACGACCCCGACGTCACGCACGGTGGTCCTGCACCCGTTCGCTCACCTGATCGGCGGAGTCCCGTCACCGGCTGTCGCGTCACCCGCTGCGGCAACAGTGTGACCGGCGAACGTGGGGTGGCGCAACCGACGTCGACGCTGCGTGGCGCAGGGAGTGGCTCGCCAGGCATCCGGGTGGCTTGCCCCTGGCGTTCGGGGCAGGGCAGTCGAGTGCGGCACACCGGGAGTCGATCCCTCCTCCATCGACAAGGCAGCACCTGCTCGGAGGAGACCACCATGACCAGTTCCACTCGTCGTCTGACCGTGAGCCTCGCCACGGTCGCCGTGACCCTGGCCGGGCTGGTCCTCTCCGTCGACGGGGCCGCTGCCGCGGCGCCGACGGGCGGTTCAGCAGCCACCGCGCGGGTGGGCGCCGCCAGCCGGGCCGTCAGCCCCGTCATGAGGTACGGGGTCGCCACCGACCGCACCGCCCCCGTGGGATCGCCCTTCGGCACGGCGAGCGTCTGGAAGCAGGACGTGCGGGCGGCGCCGCTGAACGTCAACTCCGCCGCCATGGTGGCCAACCTCGCCGGACAGGCGGCGAAGTACTACGGCGGCATCGCGGCCTTCAACGCCTACCGCTACAGCACCAGCGTCTACACCGTGGGCGCCAGGACGCCACGGGTGGACGTGCGCTGGGACAACTGCCAGAAGAAGAGCTACACGCCTGCCGGCCTGGTCGGCCCCGGCGGGCAGTTCACCCAGGTCCCCGTGCCCGCGGACGCGGTGCCCGCGGCGGGAACAGACGGCGAGCTCACCGTCTACTCCCCTTCGACCGACCAGCTCTGGGAGTTCTGGCAGGCCAAGAAGGTCAACGGGACCTGGCAGGCCTGCTGGGGCGGCCGGATCGACGGGGTGTCGACCAGCCCCGGGTACTTCGACGGCGGCTTCGGCGCCAGCGCGAGCGGCATGGCGGTGGTCGGCGGGACCATCGGCATCAAGGAGGCGCAGGCCGGGTCGATCGACCACGCCTTGGCGCTGGCCATTCCAGCACCCGGCAACTGGAACACCTTCGTCTGGCCCGCCCAGCGCAGCGACGGCTACGACAAGTCCGCGGGTGCCGTCCCCGAGGGCACGCGCCTGCGACTCGACCCGTCGGTGAACGTCGACAAGCTGCAGCTCACGCCGCTGGCGAAGATGGTCGCTCGGGCGGCTCAGAAGTACGGGTTCGTCGTGACCGACAAGGCCGGCGCGGTGGCCGTGACGGCCGAGAGTCCCGCTGCCGTCATCGCCGCGACGGGGAGCGACCCGTGGAAGCCGTTGATGCGCGGCGTGCCCGACTACAGAGTGATGGAGAACTTCCCCTGGTCGAAGCTGCAGGTCCTGCCGGGCGGTTACGGCAAGCCGGCCGGGACCGGCGCCCGCTGAGCACGACCAGCCTCAGCACGGCGATAAGGTCGCCCGGTCGGAGGTGACCGAAAGTCGACCAGCGGAGGAACCGGTGACCGGATCGATCTGGCGGGAGTGGCGCTCCCTCGTCTTGAGCGACGTGCCGCTTAACCGCACGTCGCGCGAGTCCCTGGCCACGCTGGCCATCTGGCGCATGGGGCAGGTGCTGCACGGGCGGCCAGGGGTTGCCGCGTTCGCCCTGCGACGCGTGCACGGTGTCCTCGACCAGGTCTGGATCCGCAACACCATCGGAGCGGAGCTGCCCCGCAGCGTGGTGGTGGGCCCCGGCCTGAAGCTCCCGCACGCGGGTCGGGGAGTCGTCATCCACCCCGACGCTCGCATTGGTGCCTCGGTGACGCTGCACCACCGGGTCACCATCGGGGTGCGCAACGCCGGACGCCCGCCGCACGTGGCCGACGGGGTCTACCTGGGCGCCGGGGCAGCCGTTCTCGGACCGGTGGACCTCGGCGCCGGCTGCAGGGTCGGCGCCAACGCGGTCGTCGTGAAGGACGTTCCCGCCGGGGCCACCGTGGTCGCTGGGCCGGTCCGGCTGATCCCCGCGGCAGCACCGACGGCGGCATCACCCGAGCCGATCTGAGACGTCAACGGCGCCGGACCACCCGTAGGACCTCATCCACGACGTTCCGGCGGAACAGCAGCATCCCCGCGCCGTAGAGGACGCATCCCAGGAGCACCTGCCACGCGAGGATCGGCAGAGACGACCGGGACGCGCCGAGCGCGAGGGGCAGGGCCCACACGACGGCGCCCATGACGACCGCGACCCCGATCGTCGGGGCGACGTCGATGACTACCCGCCGGGCCCTGAGCCCGATGGTCCCGCAGGCCGCGTGCAGCGCGAACGGCTGGTAGCCCCACGCTGTGGTGAACACCCCCCAGGCCACACCCAGGGCGCCCCAGTGCAGCCCGACGACGACGCCGGCAGCACCGACGGCAGTGCTGATGCCTCCCATGAGGAACATGAGGTTGGTCCGGCCCTGCGACTGGTAGAGCCATCCCTCGCTGCTGCTCAGGCACTGCGGGAGTCCGGCCAGGCAGAGAACCTGCAGGATCGGGACGGTCGCCGTCCAGCGCGGACCCCACAGGAGCGGGACGAGGCCGTCAGCCGTGGCGGCCATGCCGACGAGCACCGGGCACAGCAGGGCGGTCATGATCGTGACCGCTCGCCGGTAGGCCCGCTGCAGTCGTTCCCGGTCGTCGCGGATGGAGGCGAGAGCCGGGAACATCACGCGGCCCACGACCTGGCTGACCTGCTGGAGCGGGAGCAGCATCAAGGAGTAACCACGGTTGTAGAGACCCAACTCGCTGGGGCCGTTGACCTTGCCGATGAGGACGGTGTCGATGTTGCGGCCCACGAAGTTCACCAGGCTGAAGCCGATCATTCCCCCGGTGAAGCCCCACAGTCCGCGCAGCGCGCGAAGCGTGATGAAGTGGCGCGGCCGCCACCGCACGGTCCCGAAGAACAGGACGCTCATGAGCGCGCTCTGCACCACGGGACCGGTGACGAGGGCGTAGGCCCCCAGTCCCGCCAGCGCGGCGGTCACCGTCACGACGTTCCCGATCAGCGCGGCCGCGAGCTCGACGAGGGAGATGAGCCGGAAGCGCATGCGCCGCTGCAGGAGCGCGACGTGGGAGACGCCGAGGGAGAAGGTGAAGCTGAGGGCCGACAGGGGCACCAGGGCGCGCAACCGGTCGTCGCCGTAGAAGTCGGCAACCAGCGGCGCGGCCAGCCAGAGCAGACCGACGAACAGCAGCCCGCCGATCGCGTTCAACCAGAACGCTGTGGCCAGCGACTCCTCGTCCTCGTCGCGCTGGTGCACGAGGGCAGCAGTGAGCCCCATGTCGAAGAAGATGACGGCGAACCCGGTGACGACATAGACGCCGGCCATCAGCCCGAAGTCCGCCGGGAGCAGGAGCCGCGCCAGCACCAGCCCGGCCAGGAACTGCAGCCCTTGGGAACCCAGGCGCCCCAGCGCCGACCAGCCGGCGCTCGTCACCACCGAACCCGTCATCGGCGCGGGCGCTGCAGCAGCGGGAGCGTCGTCGGCCGTCACCAGCACCCGGGCCGCCTGCTCGGCCTCCTCCGCGGCCCCCCGGCCCGGGCCATCGCCGACGCGCGCTCCGTCCTGTCCCGCGCTCAAGCGGGGCGCCTTCCGGACGCGCCGGCCCCAGCGCGCGACGACATCCGCAGGACGTCGTCGTAGACACCGGCTAGGCGGGTGAGGAGGGTGTCCGCGTCGAACGTCTCCTCCACGCGACGACGGGCTCGCACCCCCAGGCGTTCGCGAGCGTCACGGTCCGAGAGGAGGGCGCGCAGGTGCTCACGGAGGCCGGCGATGTCGCCCTCCTCGGCAAGCAGCCCCGACACCCCGTGCTCCACGGCCTCCGCGAGCCCGCCGTGTCGGTACCCGACGAGGGGGCGCCCCGCGGCAGCGGCCTCCAACGCCGTCACCCCCAGGCCCTCGCTGTCCCCGGACGCCGACCGCTTGGACGGCATCACTACGACGGAGGCCGCAGCGAGGTGCTGACGGACCTGCTCGCTCGAGCGCACACCGTGGAAGGTGACGGGCAGTCGCAGCTCCTCGGCGCGGGCTTCCAGCGCCGATCGCAACGGCCCGTCCCCGACGACGTCGAGAGCGGGCGCTGCGTCGAGGCCGGAGAGCGCCTCGAGGAGGTCGCCGACCCCCTTCTTCTCCACCAGCCGACCGACGAACACCAGCCGGGGCTGCTCCGGAGGCGGCACCACCTCCACAGCGTGCGCGTCCACACCGCAGCCGATCACGTGCAAGGTCTCAGCTCGTGCCCCCTTGCGCAGCAGCACCTCCCGCATGTATTGGCTGACGGTGACCACCGCATCGGCGCTGGCCAGCAGGTCGTGCCAGTGCTCGACGAGCCACGCACCGGCCGCGTCCTCGCGCAGCACGTCGTGCCGTGTCGTGGCGTCGTATCCGTGGAAGGTCACGACGAGCGGTAACCGTCGACGCCTGGCTGCGGTCAGGACCGCGGCACCGTCAACGCCGAAGTGAGCGTGGACCAGGTCCGCTCTGCTGCGCCCGAGGGTGTCCTCCAGGGCGAGGTCGTGAGCCGGGCGCTGCCGACCGCCGCGGCGCAGCACGGCGGCGAGTGCGCGACGGCGGGGGGTGGTGGCGCGGACGGTCAGAGGGTCGTGCCCGGGTACTTCCAGGCGGTCAGACATCAGGTGGTCGGTCAGCGCCACCGTCCGGTAGCGCGGCATCCTCACGAGGTGATCGCGGACGAAGGTCTCCGAGCGGGGCAGGAACGCAGACCGGTAGACAGCGACGATCGGGTCGCAGCCGCCTCGAGGTCCGGCGGTGGTGTCGACGGCCATGGTGGTCTCCTCGATCGACCGGGCAGGACGGTGAGCGCCGTAGCATCGGGGGCGCAGCCGCGGAATCCGCCCACCGCGGCCGCGACTGATCCGGCAGGCCCCAGGAGGGAACGCCGCGGCGGCCCTGTTCAGCATACGCAAGCGCCACACCTGGAGGATCCATGGACGAGACCACGACAGCCGCGAGGAGTACCTCGACCATCGGTGTGGTGGTCCCCACCCACAACTCCGCCCCCTGGCTGGCGGCGACGCTGGAGACCGTGCTCGCACAGACGCACGGGGAGCTCCTGTGCGTGGTCGTGGACGACGGCTCCGCAGATGCGACCGCGGAGATCGCCCGCGGTTTCGTCGAGCGGGACCCGCGGATCCAACTGCTCCAGCAACCTCAGTCGGGAGTTTCCGCCGCCCGCAACGCGGGTCTCGACCTGTTGCGGGGACGCTGCGGCAGTGTCGCGTTCCTCGACAGCGACGACCTGTGGCTGCCCGACGCGCTGGAACGTCTCCACGCTGTGCTCGCCGCCCGACCCGAGGTCGTCGGAGTCACGGGTACAGCGGAACTCGTGGACGAGGCGGGCGAGCCAGTGGATCCCGGGCTGCACACCGCGAGGATGCGGACCCGACTCGAAGTCCTGAACGGAGCTCTCCACGTCGCAGCGACCGATCACGACACTACGTTCGAGATGCTTGCCGTCGCCGGCCGCATCTTTCCTCCCGCTGTCGCGCTGCTGCGCGCGGACGTGGTCGAGGCGGTCCACGGCTTCGACGAGACGCTGACGACGGCGGAGGACTGGGATCTGTTCCTGCGCGCGAGCCGCAGCGGACCGATCGCCTTCCTCGACGAGACGATCGCCATGTACCGTCGACGAGGCGGGAGCCTCACTGCGGACAACTACGCGCGAGCCGTCTACTTCATCGACGTGGTGCGCCGCAAGGCGTGGGTCGCACCCGAGAACACCTCGGCGCAACGAGCTGCGGTGGCGGCCGCTTGGCGAGCGGTGCAGCGCCGCGCCTTCCGCCACGACGCCGGGCAGGCTGTGGCGGAGCTCCGCGAGCGACGGTGGCGACCGGCGCTTCGTCTGGCCAAGAACAGCGGGCTCCTCCTCGTCGGGTCTTTCGCCGACGGACCCCCGGCACCGCAGCTGAAGCGCGGGCACCGTCGGACGGCGATGGTCTCCGTCGTGCAGCCCGGACAGGTGACTCCGGGAGGGGCTCGGCGGCCGGCTCGCCGGTGAGGAGTGGTCCTCCCGCCAGGTGATCTCGCGCTCAGGCACGCGAACTGCTCGTCGCGGCCAGGCGGTAGCCCCAGTCGCTGGACAGCTGCGCACTGTCCGCGAGGAGCTGGACGAGACCGTCGTGGTCACGACGCACCAGCGCAGACGTCGCCCTCACACCGCGTCCAAGCGTTCGGCGGGCGAGGCGCCAGTACGGCAACGGCGCCGGGACGGGAGCACCGGCCTCCTGCCACCGCACGCGGAGGGCGTGTGTCGAGCGCCCGTAACGAAAGTTCTGCTCCAGCAGCTCGCGACTGGACGTCCTCGGCTCCCAGTCCATGAGGACCTCTTCGACCGCGTGCAGTCGACGCCCAGGGCGGCTGAGCACCTTCCAGCAGAGATCAGCATCCCCTCCACTGCGCACCGCGCTGAAGCCCTCGACGACCGTGAAGTCCGCGTGCCGCACCGCGAGGTTGCAGGTGGGCAGGTAGGGGAGGAAGAACGGGTTGCCGAGGTAGTTCTGCAACCGTGCGAACTGCTGACGCTGCGAGGCGGCGGCAGCGATCGACGGTCCCCCACCCACCAGCACCTCTGAGCCGGCGAGCGCGACCTCGGGGTCGACGAAGCACTGCGAGAGGGCTCCGGACCAGCCGGGACGGGGGCGGCTGCGAGCATCGAGGAACAGCAGGACGTCTGCATCGGTCCCGGCCGCCGCGACGTTGCGGGCTGCGTAAGGACCTCGACCGCCGCTGCGGAGCAGGCGAACCCCGTTGATCGGGGCCATCGACCCGTCCGGTGAGTCGTCTACGACGAGCACCTCGGTGACAGGGTCCACCTGGTCCGCCAGGGCTGCGAGGCACCTGCGCAGCAACTCGCCGTGGCCGCGGACCGGGATGACGGCAGCGGTCGTGAGGCTCACCGACCCACCTCCTGCTGAGCGCCGTCCGCGCCCTCGGGCAACGGCCCCGTCGGGTGCGACGCACTCGGCTGGACACGACCGGCGGCCCACCTGGAGTAGACGTCGATCGCTCGGGTCCGCCCGAGACGACGGGCGCCGGTCACGAACGGGTCGCTCGGCCGGGTCCGTACCCAGTCGCGCACGGCGTCAGCGGCGCCGTAGGGCCGTAGGGGCCGCAGGTGTGCGAGCGCGGTGATCTCGCGGACGAGGCGCCGGTGGTACTTCCGCACCCCGGCTGACCTGCGATGGCTCCCGCTGATGAGCAGCTGCGGGTCCACGACCAGCGGGCCGGAGTCCCGCAGGGCCCGCCACGTCCACTCCTGGTCCTCCGACGCGACGACGTGCTCGTCGAACGCGTGCCGGCGCCACGCGGTTGCGGAGATCACCGATGCGGTGTTCGTCATCCCCCAGTACCGGTGGGCGAGGACGTACTCGTGGTCGGCCGTCAGGGGACCGGTCAGGGGTCGTCCGTCGCCGTCGACGCTGTGCCCGCAGGCCGCAGCCGCCCCTGCAGCCAGATGGGCCAGCCCGATCTCGAGGAAGCGAGGGTGAGGCATCGTGGCGTGCCCCGAGAGCGGTGCGAGGACCTCTGTCCTGGCGGCCCGCGCACCGACGTTGAGCGAGTAGCCGTAGGTGAAGCTCTCATGGGGGATCTGCACCACTCGGTCGGCCAGGGCCGCGACCACCTCGAGCGTCCCGTCGGTCGAACCGGAGTCGACCACGACGATCTCGGCGGGCACGTTCTGCGCGCGGACCGATGCGATGGCCGCCTCGACGGTCGCGACCGAGTTGTAGGTCCTCATGATCACGCTCGCCTGAGCAGGGAGCTTCCCGTGGCCGTCCCGGCCTCCGGCCGGAAGGCGGTGGGCTCCCGTCACGTCCAGCCAGCGGCGGGCGTTCTGCGCTGGCAGGAAGTCCTGCAGGACGCGGGCCCGGGCTCGACGCCCCAGAGCAGCCCGCTCACCGGCGTCACCGGCGAGCTGCAGCAGCGCCTCAGCGACGTCGCCGGGGCGACCCGGCTCCACGAGCCGGCCCGTGATCCCGTCCTCGACGAGTTCGGGAATGCCCGCGATCCGGGTCGTGAGCACCGGCAGCTCGGTGGCCATCGCCTCCATCAGCACGACCGGGACCCCCTCTTGGTAGCTGGGCAAGCAGAAGACGTCGGCCCACCGGTAGTGGTCCGGCAGCTCGTCCTGTCCCCGCGCGCCGAGCAGTCGCACGATGTCCCCCAGACCGGCCGCGGCGACCTGCGCGGCCAGTTCTTCCTTCAGCGGTCCGTCGCCGATCACGACGACGTCGAGCGGCTGCCCGGCGGCGTGGACGAGGGCGACCGCCGACAGGAGGTCAGAGGGACCCTTCTCCGCCACGAGCCGTCCGACGAAGAGCAGTCTCAAAGGACCGGGGGTGCGGCTGGCGCGCTCTTGCGACGCTGGCTCGAACCGCTGCACGTCGACGCCCATCCGCACGAGACCGAGCTTCTGGTGGTGGGCCGGCTCGACCAGCCGTCCGAGCTCCTCGCGGCAGTAGTCGCTGATGCACGCCACCCGGTCCGCGGAGCGCGTCTTGGCCGGCAGGTCGAAGCCGACGGGGTCGGCGAACTCCGTGGGCCCGTGCATGCTGAAGGTCCATCGCCAGCCCGCAGCAGGTCCGTCGGTGGCGACGCCGAGCGCAACCACGAGGCGAGCGACGTCCGCCCCGTTGTTGGCGAAGTGCACGTGCAGGTGCCGCAGTCCACGACGCTCCAGCTCGGCGTGCAGCGTGGCGGCTTCGACGAAGTAGAAGACCTGCCACAGTTGGGCACGCGCAGCCCTGGGGCCCGAGCTCAGTGCCTGCTTGAGGGCGCGGCCCCAGGCGCCAGGACGCCCTGCGAGGAGGGCCACCTGGACACGCAGGTGCTCACGCACCGGCAACCCCAGCAGGGCCGTCGTCCGCCGAGCTTCCGCGCGCATCGTCTCCGAGAGCAGCTCCGAGGAGATCGCCGGACGCACGGAGAAGGTGTGGACGTCTACCCCGAGTGCCCGGAGGGCGAGCACCTCGCGCTCGATGAAGGCGTGAGAGACCGCCGGGTAGTGGCTCACCAGGTAGGCGACTGCACAGCCCGGAGCGACGGGCGTGGCGAAGGACGTGGCGGTGTGCGCCACTGGCAGCTCCTCAGAACGGTAGGGGCGGTGAGTCTCGCACCGTCGATCACCCTTGGCCGTCGCGAGTGTGCGTAGTGTACCGATCCGGGCGAACGGGTGAAACCCGTTCGTCAGGTCACCGGCGGCGGCGGCGGCCGGCGAGCACCGAGCGCGCCATGAGCCCCGCCGCGTACGGCAGGTCGTGCACGAGGTAGCGCTTGGCCATCCGGCGCGGCTCCATGGCGAGGCGGTGCACCCACTCCAGGCC
>Ga0160427_10000926_pt1 | contig 17909 bp, 5 predicted proteins | sample SolpanmetagenomL_FD_108194 | JGI IMG/M metagenome (GOLD analysis project Ga0160427, IMG submission 108194) | Solar panel surface microbial communities from Lawrence Berkeley National Laboratory, California, USA - L | ecosystem: Engineered > Built environment > Solar panel > Unclassified ...
TAAATGTTTAGGGGGGGTTTTTAAGGGTCATAGACAGGGGGGGTTTATTAAGGGTCTATGACCCTTAAAAACCCCCCCGTTTCACCCTTAATAAACCCCCCCGTTTCATCTTTGATAAAGCATCAAGTTTTGCTGTATGAGCAAAGCCTTACCAAGAGGGAAGGACGTAAAGCCGTAGGGGTTTTGCTCGTAGAGCAAAACTTGATTTAAGGCCTTCGGCCTTAAATTTAGAAAACTTTATGCTTTACGCGAAGCGTGAAGCATTTAGGAAAAGCCTGCCGGGCACGGCAAGGGTAAAGATAGGAGCCAATTGTTTATAAATAAGGCATCGGTTAAAAACTAAAAACGTTTTTAAAATTATTTTTATATCGCTTTTTTCCATAAAAATAGTTGATTAAAACATTGCCCTGAAGAGGACTTGAACCTCCACGCATTACGCAACTGATTTTGAATCACTCGTGTCTACCATTTCACCACCAGGGCATTTTCTAATATTATACGTAAAACGAAAATATTAGTAAAATTTCGAAATTTTTATTAAAAAAGTATAAACCCGTTCCTAAATGGTCTATAACCCTTTAAAGAGCCTAAGTATAATTTCAGCTATTTATGCTTATAAAAAAAGCTTCTAAAGCTTAGATCCAGGGCGGGTTTATTAAGGGTCATTTACCCGCCTAAACTAAGGCCTACGGCCTTAGTAAGGTTGACGAACTTTGTTCGTATACCCGTTTTACCCTTAAGGTACAGGACGAGTTCATTAAAGATTAAAGGTAGACGACCTTTAAGGGGCTACGATAAATATTTTTATAAAATCTTTAGATCTTTATGGTGTAATTTATATAAAACTTATTTTCCGAGCCTTATTATTGAAAGTAAAGTTTTATTTGGCCTTTGACCTTAATTTCTTCATGTTTTTTAGATTTGTGTCTTTGGTCTAGTCGAGCTAAGATGTTTACAAGTAAAAATATAAACAAGGGCAAAATGCAATCAAAGATTGTATTAAGGTCTATATGTAAAACATTAAGCTTTCGGGCGCTTGCCCCCCCCGAGGCGGGGTTTAAATTAAGATGGGGCGGGGGTAGAGGCAGGGGCCCCCGCCCTAAAGGGTCGTCTACCCTTTAGGAACGGTTTGAATAGTAGATTACAATTTAGATAATATAGAATCAAAATTAAAAAAACGGAATACTCTTCTTTTAGAATATGGACCCCATGCTTTTTCAATCACTCTTATTTTTTTATTTTTTTGTAGAGATTGTTGCTTGTTTTCTTTTTCGACTTTATGAAAAGCAATAAGTTCAGTATTTTTAGATAAGCTAGATTCAGTTTGAAATTTGTATAAAATTTCGTTAATTTCATGTTGTCTAAGAATATCATTTCGCATTAAATATGCAGCAAAATAATCTAAAAGTTCTCTATTTTTATCTAAAATATTAAATGCAGTATTAAAGCAGCTTAAAAGTAAACCATGATAAATATAATCACGATCTATAGCATATAGATCATTGCAATTAACAAGCGAATTAACTGAATTAACAGCTAAATCTGTTAAATTATTATTATTATGATAAAACTCGTCTGCTCGTAGCCATTCCTCATTCCATTGGCTTTCCTCAGGATTAGGAAGATAAATTCTATACCAAGACTCGTAAACTGGATCTCTAAGCCCAATTTGTCGTGTAATTTGTGTTTGCAACCATGGACGTGTTGACCATCTTTGAAGATCGCGATTGAAATTAGATAAACGGTTTTTTTGAGTAATTGCAGTGTCAGCCTCAATTGCGTAATGATTAAATAATTCAAGAGTATATAACTCTTTAATTTCTTGTAAGTTTCGTTGAGAAAAAATAGGATTAGATTTCCTAACAACTAAATCTTTTGAATAAAAATACCATTGACTAATCATTGATTGTACTAAAGAAGTTGCAAAATTTAAATCTTCAATACCGATATCAGATTGCCATGGCTTATTTGAACCCGGGACCGCCGTTGCCGTTCCCGGCAGAACAACTACGCTAGAAGATTTTGCTGACTTAGAACTTAAAGACGTTGATAAAACTAAAAACTCTGCAGCTTTTCCAGCATATAATCCAACAATGCGAGATTCTAATTCTAATTTTGTACTACTCTTTAGAAATTTATTTTGAATAATGCTACTAATATAAGTTTGTCTTGCATTTTTTTGGCGTGGCCATAAGTGTAGTACAGTTACTGAAGGATGTTGGAATAATAATGTATGAACTACAGCTTTTCCAGCCTGATAATAAGCTAATCTGCTAATCAGAAATGGATCGGTAGAGTTTGGAATTTGATGTTTAGGGTCTTCAGTCCTAGAACTTGTAATTGATTCAATACCCTGCTCAATAGTTTGAATAGTATGAACTGTTTCACTTAAAATTGCTTTCATTGATGATTCATTCATAACAGCCGCTAAATCTGCTGCACTAAAACCAATAGTTCGGTTTGCTAAGTACTCCCAAGTTAAACTAGCAAAGCTTGTTTCAGTTCCTAGATTTTGACTATAAAGTTTTAAAATTTCTATTCTTTTTTGACTTTCAGGTAAAGCAATGTGAAGAATTTGATCAAATCTTCCAGGTCGCGTTAAAGCTAAATCAAGAACATCTGGTCTATTTGTTGCACCAATAACAATAACGCCTTTTCGAGTTCGAAGACCATCCATTTCAATTAAAAATTGCATTAAAAGTTTTAATTGTTCGTGTTTTACTTCTTGTTGATCAATATTTTGTTGAAGAATAGTTAGACTTGAATTATCATATGACTCAAAATCTCTAAACGAACCTTGCTCGCCAACGGAAAAATCTAATGCATTTTGTTGGTCTTCATCTAAGGAATTATTTTGGGTTTTATGAAACTTTATTTTTGGCTTAGGTATAAAGCCAGTATTCATTAAATCCCCCAAACCTATCGTATTACTAAGAAAAGAAGCCGGGTTAGACTCACTAGATTCTTGTATTGCTTCAATGACTTCATCTTCTCCCATTGTATTTTTAAGAACACTTTCTCGACTTTCACCAAGAGCATCAAGTTCATCTATAAATAGAATACATGGCGCCATTTGACGTGCTTTTTCAAATAACTTTGTTAGTTGTTTTTCTCCACCTTCTTGTTGTTCAGGATCATTTAAGGAGCTTCCCGATTGAACTAAAACAGGTACTCCCGATTCACCCGCAATTGCTTGTACTAGTAAAGTTTTTCCAGTACCAGGCGACCCAACTAAAAGAATTCCTTTTGGAAGAATATTTCCAAGTTTAAACGATCGTCCAGAATTTCTAAGGAACCAGACAATTTCGCCTAATTCTGGTAAAATTGCATCAATACCTGCAATATCTCGAAAGCCTTTAGATACTTTTCTTATTATTCGAAATCCTGCAGGTCTATCAACAATCCCAAGTTCTTCTTTTAAGCTCGGATCCAAAAGACCTAGTGCGACTAGAAGATCAAATACGTAAGAAATCAATTCTTTACCATATTTATAATAAAGCTCCTTGAATATTTGGAACACAACGTAAAAAAAAGATAATTGTGTTATCATCATCCAAGACCGTAATGTAATAGGCTCCAAAGCTTCGTAAAATGCAGAAGTCTTTTCCCTTGCCCCGCCCCCCTGGCTTGTTATAAATGGGGTAGGGATCAATTTAAGGTAATTTTTTCGTTTATAGCTGTTAAAAGATTCATAACTATTTTCTAAAATGTTTTGATAAATTGTAAAAGCTCTTTTATAAACATTACCAAAAATTTTCTTTTGAGTAGCATATTCACTGAATACTATTTGAACTGAAGGAACATAATGGTAATTAATTTTAATTAAGTTTTCTTGCCCTAGCCGTGCCTGCCTACCGTGTTCGATAGGATCACGACGACAAAGCAACCGTTCAGTAACTGGTTTTACTTTTTGCTTCTCATAAATGATATCCTCAAATAGAATTGAAGAGCGTAGCCCTCCTTGTCTAAATTTAACAACTTTGTTGTTAAATAAAGTTTTCCCTATGGGAAAACCTGCCGGCAACGGCAAGGGGAGGGCTCTTCTTAAAGCTGGTAATTTATGCCAATCTCTTAATTTATTACCTACAAAGTCAAACTTAGCTTGTTGCTCCGAAAAAGTGAGGTGTTTGGCCGTGGTCCAATTGGAGTGTTTGACCGTTGCCCTGCCGGTCACGGCAAGGGTAACTGGAGAACTAAAAACAAAATCATTTAAATTTTCATAATCGAGCTTATTTAAAGGCCATCTAAGCTTCTCTTGTATAGGATATACAGTGAAAACCAATGGAGCATTTGCCTCAAGTTTTTTTTCTAATTCTGCCTTTTCTTCCTCTGATTTATCTTCCAATTGTTTTGCTATCTCAGCTTTCAGCTTTTCTAAAATTACACGCCATTTCGATTTACTCAAATAGGGTATTTCAGATTCTTCAATAAAGGGAACTACGGGAAATCCTAGAAGCATAGACTTACGCTTAAAGCGTTTTACAACTTTTTTTAGCTTTTCTTTTTCTAGCTTTAGGACTTTATTTGGCATTGGCAAAATAGTTTTTTTAATGCTTTCTAATTCTATCCTTACCATGTTTGATAAAGGGGCAGCGCTTAAATCTGAGTCTTTTTTTAAAGAAAAACCATTGTCCCCTTCCCACCCCGAGGGGGTTGGGGCTTCATTAGTAGGGCTGATCAGAGGAGCGGGGCCCTTGCCCCGCCCCTTCGCTTCCCCATTTATTGTATAAATAGGAGCGGGGTCTCTATAATCAAGATAATCTTGCTTTTCCCCTGCCGTGTCCGTTAGGGCCACGGTCGGAGTAAGATCTTTAGTAGGAGCAAAGGCAGAAACATCGAATTGCATTAATTTACGAGCAAAATAAGCTTGGCGTCGATCAGTAAGCGGGTTATCGGGCGATAAGAATGGCTTAATCCATCTACGAATTTGCTTTTTATTTCTTACATTGAAATCTTGTGTAAAATCGTCACGTGTAACTCCCGGTCCTTGATACAGAGGTTTTTTCACACCTTCTAAAAAGGTAGGTTTATACTTTATTTTCAAAGTGGGAACTTTAGACTCAGGGTAATTATAATTAGAATTAGAATAAGAAGTAAAACTTGGAGGTAATTCTACTTTAAAACATGGTAAATCTAATTTGTTTTTTATTTTACTTGTGCCCTTGCCCCACCCCCCCGAAGTGGGGTTTTGAATAAAAAATTGTGAAATCAACAGTCGAGCTTCTGTATTAGTACTATCTGGAAAGTCGTATCCTGACATTGCACGTGGTGGGGTTGCCCAATTTGTCTTTAATGACACGAAATCCTCAAAAATTTCTAGGAGTTCTTTTAAAGCCTCTACATATTCTAAAGATTCATCCTCACTCATATTTGAACTAGGAAGGAAATCTCTCAAAAGGCTTTCATTATTCAATTCTTCCAAAATTTTAATAAAGTCTGAATTGGTAAAGATTTCACTGTCACTTTTATCGAAATTAAAATCTTTACCAATTACCGTAGCCCCCGTTGCCCTGTCGTCAGCGACAAGGGCGGATATAGGGCTTTTGGGTAGGTTTAACAGACTTTCAGAACTAGAAAAATTTAAACTAGGTTCTTCTAATAAAAAGTTGGCTTTTAAACCAGTATTATAAAAAAATTGTTTTAATTCAGTTTCGAGTAAATCTAATTTAGTCAAAAAATTCGACTTCGATTCCTTTATCGTATTAGCTTGCTTATCTAAAATTATAAATTGGGCTTGATTCGAAAAACCATATAGCGTAGCCCCCTTTTCCGTCCCGGGAACAACAAGGGGAAGCTTAGGGCTCCCGGCTATTCGATTTGTATTTTGTGAGGTTAAAGTGATTTGTGGATTAATAAAATTATATTTATTTTTATCCTCCCGCCGTTGCCCTACCGGACACGGTAAGCAAGCACTGCAAAGGGACAAACCAACGAACTTGGACCTAAATATAACTTTTTTTGATTTTTGACTAAATTTATACTCCGCTTGAGAAAAAGAATCTGTGCTGTCCCGTTGTTCTGCCGCCGTTTTCTTATCAGACACGGTAAGCAAGCACGGAAAGGGCAAAGTATTTGTTAAAAATTTTTCACGTTCCTTGGAATATTTTTTTATTGGTAAAAGTGGAGTTTCTTCATTTAAATTACTCTCTGAAACTGAGGCCCAACTTCGTTGGGCGTCCCCAACTTCGTTAACTTCGTCAGCTTCGTTAATTTCGTTAACTTCGTCAGCTTCGTTAATTTCGTTAACTTCGTCAGCTTCGTTAACTTTGTTAGCTTCGTTAATTTCGTTGAGCGTCGAATTTATTGAATTTAGTTTTTTTGGCAATTCATCTAATTTAACAACTTGTTGATATAAAGTTTCAGCAAGACCATCAGACGGAATGCCAAGCATTACTTCGCATACATTAGTATGCAAAGGAAAAGTAAGAAAGGGTGAAACTAAATGCCAAGTAGCACCAATTGAAAAATTATTATACGGCGTAGCCTCTGTGCTTTGTTCGTTGACTTGCGGTAACGCACCAAACTTAGGCTTCACACTTGGACTAACCGAAAACGGTTCTAAAAAAGATTTTTTCGGAAAAACTCCAATATAGCCTTGGTTTTTTTTATTTGTCCACTTTGAATTCAGTCTTATTAAAAAAGAATCACTATAAAAATCTAGTTGTTCTATAAAACCTGAGTTTTTCTGTCCTCGGGCCTCTGCCCCGACTCCCTGGCTTCGATATTTATTTATAAGTGGACTGGTTGCCCCATTTCCCCGGGGTGGGAGAGGAGCTTTTTTAGTTAATTTAAAAGCTGAGTTAGTAGAATTTTTATGAGTATTTTGATTTGAACAAAAATCTCTTTCTTGAGTTATATCTTCATCAATGTCAGTTAATTTAGATTTCACTGAATTTAATCCCACCTCGAAGGGGTGGGGCAAGGACCCGGGACCCGGACTACGATCTTTCAGTGTTTCGATTTGAGACGTTAGCCTTGGAGAAAAATGTTTATTTGGAATCTCATAATGGGTAGGATCTAGTTTTAATTCTGAGGATATAATATGTTGAAAACTTTCCCATGTAAGTTTAGGATAAGAAGGGTAGATTACTGGTAAATTTTTATGAAGAAGGTAAGAAAAAACTTGGTTTTGATAACGAGAATAAAGAATATAAGAAATGCCAAAAAAAAATGGGAAAAGACCAATTCCGACTTTAAGAGCGTCAACTCTAGAGGTCAATGACTTTCTCGTCCAAAGTCTGTATACCGATACAGACGCACTAATTTTACACCAAGCTGATTTCCAAATTTGAAAATTTGAAAATAAATAGAAAGGAAACATGAAAAACCATAGCGGAAAAAAATAAAAAATAGCAGAGTTTACTGAATATAAAGTTAGATAAGCTATTAGTTTTAATCTTCTATTACAGATATATGATTCTTGTATTTGTGAAGAAAATTTATTTGGGTTATAAAATTCTCGATCTTGCTTTAGTAATTCAACTTCTAATTGAATACTATTAAAAATAATATTGGTTATTTTTAGTTTTAAAATAGGTTTTCCCATATGCGATTACTCCTTTATTTTTTGCTTATTTATTTACTCTACAAAAGGACGTCTAATGAATAAAATTGTTTAATTGGGCCCTTGCCCCACACCTTCGGGGTGGAGTTCCTCATTTATATATAAATGAGGTAGGGGTAAAACAACCACCTAACGGAACGTGAACGAAGTTAACTTCGTTAGCTGGGCCCTTTTTTTTTAATAAATACTTTTATTTGTAAAAAATGCGAAGCATTGCTTCGCATACGTGAGTATGTGAAAGGTATAAACGGCAGGGGCTAATGAGTAGACAGGTTCTTTTGAAAATGATAGACTAAATAAAATAGAAGCCTTTTTAACTCAGTAGGTAGAGTATTTGCATGGTAAGCAAAAAGTCGCCGGTTCAAATCCGGCAAGAGGCTTAATTTTAATGACTTTTTAATAATTTTAACAAATTTTATAAATTAATTTCAAGTTAGAAGTCTAATCTAAAATTAATTTTATTGTTTAACCAAGGCGGGTTTTTAAGGGTAGACGATAGGACGGCTTCATTAAGGGTCCCTTAAGAGCCCGCCTAAACTAAGGCCGTAGGCCTTAGTAAGGTTGACGAACTTTGTTCGTCTACCCGTGTCCCCTGCCTCATTTATGTATAAATGAAGAACTCCATCCCGAAGGGGTGCCCGGGGGAGGGGTGGGGCAAGGGCCCAGGGGCGGATTCCTTGAAGGTCTACGAACCTTAAACCAAAGGCTAAAGCCTTCATATTAATATTTAATATTAGCTCTAAAACGGAATGTGTTTTAAAGTTAAGGGTCAAAGTTTATTAACTAAGCTTTACCTCAACTACTGCTTAGTAATTGCCTCACGTCGCCCTTAAAAGTAGAGGAAGATTGTCAAGCAAAGCTTGACTACCGTTCGGGCCTTACTTATCAGCTATTGCTAATGACCAATAGCCAACGCAAGGTTAACTTGGTTAGCTTCTTAAAAGGTCAAAAACGCTTTAGGCCTTGCTTAGATGTTTACTTGTAAACATCTTAGCCCCCATTGCCTAAATTTAACAACAAGGTTGTAAATAAAGGTTTCTAAATTTAAGGCCGAAGGCCTTAAATCAAGTTTTGCTCTACGAGCAAAACCCCTACGGGGAAAGCCTACCGCCGTTGTCCTAAACTAAGGCCTATGGCCTTAGTTTAGGGCAACGGGAGCAGGTCGTTCCTTAAGAGTCTACGGTCCTTAAAGAAGAAGTTGGGGAAGTTGGGCGTCCACCCTTATCTGAAGGGTCCTAGACCCTTAAGGAAGCGATTGGATAAATAGTTTAAAGACAAATTTATGGCAAGTAATTTATAGATAGCTGATGATAAATATCTTGTGGATTACCAAGCTGTTCAATTCGACCTTTTTGAAAAACAACAATTTCATTAGCTACTTCTAATGCTTCTTGGTGGTCATGTGTAACAAATATAGTTGTCACAGGAACTTCTTCGTGTAGACGGCGTAACCAATTTCTCAGCTCTTTTCGAACTTTTACATCTAAAGCACCAAATGGCTCATCTAACAGTAATACTTTTGGCTCAATAGCAAGAGCTCGTGCTAAAGCAACTCGCTGTCTTTGGCCCCCTGAAAGCTGACTCGGGTATCGATCTGCAAAATTCTCTAATTGGATAAGCTGTAGAAGCTGTTTTACTCTATTATTAATTATCGATAAAGATGACCTTCGAACTTGTAAACCAAAAGCAATGTTCTCATAAACTGTCATATGCTTAAACAAAGCATAATTTTGAAAAACAAAACCAATTTCACGCTCTTGAATTGATAAAAACGTCGAATCTCTCCCAGCTAACCAAATTCTTCCCTCGTTAGGTCTATCTAAACCACCAATAATTCGTAATAATGTAGATTTACCAGATCCAGATGGGCCTACAAGAGCAACCAGAGATCCTGTTTTTATTTCAAGATTGACATGATCAAGGGCTTGAAAACCATTAAAATTTTTTGATAGATCTTCAACTAAAATACTCATAAATTTTTTTATAATCAATAAGTTTATACCTTTTGTATGGACATATGTTCTGTTTTATTTTTTATTTGAAGGATAAAAATTAATTTCTACGAGTTCACATATTGAACCGCACCTTTAAGGTAAAAAAAGGTTAACAAAGGTTAACAAAGTTAACTTCGTTAGCTTTTTTGTAAAGGACCTTTTAGGAACGCCTTAAAGGTACACGACCCTTAAGGCAAGGGTCAACAAGCAAAGGCTAAAGAGTCTTACTCTTGCCCCGCCAAAGGGTGTATGACCTTTTAGCAACCCCCTTATTAGCCATGCTAATGAAAGAGAAACGACTCGGGGCTTTTGACCCGCCCTCTCCCCGTTGCCCTAAACTAAGGCCTACGGCCTTAGTTTAGGACAACGGCGGTAGGCTTTCCCCGTAGGGGTTTTGCTCGTAGAGCAAAACTTGATTTAAGGCCTTCGGCCTTAAATTTAGAAACCTTTATTTAACAACCTTGTTGTTAAATTTAGGCAATGCGGACTAAGATGTTTACAAGTAAACATCTAAGCAACGGCTAAAGGGCAAAGCGGGCGGGTTCTTAAGGGTCGTAGACCCTTAATGAACCCGCCCTGTCGTAGACCCTTTAAAAGCTGTTCGGGGCGGGGTTTAGGTTAGAGTATGCAAAAAGCAAAGATCAAAGGGCAATCGATATTCATTTTGCTTCTAGCAAAATTCCAATCTTGCGACCTTCGGCAGTTTAGGTCAAATAATGGCCGAAATATGACGCCCAACGAAGTTGGGCTATAAAACAAACTTTTAGAAAACAAAACTTAAGCTTAATTATATAAAAGTTTTATATAAACATAAGGCTTTATATTGAAAAGTCGCCTTAATTTATTCGTTGTTAAATTTAGCTCAACTTTAGGGCGGTTTTACCCTTAAAAAAACTGGTATTCTAAGCCAAAAACTTAGAAGAAGAAGCTTTGCCAAGCATAGAGCCCAAGTTTTCTATGACCCTTTTAAAGCAACGGCAAGGTAGATCTAGGCTTTACAAGCAGAGCTTGTAAGTATAATTTCAGCTATTTACACTTGCGGCTTCGTTATGTCACAAATATGTAACTTAGGTTTTGAAATAATAAAAATTAACGAGCTTTATTTGATTTAGCAAGCCTTCGATAAACAAAATTTTTGTTTTTTTTATTAATTAAATTTTTCAAAAAATTCGTTTTTTGCGAACTAATTTTACCTGCCAGCCCTAGATCTCCCCTTGCCGTTGCCGGAAGAGCAACGGAGGCTACGGTATTGTGTAAAGTTCGCCATTGAATTATTTTATTTGTCGATAATAAAATAGATGTATTAAGAAAATTATCAAAGGTTGAATTTGACTTTTCAAAAAGTTTTGGGTTTTGGTTTAAAGTTTCAAACTCTGAATTATCCATTGCCTTACCGGGCACGGCAAGCGCAGAATTGTGAGTTGAAACAAATCCTTCTGATGTATGCGAAGCAATGCTTCGCATTCCGTTATTTTGTAAACAGAAAAACATGCTTTGAAACGATATTAATATTTGTCGATACGAATGCTCATTATTATAAAAAAACTTTGTTTCACTTTGATTAAAATTTCTTCCAAGAGCCACAAATTCAGGCTGATTTAACTCTTTTTCTATAACTTTTTCAGACTCGGAAGCCCTAGATCCTGGGCTACGTCCAATTTCTTGTAAATTGTGCCAATTACTCCATCTTCTACGAATTTTTTCTTCATTAATAAAATTAAGGGGCTGCTGAATTCCATGTGGTATGCTTCCAAAGCGTTTAAATGGAGCATCTTTATAAAGAGTAATAGTTTCTGATAAAGCTTGTTTAAGAAAAGAACGTGGTACAATAAGGTCAAGTAATCCATGGTGAAGTAAATATTCTGCTGTTTGAAAGTCATCAGGTAATTGTTCTTGTAAAGTTTGTTCAATAACTCGTCTACCCGCAAACCCGATAAGTGCTTTTGGCTCAGCAAATATGAGATCACCTAACATAGCAAAACTTGCTGTAACGCCGCCAGTTGTTGGAGAAGTTAATACGGAAATATACAATAAATTAGCGCATGATTGATACACTTGTAATGCAGCAGAAATTTTTGCCATTTGCATTAAACTTAAAATACCTTCCTGCATTCGAGCTCCACCGGATGCACAAACTAAAATAAGGGTTAACCCCTCTTGAGTGGCATATTCAATTAAACGAGTTATTTTTTCACCTACTACCGAACCCATACTCCCACCCATAAAATTAAAATCCATCACACCTAAAGCAACTGGAATTCCGTCAAGCATGCCTGTACCAGTTTGAACAGCATCTTGAAGACCAGTTCTTTCTTGTGCTTCTTTTAATCGTTCAGTATAAGCTTTTTGATCTCTAAATTCGAGCGGGTCACAAGGAGAAAGAGTTTCATCTAAAGGTCGCCATGTTCCAGAATCAATTAGATGTTCAATTCGTTCCCCACTATTCATTTGCAAGTGATAACCACAACCAAAACATACTCGTTGATTTTCTTTCAAATGTTTAATATATAAAATTACTCCACAATGATCACAACGAGTCCAAAGTCCTTGGCTACCATCTGATGTAGGATGATTATATTTTGGAGCATTAAGAAGTTTTAATTTTCGTTGATCTTCAATCCAAGCTAAAATAGACATAAAAAAAATCTCCATACGTAGCCCCACCCCCATTTATAAATAAATGAAGAACAGGGGGGAGGGCCTCATTAACAGGGCTAACGAGGGGGGTGAGGCCCTTACCCCCGGGGTAAGAACTCAAGATCTAGGCTTTATAAGTTTTGTTTATAAGTATAAATACCTGAAATTATACTTAGGCTCCTAGGCTCTTGCCTTAAGGGTAAACGACCTTTAAGAAAGCTGCCCTAAAGAGTCGTAGACTTTTTAGGAACCCCCCCTGGTTTTCTCTTTATTTATAAATGTTTAGGGCGAGTTCTTTAAGAGTTGTACACCCTTAAGGCGATAGGGGCGGGTTCCCAACAAAGTTGGGGAACCCGCCCTAACCCGCCCCCCCTTAAGATTATCTTAAGGGCGGGGTTTTTATTTTATATAAAAATTAAAAGTCAAATATTTATAAGCGTTTATAAAAAAGACGCCCAACAAAGTTGGACTAATCCTAATACGTTTCATAAAGCTTATTAATGCTAAGTTTTAACTTCAAAGTAAAATTTTTACCTTAATATATAATCTTAACTTAAAGATTTAGGTAGTTCAAATTTTTTCTAAACAATGTCGTAGCCTAATGAAGTTGAGCGTGCCCTTGCTTAGGACTTTACTTATAGATATCTTAGCTCGGCAGGCTTTTCTAAATGTTGTTCAACATTTAGAAAGTGTAAAAGCTCTGCTTTTACACTTAGCCTTTGCCTATTGGGTCCTTGCCTTAAGAGTCTATGATACTTAAGGTATTTCTAAAGGGCAAAGCGGGTATACGAACTTTGTTCGTATACCCGCTTTGCCCTTTAGAGAATTTAGGGCCAAGAAAAGGTAGTCAGGTTGATGCCTTTGCCAGGCTTACAAAGTGCTCTCGGTCGTAGCTTGGAATTTAGACTTTATAAACTCTAGTTGTAAAGCCTATATTTTTTTTATTAAGCATTGCTAATGAGCAATGACCGAGCTAAGGTTTTTAATATGAAATTAGTTATAAAATAAGTAACCCCTTTTCTTCGCGTACGCACGGAGTACGAACTATTATTTTAAATAAATATTTTTATTTATAAGGAAAAAACCCTGTATTCTCTAAAGGGTCGTTTATCCTTTAGGAAGCATTTATTTTTAACTAAAGATTTTTTTGCATATGTTAGTATATGAATTCGTTTTGAAAATATTAAACTTATATGAAAAAAAAAATTTTATGGTATAATAATAGATAAGGGTAGCCTATAAAAAACTTTTATAATTTTAAATTTATGTTAACTTTAAAAATTTTTGTTTATACTGTTGTTAGTTTTTTTGTTTCTTTATTTATTTTTGGATTCCTTTCTAATGATCCAGGTCGAAACCCTGGTCAAAAAGATTTAGACTAGAAGCTTGTACAAAGTATAAACCGTAACCCCAGATTCATTAAAAGTGAAACGGGTAATCAAGCGAAGCTTGATAAACCTTGCCCCTTCGGGGTGAGGCCCTTGCCCCACCCCGAAGGCTTCACCCCACCCTAAAACAAGCTACGCTTGTTTTAGGGTGGGGTATACGAACAAAGTTCGTCAACCTTACTAAGGCCTACGGCCTTAGTTTAGGCGGGTTGATTAAGGGTATACGACCCTTAATCAACCCGCCCTGTCGAACAGCCCGCCCGTCTTATCCTCAAAATTTAAACTTCAATGTAAAAATGTAAATTTGATATATACTTCACATTTAGACTTATACCCTCCAATCGATATTCAACGAAGTTTTAATCTCAAAGTATTTATATTTAATCGTTTCTTGTTTAAGTTTCGTTAACTTATTTTACTTTGTAAAACAATAAATTTTATAATCAAACGTTTAAAACTCGCCCTAAAAGGCCCTTGCGCCGTTGCCCTGTTGGGCACGGCAAGGGTAAAGAGTTTTCGACTTTTTAGGAACTCAAGGGCCCCTTTTTTAGCTAAGTTTACTAAACTACGTTTAGTAACCAAAATTTTGTCTGTAAGACAAAAAAGACAAAACCATTTATAAATAAATGGGGGGTTGAGCGAAACTAACAAAGTTAACTTCGTTAATGCTACTCCTTCTTTATAAACACGGCGTTAGGGCCGGTTCATTAAGGGCCGTAAACAGGGGGGGTTTTAAGGGTTTACGACCCTTAAAACCCCCCCCGTTTCACCCTTAAGCGAAAATTGGGGACGTCTACCTTCGCTGCTTCTTGAAAAACCGTACACTCTTTAGGCTGCTTTTTATTTTTTTAAAAAAGTTTGTTTGTTCAATCAGCTTTAAATTAACAAAAAAATTGTCTAAATTAATAGAACTGTCTAAAGTTTAGACAATAATTAAATTTTAAATATGGCGGGCTTCTAAAGAGTCTACGACTCTTTACTTAAGGGCGGGTTCATTAAGGGTACACGACTTTTAAGGCAAGATTTTCCTAGAGCTTTAGGAAGGATGCGGGCGGGTTCTTAAAGGTCGTGTACCCTTAATAAACCCGCCCTATTTATTTAATACAATCTAAAATCTCTAATAAAACTATAAAAAAAAATTAATATGCCACGATCACAGCGAAATGATAATTTTATCGATAAAACCTTTACTGTTGTTGCTGATATTTTGCTAAAAGTGTTACCTACATCTAACCGTGAAAAACAGGCCTTTAGCTATTATAGAGATGGTATGTCTGCTCAATCTGAAGGAGAATATGCTGAAGCACTACAAAATTATTATGAAGCAATGCGTTTAGAAACGGATGCTTATGATAGAAGTTATATTCTTTATAATATTGGTTTAATCCATACTAGTAATGGTGAACATGGCCGAGCATTAGAATATTATTATCAAGCTCTTGAGCGTAATCCGTCCTTACCACAAGCACTAAATAACATTGCAGTTATTTACCATTATCGCGGTGAACAAGCAATTGAAAATGGTCAATCAGAAATATCAAAAATGCTTTTTGATAAAGCAGCAGATTATTGGAAAGAAGCAATTCGTCTAGCGCCAACAAATTATATCGAAGCTTTTAATTGGTTAAAAATGACAGGTCGTTCCTAAAAGATCCGAGACCCTTTAGGGAAGTATAAACTTTTAAATTGTGCTTATAATTTAAAGCCTTATTTTTTTAGTTATTTAATTTTTTTTTAAACTTTGTTTTAAAAATGTAGGTTCCCGTACATGACACAAGTCTAAAATAGAAGCCATTCCTAAAGGGTGACACGGGTATACGAACAAAGTTCGTCAACCTTACTAAGGCCTACGGCCTTAGTTTAGGCGGGTTCTTAAGGGCCCTTGCTTAGATGTTTACTTGTAAACATCTTATCGTCTAAGGTTACTAAACGTAGTTTAGTAACCAAAGTTTTAAGACAAAACTTGATTTAACAACTACGTTGTTAAATTTACCCTTGCCGTAACCGGCAGGCTTTCTAAATTTAAGGCCTTCGGCCTTAAATTTAGAAACCTTTATTTAACAACCTTGTTGTTAAATTTAGGCAACGGCTCCAAGGCAGGGGGAAACGGGTATACGAACAAAGTTCGTCAACCTTACTAAGGCCTACGGCCTTAGTTTAGGCGGGTTTAAAGGGTCGTCCACCTTTAATGACCATGCCCTGTCATCTACCCTTAATGAACCCGCTCTGTAGTGGAAGACTCAGTCCTTAAGAGTCTACGACCCTTAATGGAAGTTGGGCTATTTAGACTTACAAGTTCTATTTGTAAAGCCTACATTCCGGGCTACGTCCTTCCTAAAGGGTCAGATACCCATTAAATAAGTACTTTGTAAGCATTACAAAGACATGAGTCTGACTATGTTTGATAGAATTAGCGCTACTTAAAGGGTCGAAGACAGGGCGGGTTCATTAAGGGTCTACGACCCTTAAGAACCCGCCCGCTTTGCCCTTTAGGACCTTTCACCCCTTGCCCATAGCCTAAAGGGTCTTTGCCCCTTTAGGAAGCTCGTTACCTTAAACGGTCGAAGACTTTTTAAGAAGCGTTGGACTAAGTCCAACGAGCCTTTGGCTTAAGGGTCGTCTACAGGGCGGGTTCATTAAGGGTCTACGACTCTTAAGAACCCGCCCCTTTCGCCTTAAAAAAAGTGAAAAATTAAAGTGTGTGCTTGCACACACTGGGTAGCTTAAAATCTTCTTACAAAAACTAAACTTTGAATTTTATTTATAACAATTTAGAAGTTTAGTTTTTGTAAAGTTTATGCAAAAAATTCAAGTTTTCAGCAGAAATTTTATTAGGCGCCTAGTGAAATTTGATATAGTATAAAACTACAGTTTTGATTTAAACTTTTACGAGATTTGATAACATAGGGTTTAAAGTAGATAAGTAAAACCTACTCGTAGAGTAAATTTTTAGATTAAATCAATTTCTTAGGATTTTCGAGAAACTGCATTGTTATTTGAAAACAATTACATCTTTTCGATACCCAACGAAATTGAGTATTTATTTTTGAATAAAAAAATAGAACCAGTGAAGGGCTCTACACAAAAATAAAAAAGTTAATTTTTGGGCCCAGTCGGACTCGAACCAACGACCTCAACTTTGTAAGAGTTGCACTCTACCAACTGAGTTATAGGCCCCTTATATAGTAAATTATAATACATTTTTTAATAGAGAGCAATTAATTAAGGGCTTTTCTTTTTTTAACAAATTGCTTTTACATTAATTTAAATAGCCCAACTTCCATTAAGGGTCGTAGACCCTTAAGGAACGTTATGGGGTGGGTTCTTTAAGAAACCCGCCCACCTATTAATTTCCTTAGCTTTTCGCCAACAAAATTAAAAAAGTTGAGCGTCCCCAAATTTATTTGTTGGGCGTCCAGTAAAAACAATTAAATAAAAAAGATAACCTTTTTTCAAAACGAAGTAATATTTTTCGCGCAAGTAAATTCAGCTTTTTTGAACCTTGATAAAAATTTTAATTTTATCCTATAAATATGTCAGATAAACTCACCAAGTTTTCGTGATTATATGTGGTAGAGTATCGTAATAGAATTGGTGACCTATATTGCTTAGATATTGTTCCGATGATAATATAAAGCTTTAATAAGATATGCGTATTAAAACCTAAAGGATTTGCCCTTATCACTATTATCCAACTTGATTGAAGCTAGGGCGAAGCTGAGGAAATTAATGGACCCTTGCCTAAGGCTTCACCCTACGGGTGAACCTTTAGGCGGGGTTCAAATTTTTTTGAGTAAGGAGGGAGTCGAACCCTCGACACCGCGCTTCGGAAACGCGAGCTCTAATCCACTGAGCTACAAACTCATACCGAAATTCGCAGTATGTCAATTTAAACATTTTCTAAAGCCTTCACCCTTACCGTATCTACAAGGGAACGGGCGAGTTGTTTAGGGGAGCCCGCTTACCAGTTAACCTTCCTAAAGAATTGAGGACTGTTTACCCTTGCTTAGATGTTTACTTGTAAACATCTTAGCCCCCATTGCCTAAATTTAACAACCTTGTTGTTAAATTTAGGCAATGGGGCAACGGGGCAGGAGCTTCATGCCTTCCATGTAGAGGAAGATAGGAAGGGGGCGGCTTCCTTACGGGTCTAAGATCCTTAAGGCAAGGGCCCCGCCCAAATGTTTATTTAGGCGAAAATAAACCCCACCCTCATTAGCCCTGCTAATGAGCAAGGGCCGAAGGCTTTACGTCCTTACCTCTTGGTAAGGACGTAAAGCATTTAGACCAAGAGGTCATTACCTCTTGGTTAGATATTTATTTATA
>Ga0160427_10000927_pt1 | contig 17897 bp, 28 predicted proteins | sample SolpanmetagenomL_FD_108194 | JGI IMG/M metagenome (GOLD analysis project Ga0160427, IMG submission 108194) | Solar panel surface microbial communities from Lawrence Berkeley National Laboratory, California, USA - L | ecosystem: Engineered > Built environment > Solar panel > Unclassified ...
CGCGTGGGAGCTGCTCGGGACAGGCGGAGGGCGCCGGCGCGCAGCCACCCCCCATGCGCACCGCTCCCCGACGCGCACCGACCCCCCACGCGCACCGCCCCCCCACGCGCACCGACCCCCCACGCGCACCGACCCCCCACGCGCACCTCGTGTCACAGGTGTCTGGTGTGCTGCGTGCAGGTCGTCGACCAGGCCTTGGGTGGGGAAGACCTAAGGCCTGGTCGACGACCGTCTTCGTTGCTCGAGCGGTGCCTCATGCAGGCCGACGTAAGGCAGCTCGTGGGCGCGCGATCTGACCACAGACAGGCGACCCCCACGGCCGGTGACGGGCTTCGCTTTCTGGCGTGCCCTTCACCCAGCCCCGGGGGAGCTCAGCGCGTCGTGAGCGGGTGTAGATCGGATGGTGGCTGTGGCCGCTGGGTCGCCGTCGCGCAGGGCGCGACGTGCGTCCTGACACGGCCGCAACCACCTCCCTATCCGTGTCGTGCGGCGCTGGGGCGCCGCACGTTGGGCAGCCCTTCGGGCTGCGCCGGCGCGTAGGGCGCGCCGGCCAAAACGGGTGGTCACCGGGGTGTGGAAGTGGCCCGGTGGTGGTGGCCGCTGGGTCGCCGTCGCGCGGGGCGCGACGCGCCCTGACACGGCCGCAACCACCTCCCTATCCGTGTCGTGCGGCGCTGGGGCCCCGCACGTTGGGCAGCCCTTCGGGCTGTCCCAGCGCGCGGGGCGCGCCGGGAAGAACCCGCACCGGTAGACTGAGCGTTAGAACCAGAGCGAGGTATCCCTACCGCTAGCGGTCGCTGCGCGACCTCAGCGGCAGGCCCCTCGCCACCCGGCCTGCACGTCCTCGCTTCGCTCGTCCGCTGTGGCCGGTGGGGTGCTCGCTTTGCTCGCTGGTGGTCGCGCTCGCTGCGCTCGCTCGGCCAGGTCAGACCGTTGCCGTCGGAGGGACTTCGTGGTGGTGCGTGAGGTGGCGCTGGTGGTGCGGTTGAGCGAGGACGAGCGCGCCGGTTGGCATGCGGCGGCGCGGGCTGCGGGGTGGGGCAAGACCGCGGGGTGGGTGCGCTCGGTGGTCGCCGCCGCGGTGTCCAGTCGGAGCGGCGCAGCGCCCACGACGACCGCGACCAGGTCGTCGGCGAGGGCGTCGATACCGGCGTTGGATCCGCGGGTGTTGGGGGAGCTGTCGGCGATCGGGTCGAACGTGAACCAGCTGGCCCGGGCGGTCAACGCTGCGGCGCGTGGTGGGCAGCCGTTGGCGCTGGAGGCGGCGGTCGTGGAGGCGCTGCGGGTGGACGTGTTGGCGCTGACGGCGGCGGTGAAAGCTGCATCGACGAACACCTCGACCGGAGTCTCAACAGAGGCCTCGAGATCGGGGGACCAACGGTGATTGCGGCGATCAGTCGGGGCTCGGACGTGGCCGGGTTAGGGCGCTACCTGCATGGTCCGGGGCGGGCGAACGAGCACGTCTACGAGGGCCGCTCGGGCGGTGCGGTGATCGGCGGGAACCTCGGCGCGGACGGTGACCTGGGCCCCTCGGGGTGGACGGCGTCGATGCGGGTGGCGATGGACTCACGCCCGGATGTGGTCAAGGCGGTGTGGCACATGAGCCTGCGCACAGCACCGGGTGACCCGGTCCTGTCGGATGCGGTGTGGCGTGACGTGGCGCAGGGCATGGGGGAGTCGATGGGGTGGGCGGATCGGCCGTGGGTCGTCGTGCGCCACGGCGAAGACCACGTCCACGTCGTGGTGTCCCGCGTGGGCTTCGACGGGTCGTTGTGGCACGCCCGCCACGACTACCGCACCGCGCAGCAGGCCCGCACGCAGGTTGAGGTGGAGCTGGGTCTGACCCAGGCACCGGTCCGCAGCCAGGGGGTGGCGCCGCCGTTGACGCGGGGGGAAGTCGCTCAGGGGCTACGTACCGGTGTGGCGCCGGCGCGGGCGGTCCTGGCTGAGCGGGTGGCCGCGGTGGTGGGAGCGTCGCGGGGTCTGGGCCGGGAGACCTTCGAGCAAGCCCTGGGTGAGGCGGGGGTCGTGGGGCGCGCGAACGTGGCCTCCACCGGGCGGGTCAGTGGGTACTCCTTCGCCGTGGACAGCTACCGCGACGAGGCCGGGGAGCTGGTCTGGTTCAAGGGCTCCGCGCTGGGCCGGGACCTGTCCTGGAGCCGGCTGGAACCGGTCGTGGAGACCCCGACGCGGGAGCAACAGGTGGTGCCGGTCGTCGAGGTGGCGAGGAAGCGGTTCGAGCTGCCGGGCCGGCACCAGGCGCGGGTGGAAGCCGCCCAGGAAGCTAAGGTCGTCCGCCGGGCGGAGACGGCCAAGCGGGAGGCTCCGAGGTTGGCGGGTCGGGAGGCTGGGCACCGCTCACGGCAGGTCCGCCAGCGCTGGGCGGTGCGCTCGGAGAACTCGCCGCGGGTGCTGGTCCCGGCGCGTCGAGCCGCGCTGGCCCAGGCGCAGAAGCTGCACGCGGCGTCCTTCCCCACACCGTTGAAGACGACGCAGCCGGCGCCGGTGCAGCCGTCGATGAGGGGGCTGACGCTGCGGCAACGGGCGGCGGCGTTGAAGGCTGCTCAGGACGCTGTCCCGAGCCGGTCGGGGCAGGCCCGGGACGTCGCTAGAGGGCCCGGTCGGAACGCTGGTGGTCGTGGTCGCTGACCGGCTGGACTGCCTTTCCTGGGGGCCCCGAATCGGCAGCGCGCATTATGCAAAGAGGTGGCTTAGTGGTCCTGCCTGCAGAAGCCGCTCCTGCTGCCTCACAGCGGTGACGAAAGAGGGCGTCCAGGTCACACAGCGGTGGTCGTGGTCGAGGTGAGGGTAATTGGGTCGCCACCGTCGACGCTCTGGCAAGCTCCCCGCAGCCGCAAGCGACACCTTCGCGCCGCACCTGATCGTGCGTGCGATCAGCGGCATGAGTGCCGCGCGTCAGTGGCTAGTCAAGACGTCGTGGAGGGGCTGGCCGCGTCTAGTGGTGTGCGGCGCCGCGCGAAGTCGCGGCTGAGCCTCGCCTCCTCCTTCACCATCTACGGACACCCGCAGCCGTTAGGGAGTGCTTCAGAGCACTGAGGATCTCCTCAACGGCTTTGGACACCTCGGGATGTTGGACGACGTGGAGCCTTTGCTCCAAGGCGGACGACACTGTCAGCGTCTTTAAACCGAATGGAGGGACCCCGCGACTACGTTCTAGCGTAAGTGGAAGAAATACGGTACTGAGGTAGTAGAGGTATGCTTCGTTATGATTCTCGATCTCCCGATCAAGTTCAACTGCAGTCTCACGCAGTTCTATACTTCGCGGGAAATCAAAGTTTTTTGACGGGAGGCCGTCGGTGCTGTAGTTGGGTAGAGCCCACGCTTCAAGGGGTTCCTGTCCGGGTGCCGTTTTGACTAGCCGCGAGTATTCCTTAACCCGTTCCACGCTGTTGCTGGCCAGGATCTCGCCTATAGCGGAACTACGAACTACGAATGCCCGTTTTGGCCCTTCTGGAAACCGGCGGAAGTCAAGATCTACCTCGCCACCAGCCAAATTTACGTGGTGAACGAGTGTGGCATAGGCAATAACAGATTCATATCTAGTGGCACGTTGACTCGCATGCTCGAGGAAATCCTCCGCTGCCGCCACGACTCTCTGGCTCTCGACAAGTAATCCATCGTCTGGCGACCCGCTAAAAAGATGCGTCAGCGACTCGTTCTGTGCCCGTCCCCAGAAGTGAATCAACTGCCCTTCAACACCCGCATAATTTCTAGCCACAAGATGAGCCGACAGCTCGAGGGCGTTTAACAGGTGCTGGCTACGCGCCCCCTTGTTCTCGAGTAGCGTTCGAGCGCTGTGATTAATGCCAAGATCGTACTTGGCCAGCAGGGGATCGAGTTGAGCTTCCCGTTCCGCTCTCGCGGACGACTCCATGGTCCCCTGTAGTTCCGGGAGGGCACGGAGAAGTGCTTTGAAGTGCTTCCCACTAATCTTGTCGTCCCAGAGGGGGTCCTGGCACATCCGGCCGATATGCGACTGACTAATATTGGCTCGTTGGGCGACACTGGCCATCGTTTCCCCGGCTCGGATGATCGCGTCTCGTAGTGAGTTACCGGTATCTGTCATGATTCCGCCTGTCACGTCACCGTTGCCACTGTGGCTTGACGCTACGGGGTGGCCCACTTGCACACAAGGCCTTGCGGCTTGGCTACACAGCCGCGCTCGAGCACCGTGTGAGTTGCACGGCAAAGCGATACGTCTCCAGCCTAGTCACTTGCGTGTATGCAAGGGCCGTGCGCCGCTGCGGAGTCGTGCGCTAGACGGCAGGGGGTTAGGTGCCGTCCGGAGAGTAGGTCACACGAGGGGCAAGCAGGCCCCGCGGTATCTCATCCACGGAAGGACAAAGAGATGACTACGAGCACGGAATTCGCCACTTCGCACGGATCGTCGCTAAAGGCCGGAAGGAAGCAGATGCGGCGATGGGTGCTGATGCTTGCCCTCAGCGGGGGGCTTATGTTCGGTGGCGCAGGGATGGCGCAGGCTAACCCGCGAGGTGACTTCTCTCCCGCCGTGGCTTCGGCGATGAATGAGTGCAACCTGATCACCGTGGGTACACAGGGTACTTGCGTTCAAACTGTCCAGCGAACGCTAAATTCGGCGCAGAACGCGAATTTGGTAGTTGATGGGCAGTTCGGGCTCGCCACGCGAAGCGCTACTATCCGCTTTCAGTTGGCGCACGGATTGGTGGCGGACGGCGTCGTCGGAGATCAGACTAAGTGGGCGATCCGTGTTGAAATCCAGACCCACCTAGACTCCCTCGATAAAGGAGCGGCCGAGCCGGGCCTGAATAGTCCGTGGGTCGACACGTTCTGCTCCATCCTTGGCACCGCGCCAGGTCTCGTCTGCTCCATCCTCACCCACTGAGAGGGCGTGTAGGTAGCCGGCGAGGCGAAGATGATTTCGTCTCGCCGGCGAGCATCCGCGCGGTGCGATCGGCGGGATGCGGTGCTGATAGTCCGCCGCGGCCGCGAGCATCCACACCTCCACGAGCAGCGACCCGCGGTAGAGCGCGAGGGCACCACATCGCGAGGGTTGGTGGGCAGCAGACGCACCGGCGCAGCGGGCACCACTAGATCATCGATACGTTGCTCAGCCCAGCGAATGCTTTGTCTGGACTGGACAAGGTCCGCTCCGGCGATGCGCTACGAGGGCCGCTCGAGCTGGTCGCTGGTCGCCCACCCTCGGGCATCGACACCGTAATGACCGTTCTGGTGCGCGTTGTGACGGTCTGCCCAGCAGGCTGCGACCCACCGCCCGAGTAGGACATGGGGCGGACCCGGCGGGAAGGGCGGATCCTGCTACCGAGCAGGCCCCTGTCGACCCTGGTGTAGGGCGACTCCGATGGAGGATCGAGATGACACGGAGGTGGCCCCGGTGAGAGGCGACGAAGCCCGCGTGGTCGCGCAGTTCAGTGCGTGGTTGCAGGACACCGGATGGCAGGTCAGCACCGAGGTCGACTTCTGCGATGTGGTGGCCACCCGAGGCGGGCAAATCCTGTACGCGGAGGCGAAGGGACGCACCACGTCCCCAGGGCTGGACGTCGACACCATGTACGGGCAGCTGCTGCGCCGGATGCTTTCCCAGGTCGGTGAGGACGTGAGGTACGCGGTGGTGGTGCCGCAGGCGGCACGGACTCACGTGCTGCGGGTGTCTGAGGAGGTTAGGGCGAGGCTAGGCATCGACGTCTATGTCGTCTCCGACGAAGGCGGCGTGGAAGCCATCACCTCACCTCACGTGTGAGTCATCGACGCTATGGGCCTTGTCCTGAGCTGTCTGAGGTGGCGTGCATTCTTGAAGCAGGGCTCGGCTGTCGGGCTCCTGGCACCGTGGGAGACACTGTGAGCAAGCCGAACATCGAGACTTACAACGACGGTGGCGAGTGGAAGAGCAGGCGGATCGGGTCCAGTCGAGCTTTCGCCACCGGGGGCACCAAGGCTGAGCAGCAGGCGCAGGGCCGCGCCGCCGCCGAGCGTGATGGCGTTGAGCACGTGATCAAGAAGCTCGACGGCACGATCGGGGAGAAGAACAGCTACGGCAACGACCCCAACCCGCCGCGGGGCTGACGCATCTGGGCCCGTCTTGTCCGACGCTTCACCGTGGCGTGGTCGCGGTGAAGCGTCGGACACGGTGGGTGCACTGACACCGTCATGACCAAATTCATTAAATCTCTTAGAACTATCCTATTTTTTCCGGTTGCTGGCGAAATAGAAAGTGATTACCGAAGCCGACAAGGTAAGAAAAGGTGCCAAGAACGTACCAAGCGATTGCAGTTCTTCGCCACTTTTCTTTTCATTCAGCCACCCGTACATTCCGACAAATGCGCCAGCTATCAAGATTACCAAAAGACCGACCGAAATAGCGAAGCGCACCCAATCGTGGCCAGGTCCAGAGTTTTTTTCCTGAAAGATGGGAGAGCTGGGCTCAGGTTTTTCGTTCTCATGGATAGGGGCCCCTTGGGGTCCGGCAATAACCGGAGAGCTAGAGGGGGCGGCTTGTGTGACAGTTTCGTTCAATTCCCCGGTTGCATGAGGCTCGGGATTGAAGTTCGTGGTCATTGCCTGCCCCTCTGTAGCCACCGGGGGTTCGTCGAGGTTGCTTTCAGGCCCAACCGCTCCGGGGATGCCAAACTTTAGTCCCCTTTCTACACTGGCGCTCTTGCGAAATAGGGCGGTTAATTTTTGGAACATAGTTTATTTTTTACTCTATTAAGAGTTATACGCCTTGTATTCTGGGGCGACTACAACTCGTCATTCTTATTAGCTTCATCTTTGGCGGTCTTCTTGGCCAAAATCCACTCCCCCTTGGGGCACTCCGCCTGCATGCTCCCCAGGGGCACGAGGTAGTCCCGGTCCACACCGGGGTCCATGTCCTCGCGGAGGGTGCTGCTCGCGTGGCCGCCTCGTTCTTCGGCCTCACTTCCGTAGAGCTCGCTGCCACCCGGCGTGGATGTCGGCTCGCCGAGTCCTGTCCAGAACTCGACCTCCTTGATGTACGACGTATCCGTCGCTCCGAGAGGGATGTCCCCGCGCGTCACCAGTACCCAGAAGGGGTTGCCACCTCCTTCGTCGCCGAGGGGGTTGGAAGGCCTCGTTGCCATGTGCGCATCCTCCTGAAGCTCGGCAGAGCCGCCACTAGGGGTGACGCAAGCGTTAGCTTAGCGGTGGATGTCGCGTCGGTCAACACGCGATCCACACAGGATGTAGCTAAGGTACGCCGCCTGGGTGGTCGATAGTCACACAGCATGCGTCTCAGAGGTTGACCGTGCTACACATAAGTGACACACTCATCCATGCACGGCTCGCTACGGGATCCTCGGCGCGCCATGACTACTATGAAGGGATCATGATGTCGACTCGCCTGAGCGTGAACATCAATGACGAGACAGAAGCGGCTCTTAGAGAGTTGGCCGCTCGCCGGGGAACTTCTGTCACAGAGATCGTTCGTCGCGCTGTGTCAGTCTACAAGCTGGTTGAAGACGAAGTGGGTCAAAACAAAAAGACCCTCCAGTTGGTAGACAGCAAGAATGACGTGGTTACCACTCTTGCCATGATTGGATGAGCCGTCTGGCTGGTAATACAGCAGGTGGTCCTGTGGCATTCCGCTGCTAGAACCCGGTCCTCACTCGCTGCTGACGAGACGCAAGGCCGGCCGCTGATCAATTTCTCCAAGCAGGTCGCGGATGCGCCGTGGGCTGATTTTGAGGGTCTCGGCTAGCACCGTCATGTCTGCACCGTGCTGTGCGGCCAGTGCAGCGGCCTTTGTTAGCAGCGTCGGCACCTCTCCTCGGTAAGCGCTGGTGGGGTCAGCGGCCGGGTCGTCTAGCACCGTCAAGCGCTGGTAGGCCCGGCGTGCCGAGGAGTCGGTGGTGCGCCCGCGTTCGACCATCCGCCGCACCAAAGAGGCTGACGAGACGCCCCATGTTCTGCCCAGACGGTCTAAAGCGGCCAGATCCAGCCGCTGCGGGAGTGCTGCGTCCATCGCTGCCGAGGGGGTTAAGAATGCTGCAGCGAACTCATCGGCTTCCTTCTCCACGGCCACGCCCTGCACACCTGAGTCGGCGTGTAGCAATAGGTGCCCCAGCTCATGAGCGATTGAGAAGCGGTGCCGGAAGACGTTCTCGCTGCGACGCGGCGTGGTGATGACGATAGGACGGTCCACGATCACGACGGAGAAAGCGTCGACTGCATCGATCTCTCCCAGCGGACGCACCGCGACCACGACGCCTCGAGACTCTGCGGTGGCAATCAGATGCTTCACGGGCCCGTCGGGCAAGCCCCAGTGCTGGCGCAGGAGCGTCGCTGCTTTCACGGGCGTCGTGCCGGTCTCCAGCGTCGGTAGATCACCCTCAGGCAGCTTGACGTGGCGTTCAAGAGTAAAGGTCAGCTCCCAGACCAACGCCGCGGTCGCCAGCGCCCTCTGTCGATCGCTCACGCGCGTCGACCTCAGGCTGCGGAAGTGCGCGTGCATGGTGTCGATGCGCGCCAGCGGTCGACCGACGCCAAAGAAGGCAGGGTAGACCTCCAACGTCTTCGCTAGGCGCTCGAGCACGTCGGGTCGAGGTGAGTTGACGCCGGCCTCGTACTGACCGATCGCGGCCGCCGAGACGCCCACGCTTGAGGCCAGGTCGGCCTTGCTCACACTGGCATGGACGCGGGCTTGGGTCAGGCGGGCGGGCTCGAAGCGCCCGGACCCCCGCTCGGGCGCTTGTTTGGAACCGGATAGGTTGAACAAGCCAGGGGTGTCCTCACGCATCCGGGGGCGTCTCATCCTGCTTGCGCGGCTCGACAGTAGGCTCGTCCGGCAGGCCGGTGTCGAAGGCCTCGATGTCGGTCATCGCCCCCTCGACATTCGCCTCCGGCGCCCAGATGGCCTCCTTTCCGTGCAGCTGGATCTTGCCTGTCTCTGAGTTGAGCTCGGCCACGGCCCACTCGATGGAGTGCAGTTGCTGCGGCGTCGACCGGATCATGACGAGCACCAATGGCATCACCTCTCGGACCGCTTCGTCCATCACGCCCGCGAGGTCGGTCTGCTCCAGCAGGTCGTCGACCGGTGCGGATTCGCCGGGAAACTCCGGCCCGAAGAGCGTTGGATCCGGCGGCTTGGCCGCGAAAGCGTTTTGCGGGTCGGGCTCGAGGCGAACGCCGAGATATTGTCCACATGTCCGGGCACGCGCCAGACGTAGACGAGGCAGTCGTTGACGACAGACAGTTGGTAACCGGCCGGTGGCAGCGGGTACGTCTGATATCCAAGGTTTTTAAGGGCGGTCCGGGCGTCGTCTTGCAGGTCACGCCACTGTGCGCCGAAGCCCGTCGCGTACCGCGATTCCGACACCTCATGCGCATCAGCGGACCGGTCGTGCCTAAAACGCGCGGTCTCGATCAAGAGGGGACGGATGCGGTGAGCGTGGGGGCCGAGGGCGTCGGCGGGCGAGGCGGGGACCATCAGTGACCTCCTGATCCGGGTCCGATGCCGTGGAGCCGGCTGGACTAACTTCAGTATGTCACATGATTCGTGCGTCAGAGCTTTAGTCTTACGTATGAGCATGTCGGTTCTCATGGCTGTCCGGGAAGAGATCGCAGGCCTAGAGCTTGAGACCTCGGTACAGGTAAAGCGTGGGCATGGCGACTTTCCCCTCTACGCCCCCGCTGACCTCAACTGTGGCGGCTACCAGGTTGGACACTCTGACGGCCCTTCCCTGGAGGGTCGTCTACGTCGAGACCCTCGGTGAGGAGCCGATACCGGTGTCGGCAGGGCGGTACTGGCTCAAGCTTAAGGACGGTCGCCGCCAGCCACGATTTCCGTGACGGTGGGTGCTGGTGGGCGGTGGTGGCCCGCGGTGAGCGGTTCATGCTGCCCTGGTGAGCTGGCGCTGCTAGCAACGGTGGCGTCCACGTCGGTGCCAGACCGCTGCCCGTGCTCATCCCAGCGCCCGGTACAGCGTGGCGCGTGAGACCCCCACCGCGGCCGCGGCGGTGGCTGCCGAGTGCTGCCCATCGGCCAGCAGAGCGCGGGCGGCGGCCAGCTTCGCCGGGGTCATTACCGGCGGCCTACCCCCGCGCCGTCCGCGGGCGGCCGCAGCCTGCAGCCCGGCTGCGGTGCGTTCGCGCAGCAAGTCACGCTCGAACTCGCCGAGTGCGGCGAATAGGTGCAGCACCAAACGCCCGGTGGCGGTGGTGGTGTCGATGGACTCCGTCAGAGACTGGAAGCCCACTCCCCTGCCGGTCAGGCCGTCGACGAGCTGCAGCAAGTGACGCAGCGAGCGGGCCAAGCGATCCAGGCGCCACACGACGAGCACGTCACCGGTACCTAACCGCTCAAGGAGGTCTTCTAGGGCGGGGCGAGCGGCAACGGCACCCGAGGCGGTGTCGGTCCAGACCCGGTAGCAGCCGGCCGCAGTGAGTGCGTCGAGCTGCAGGGCAGGGTCCTGAGCGGTGGTGGAGACCCGAGCGTAGCCGAGCAGGTGGGCGGGCACGTTCGTGACCGTCTCAGAAAGGACTGACGGTCCGCTGGGGAAACATCGGTTGCGTACACGGGTTGTGAGACGGCGTGTCGTTGCTCTGGAGCCCTTCCCCCTCCGCGTCTCACAACCGGTCCGAAACTGACCAGTCCCCCTACAATTAAAAGTATTCAGCAACGCCCCAATTGGAGCTCATTGGGCACTTAAAGTTCGGTGAATCGTAAAGGTCGGTTTCAACTTTATAGGTCGTCGTGTCTGACGGTGAGCTGGCAGACACGCTGAACACCTGCCCCGTGTCGTTATCGGGGTAGAGCCAGCAATTCTGCCTCTGTATGCGGACATAGACCTTTTTGACGTGCCGCCCATTGTGTAGATCGCTGGCCTTAAACGTCACGTACGCATGGTGATGGATATTGCCCAAGCCATCCTGCCATGAATAAAAGTATGGCGCAGCGTAGGTCGGCGGCGGCGGAGGCGGAGGCGGAGGCGGGTTTAGGGTAAAGTGGCTGTGCGATGCATTATTATTCTTTAGTGTCGAGTCCAAGTTGCCACGTGCGCCAGGAGCGAAGTCCTGATAGTAGCCCTTTAGGCCACTGTTGAAGTAGATGCGCACGCTTTGCTTAGACTTGTTCCATACGGACGCGGCATGATTTTTAACGCACTGCCCTTTCCCGGTCCCAGCGCCTTTAAAATCGTAACAAGAGGGCTGCGATGTGCCGTAGTCATTGATCGAGCCTGACCCCGAAAAGTCCGAGATCGATCCAGTGTTCCCACTATTGTAGTAATAACAGAACTCGCCATCATCACAGGCGCCATCGCGACTGGCGGCGTATGCGGGCGTCAATCCGGTCGTCAGTATTATCGCTATGGCGCTAAAAGAAATGAGGAGCGCCCTGGCTGTTCTGCGAAGCATCTGTACTCCCGCTTGCGATCGAGTGGCTGAGGGCACGCGACTACATAGGCTGGTCGGGCAGGTACGGGCCGTTCCCGCAGAAGCGTCTAGAGATGACGCAAGACAGCTCGACTCGTCCTGGCTGCACTCCGCCTTCGGAGCGTATGTGGGCACCCATCGACGGTGACGACCGTAGCCCGTTGGGGCGTTGATCGGAGCGGATTGCGTCAAATGATCGGGCGTCCGCCAGAGCAAGTGTCCCAAGCCCTATTGCTGCCTCGGCGCACTAAATCGCTGGAGATTCCACAAGATCGCGTTCGGACCCGACCCGCATTCTCAATGCATAGCGATCAAGGCGAACGCTTGTCCCTTTAATGACCGTCTACCGGGACACTCCCCCACCGCCGCGTTGACCAGTGACGGCTTCGCCAATGTTGTCCCGATAGACCTGTCCGGAATGTTGTCCCGCACAAGGGCCTCATACGGCACACTCCCCCACCATGGACGGCATCAAGATCGGCTACGCCCGCGTCTCCACCACCGGGCAGGACCTCACCGTCCAGCGCAACGCCCTGGCGGCCTTGGGCGTCGAGGCCGAGCGGGTCTACGTCGACCACGGCCTGACCGGCACCAACCGTGCCCGCCCCGGCTTGAAAGAGGCCCTGGCCGCGTGCCGTGCCGGCGACACCTTGGTCGTCACCAAGCTGGACCGCCTCGCTCGCTCCCTGCCCGATGCCCGCGACATCGTCGACGAACTCACCACCCGCCAGGTCAAGCTCGCCCTGGGTGCCTCGGTGCACGACCCCACCGACCCCGTCGGGCGGCTGCTGTTCAACGTGCTGGCCATGGTCGCGGAGTTCGAGTCCGACCTGATCCGGATGCGTACCCGCGAGGGCCTGGCCGTGGCCCGCGCCGCGGGCAAGCTGCGCGGTCGCAAGCCCAAGCTCACCCCCCGCCAGGAAGCGCACCTGGTCGACTTGCACCGCGCCGGCGGCAAGAGCACCGCCGACCTCGCCGAGCTGTTCGGGGTCGGGCGCTCCACGGTCTACCGCGCTATCGAACGAGCTGGTGGACGCTCGGCGCTCGAGCACCACTGATGCCCTTATCGGTAATCGCTCGGTGGTGACACATCGATCACACCGCGCGAAGCGACACGCGGGACCCTCACCGTCTTACAGAGAGGACTGATTCAGCAGAGGTAGCGGTCGGCCCCCACAACGATGCGCGCGGTCGTCTGGCCCTCGTAGGCGTCGCTGGGGACCATCATGACGTCGATGGCGTCCGCAGTTGATGCACCAGTGTCGAGGATCGAACAGGCTGTAGTACCGAGCTGTAGCAGCCAGGAGTCCGACTCCTCGTTAAGCACTGGGTCGAGCTGGCGTAGGGCACTCAAGTAGGACGAGGTGTCAGCTGTATGCGGGAGCGAGTAGGGCTCGTCACTGGTGTCGCTGGAGCTAGCGACCTCGGTCGGAGTCGCTGAGACTTCATTGACTGCATAGGGCTCTGATTCGGACCGGCTTGACAGCCATGCCAGCAGCACAAAGAGACCAAGCACGGCAATCAAAATTGAGCCACTGATTATCCAAATTTTCCAGCTGCCGTCGGACGCGTCCCGGTCGTCGTTCACTGCCTCAACCTACGGTGTTCGTGTGTCGCTGTCCGACGCCCCTGACTGAACGCTCGATTGCTCTTCGACCCGTCTGGCAAACGGTCGCTTCTGCGATGCTGGGCCGTCTCAGACACCCCACTGATGAGTGGGCGCCCTTGTCAGCCGAGGCCGGCCGACACGCGATCCCGCACCAGCACCTCCACCGCCGCCCGCGGCGCGCGACCGGCTGTCACGGTCACGTTGTAGTCAGCGTCATGGGACCGATGAGTCCAGGCCAGGCGCGTGTCCTCCGCGCCGTGCTGCACCGAGACGCGCGTTGAACCGACGGTCACTGCGGTGGAGTCACCGCACGCAGGGTCGCGCCGGGTGGCCATCGGCCCCCGCTTCCACGGCACCCCGTAGCCGGTCGACAACGACATCACCGTCAGCCCTCGGCGCCGGCCCTCGCTGACGCTGAGGTGCGCCCGCCAAGGAAGGTCCTCTGGCAGGTAGACGACGAGCACCGCTCCACGGTCCCCGTCAGCTAGGGCCTCTCGTGGGACCAGGTCACGGCCGGCGCCGTGAGCGAAGTGCTGACGGAAGCCGGACGAGGTCAAACTGGGCAACGTGGGCGGGGCGAAGCCCAGCCACTCACACACGACCTCCTCCGGGACCTTCTCGAAGTCGCCGAGTTCACCGCGCTCTCCCATCATCCCTCGAGTGCCGAGCCCACGCGGCGGCAGCAGCGAGTCCAAGACGGCGGCCGTCGCAGCAGGCAGCGGCAGGCTGACCAGGGACTGGGAGAAGTCATGGCGATCCAGCACTCCCCCACGATCTCAGCCGGTCGGCCTCCCAAGGAAGCCGATGCGAGGGACCCTGACGAACGTCCGCTCATGCCGCGTTGAGTGCGCGTTGACGACCGTTAGCGACGCCCGCCCGTGCCGATGCCAGGCGGTGGACCAGGAGGCAACCCGGGGCGCGCTCGACGCGGTCACGGCCACACTGGGCGCCGCGCCAGAGCCCTAACGTCATGACCATGACCGCCCAGCAGCTGATCACCGGCACGACCCGCACCGGGGTCCCCATCGATCTTGCGCTGGCAGAAGTGGACGACCTCCCGGCGGCCGTCGAAGTGCTGCACCGTCTCGCTGCCTCCCGCGGTGGCTTCGGTCTCCTCCTCGCCTGCGACGCTAGCGGCCAGCCGCGGGAAGACATCAGCACCCTGTCCAGCGCCGCGCTGAGCGCCGGCATGCACTGGTTCGCTTCCTGGGGGCCGGACTGCGAGCGGGTCCACGACATCGTCGACGGCGACTTCGAGGACCGGTCCTACGACCAGCAGGACCGCGCCCTGGCCGCCGGTCAGCCTGTCGTCGACCTCCCCCTGATCATGACCTTCTGGCACGACGACGAGCCGCTGACTGAGGCGCTGCACACCTTCTGGTGGCACGCCCACCCCGTAGACGAACAGGACGACAGCGGTCTGCGCCTTGTGATCATGGTGAGCATGCCGCAGGCGGCCAACGAGGTACGAGCCGCAGCGAGGGATCTACCCGCGCGCTGACTACGCTCGCACAGGGCCGCAGGCGCACGCCGCGCTGCGCGCAACCACACGCACATCCCGCTCTGCGGGCGACTGCGCGCTTACGCCGCTGGTCGCGCGCAACGTGCGCTCATGCCGGAATGAAGGACTGTCACTGACCTCAAAGTCCCCTCAAAGCGGAAGGGGGTAGGACTCCGCGGTCAGCCCGCGGTCGGTGCGTCATGGGGATCATCTTGCGAGCTTTACGGCGGTTTACGTCATCTAGGTAAAGCCGCACGCTCCCGCGTGACTTCACGGACATGCCGCGCTCAGTGCGTAGTCGGCCCGCCATGTAGCGGCGCCAGCAAGACGCCGCTTACCGCTGCAAGTCACATGTTGAGGCCACTCCCCTACGGCGTCTCACAACCGGTGGGTTTCGAGACGCCGTTACTCCGTTATGGACTCTTGACCTGCATGTTTACATGCATGCATGTCTACTTGCTGACGTGTAGGTATGTCAGCCCCCGTGGCGCTTCAAGTAGTCGCTCAGTGCGGTGGCGGTCAGGGCCTGCACGGTGATGTCGTTCTCAGCTGCCCACCGCTTGACCCGCCGGCGCAGCGTGGGGTCCATGCGCACGCTGAACATGGGCAGCGCTGCCGCCGGCTGACCAGCCGGCACAGCCGGGCTAGTAACGGACTGACCGGCTGGCTCAGGCGTCGGTACAGCGTCGTCGTTATCGGCGGCGTCCGCGGGGACCGGGTCGAATCCGGGCAGGAAAGGGTCTTGGAGCTCGTCGCCAGTCGCCGCGGGAGACGCCACCGCTGCCGGAGCTGTCGGTGCGACGGGGTGTGCAGCGGCCGGCGCCTTGCGCAGTGCGGTCTTGGGGGAGGGCTTGGCCATCAGGACGCCTCCACGGTGCTCGGGGAACGCAGGGCCAAGACGCGCTCGGCCAGGGCGTCGTAGACCTCGGCCACGGGCTTGCCGTCCGCGCCGTAGTCAGCCACCGAGGCAGCGGCGCCCATCGCCGCGGCCACGACCGCCCGGGCAGGAACGTAGGGCTCCCACACTGCCGCGCCGTAGACCTCGGCTACCTCGGCTACACGCAGTGCCGACTCGGTGGTGCGGTTCTGGTGGTTGACGACAATGCCAGCCAGCTGCAGTCGGCGGTTGTAGTGCTCGGCCACTACGTCGCGCGTACGCAGCACGTTCTCCACCCCGCGCAGGCTTGCTGCGGAGGGCTCAGTGACCACCACAACATGGGTGGCGGCCACGAACCCCAGGACGACCAGGCGCCCGATGCTCGGCGGGCAGTCGATCAGGACCACGTCGTAGCCGCTGACCCCGTCCAAGGCCTTGGCCAGACGGAACTCGCTGCCGGGGCTCAGGTCGGTCTCGCGCTCGGCCAAGTCCAGCGTGGAGCCGACCACGTCGATGCCCACCCCCCAGCCAGCGTGCTGGATGGCCTCAGCGGCAATGCCTCGGGTGTCGGCGTACACCGCGTCGTTGACGTTGCGCACGTCGTCCAGTGGGTCCAGGCCCATCCACTGCGTCAGGTCGGCCTGCGGGTCTAGGTCCACGCACAACACCCGCAGGCCCCGACGGTCTAGAGCGGCGGCGATGCCGACGACGGTGGAGGTCTTCCCCACGCCGCCCTTCTGATTGGTGAACGCAACGGTCAACATGTCTGCATGTCTACATGCTGACTTTCAGGCAAGCTGGCATTCGACGGGCCGACACGCTGGGCGGTGCGAAGGGGCATGGAGGGGTCGAGGTAGCACCAGACCCCTGTATCGAGCAGGCTCACTTTGGAGCCCAGCAGCTGAGCGGGCGTCACAACTGCGGCCTTCCCAGCCGTTGAGGCTGGTCAGCTGCTGCTCACGCTGACAGCCGCTGCTCGCCGGCGTCCTGTACCTCGGCCAGCTTCTTCGCCTCGTGCAGCAGCCGGCTGACGGTGCCGATGGGCACGTCCATCTCCGCAGCGATCTCGCGGTGCTTCAGCCCCCGAGCGCGCAGCTCGACCACTTGGTCACGACGGGCCTTGGCCCGAGCAAGGAAGTCTTCGCGTGGCTCGGCGACCAGCCGCTTGACCGTCGAAGTGGACACACCGAAGTGGGCAGCTGCCTGGCGTGCGGTCATCTTCCGCCGTGCTGGAGTCTCTGCACTCACAAGACACCCTCCAGGATCGCTGTGCGCTTAGCCTTCCTCGCCAAGGATGCCGCCTTCGTAGCCTTGGCGGCGTTGCGACGGCGTGCCTCCAACTGTGCTGGCGTGCTCATGCGGCCTGCGGCCTGACCGCCCTTCACCGCGCCCTTGGCGCGGGCTTCGGCGGCGCTGGGCTGCGCTGCGCGGCGCTGGCCGCGGATGGTCTGGATGACGATGAGGCCTTCGCGGGAGAGCTTGCGCCATACCCAGCGGGCGACGGACTGCGCGGTGGCGGTGACCTCGGAGGGGGGTAGCGGGACGGCGAACTCGACGTTGATGCCGAGGGCGACGGCCAGGACGGTCTGCTCCCACTCCAGGCGGTCGTCGTAGCGGTAGCGGGCCCGGTAGGCCCAGGTGCGCAGGCCGTCGAAGAGGTGGACGTTGCGGCCCAGCCCGGTGGCCTCGGCGGCGCGCTTGGGCAGGGTGCGGGGGAGCAGGTCACCCAGGCCGGTGGCGAGGTCGCGCAGCTCGTACGGCTGCGCTCTACCCCACGTGGGGTACCAGCCTTCATGGGTGGGGTTCTTGGTCAGCAGTCCTGCGTAGCCGGCGTCACCGTCCAGGGCGCGGCGTAGGCCCTCTTGGACGCGGGCGGCGAAGGCGAGCGGCTCGGGGCGGGCGGCGTCGGTGCGGCAGACCGGGGCGGACAGGACCCACCCGACGTGGCCGCGCCCGCTGACGCCTTCGGCGACCCAGGACGGCTCGGGGTGAGTCAGGGGTCGGCTGATGGCGCGCAGGAGGGTGTCGGGGTGGTCGACGTCGACGACGAGCATCGACAGCAGTGCGCGGGGGGAGTGCTCGAGGTAGCGACGACTCAGGGCATCGGAACGGCTCTGACGCCAGCACCCGGTGGCCAGGTCGTCGGTAGCCAGCGGACGGCGCGGGGACCACACATCGGTCCACGTCTGAGCGTTCATCGGCGCGCTGGCCGTCCCTGGCATGGCGCACACCGTGGCAGCGAGATCACCAGGCGTAGTCCGGACACGCCGAGCCGGACGAAAATTTCTTCGAGTAGCTCAGTCCATGTGCCTAGCCAAATCAGGTATTTCCGTCATCCTGGGCCACCGCGCCGCCCTCCCGACTGGTCTGGCGAAGTACGGAGCACTCTCTTCGGGTAGCTCGAACCAGGGGCCTAGCCAAATCAGGTTCTTTCACGCGCACCGACCTCCCACGCGCACCGACCTCCCACGCGCACCGACCTCCCACGCGCACCGACCTCC
>Ga0160427_10000928_pt1 | contig 17897 bp, 12 predicted proteins | sample SolpanmetagenomL_FD_108194 | JGI IMG/M metagenome (GOLD analysis project Ga0160427, IMG submission 108194) | Solar panel surface microbial communities from Lawrence Berkeley National Laboratory, California, USA - L | ecosystem: Engineered > Built environment > Solar panel > Unclassified ...
CCTTAGCGTGGCTGAACTGCCTGCGGATCGGCGTGTGGAAGCACAAAGTCAAACCGATCAGGGTGTTGGCCCATGGCCGAAAGGCCATGAGCCTGGTGCGCTACGGTTCGGAGCATCTGCGAAATGTCCTGCGCTGGGATCCGGGTGAACTCGCCGAGCTCTTTGCTCTCCTGATCCTTCCTTTCTCAGCGCCAGACGCGGCTTAACCCGAAGTTGTCCGCTACTGAAGCGCTAATCACAGACGTCTCGCCTTAAGGAGCAATTCTGCAACAGGGTTTTGCACGTTGCCGAATCCGTATTCATCGTCCTTCTGAAATCCATGCATTGACCGCCGTTTGTGCAGACGTAAGCAGCAACGGCCTTCTTTTCGTCGCACCTGAAGGAAACACAGTATCTTGCGGCATGCCTGAACAGCGTGATGCGCCCAACGCTGCCCGGCCGACACTGATCGAACGCCTCCAACAGGTCACCGAAGCCCTGGCTGCTGCGAACACTCAACAGGCCGTCTTCGACATCGTGCTCACCCCCGCCCTCGAAGCAGTCGGCGCGGTTGCCGGCGTGGTCCTGCTGGTCAGCGAAGAGGCTCAGGCGCTGCAACTCGCCGCAACCAAAGGGCACGAACCCGATCTGAAGGCCAGCCGTCAGGTCGGGCAACTCGACCAGGCGCTGCCCGCCGGGGACGCCCTGCAGCGCCAGGAAGCGCTGCTCTTCGAAGACCACGGCACCCTGACGCGGTCCTACCCGGCGCTCGAACCCCGGACCGGCACCCGCGCCCCGAGTGCCAGCGCGGTGCTGCCGATGGTGCTGGACGACCGTCCGCTGGGCGTGGTGGTGCTGGATTTCAGGGAGCCGCACGACTTCCAGCTGGACGAGCAGCGGTTCCTGCGGGCCCTGGCCGCACAGTGCAGCGTCGCCCTGGGCCGGGTCACGCTCGCCCGGGACCTCGAACGGCGGGTCGAGGATGCCCTGCGGGACAGCGACCTCCTCGCGGCGCTGGAAGACGCGCTGCAACAAGCCAGGACACCTGAAGAAGTGGCCAGTCTGGCCCTGTCCAGGCTGGGTCCCGCCCTCCAAGCCCTGAGCATGCTGGTGGTGCGGATCGACGGCGAACAGATCCGCCTGCCGACCCTCTGGGGCGAGATGCCGCAGGCCATCTTCGATCACATGACGCGCCCGGGCCTGGCCCTCCAAGAGACGTCTCTGTTGCGCCGGGTGGCGGAAGCCGAGAACGCCGCGTACCTCGAGGACTACCGCCTCGAACCGGGAACGGTCGCGTCCTTCCCGGCGCTGGCGGTGGGCGTCGAACCGGTCTGCCTGCCAGACGGCACCCTGGCGGGGTTTTTGGTGATCTGGCGTCCCGTGATGCCGGGGGGATGGCGCGCGTCGGAACAGCGGGTGCTGCACCGGGCGGCGAACACCCTCGGTCTCGCGCTGGAACGGGCTGGGCAGGCGGAGACGCTGGGGGAGAAGAACGCCGAGCTTCAGGCGCGCACCCAGGCCCTCGAGGGGTTCGCGCTCCTCTCCCGGGACTTCTCGCTGGAGCAGGTTCTGGCAAGTTAAGCAGGATAGGCTGACCGTCTGTGAGTGACCGCAAACCATACAGACATCGTTTACCGCTGAGCATCATCCAGTACGCTCTTTGGCTCTACCACCGTTTCTCTCTGAGTCAGCGTGACGTGCAGGAATTGCTCCAGGAGCGCGGCATCCAGGTTAGCCACGAGACGCTGCGCCAGTGGAATATCAAGTTCGCCCCACTCCTCACTGAGGAACTGCGCCACCGGGAACCCCGACGGGGTTCCCGGTGGTTTCTGGATGAGGTCTGCATCGAGATCGGTGGCAAGAAACTCTGGTTATGGCGGTCTGTCGATGACTCCGGTGCGGTGCTCGACCTTCTCCTGCAGGATCGGCGGGATACCCAGGCAGCGAAGACTTTTCTCGAAAGACTTCTGGTGCATTATGACGTGCCAGACGTCATTCATACCGACAAACTGTGGAGCTATGGAGCAGCTATCAGAGAACTTTCCGTGCTCCGCGCTGTGGAGCACGTCCAAGTGATCTCGACTGCTCGCTGCGATAACCTGATCGAACAATCGCATCGGCCCACAAGACAACAGGAGCGAAGCCAGATTGGCTTCAAGAATCCCCGCAGAGCGCAGGAATTCCTTGCCTTGCATGCCCGCGTCTCGAACCTCCACCAGCACACTCGCACCACTGTTCCCGCCTACCTCAGAAGATCGAACCAGAACCGTGCCCATTTGGCATGGCGGACTGCAGTTGAAGTGGCCGTCTGAAGTTCAGACGGCCACTGGTCACATTCGGCCCATCGCTGATTAACTTGCCAGAACCGTAAGAACAGACAGTAAGATGGCAAATAGTGAAAATGGTCCCTCTGGAATCCAGAGGGACCATTTTCACTATTTGAAATTTTGTCGATTAATCTATACTTCCAGTCAGACTAGATTACTAATTGATACTCACATTAATACCAACATCTGTATCTAAATCAGAACAATCAGTACCGATTAAACTGCAATCTTTTTGATCTATGTATCGGTCATTAAAATCTCTAGTCTTATCATCTCCACTCTTAATTTGTCCAGTATACTTTTTGCTGAATTCATGCGAGAATTGCGCGCCTCCGTTATCGAGCTCTTGGATGAAATAATAAAGAGACAATGGTTCGTAATACTTTTTGATGTATGTGATAGATCTATTGACGTTTAAAATTTCTCCATCCGAAATAGCAATCTGCTTGAATGTGTCTTCATAATAACAAGGCCTATTACTCTGATCTCCATTACAGTTAGGAACCAAGTTGCTTGTAGTTGTGTTCGCAATAACATCCCCATTATTGCCAGCGACAGCAGGAACGCTCGAGGTCATTTGAAAATAGAAGTCTCCGGGATTTCCACCATTATCCCCGTCGCGTCTGACGTAAATATTTTTGAAGGTTATAGTAATTTGTTGATCCATGACGAGCGAACTCGCGCACTCTCTTTTGCTACCACACCGGTCACCATCCAGATTATCGTTCGAGCCATCTCCATCAGTATCGGCGCTATTGGGATTAGTGCCGTTCACCTTCTCTTTGGCGTCGTTCCACCCGTCACCGTCCTTGTCTGCTAAGACCGGGCTGGACTTAACGCTGGTCGACGCGATGGTCCCGTCCGCTCCAACTACGTTTACCATCCACGGGATGGTGAACTCCGTCTTGTCGTCGAGCGTATCTCCATCGGTGTCCCGTTTCAGCAGATCAGTGCCCGCGACCTCACCCGCCGTTGGAAGAGTGTAAACACAGTTCTTCGCATCCTTACACGCTTGCACAAAGGCGTTGAACCCAGTAAATGTAGCCGGGTCGAATTCTTGAGCGTCAGTGAGGCCGTCGCTATCCGTGTCGTTAGACTGTGGATTTGTTTTCAACAGATGCTCGAGAAGGTCTGGCAGTCCGTCTCCGTCGCTATCGGCGCGGTCGTTGAAGGATTTCATCGCCACGCTCACACCGTTCACTGTCGTCTGAAAGCCATTAGACTCGTCATAGTCACTGACGCCGTCCTGATCGGTATCTACGAATTTGGTAGCGTCAGCTGTGTTTGGCTTGGAACCGATCTTACGTTCAAATCCATCGCTCAGCCCGTCTCCATCGCTGTCTGGATTGAGCGGATTGGTCTTGATGCCGTCCGTCGGCACCGCATCACCTTTGTAACGCTCTGTGAATCCATAGATTTCCTCAAAATCAGAAAGGCCGTCTTCGTCTGTATCGCGCTTCCGAGGATCAGTCCCAAGAGCCCGCTCCTTGTCGTCCAGCAGGCCATCGTTATCAGAATCCGCGCGGCGGGGATCGGAGAAGACTTTGTAGGCGGTCTTGCCGATCACCTGCACCGTCCATCCCTCCCGCACTTCCTGATAATCGGACAGCGTGTCGTGCTGACCATCAGGGGCTGTCGGGCACAGCGAACCGTTGCTGTTGACACCGTCTGAGTTATCGCATTGATCGCTGCTGCCATACAGATATTCCTCACTGGCAAACAAGTTGTCCTGATCAACGTCTTCCAGGAAAGCCAACGAGTACGAGTCTCCGCCTTTCAGGACGATGTCGTCGAAATCGACATTCGGCACAGGAGTTTTTGAAGTCAGCAGGGTCCAGGCCTTGTGCTGTCCTGGTTGATTGCTGACGTTCTGTACACGGGTCAGCACTTTCGCAGGCGCGTAGGAGACTGTTCCAGTCGCGTAATCGAGCCCAAGAATGCTCGAAAGCGCGTACTTCATGCTGATGCCTTTCGCTTTTCCGGCCCCGTCGAAGTTACTGGCCGTCGCTACGCGGTAGCGCAGCACCCGTCCATCACCAAAGTCCACCACCAGCTCAGCAGTCCGGTCATAAGCTTCACGGGAAGCGAAGGCGAAGTTACGCCCGGCCTCGTCCGTGATGTCGTAGTTGGCCACTTGGAACACCAGGCCATGGGGTTCCCGCATCAGGTTTTCGATGGTCTTGGGGAAAACGTCGCTGTTCTTGAACAGGAACGGTCCGAGCGCCGGAACCAACGGCCCCAGGTTGTAGCTCGGCGCGCCGCCGACCACCTGCCCGTTCGAGATTTGAGCAGCCTCCGAGACCAGGGTGGCCACCGGGATAAAGCTGCTTCGGTCGAATGGGTTCTGCTCCAGAGCAGTGATCTCCAGATTTTTGACGGTGTAGGCCGTGTTGCTGTCATTAGCGAGCGTGACAGAAAGGCGCATTGCCGCTCCATTGACTGTGCGGGTCACTGCGCTGCTCGAGTCGATACTTTGCACTTTGTCGAACGACTTATTGTAGGCTTCGGTCGAACTGGCGCTCGATTCCTTGGAAGTGGTGGTGTTGTATTCCCTCTGCTCACTGCCCTTCAATTCAGTTTCGACGCTCGCTCCGAAGGTCTCGGGAAACTCTGCCGTGATACCAGTTTTGACGCTTGCCTCGATGCTGGAGGTGAGGGTTGCCGAATCGCTGGTTCCGTACTTGCGTTCGTTGCTCTGCTCAAGGGTGGTGCTGGTGCTGTCGGATATGCTCTGGCTCTTGCCGGACTGATCGGTATAGCTGTAGCTTTCATTGAGTGTCAGGGCAATGTCCCCGATCTTGATCTGGAGCCGAGGGAGGTCAGCGATCAGCGGGTTGCGATTGGTGGTATTGATCTCATCGCCGTCTTTGAACTGGTCGCCGTCCGTATCAGCGAGAAGAGGCGACGTCTTGAAGAAAGAAAACTCGGCTCCGTCGCCAAGACCGTCACCGTCAGTATCGGCATTCAGAGGATCGGAGAAGATCAGGTTGTATTCCTGATTGTCCCCCAGACCATCGCCGTCCGTGTCCAATGAACGGGGATCAAGCCCCAAGGCCCGTTCATCTTTGTCCGTCAAGCAAGAATCGTTGACCTCCGCTTTCTTGAGGCAGTCACCATCGGTGTCGGGATTTCGAGGATCGCTCGTGACCTCCCGGATTTCCTGATGACCGTCCGGCAACTTGACGGTGACTTTCCAACCCATTTGCTCGGCACTGTCGGAAAGACCATCTCCATCCGTGTCGACACCTCCACCTCCGGGAGCCGTACCACGGAAAGCCAGTTGCTGCCGCTGAATTCCGGTGGTCGTGTCGATCACATTCCCGACCAAGTCACGGATATTGACGGCACCGAGGTCGTAGGAGATGTCGGCCTGCTCGAGAGTCGTCAGGGTCACGCTCCGCTGGTCTTCAGACAGTTTGACCGCTGTCACGAGTAAATTGGACGCGGTCCCCGCGGGCTTCACGGCGGCAGTCGTCACGGCTGCTCCATGAATAGTGTAATTGCTGGGATTCTCGGCGCCGTCTTCTCCTGTCCCACCTCGCACGGGTTTGCTGAAGGTCACCTGGACAGTTGTCGCTGAGACGGATTGGACACCTCTGATCGTCGGTGCAGAGGTGTCCGATTTTCCTGAGCCCATAAAGGAAGCAGTGCTGGAAGAGGCTCCAATAGCGTTGTCCTGACCATCCACGACACCCTGCACCTGGAGCGCGTACTTCCCATCCTGTTGGGGCTCCGTGGTCAGCTGGACAGCTGTCCTGAATTCATCAGTAAAAACTGCCCGGCTGATACGTAGAGGGAGATTGCTTTCATCACGGATGCTGAAATTAGAGACATCCACCGTCTTCAATGGCTCGGAAAAGCGGACCACGACAGTCTGCCTGTCCGGCACGTCCGTCCCGGTCACCCTCGGCGCGGAGGTGTCCTGGACAGGGATACCTGTGAAACTGCTGCCCATGGTCCCGGTGAGGGCGTAATCCTCTGTATAAAGGCCGGCAGCATCCAGCCGGTAGACATTACTTTCTTGACCGGTGGTGGTCAGGACCACTGCGCTCTTGTCAGCGCTGAGCTTTACAGAGGTGACATTCAAATCGTCCAGATGGTACAGGGACGGTGTTTCCGTCGCGCGGTGAAGTTGAACCGCGCCACCTGAGGCCGTGAAACGTAACAGAACCTGCGTGTGGTTGAGGGCCAGAACCTCTTTTACTGCGGGCGCAACAACGGACGAGGGCGGCAGATCCAGCTCCGGATCGCCGTCGCCACGCTTCAGATGCAGGGTGGCTGTACCTTGAGCCGCTGTTTCCAACAACACCTGCTTTCCTCCAGCGATTGGGAAAGCACGGCGGACCGCAACAGGCGTGCCAGCTGAGGTAAGCACGTAGCGGCCCGGATCAATTGCAGCTGCGTCAGGAGACTGTTTTAAAGTCACCAGGATTGAAGTGGTGCTTGTGGACACAGCACTCTGCATCTGAACATCAGGAATCTTGACCTCTGGCACGGGTGGAGCAGGTTGACTGCAGCCAATGAGCAGGCCAGCAGTCAAGGACAATACCGAGAACAGGTGGGGGTAGTTGTGAGGCATCCTTTCTCCAGAGGGTGTGCAAGGCACGATAAAGGTGCAATGCTCTTGAGCTGAGAACATGATTTTCACTTCAACTAAATTAAGATCTCATTCTGCATAGGCGAGTTATCTTCTTAAATCCTCCTATCGAGGTACCAGAAATTGCCAAGCAGCTCTGTCGCACAAGGCAGGCAACAGTTTAGAGAAAAGCAGTTGAATTGGATTTCAAACTCCAATATGCGCTTTATCTCAATCTTCCGAGCGACTCGGCAAATGGACGACAACGTGAACGTCAAGCCGCGCCAACATCTCTTAAGGTTACCTCCAATCATATAGAGATGATCAGGATGACTTCACCGGATGAGGTAAGGCAGAAGCATGCATGATTTCAGCAGCCAGCAAGTGACTGATTGCCGGCGGCTTGTAAATAGAGACGAAGTCACTTCTACCTATGTGTGAAGACAGTATAGATTATATGTGAAAGTGAAGTTTTTGGCAAGTCGACATTCAGCCGTCGTAAACTCTCAATTCTCCTGTTTCATTTAGAGAAAGTCTTATCGTGCTAATCGGGTTGAATGGAAAAAATGATCCAATGAACCCCCTTTTTCAGAGTTGTCAGGACAGTGTTAGAAGCCGTACATACACTGAAGCCATGAAATCGCTCATTCTGATAATTGCGTCTGGTCTAGCCCTGGTTTCGCCGAGTACCGCGTTGGCAGCGAGCAGCACGACGATGCTCAGCCTGAGTGTGGGCCGCAGCTGCCTGCTGGTGAGCAGTGCGTCGGCCGTCCAGACTTCGGCCCCGCTCGTCCTGAAATGCAGCAGCGGCAGCGCGGCGCCACAGAGCCCGCTGGAAGTGGTGGCCGCACCGATCGCCGACTGGCAGCTCATCGCCCACGAGAGCAGTTCTGATGGCGGCGAACTCTTCACTTATATGCATCGGAATATCTCGGAAGGGGTCGCGGCTTCGGTCAATTTTTACTGAAGCAAACACGCTCCGGTTCACCGAACAGGAAGGTCATATGGTCTGGCGACGGCTCAAAGGTGCTGCTCACCAGACATCCGGGCGTCCCGGGGTTCTCCCAGTCTCAGGGCGACAGGGTGCAGGTGACCGCGTCCCTTCCTAGCGCCGCGGACGCCGTGCATTGGCGCGTCCCGGCATCCGGGTCCTCGGTGATGTCGAGTTGCTTCATCACTGTCAGCTTGGGCAGCAGGACCCAGCCTTGGTCGTCACTGGTGTAGGTCTGGCCAGCTTGGCCAGCGCTCTGCAAAGACACTGAACCGTAGGCGACCGGCTTGCCATCAGGCCAGAACAGATGCAGCCACTGGTTCTGCGTGAAGTTGCCCTTCCAGTCGAGCGTCACGACGCCATGCGGGGCCAGTGTCAGGTCACGCTGGTCCTCCTGCACCGTAACGGTCAGCGGGATGTGGTCGAAGTCGGGCAGCACGCTCACCGTGCGCACGCCCTCACCAAGCAGCACCAGCGCATCGCCATTGGCATCTGTGGTCACCGCCTGCGTGCCGACCAGCAGCGCTAGGTTCGGCACGCCGGTCCGGATCAGCACGCCCGGACCCGGCTCGCTGCGATTCAGGTAGGCCCGCTCGCCGACCAGCGAGACGCCCACGTCGGCATCGAGGTACAGGTCACCTAGAGTGGACGCGCCGAGCGTCGCGGCGTAGTCACGGTTCACGCTATACTGGGCAGCACCCACGGCCTGCCCGGCGCTGTAGCCGAGACTGCCCGACACCACCTGACCAGGCGCGAACTGGTAAGCCACCTGGGTCGCAGCACTCAGGGTAAGAGGCGAAGTGACGGCTGAGCCTGATGCAGTATCACCGTCGGCAGTTCCCGCCACCACACCCGCCTGGGCCTGTACTGAGAGCAGCGGAGTGGGCGTCCAGACCAGTCGCAGTCCGGCCCGCCACACGGAGCCAGAAGCAGCCGAAACGCCGTAGCCGAGTTCACCGCTGGCTGTGAAAGCGTCATTCACCTGCCGGGTAAGACCAGCGCTGAGGTCGTAGCTCGAAAGCCCCGGTATCGCCTGGGCACGCAGCGTGAAGGTGGAGCGCCCGGCACTGTACCCCGCCTGTAGTCCCAGCTGGGTCTGCGACAGGTTGCTCACGGGCAGGCTGAGGGCCGCCCCCACCCGCCAGGTCTGCGCGGTGTACGCCGCGTCGGTGACGAGCAGGAAGTGGCTGAGTCGGACCGAATCGTAATCCGCGGCCGCCCCGACACTGAGAAACGCATCGGCATAGCGCACCGAGAACTGCCCGCGCGTGATGGGCCGCGACAGTAAGAACTGCCCGGCCACGCTCCAGTTCTCGTTCAGGCCGTACACCCCGGTCAGGTCGGCGGCAGGCGAGAAGGTGGGCGTCGTCGTACTATTTCCCGCCGGGTCGAGGACCGACTGGCCGATCACCCCGACGTGCGCGAGCGCCGCCGCGCTGCGGGCACTGACGGTCACGTCGGAGACCTGATAGAGCCGCTCCACGCGGCGCGTCCCGCTGGCATCGCGTACTTCGACGATCACCGACCCGGACGGCGAGGCAACCGGGATGTTCTTCAGGGTCAGCAGCCCGGCCCGTGCCCGGAAGCGCTGCCCCGCCTCACCGTTGACCGACACCAGAATGTCGCCGTCCAGCGGCAGTTCGAAGGTGAGCGAGGGGATGCGGTAGGCGCGCGCACTTCCCAGGCGCGCCTCCAGCCCGCTGATCTGCTGGTCGCTGAAGCCAAACCGGCGGTCGCTGTTCGACTCGGAGACGACATAGGCACCCGCTCCGACCGCGAGGTCGTCGCTGAGGTCGTACAGGCCACGTGCCGAGACGCCCAGACGGGGGTCGGCGATCAGGCCACTCTCGCCGGCGACAACCGAGAGGGCCGCCCGCGCCACCTGATACCCGGCGCTGAGGGTGAGCGACTGCACGAGTGAGCTGGACGCCCCCGAGCTGGACACCCCATCGCTGAACCCCGGCTGGCGCTCGGCGTAGACGTGCGCTCCGAAGGTGGTCACCGGCAGCACCTCACCGGACGCGGCGGCCGAGCGCTCGGTCGGGGTCAGGTCGAGGATGTTCCCCGGCAGCAGGTCAAGCCGTGTGCGGACCTCCAGCGTGAGTTCGCCCGGGTCGTAGACCACGTCGAGCAGCGGACTGAGCCGCACGAAGATCGCGTCGGGGCAGGTGACCGTCTCGGCGGCGTAGGCGGCCTCGGAGGGTTTCAGCAGATCGGCGTTGATCCAGTTTTCGCCCTCGCGGGTGAGCAGCAGGCTGCCGCCCCGCCCGGAGCCGTTGATGCTGGTGTCCACGAAGGTCCGGGGAATTGAGCATACGTCCTGAATTCGGGCGGCGACCTGAGAGGAAGTTGTTCCCTGAGCGGTCACTGCCGCGGCGATCTGAGCGGGAGCTCCCTGTGCTGTCCCCTGGGGCGGTCGTGTGGGATCTGACGCGCCTGTCATCGACTGCGCCTGGGCGGCGCCGAGGGCCAGCAGCACACCCAGCCCCAGGACAGTGCCCCGCGGCCAGGTCAGACGCTGCCTCTCAGCGTGAGACGGTGAGTGACTCACGCTTTTCCTCACCCAGGGCGTCGCGGTAGACCAGCTGCATTGTTCCGGTCGCGGCGTCCAGACCCGCCAGTGGAAGCCTCAGCACCGAGTTGCCGAGCACGGCCGTGCTGCCAATGTCCACCGTCTGCGCGCCGACCACCTGGAGCTGGCGCAGAGTCAGGTGACGGTTACCGCTGTTGGTCAGCAGCAGCTCCAGCCCGCCCGAAGCGGCGGGAGCTACCTTGGCACTTAGTTTAGGCGCACTGCTGGGCGGTGCGATATACACCGGCAGCGTGATCGTGCTGAGGTTGTTCACGCTCAGCTGCGCGTCGGTGTTGTTCACGGCGGTGGGCGCAGCGTCGGCAAGCGCCACCTGACGGATGAACACCCGGTAGGTCAGCTCGTCGTCCCCGACCTTCTTCAGCACCCCTACCCGGATGACCTGCGCCGAGCCGGGCTGCACCGTGAACTCGGGCGGGTTGGCGACCACGTCGCGCGTCGGGGTGTAGACATACTCACCGTTCTCGGTACTCCAGCGCATCACCTCGACCCGGAACTTCATCGGCACGGCACTCTGGTTCTCGAACCGCACCTGCGAGGTGTTGCTGCTCAGCGGATTGATGTTGTAAGCGGTGGGCGTCACCAGCATCGCCTGCGCCGCGGCCATCGGCAGTAGAGCCAGGGCCAGGACGGCCAGAACAGAGCGTTTCATGGGAGGACTCCTGAGGTGAGAGGCACGGCACGCACTGCGAGTTGCACTTGATACTGACCACCGGCCAGGCCCCGCTGACCCGGGGCCACCCACAGGTCGAGGTCGAAGTGCCGACTGCCGCTGAAGGGCGCGTCGGTCGGCAGGTTCTGAACCTCCACCCGCACGGGGGCCACAACTGCCGCACCGGAAAGAGGCGTGAGGTTCAGTGAGGCGACGGGGCCACGCAGCACTTCGCCGCCGCCCTCGAGGCGCAGCACGTACCGCCCGGTGTCCGGGCAGCGCACCTGCACGCTGATCACGCCGCGGGCTCCGCTGCTGACGCGGTAATCGTCCAGCCGCGCCGAACTTTTTACCTCACACTGGGGCATTTCAGAAGCGGCCCTGACCCCCGGTGTGAGTGTCAGAAAGGTCAGGGCAGCGAGCAGGTGGAAACGGCGGATCATGCGCACCTCCATGTGCGGTTCGGAAACGGGAGACAGGGCCGAAGCGACCTTACCCTCGCGGGCAGGTCGCCTCGGCCCGGCTGAGCCTGGCTGGCTGGTTTACTCGTCGTAGCTGTAGGTCACGACGAGGTTACCTTTGTAATTTCCGCCAGGAATCGACCAGGCGCTGTTGGCCAGAGTCGCGCTGCCGCCCACATGGAAGCTTGCCTTGACCTCGTGGTAGTCGTACTTGCCGTAGCCGATATCGTTCGTGAAGCTCCCTGCTTGGCTGAAGGACATGGTTAGCGGGTGCTTGGCATCCCAGGCATCGGTGGTGATGTCGAAACTGTTGGTGCCGTTCGAGATGGTGACTTTGGTGGGCGTCGTCACTTTGAGGGCCGTGCCAAGGTTGCAGTCCACAGCCGCCACAATCACAGGATTCACCACATGGTTGGTGACGGCGTTGATGGCGCCGAGGTCAAGTGTGGGGTAAGTGCGGCTGAAGCTGTCGGAAACCTTGCCACCGGTATTGGCGAGCTGGCAGAAGTTGTTCACTTTGAGTGTCAGGGGCGTGGTCTGCGAGCCGGTGACAGTGGCAGCGCTGGCGGTACCGAGCAGCAGGGCGGTGGCGAACAGGGCGATGTTCTTCATGGTGTACTCCTTGTGGCCGTTTGAACTCAGAAACAGCCGGGCGAGAGGGCGGGAAAATCAGATCGGACCAGCAGATTAGAGGACAGATGGACCCACCCCTACCCCTTGAAGGCCGCGAGGAACTGTTGACGCGGAGGAGTCCTCGCACCGTTCGTCGCTACCTTTGCTGTGAGAGAAAGTTAACAGTGTGAGCGTTATTTAAGCGTAATTTTAAAAACCTGGCGAATGGCCGGCACGATACCAGTCGTATTACTGATACTCGAAGTTGTTGCTGGATTTCACTTCCGTGCCGATGCTGCTGGCGATGCAAGTGTTCGGCGTGGAAGGCCCGGTTGAACTTCTGCGCAGGAACGACCGGTTTCCTCCCTCTGCTCGGCTGCTGGTCTGATGGTCTGCGATGGCCTTCGGGGGCCATCAAGCTGACGTCGGTATTCGGCACTTCACGTCTACGTGTGTTTCTAAATTAACGCCGAAATGACGCCGGGCGAACCATACTGCGAGCATCTACTTGGGAGGTCCGCCTATACTTATTCTCACGAAATTCCTATGAAACGTCTTCCTCGAGTGCCGAGCATACTGAAAGTCGAGATGCACGAGGGCCAGCTTTACGGCGTCCCGGCTGACGGCTTAACGGACAACCGCGTGCCCATTTACCGCTTCGCGGCGCTTCAGGCTGCCATTCACAGCGGGCAAGGGGTGCCTTACGCGTCCCACTGGCCTGAGCATCTCAAGCTCTTTATTTACAGCTATTCGCCGCTGCCGGTTCTGTCGTCAACGCAGCTTCCCTCTGACCTGGAGTTTGAATTCGCGGGACGCCCCAGGCCTGCGGAAGGACTCAGACCCTGGAGGCAAGCCACTTTTCGTGGTTGGCCACTCTATGTCCATGTTCGGATAGAAGACGACCCGTCCGCGTGGGATGGGAGCATCACCCATCTCTTCGACCAGGTAAGTTTGAAGCTGCCTCCACTGCCGTCTCCGGGAGACCACGAACTGGGACCATAGTCGGGATAAAGACCTACGTGATGGACAATAGAGCCCAGGGCAGTTTCCCACTGAGTTTTGGTTGAAAGGAGTCTGATATGACCCATGGCACCCACAAATACCGCGATTTCCTCAGTATCGTGCTCCATGAGGAGCGATTGTACGGCGTCAGCCTGGAGAAGGGAGAACTGTACCCGTTGTACGTCTACGGTCCCCTTCAGGACACCGTTGATGCGGGTCATCCACCGCCTCTGTTGCATAACTGGCCTAATTACACCAAGGATTTCGTTTCACAGTACGTCCCTCTACCAGTGATCTTGACTAATCTCAGTGGTCTGATCTCCGAACACCTGCCCAACTTCCCGCTTGTGGACGACTTTCTGAAGCTGATCCCGGAAGTGCTGTTACCCAGGAATATCAGGAACGACATATCGTCTCAGGAACGCCAGGGCACCTATCCGTGGGAACAGACGACGTTTCGGCTGTGGCCGTTGTATTTCGTCGGACCCGGCATGTTCGTCGACGAGAACAGCGACCACCCGACAATGTTTCGCCCTGCGACGCTCGCCCTGTCCTGGCTGGCTCAACCGGACAGGGCAGAGGGGCGGAGCGATGGGGGATACACGTTTCCTCCACCGGGTCTGGGGCCGTGAGCCATCTTCTCAACCAGCACTGAACTGCTGCCGTAACCAGGCGTTTAAGGCAATTAGATCGAGCGCAGGAACAACGTCCAGCTGACGCTCAATCAGGGCTCTGGCTTGCTGGCGCTGGCTGAAAACAATTCGGTCCGAGTGCTCAACGGCGGCGAGATGGTGCTCAAGTCCCGCTGAATCTCTCGTCTCCAGGTCGGGAACGCTGACGAGTAACAACTCGGCGAGGTCCCAGGGATTCGACCGTTTCTGAGCCAGGTTCAGTGCCTGCAATGCTCGCTGCCGGGCCAGGGAAGTGCGGCCTTTGGTGTAGAGCCACCGGGTTTCCAGTATGGCAAGGTCAGTTTCTATCTCTGCATGTTCCGCCTGCTGCAGAACGGTCTTCAGCTGTTCTATCAGTGTGCCCGCTTCACGCACTTTTCCAGCCAAGAGACAGATGCGGCTCTCTTCGAGCAGTCCAATCATCTTCATGGTCAGGTCTGAACTTTCCCCACCTCGCCGGGAGATTGACGCGGCTTCCTGCCGCAATTCCTCGAGGTCGCTGTCCGAAAGCTGAAGTCTGACCGGCAGAAGTGACTGTCGCACTCGCCAAGCCATCAACTCTGGCAAATCCGGCAGCGCCTGTTCTATGGCTGTCAGTTCTCGGCGGATTATGTCCTCGTTTTCCTGGTACAGCAGCCCCATCAGACGGTTGGTCTGATAATTGACTTCTCGCACCTGGTCGCCAAGCTGCCGTGCCAGGAGCCTTGCCTGTCCGAACAGTTCGCTGGCACGCTGCCACTGTCCCTGCTGGGCGCGCACGCAAGCCAGGGTATTCAATGCTTTCATCCGGCTGGCTGGGTCAGCGGACAACGGTCCATGCAGGAACAGGGCAGCCAGGGCCTGCGCGTCGATCAGGCGTCCAGCTCGGTAGGCGAGCCACATGGTCCCGATCTGCGCTGAGGCCTGCACCATGTCGGAGGCCTGCGCGTCTTCAGCCTCATCGGCAATTTCCGCGAAGCTGTCGGCGCCGCTGGAGTGAAAGCCGCGGCGATCGTAATGGGCCAGCAGGCGCTCGAGGATACCGACCTCCAAGGTTCTGTCTGCTAGAGCACTGCTGACTGCCCGGCGCAGGTTTCCGCGCTCTTCGTCGACACTCAGGCTTTCAGGATCCTGCCCGGCGAACCATGTCAGGTAATGCTGAGCATGGGTACCCCTGACCTCAGTGGCCAGGTCAGTCAGGCGTTGCAGCTGCAGCTGCAGCAAGCCGTTTAATGCCGGGTACAGCCGCAGCCTCTCACTGCCTGGCTGGTATGCCTCCAGGAACGAGTGCGAGAGGAGGGCGTCCACGCTCTCCGTGGACACACCCAGCGCCGCCGCGTCTGCCGGATCGAAATCTGGACCGACGCTCAGGCGGAGGGCGGCGTCCTGCTCGGTCGTTGACAGCAGGTCCCAGGAGCGCTGCGCGACGACCATCAGCCCACGTCTTCCGTCCCGGTCTCCCCCCGGGCTGCTCAGGGTTGCGCCTTCCTGCATGACGCGCAGAGCCACGGCGTCCAACGGTTCGACCCGCAGCCACGACGCGGCCAGCGCCAATGCCAGCGGGTGGCCGAGGAGCCGCCTCGCCAATCCGGAGATAACGTTCAGATTCCCATGTTCCAGTTCGAGGTCCCGGCGTACCTGTGCGGCCTCTCGCAGAAAAAGTTCCACGGCGCTGCTGGACATCGCCTCGTTGAGCGTCGCCCCCACTGCGGGCACGTCCAGCCCGGTCAGGTGGATGAGTAACACTTCACGGTCAGGGTGCTCCTCCACCATCAGTCGCCCGAGCCTCCGCCGTCCGGCCAGGACCCAGCGACTCTCGGGCAGTTCGTTTCCAATCAGACGAAGTAGCCCGGGGAGGTCCTGGATCTCGTCCACGCCATCGAGCAAGACCACCGGACGGTCTCCGATTAATGCTCCTGCGCCCGTCCAGGTGCCCAGAACCGCCTGTCCAGGGGCAACTACGCTGAGCAGTCGGTTCAGCAGCTCGCTGCCCGACCGGGCGCCTTCCGCGTCGACCAGCGTCACCTGCTTTCCCTGCTGCCTTAATTCTCGGTAGAAGGTCCGCAGCAGGGTGGATTTGCCGATGCCACCCGATCCGCTCACGAGAGCGATTTGACCAAGGTTGTCCGCACCAGCCCGAGTCGACCAGGCAAGCAGTGCGTCCAACTCGGCTTCACGTCCTAACATCCGGCCTGTTGACCTTGCGACCGGGAGGGGTGTCGACTCGGCACCGAATGTTTTCAGTTCGGCACGCAACTCACCTTCCAGGCGGCTACCCGGGAGCGTGATCGCCAGCAATCTGCGCAGCAGTTCCGGCTCAGCGGGTGAAGCCCCGGGCAGCCGGTAGACGCGCTCTGCGGCGAGTGCCGCTGGCTCCGGCATGCTGCTCTCGGCGAGGGTCAAGAACTCGGCCTGCACATGCTGCGCCAGGCGCGCACGCTGCGCTTCGACCCATTCTTCGAACTCCGCGGATACGTTGAGAGCAGCGAAGCTCGGCAGAAAGGCTCCGGAATAAGCGTCCACTGCCTGCTGTCCGTGAAGATCCATCAAGAGGTTCGCGTCACACACTACGCCGCAGCTGAGAAGGCTGACACCCTGAATGGAGTGCTTATTCTCCTGCCTTAACAGATGCAGCGCCACCCGCAGACTTGCGTCTGGTTGCTGCGAATTCGGCCACAGGAGCGTTCGCAGGTCGCGCCGAGCCGTAGGCCCCTGAATCGCCAGGTAAGCCAGCATCAGCAGCGGCTTGGCCTGCTGGAACGTTCCCAGTGAAAGTTCGCCTAGCGTTTTCAGCGTACACGACGATATCAATTTGTTTTCCCCCGGCGCAAAGTATGGCGTTTTAATGTTCAGTGAAGGCCAGAATATCCTATACGGGATGTCGCCCATCAGGAGATACTGGAAGTCGGTGCCACTGGCGCCCTCTTTGAGCAACAGGGGGGTTGACATCAGTTCGGCCTGTCAAGGATGAATATGTGCGGATCTCAGCAGCTGACCCTACAGAACATCTGAGGTCGGAATCTCAACCTGTGCAGCATCTTGTTCTCGGCACACACGGCCCCCCTGCCGGCGGCTACAGTACAGACCTGCCATGAACGGGCCCCCGACCTATCGCCGCATCGTCCACATCGACATGCCGGTCGCGGTGGCCCACCAGAGCAAGCGGGGCGTGATCCTGACCGCCAGTTACGAGGCCAGAACCTACGGCGTGCGCAGCGCCATGCCGACCGCCCTGGCCCTGCAACGCTGTCCTCACTTGACACTGGTCCCCCCACGCATGGAGGTGTACAAGCAGGTTCCCGAGGTGTTGCGCGCCATCTACGGTCGCTACACCACCCTCATCGAACCGCTGAGCCTGGACGAGGCGTACCTCGACGTGACCGTCCCGCTCCAGGGACCGCCTTCCGGCACGCTGATCGCCCAGGCCCTGAAGGCCGACATCCAGCGTGAAACCGGCCTGAGCGCTTCGGCCGGGGTGAGCCACACCAAGTTCCTGGCCAAACTGGCTTCGGACATGAACAAACCCGACGGCCTGACCGTGATCCGTCCGCAGGACGCCGGCGAAATCATCGCGGCGCTGCCGGTCGGCGCGTTCCACGGCGTCGGCCCGGTCACCGAGGCGCGGCTGAAAGACCGGCAGATCCTGACTGGTGCCGACCTGGCCGCGCAACGTCCCGAGGACCTGCGGCGGTGGTTCGGGACGCAGGGGCTGCACTATCACCGCATCAGCCACGGCATCGACGAGCGCCCGGTCGACCCGGACCGGGCGCGCCGGAGCGTCGGGGTGGAGCGGACCTTCGAGAACGACCTCCGGACTCTGGACGCACTTCTGCCCGCCCTGGAGCCGATCATCGAAGCGCTGGTCTTCCGGGTGCGGGCGGCCCGCTTTCTGGGCAAGACCCTAGTGGAGTTGCACCTCTGCTGCGTAGCTCAGGTTAACTCAGATCTTGCAGTTTAGGTTTCCAGAGGTAGAAGTGCGTGTTGAAAGGCTTGGAGGGCGTGCAACTCAAGTTCAAGTGCCTGACGACGGATTTCTGGCACGAACGAGAACCGTACG
>Ga0160427_10000930_pt1 | contig 17889 bp, 18 predicted proteins | sample SolpanmetagenomL_FD_108194 | JGI IMG/M metagenome (GOLD analysis project Ga0160427, IMG submission 108194) | Solar panel surface microbial communities from Lawrence Berkeley National Laboratory, California, USA - L | ecosystem: Engineered > Built environment > Solar panel > Unclassified ...
GACCAGACGAAGCAATCAGAAGCGAGCGTTCCAGATGTGGTCAACGGTCGCGGCAGGGGTGGTCTGAGCTTCAGACCACCCCTGCCCTCAGTCTGCCGTGACGCCAATTAAGGCAACACAACCGAGCAGACGTCAACCGGTGGAGTGAGGGGGAGCCGTCGGTCCATCGTCAAGGAGGCGCGGTCTTCCTCAAATCCTGCGCTTGCTTTTGATGGCTCCCGCAAAATTGCTGCGGACCCGCGTTCCTTCGTCCCGCTCGCCATGGCTCAGAATAGAACTGATCCCATGGATGATTCCCAGCCGCAGCGAGTCCTTTCTCTTCCCGCATCACTACTCTCCATCAGCGCCTCGTTGAGCGAGCAATACCCGACGGATCCGAAAGATGCTCGTCAGACCCAGGGTGATGCCTTGAAAGCGCACGCTGAGGCGAGAACCTTTCATGCTGTATTTAATGGGCTCCTCCAACAATTGACCCAACACACCGAAACAGCCCATCAACAGCGTCCAGGAGGGGTTAAAAGCCTGGAACGCTATGTCGAGAAGTATCTGGAGTACGATTTGGTGCCCTTAGATATTCTGGCCGCAAAGCTCGTCTTTCCTACCCTGGAGGCTCTCTATGCGGGCGCTGGTCACCTTGGCCAAGTGTTCTCGGTGGCAGCTTTCCGGGACCGCTTCCTGAAGCCGCGCTCCAGTGGCTACCGGGACCTTCAGTTTGTGGTCAACCTCGGGGGTCATCTTGCCGAGGTGAAACTGTGTCACCAGCTGTTTGACGACCTGGATGTCTATGAACATAAGCTTTTTGAAACCCGGCGCTCGCTGCAGGCGAGGCCCTCCCTTTCAGAAATAGAGACGCTCGTGCTGGACAAGTTAGATGGCGTCAGCGCACAATTATTTCAGGAAGTCTGGGAGCGCGCGCTCCAAAGGGAGGTTGATGATGACGCAGTTTTACCTGGTCGGTGAGGTACCGGTGAAAATGACCCGCCATGCGGAAGGCACCACGGTGCTGGAGGCCTTCAACCGCCGGACTGGGCGTTTCGAGGCAAACTCCAGGTACTACAGCATGATCCGCCGGGACGATACCGGCTTGGTCCGCGAAGTGTCCGAGGAGGCGTTTTCTCAGGCCGTCGAGCGTCTTCAGGCCTTGCAACCGGCCTGAACAGTTGGGGTCTGGGCGAGAAACCCTCAAAAGGACTATTCAGCGTCTGTGACGCTCAAGAGCCCTTGTTGTATTTCGTGTTGGATCTTGCTGGCTGCCAGGAGCACGCCCGGCTCTGCCAATGCCTTGACTTCTGTCATCAAGTGTTCGAATCCTGGGGAGTCTTGACCTAGGCGGTATCATTCCCGGGCCAGATACAACTGTGCCAGCAGTTCATTGGCACGGTCCTTTTCTTTTCGAGCCAATGCAACCGAGTCAAGGTACAGGTGTTCTCCCTGTGCCGAATAACCCTGGCGAAAGGCCAGGAGGCCCTGGGTGGCCAGCAGCGCCACCTGAGTCGATTTATCGGGCTGCTGTTGGAGCGCCCGCTGGACGTTCAGTCCCGCTTCTTCAAGTTCTCCAGCACTCGCCAGGTAGAAGGCCAGGTTGTTGAGCAGCAGTGCGTCGTCCTCACGGTTTATGCCAGTTACCGCTCCACAGCGCCCCTGTGCCGGGTTCCATCGTGATCTCGTCCACATAGCAGTAGAGCCAGTCCTCGCCAGGCTCGGCGCTCTGAACCAGTGGATGCCGTGTGGCGTGAAAATGGGCGGTGGCGTGCTTGTTCTTACTGGAATCGCAGCAGCCGACATTTCCGCAGATCAGGCACAGGCGCAGGTGAATCCAAGTGTCGCCCAGTTTCAGGCATTCCTCGCAGCCATCGGCACTGGGCGTCACAGAGCGGTCAATTTGATTGAGGTGCGTGCAGGTCATCATGGGTGAAGCCTCCAGCGGCAGAGTGCAGTGGTCTTGGGCATCGGCCTTGACGCGTTGCCACGCTCCATCTTGTCTGGTGCGAAGATGTTCAGCAGACTGGTTTTTCGCAGAGCGACAGCTCCACTCCAGGAAAGTTCAGGTTTGGTGGTGGCCTGCGCCTTGCCCGGAAATCACCTGCTGTACCGTCGCAGCGGGCCAGGGCGTGTAGTCCAGCGACACGCGGTCCCAGTGGCCCAGCTCCGCCGCCGCCACGTAGGTACTTTGCAGGAACTCCAGCAGCGCCGCGTCCGGGTCCGCTGCTAAACGCACCGCTTCGTAGGGCAGGATGAACTCGCCCAGCCCCACGTGATACGCCGCCCCCACCGGACCCACGCGCGCCGTTTTAAAGCCGGGCGGCTCAGGATAGGCGTAAGCGTAGAACGCCGCCTCCCCCAGTCCGGTACCAGGCCAGAACCCTGCGCTCGACAGTTCGTGGGAGTAGGCTTCTTCCATCACCCAGTCCGGGCAGTGGGGAACGCCGCCGGGATACTTCGGGGCCGTGCGCCCAGAAAAGCGGGTCACGGCCAGATCGAAGGCCCCCCAGAAGAAATGCACCGGGCTGACCTTGCCACCAAACCCCCCTCGAAAGACATTCAGCACGCGGTGGACGCTCAACAGGGCCTGCCAGTAGCGCTCTACAGCATCAGGGTCATAGACCATGTGCTGAGTGTCTTCAGGAAACGCCAGGATGGGATCGGGCAGTTCGACGGGGCTCGGCCAGATCTCGACGCTTAGGTCAAGTTCATCCAGCGTGTCCATCAGCGTCCGGTAAAATGCGGCGACGCTTAAACCCTGGAGAACAAAGGATCGGCGCTCTCCAGTTCCCGTCACCACCAGGAGGCGGTGACGCCGTAAATCGAACTCGATCTCGAAGGCCCCGCGCGGGTGGTGGATGAGGTCGGTGGTCAGGCCTCGGGCACTGAGGCTCAGCGTGAGATGCCAGGAATGGTTGACCCAGGGGGTCAGGGCCAGACGAACCTTGCCGACGATCTGGGTCCACAGGTGCAGGGTCTCCAGGGTGTCCTGCCAGGGGGCGAGCGGTAGCGGCGGCCAGGCGTCGTGGTTTGAAGTCATGCGTCCTCCAGAGCGTGTACCAGGCAGAGCATTCCTCTGCAGCCTCGTCCTGCATCGCCTCGAACAAAAACCAGGAGCGCCCCTACAGACAAAGCTCAAGCAGGGGTCAGGTTCTTTGGCTCGGTGGTCACTGGGGGACGGCCCACCCGGTGAGTCCAGGCAGCCAGCGCCACCAGCAGGCCGTGGACAAAGGTCCGGGTGGCGTCGTCGGTGAGGCGGCCCCCGGCGTCGAATTTGCCAGCGGCGTTGGCCACAAGCACTTCAGGCTGAGACAGCACCAGGGCGCTCGGGAACACCAGCGTCTGCCGAAGGTGCGCCTGGGCGCGGGCGGTGCCCCAGGTGTACGGGCTGGCCCCCATGATTGCCACGGGCAGGCCGCTGAGTGGCTGGTGCTGGGGCGGGCGCGAGGCCCAGTCGAGCGCATTCTTGAGCACGCCGGGAACGCCGTGGTTGTATTCAGGTGTGGAAATCAACAGGGCGTCGGCGGACCACAGTGCGTCCCGGAATGCCTGGACGGCGGGTGGGACGGTTTCCGTGTCAATGTCCTGGTCGTACAGTGGCAGCGGCGCGAGGTCAAAGATGTCGAGCGTCACGCCATCGGGGCACAGCTCCCGTGCGGCGGCCAGCAGGGCGCGGTTGTACGAGGCGCGGCGCAGGCTGCCCGCGATACCGAGAAACTTGAGGGGGGGGGGCTGGGTCATGGGTATCTCTCCTTGAATGTGGATCTCAAACCTGAGTGGAAAGAAGCGAATCCATGCCTGGATGAGCTATTCGCTGCCGTTGACCGGCCCGGCACTGCCACGCTTCCCGCAGCAGCCTCACCGCCAGCGCAAGATCGGCGGGATGGTCGAGGGTCAGGATGATCCACGGCGCATCCGGGTTGTCGTGGTGAGGGCGGACCAGTCCTTGCTGAATTAGGGTGTCCCGCACGGCAACGGAGCAGGCGAGACCTACCACACCGCTGCGGTGCAGGTGTCCGATCAGGATGCCCTGATGGAAAACGCCCTCCTGACCGTAAGCGTAGGGGCTGATCTGAACGTACTTCAAGCCGAGGGCCACACAGCGCAACCCCTCCAGGGCCGCTTCGCACGGCCTGCTGTGGTCTTGGATCGTCATGGCGATCAGGGCAGTGCGGGCCGCACCGTAGTGGACGCACCGGGCCAGTACGGCAGCGGATCGCTGGCGAGAAAGGTTTCTTCCAGTGCCTCGTCCAGATCTACCTCACGTGGTTCGGTGCCGGGTTCAGCCTCGGGCAGGTCAGCGCTGTTGACCCAGCTGTGACCCGGCAGCAGATCGGGAAAAGACAGCTCCAGGCGGCCACCCCCCGCACGCTGCTGGGCTTCCTCCACGGCGCGCAGGAGCCGCGAAGCCCCCTGGACGAATGCACCGGGCGTCAGCGGGATCAGGGCCACCAGTGTAACGGCGGCGCTTAAACCTCGTGTTGCGGGGCGCAGAGCGGCGAAAGCGATGGGCGAGCGGTGCGCCTCTTCCAGCACAAACAGGGCCGCGCCGGGTTCGCACAGCGCCGCGAGTTGCTGGGCCGCGTCACTACCCACATCCAGGCTCAGGAACGCCTCGGCCTGGATGTGGGCGACGAGGTGCAGGTCCTCCGTCGGCCCGGTTCGGAGTGTCCACGTTTCTGGCGGGGGAAGGCAGCGGCCCCTCATGGCCGCCTCCACACGGCGGAGCAGGGACGGGCAGGCAGAGCAGGCAAAGGGTTCATCTTGACCTCCAGAAAGGTGGCCCCTCAGACGGGCCAATGGTCACGCTCCTGACCCCGAGTGGTCAGCGCTGCACAGAGGTTCGCACTGCCTCCGTGTCCTGGCCGTGTCCAGCTGCCGGGTCAGTGGCTGGAGAATTCGCTTTGACTCCGATCAGGATTGAAATTCCAGCGCGTACGCTGCCGCCTGCTCCAGCGTCATGGCGCGGCCCTCGTTCCAGGCATCGGTGAAGTTCATTTCACCCAGAGCAACGCGGATGGGCGTCAGTTCCCTCTCAAACTCACGCCATTCGTCAGCAGTTAAGCTTGCATTGAGCGCCTCGCGTTGAGCTTCCGTTGCGCCCCACAACACGGCTGCGCGGCGTACGTTTTTCTGTCCTGCAGAGACGAATCCAAAACCTTCCAGAGCGTCTGGAACCTGTGAGTAATGCCCTGTCTCAAGAAGCCCTTTCAGGGCCTGGGTGAGATAATCCGCTGACAGCACCTCGTTTTTCAGTTTCTGGTGTAGGGTCGCCAAGTTGATCAATGCGGCCTCGACGTCTCCACCCAACTCACGCTTCAACCGAAGGGATTCTTCGAAGGTGTTCTGGGCACCGCTGAAATCTTTGAGCTGCATCTGGACAGCTCCGAGGTTATTTAGACTTGACGCGACGCCCGCCTGCTCTCCAGTCACGCGAAATTCTTCCAACGCCCTCTGATAGTAATCACGTGCTGTTTGAAGATTGCCAAGGCCGGACGCAACCAAACCCAGATGCAGCGCAGTCAGTGGAACAACTCCACCACGTGACTCGGTGAGTGCCAGCGACGCCTCCAACTGCCGTTTGGCTGCGGCGTAATCATGCATGTTACGGGCCATTTCGCCATCAACCTGCAGTGCCTGCTCAAGAACCTCAGGGCCAAGATCATCGCGCGCGAGGCCCAGCGCATACCACCGCCGAGCCTCATGTGTTCTCCCTGTCCTGATCCAGAAGTTCCGAAGCTTGTTGACGCAGTGCAGGGCCACCTCCGCCTGCCCGCGCTCAAACCATCGCGTCAGCGCTCCCCGAATATTTTCTACATCGTCATCCATGCGCTCCAACCAGCGCCTGCTGTCCTGATTCTGTCGGATGGCTGTTTGAAACTGGTGACAGACACCCAGGACATACTCTCCATGTGCGCCGAGTGTCCGTTCCTCGTCCCTGGCCTGCCCCGCCAGTCGCTCACGGCTAAACTGCTGGAGGAGTGCGTGAATGTCGTAGCGGCCATGCTCGGCCACCCGGATCAGCGATTTGTCCACCAGGGCCGCCAGTAGCGGCAGGCTGGCTCCAGCCACTGCGCCCGCCGCCTCACGGGTAAAGCCGCCACGAAACACCGACAGCCGGGCGAAGACCTGCGCCTCAGTGGGGGTCAGTCGCGCCCAGGTCTGCTCGAACACGGCCCGCACGCTGTGGTGCCGGGCAGGGAGATCGCCTCCCGCCGCTTTCAGAAAATCCAGGCTGCGCCCGATCTCCCCGGCAATCTCGGCGGGTGAGAGCAGCTTCACCCAGGCCGCAGCCAGCTCCAGCCCCAGGGGAGAGCCGCCGACGAGTTCCCCGATGCGGCACACCGACGGCAGATCCTCCGGTGTCAGGTCAAAAGTCAGCCGGGCACGTTTGGCCCGCTGCGCGAAAAGGTGGACGGCCTCAGTTTCACGCGCCGCCGCGAAGGATGTCCTGACCGCCGGCAGGCCCAGCCCGCCCAGGGTCAGCGCCCACTCCTCTTCCAGTCCCAGCCGCTCGCGAGAGGTGACCAGCAACCTGACCCCCGGACACGCCAGCAACAAAGTCGTCAGGTACGGCGCGCCTACCAGCAGGTGTTCGGCGCTGTCCAGAACCAGCAGAATGGGACGTGTGCCCAGTGCCAAGAGCAGCGCCTCGAAGGGCGGCTGTTCAGCGGGTAGGGTCAGTTCCAGGGCGTCGGCGATGGCCCCCGGCAGTGGAGCCAGGGAAGTGGTGGCCTCCAGCGAGACGAAAGCCACCTCTCCCTGCTGCTGGGCGGTATGTGCCACCTCCAACGCCAACCGGGTCTTGCCGATCCCACCCGGCCCCACCAGGGTCAACAGACGCACTTCAGGGCGGGTCAGTGACCGCAGAAGCTCGGCGCGCTCCTCCCCGCGCCCCACGAACGATGTGCCGCGCAGGGGCAGGCCCGGACGCACCGGGGCCGCCAGAGATTCCGACTTGAATAGGGCCTGACGCGCCTCATCCAGCGTCAGCGTCAGCTCGATTTCATAGTCGCGGGCCTGCTGACGTAGTCGCCCGAACAGTGGACTCTGCCCAGCCAGCAACACGGTCAGCAACCGCTCGAATTGTTCAGGCTCCGGGTCTGCCGCGCCGGGCAGCCAGCAGGCGCGTTCGGCCAGCGTTGCGCCCGCCACAAAATCGCCCCGCGCGGCCTCACGTTCAGCCAGCGTCAGCAGCGCTTCTCGCACCTGCGCGCCGAGAAACTCGCGGGTAGCGAAGATCCAGTCCTCCAGTTCCACACCTGCATCCGGCAGGTGAACGCCAGCCAGGAAGGGCCCGGTGTACAGCTCCACGCTGGCCTCCAGCTCGCCCGCGTCCAGATGCGACAGCACACTGGCGGTGTCGCAGATCACGCTGGTCCGCAGGCGATCACCGTCCACCTCCAGGGCACCAGGCGCTTCCTGCCGCAGCCGACGCACGGTGGTTCGCAGGCTGCCCAGGGGATCGGCAGTCTGACCAAAAAACACTTTGCTCAGAAAGAGACGATCACGCTCGCCTTCCAGCCCCAGGTAGGCGAGCAGCAGCAGGGATTTGGGCCGTGCGTAAGCCGTCCCGTGCAACGCCAGTCCCCCCAGGGTTCGCAGGTGCATGATCTATTTTAGGCCCGTGGATTCCTGGGTCGTGTCATGGTCCAAGGTATGAAGAAACACGCCTGGCACCCATATTCAAGCTTTTGCAGCAGGGACAGCGCTGGGCCTTGCTCTCGCCGGTCAACCTCTGCCGGTGCCCTGAGCCCGCAGCGCCAGAACAATGTCAATAAACGCCGCTGCTGGTGCGGACACACGGGTTCGGTGCCAGGCGACTGCACCGTCCATGACCATCGGCTGCTGATGGGCGGCGTAGCGGATGGGTCGCCGTGCCAGTCCAGGCAGCTCGGCAGGCCACGAGGGCAGCGCCAGGGTATACCCGAAGCCGCCCGCCACGAACTGGTTGCGCGTCTGGGGGCCAGCCCCCTCCAGCAACTGCGGTGGGACGACGCCGTTGTGCTTGAGCAGCTTGAGCACATGGTCGTAGAGCGGTGGATGAACCGGACGTGGATGCATGACCAGCACCTCGCCGTCCAGGGCCATCAACGGTACCTCACGTTGCCGGGCCAGAGGATGGCTGGCGGGCAGCAGGGCGACGTAGGCCTCACGCCAGAGCTGTTCCCAGGCGATTTGATCGCCCTCGATGGGCAGGGTCACGAAGCCCACATCCAGCGTGCCATCGGTCAACGCCTCAAGCTGGGCGCTGCTGAAGAGTTCCCTGAAGGTAAGCCGGGCCTGCGGATACCGTTCGGTGTAACGCCGCAGGGCCGCTGGCACCACCGCATGGTTGAGAAATCCGGTAATACCCAGCACCAGATCTCCGGCCTCTAGTGGCTTGGCGGTGCGGAGCTGGGGCGGCGCTGTTGTTCGCGGCTGCACCGGAAGAGAAGCGCTGAGTGTCCGCTGGGCTTCCGCGACCGACCAGGGGGCCTCAGGGACCAGATCAGATCGAAGTTGGCCCAGCATCACGCTCTGTCCAGCAGTCAGCAGGAGCAACAGGCGCTTCAGTTCCTCCGCAGTGGGCGTCGGGGCACCCGCGAGCCAGCAGGCCCGTTCGGCCAGATCGGCTCCGGCATGGAAGTTGCCATCCGCCGCTGCCTGCTCGCCCAGCGCCAGGAACGCGCTGCGCACGCGCCGGGCGATGGATACCCGCCGCGCGTACACCCAGTCCTCAAGCGGTTCACTCCAGTCTGGCAAGTAGATTCCGGACAGGAACGCACCGCTGTACAACGCTGCGCCTCCAGAAAGATCGCCGGCATCGAGGCGGCTGAGGAGCTGCTGGGCGTCGCAGGTGAGCGTGGTCCTCAGCCGGGTGCTGTCCACCTGCACCGCACCAGGAATCTCACGGCCCAAACGGTGAAGCGTGGTTCGCAGATTACCCAATGGGTCGACCGCTCCCCTGAAGAACAACCGGGCGAGATGTGGGCGCTCCTGCGGTCCTTCTACCGCCAGATAACTCAGCAGCAATAGGGACTTGGGGCGTGAGCAGACCCCGCCGTGCAGTTCCAGCTTACCGAGTGTCTGAAGGATCACGCTCTATGTTAACGCTGGTACTGGCCGTTGCTCATCTCAGATGTTCCGGAGTCGCTCGCGCCACTTTCGTCTTGACTGTAGGCCACCGCCTGCTCCAGGGTCATCGCCCGCCCGGCTGTCCAGGCCGAGTCGAAGTCGGCGTCCCGACACCCTACCCCGGCCCCCAGAATCCGGCACTGTTCCAGGTGGATGAGGTCCAGCGAGGTGCGGCACCCCAAGTGCTCCTCAAGCGCCGTGGCGGCAGCCAGAAGTACGGTTCCCCTGCGGCCCTGGCCCTGGTCAAGCGACAGATGACCCAGGCCTTCCAGCACACCGGGAATCAGCAGGGAGTAGCCGCGTTCCAGCAGCCCACCCAGCGCACGGATGAAATAGCTTCGGGCGGCCCCGAATTCACGGCGCTGGCGGTAGAGATCCCCAAAGTTCTTGTAGAGGCCGTCGACATCTCCACCGATTTCGAGTTTGTAACGCAGCGACTGCTCGTAGGCCGCCTGCGCCCCGGCCAGGTCACCCCCCTGCAACATCAGACTGCCGAGGTTTTTCAGACTTGAGGCCAGGCCATGCCGTTCGTTTGCCTCCTGGAACCCTGTCCTTGCCTGCTCATACCACTGGCGGGCCGTTTCCACCTCACCCAAACCGACCGCCACATTGCCGAGGTGCAGCCAGGTGATCGGCGACGGCAGGCCGAGCTGCTCCCGTAACGTCAGAGACGCTTCGAGGAGCCGCCGGGCTTCAGCGTAGTCACCCATGTCCATGGCCAGTTCGCCCCGAACGGCGAGTGCCTGTTCCCGCACGTCAGGGGGCATGTCCTGCCCTGCTGCCAGGCCGAGCGACAGCCACCTTCGTCCCTCGCGTGCCCGGCCGGTTCGGCCCCAGTAGACCCGCAGCCAGGTCACGCAACGCAGAACCTCTTCCGGCTCGCCCCAGTCGAGCCAGGTTTGCAGCACGGCGCGCAGATTGTCGAGTTCCAGCGTAAGGCGGTCCATCCATTGCCGCTCGCCACGCAAATCCAGAAACGCGGTGTAGGCGTTCTGACTCAGCGCCCGGTAAAACCTGGCCTGGGCGAGCTGGGCGCGGCGCTCCTCCTGCGGGATCTGCCTCAGCCGCTCACGGGTAAACTGCACGATCAGGGCGTGCAGATCGTAGCGGCCCGCGCCCATCACACGGATCAGGGACTTGTCCAGCAGCCGCGCCAGCATCGGCAGGGTGCCCCCCGCCACCTCGTCCGCCGCCTCGCGGGTAAAGCCACCGTGAAAGACCGAGAGCCGCGCCATCACCGTCTGTTCCGTCTCGCTGAGCCGCGCCCAGGTCTGCTCGAAGACGGCGCGCACGCTCTGGTGCCGCAGCGGTACGCCAGGGCTTTCGGTCTGCAGGAAATCCAGACTGCGGCGGGTCTCGCGGCCAATCTCTTCCAGGGGCAACAGCCGGATCCAGGCGGCGGCCAGCTCCAGGCCCAGCGGAGATCCTTCGACCAGGGAAGCGATCTGCGCCACCACCGACCAGTCGGTGTCATCCGGCCTGAACCCCAGCGAGGCCCGCCTGGCCCGCATCACGAAGAGCTGAACGGCCTCGGCGTCCCTGATCTGCTGCACTGAGGCTCCCGGCGGCGGCAGGTTCAGACCGCCGATGGTCAGCGCCCACTCCTCTTCCAGATTCAGCCGCTCCCGCGAGGTCAGCAGCAGGGTCAGGCTGGGGCAGCCCCGCAGCAGCGTTTGCAATTGCCCTGCGCCTTCCAGCAGATGCTCGACGCCGTCGAGAACCAGCAGCAGTGGTGGGCCCTGGAGGCAGGCTTGCAGCGCGGCCAGGGGCGGCTGATCACCGGGCAGGTTCAGTCCAGCCGCCTGCGCAATGGCGCGCGGCAGATCGCGCAGCGCAGCCACGGCCTCCAGCGAGGCGAAGGCCACTGCCTGCCGTTCCTGAAGCGTGCGGGCCACCTCCAGGGCGAGCCGGGTCTTGCCGCTTCCGCCGGGGCCGACCAGGGTCAGCAGACGCACCTCAGGACGGGCCAGAGACCGTACGATCTCGCCCCGCTCCACTTCTCGACCCACGAATTCCGTGACGCGCGGGGGCAGATTGGAATGCGCTCCGACGCCCAGGCTGGCCCCCGCCCCCGAGTTGGCGGCAGGGGTCAGCAACGCCCGCCGGGCATCCTCGACCGAGTGATGCAGGTCGAGGCCCAGTTCACTCCCTTGCTGGCGCAGCCGGGCCACCAGCGGGCTGTGTCCGGCGACGAGCAGGCAGTCCAGCCGCCCGAACTCCTCAGCCTCGGGGGCTGCCGCGCCTTCCAGCCCCAGGGCGCGTTCAGCCAGACCCGCCGCCGCACCGAAGCTGCCCCCTGCAGCCTGCGCCTCGGCCAGGGTCAGCAGGGCGCTGTGCACCCGCGAAGCCAGGTACTCGCGCGTCGCATACACCCACTCCTCCAGCTCCACGCCCCAGTCCCCACTGCGCAGGCCCGCCAGAAAAGGCCCGGTGTACAGCCCGATGCCACGCTCCAGTTCACGGGCATTCAGCCAGGTCAGCAGGTCCCTGGCGTCGCAGTTCACGGCGGTCCGCAGGAACTCCCCCTCCTGTTCCAGACTGCCCGGCGCTTCCTGCCTGAGCCGCCGGATGGTGCTGCGCAGGCTGCTGTGCGGATCGTGGGCCTGACCGAAAAACAGCGCGCTCAGGTGGTGGCGATCACGCGCTCCTTCCAGGGCCAGATAGCACAGCAGCAAGAGCGACTTGGGCCGCGAGTACGCCGCGCCCTGCAAGTCCAGTTTCCCCAGCGTCTGGAGATACACCCATCAGCCTAGACGCATCTGCAGCAGGGCGTGATCAACGGACACGCCCAGGACACGCCTCCTGGCACAGGCTGGCGGATGAGGCCGCCCAGACGCGTCCTTTCAGCCAGGAGGTCCCATGAACCGTCCAGATCAGACCGCTCAAGTTTTCACGCCCACCAGATCCCAGATGGCGTTCGTTGCTCCGGCCACCAGCGGGAGGAGGTGAGGTCAGGTGGGCATTTCCATCGATTACGTCCGCGTTGAGCCGGGGATCGGCCAGGCCCTGGGTGGCCTGCACACCTACATCCGCAAAACGTCCCTCGATTCCCGGCTGCTTCACCTGATCGACATCCGGGTCTCTCAGATCAACGGCTGCGCCTACTGCCTCAACCTGCACTGCGAGGAGGCCCGCCGGGACGGTGAATCGCAGCAGCGGCTGGACGTGCTGGCGGCGTGGTGGGAAACCGAGCTGTTCACGCAGGCCGAGCAGGCCGCACTGGGGTTCGCCGAACAGCTCACCCGGATCTCGACGGACAAGGGCACGGACGCGCTGTACGCGCAGCTCAAGAATCTGTTCAGCGAGCAGGAAATCGTCCAGCTCACGGGTGCGGTCATCGACATCAATGCCTGGAATCGCCTCGCCATCGCCACGAGTCGGCAGCCGAAACACCGGGACGCCGCTGGAGGCTGACAGGCGAATCCGGCGCGTCTGGCACCAGTTGGAAGGACACGCCGGGGACACGCCCCCCAGCACACACTTCAGGGGCACAGAGCGGGAAAACTCACCGCCGCTTCGGTGCAAAGGGGGAAGGGATGGGAGAGGCCGAAGACCAGAGCGCGGCTCACCAGGCCATTAAGGCGTCACGGCAGCGACACGGGCGGTGAATCTCCGTGACGCAGACCACCGCCGTGTTAATCCACGGGGCCTTCTCCGACGGCGCGAGCTGGGCCACTGTCGTGAATCGCCTGCAAGGCGCTGCCGTGAACGTGCTGGTTCCGGCCAATCCATTGCGCGGACTGAACGACGACGGCGAGTCCATCGCCCGCATCGTGCGCCAGATCGCTGCCCCTGTGCTGCTGGTGGGCCACGGCTACGGCGGGGCAGTGATCACCCACGCAGGAAGCCAGGCGGGGAACGTGCGCGGCCTGGTGTTCATCGCCTCCCACGGCTTGGAACGCGGACGGAGCGTGGCGGACTCACTGGCGGCATTTCCAGCATCACTCCTGACCGCCGTCTTGGAGTCTGTGCCAGGCAAAGCAGGGGTGGACGCGCAATTGCTTCTCCAGCCCACGCGCTTCGGGGAGGTGTTCGCCGCCGATCTGCCGCGTCAGCGCCAGGAGGTGCTGGCCGTCAGCCAGCGCCCTATCGTCGCCACCGCGTTCACCGAACCGCTGGCCGTGGAACCCGCCTGGACGTCGCTGCCATCGTGGTTTCTGATCACCACCGAGGACCGGATGATTGACCCCGACATCCAGCGCGCCGCTGCCAGACGCATGGGCGCAACCTCAGCGGAAGTGGCCGCCTCGCACGCCGTCCTCTTGAGCCAGCCGGAAACCGTGACCGTGTTCATTCTCAAGGCGCTCGCCGCCCTCCCTTGATTCCGATTTTGATCTCAGCCAGGAGGCCCATATGACCGCATCCCGAACGCCTGTTCTCTTCATTCACGGTTTGTGGCTGCACCACAGCAGTTGGCAGCCCTGGGTGGACCTCTTCCGGTCACGTGGGTACGAACCCATCGCTCCCGGCTGGCCGGACGAACCCGGCACCGTCGGGGAGGCCAGGGCGCATCCCGAACAGGTGGCCAATCAGAGCCTGAAAACGGTGGTGGAGCATTTCCGCACGGTGGCCGCCTCGCTGCCGTCCAGGCCCATTCTGATCGGGCACTCGTTCGGCGGGCTGATCGCCGAGAAGCTGCTGGGCGAGGACGTGGGGATCGCGGGCGTCGCCATTGACCCGGCCCAGATCAAGGGTGTGCTGCCGCTGCCGCTGGCCGAGCTGCGTTCCGGGCTGCCCGCGCTGGGTAATCCCGCCAACATCTCGCGGGCGGTGGCGCTGACCAGCAAGGAATTCAAGTTCAGCTTCGGCAATACGCTGGAGCAGAGCGAATCCGACGCCCTGTTCGACCGCTGGACGATGCCCTCCCCGGCCCGCCCGCTGTTCGAGGTGGCCGTCGCCAACTTCAACCCGCACGCCGAATCGAAGGTCAATAACCACAACGACGCACGCGGACCGCTACTGCTGATTTCTGGCACCGCCGACCACACCGCACCGGACGTGGCGACGCGCGCGGCTTTTCGGCTTTACCGCGACTCGCTGGCGGTGACGAATCTCGAAACCTTCCAGGGGCGCGGGCACGCGCTGGTCATTGATCACGGCTGGCAGGACGTGGCCGAGCGGGTACTGGCCTGGCTTGAGGAGCAGGGGCTGGGGCCGGTGGAGACCGGCGAGGCGCTGGTCTTCGAGACGAACTGAAAACACACTTCCCGTCACGGAAAACCGCCCTCTCTCAATTTCAGGAGGTCTCCCATGAACCGCTCTCCTCTGGCCGCTCTCGCCCTGATCGCCCTGCTGTCCTCTGCACTGGCTGCACCTGCTGGAGCTGTCAAGAACGTCGTGCTGGTTCACGGCGCATATGCCGACGGTTCTGGCTGGGCCGGGGTCTACCGCATCCTGAGCGCAGACGGCTACCACGTCACCGTGGTGCAAAATCCGCTGACCTCGCTCGACGATGACGTGGCCGCCGTGAACCGTGCCCTGGCGCAGCAGGACGGCCCGGTGATTCTGGTGGGCCATTCCTACGGCGGGGCCGTCATTACCCAGGCAGGAACCGACCCCAAAGTCGCGGGACTGGTCTACGTCTCGGCCTTTCAGCCCGATGTGGGCGAGTCAGCCCTGAAGTGGGCCGTCTCCGAGCCGCCCGCCCCGGAAAACGGCATCCTGCCGCCGGACGCCGACGGGTTCTCGTACTACGACGCGGCCAAATTTCACGCGGGCTTCGCGGGGGATCTGAGCGACGAGCAGGCCGCCTTTCTCTCCGCCTCGCAGATTCCAGTGTCTATCAAGGCGCTGGGCGCGCCGGTCACCCAGGCCGCCTGGAACACCAAACCCAGTTGGGCCGTGCTGAGTACCGACGACAAGAGCATCAATCCGTCCATCCAGCGAACCATGTACGCCCGCGCCAAATCGGTGGTGACCGAGATCAAGGGCAGCCACGCCACCTACATCTCGCATCCCCAGGAGGTCGCGAATGTGATCGAGGCGGCGGCAGCCGGCGTCGCCAACGCAAAGTAAAACTTCAACCCCAATCTCTCACTGTTAACAGGAGCATCCACCATGACCATGACCACTGCCGAACATGCCCAGCCCGACGCCGCTCCCATCCCCACTGCTCCCCAGCTTATTCCGGGCAACAGCCTGATCACTGCCACCCCCGACGAGGGCCGTCTGCTCGCCGTTCGCATGGCCCAGCTGGTCATCAAGTTCACCCAACCGGACGAGAAGGTGCGCGAGTTGATCCGGCCCGGTTATTCCACCAACGCCGCCGATCTGATCGCCATCACGCAGACCGTGGCACTGGAATTCGCCACCATCGCTGCCGCGAATCATTACTGGCGTCCGGCCACCTCGATAGCACAGGGATAAGCCAGACCTCACTCTTCCTGGGGCAGGACGTGAACCTGCCCTCGGATTGAATCTAGGCTGGGCCTGTGGGACAGAACAATCTTCTGACAGGCACACAGAGGAGAGGACTGATGACCGTCAATTTCAACCGTGAGCATTTTGGGTTCTATCCCAGCAACCGGCTTGTCGGCATGGTTGACGGCGCGGACACGGTGCGGGTTTTACTCGATGACCTGCTGGCCCTGAAGCTCCTGGAGAGCGATCTGGGCGTGCTGTGCGGCGAAGAGGGCCTGCGCTGGCTGGACGACGACGGCAGCCGCCACGGGTTGCTGGGCCGCTTCGTCCGCTGGACGCAGTTCCTGACCGATGAGCGCGAGGAACTGCGCCAGTACGAGAATGCGGTGGCGTCTGGCCTGTTTCTTGTGGCAACACAGCTTCCGCATCAAAGTCCTGTGTATACCGATGTCCTGATCGCCTACCAGCGGGCCGGGGCCAGCCTTCTCCGGTACTTCGGGCCATCGGTAATCGACGAGCTTGATTGACCTGATTCGGCGGGCATGCGCCTCGCCCCCTCCTCAACCCGATTGGCTCAGGAGCATTCATGTCCCACCAGACTGCCGCCCGTCCCAGCCCCCTGACCGCTCAAGAACGCTGGACGCTGGCGGCGACGGTGGTGGGGTCCAGCATGGCCTTTCTGGACGGCACGGTGGTCAACGTGGCCCTGGCCTCCTTGCAGGCCGATCTGAACGCCACGGCGGCGGGCGTGCAGTGGGTGGTCAACGCCTATGCCCTGCTGCTGGCGGCGCTGACCCTCTCGGGTGGGGCGCTGGGCGACGCTTACGGACGCAAGAAAGTCTATGGCCTGGGCGTGATCGTCTTTGCGCTGGCCTCCCTGGCCTGCGGACTGGCCCCCAGCCTGCCGTTCCTGATCGCGGCGAGGGCAGTGCAGGGCGTGGGCGCGGCGCTGCTGGTGCCGGGCAGCCTGGCGATGATCGGGGCGGTCTTTGATCCGGCACGGCGCGGGCGGGGCGTGGGGTCGTGGAGTGCCGCCAGCTCGGTGATGACCTTGCTGGGGCCGGTGGCGGGCGGACTGCTGGTGGACGCTGGCTCGTGGCGCTGGGTGTTTTTCATCAATCTGCCGCTGGCTGTCGGCGTGCTTTGGTTGCTACGCCGCGTGCCCGAGACGCAGACCCCTGGCGCACGCCCGGACTGGCCAGGGGCCGTCAGCATCACGCTGGGCCTGGGCGGGCTGGCCTACGCCTTCACGCGGGCAGGTGAATTTGGCTGGGATGCTTTGACCTGGGCCTCGCTGGGCGTGTCTGCCGTGGGCTTCGCCTTCTTCCTGTGGCACGAGGCCCGCACCGAGAAACCCATGCTGCCATTGTCACTGTTTCGCAATCCGGTGTTCACCGGGACCAATCTGCTGACCTTTTTGCTGTACGGGGCGCTGGGCGCGGTGGGGCTGTATCTGCCGCTGTATCTGATCGGCGCACTGGGTTACAGCGCCACCGCTGCCGGAGCTTCTCTGCTGCCGTTGTCGCTGCTGCTGGCAGGGCTGTCTGGTTGGTTTGGAGCGCTGGCCGACAAACATGGGCCGCGCCTCTTCCTGACCGCCGGGCCGATCCTGGCCGGGGTGGGCTTCGCGCTGCTGGGGCTGGGCCGTGACTGGGGCGGCAGCAATTACTGGACGGCCATCCTGCCGGGTGCGCTGCTGCTGGGCTTCGGGATGGCCCTGACCGTTGCGCCGCTGTCCAGCGCGGTGATGGGCAGCGCGGGCCGTGAGCGCAGCGGCGTGGCGAGTGGAGTCAACAACGCCGTGTCGCGCGCCGCCGGACTGCTGGCGGTGGCTGCGATGGGCCTGCTGCTGGTGGGCAGTTACCGGGGCGCACTGGACACCCGGCTGATGGCGGCGGGGGCCAGCACCCAGACCCGCCGGAGTGCGGTAGAGCAGGCCAACCGCCTGACCGATCTGGAGTTGCCGGATGGTGCAGGGCCGGAAGCCAGGGCAGCGGTCAAGGCCGCGTTTGGTGACGCCTTTGGCAACGTGGCGCTGGCGTCCGGGGCACTGGGGGTGCTGGGCGGCGTGGCAGGGTTCTTCTTCCTGGCCGGGCGCAGAGAGGAGGGCTGAGCCAGTGCGTCTCAATTAAAGAGGATCAACGGAGGCGGAATCTACATGACATAAGCAGGGTGCCGTGGCGCAATTTCGGATGCTGGACGGATTCCGCAAGTTCATTCCTGCTGGGCAGCTTTAGATTCATGGAGCAGAGCAACCACAGACCGTGCGCTACTGGTTCATGCGGGCGGACGGCCTGCAACTCGAAAGGTTGTGTTGCCTTAATTGGCGTCACGGCAGACTGAGGGCAGGGGTGGTCTGAAGCTCAGACCACCCCTGCCGCGACCGTTGACCACATCTGGAACGCTCGCTTCTGATTGCTTCGTCTGGTC
>Ga0160427_10000933_pt1 | contig 17862 bp, 16 predicted proteins | sample SolpanmetagenomL_FD_108194 | JGI IMG/M metagenome (GOLD analysis project Ga0160427, IMG submission 108194) | Solar panel surface microbial communities from Lawrence Berkeley National Laboratory, California, USA - L | ecosystem: Engineered > Built environment > Solar panel > Unclassified ...
GCACCGTCGATAGCGTCGATAGCAGAGACAGTCGAGGATGCTGTACCATTACAGCTTCGAGGAATGTCAGAAAAAGCAAGAGGAAAACTGCCAGCAGGACAGGATACCTTCTCCAGACACAGCAGTAGTGCGAGTCTTTCCAGCCTTGCCATTACGACGACGCAATCATATCCTGGCATGTTCGAGCCGGACTTTGATTGGATGCTTACTTGGTTGCCAGATCTCCCTATGCAGACCATTCTGACGCTAATCGATCAGCTCAATACGAAACTTCCACCTCACGTCATTGGCTCAGCGTCTGCATGTATCCAAGCTATTCGAAGGACGGAAATACAGGATCTCGAGCGGTCTCCTGTACGTGTACATCTCTTTGAATGGTCACCATTATCACTTGGTTGGTACGAGTCTCTGCTTTGGAGTTTCATCTTTTCGTTCGAGGTACAAACGGCAAAAGGAGGACCGGGAGTTTGGAAAGGGACACAAATCAGGCTATTCAAGGTGCATGAGATGGCGCCTCAAGGACCAACATTTATGGCACCGCAGGGGGCAGTAGACGCTGTGGGAAGCACACTGTTGTCAAAGATGCAGGGCCTGAATCTGCGAGGATTGCAGCAGTCAGTGACGGAGGCGATTGGCAATCAGCCGATGAGGACGAGAGACATGGGATGAGTCACATGTATGCCATGATACTGTAGATAGCGATATTGTACTACTCTGTAATCTAGCAGTAACTATGTCGCACTTTGTAGCATCGTACTGGTACAGTACTGTACTGTAATACAAGACCATAATACAAGCTAGACAAGTCAGCCCTATGGAATGTGGGGAAGGAAGCCGCGATCGAACAATTTTTTGGCATTGGATTGGCTTCCTATCCTCATTACCACCGGGAACCGCCACCTGGTCTTGCTGCATCCTGCCTCTGGTGACCGACTTGATCATACCTGCTCATCCTACTGCACTCTTCACGTTCGCACACAGCATTGTCCCATGCCGGCAGGTCTCTAAATGACCTTCTGAATCACCTTCACCTTCTACTGTCAACAACAACCTCTTTCCATGTGCCCAGCTCGAACTCTTTGCTTCCACCGTCCTGCTCGCCCGCCCTAACATTAGCCACGAAAGCATCACTATCTATCACATATCTGCACAGTCGGAGTCCCCTCATAATCATCTAGAGAAGCAAGAAACTGCGATCTAGGCTGGTGATTCAAGAAGGACTCGAGAATTGAAAATCTTCACATCCTTGGCCCTCAATCTTTCCGGTTTCTTCCACTCTACAGAACTTCGAGGCGACCTACGACTAGGCCGATCCACCTCGAAGCTCCCAACAGAATACACATCTCTCAGCACTACCTAGTATATCAAGATACAGGAGATGGTTGACAACGTTACTATACCCAAGAACTATACGGCTTCACCCTCGTCATTTGTAGGAACACCGCACCTTACAGTCAATCGCGATGCTATATACGAGCTAGAAGAGAGCACTCATTTCGAGGGTGAGTGGTTGGAACAGTGAGAAACACCGAGAGGATGTGCTAACCCATCCGAAGGACCCGAAAAGCTCCTCGAAGTATGGTTTGCCCCATCCGCGGGTGCCCTGCCTGCTGGAGCAAACCCTGAAGGACTCAAATGTGTTAGTAAGAAGAGGTGGAACGAGATGTTGGATCTTGTACACTGCAAAGTGCTATCCATAATCGAGACAGACACACTTGATGCATACCTGCTATCCGAATCTAGCATGTTCATCTTTCCTCACAAGCTGGTCTTGAAAACTTGCGGAACTACCACACTCCTGCTTGGTCTACCGCGTATTCTGGAAATTGCCGCTCTCGACGCTGGCTTTCCTCACACACCAGCTGATGAGAAGGTCTCAGCTGTCGCTGCCGCACCACCTCACCGCGTTTTCTACAGCCGCAAGAACTTTTTGTATCCTGACCAACAACGTGGACCACACCGAAGCTGGCGTGATGAAGTTCGCACCTTGGACCGGTTGTTTTTAGGTGGTAGTGCTTATATGATTGGAAAGATGAATGGAGAACATTGGTATCTTTATATTACTGAACCAGACACTCGTTTAACACCACCATCGACACCAGAGCATGAAAGAGTAGACGGAGAAGAAACGCAGACCAGAGTGCTTCAACTTCCGGAACAAATGGCAGGTTTGACCGCAGAAGATGACGAGGCCATGCCTGACGAAACACTCGAGATCCTCATGACCGACCTAGATGTCGACAACGCTAAGCAGTTCTACCTCGAACATGCAGAATACATCGCTGGCAGCCATACTCAATCATTCAACCAAGCCAAGCAACGAACCATGTCAGCACTAGACTCGATCACCGAAGAGGACAGGCCAAATGTACCAGATGCACTTGGCGAGAGTGGATATGAGCAAGTCTTTGAACAAGAGCTGGATGAATGTGAACTCGACAGTAACGAAGAAGATGCCACACAAGGTCATGCCCTCGGCACGGTCATCTCTGATGCTTGCGGTCTTTCTGCTGTTTATCCTCTGACTCAATACCCTGAAGCAAAAATCGATGCATACCTTTTCACTCCTTGCGGCTTCTCCGCTAATGGTGTCGTCCCTCAACCGAAAACCAGAAAAGATACCAAAACTTCCGCCGCATCAACCCATTACTTTACTGTGCACGTCACTCCCGAGCCCGAATGCTCTTACGCCAGTTTTGAGACTAACGTCCCCACTCGCCTCACTGGCGGTGACTACGCTTCGGTTGTCGAACAGGTCGTCGCCATTTTCAAGCCAGGTCGCTTTAGCTCGACTTTGTTTGAAGCTAAACCAACCACGGACGTTGATAACGTAACGAAGAAGGTAGATGGAAAGAGCGCGAAAAAATTGGATGCTATCAAGGGGTATAGAAGGGTGGACCGCATCGTGCATGATCTGGAGGGATATGATTTGGTATTCAGTCACTTTGAGAGATATGACTTTGCTGGAGGAAAGCCTAGGTTGGGTGAGGACAAGTCTAGGGAGAGTGATTAGCTTGACTGTGGTTGAGCGTGGTAGAGAGGAAAGGCAGACGTTCATGTGGCGCATTGATGTTTTGGTAAGTTCTGGTAAGGCGCTGGAAGGAGGAGCATTCTGACCATTTGGAGCTTCTTGAAACTTCTGGGCATTGGCAGTGATGTCGGAAATGAGAAGTCTATTTCTATCCTCATCACTTTCATGACTGTTACATCCATTACTCATTTCCACCTTGTCCGGTATGAAGATATCGGAGTACAGTCTATCGAAATACGTGCCGCTTGAAGTGCAACAAACACGACTCACGCCATGACTTCGCCCAGCTGGACGGCTTCACTACAACACCGCCTACAGTACATCAAAACTTGCTCGGCATGATACCCTTACTTCGTGCTCATAATACCCCTGATTGTGCATCTTCAGTATAGCCGTTGAAAGCTTAGCCTATGATTTACCAGACTTGAGAATCTGTTGACGCCATCTGAACATTGGATCAACAACAACACCACCACTAGTCCCACCCATAAACCCCCATCACCTCTAGCAGCAGCAGCAGCAACACAAACTTCACGGCAATGACCACCATAGACTCAACCAGCGCGCTCTCACAATTCGACGACCTAGTAACCCGCGGCGAACTCTTCTACACACCCAGCAAACCAATCATCCTTAGTGATTCAGGCCTAGATGTAAGCAGTGCTCCTCTACTTTTATAGACCTCCCCACCGCTTCCTCGCTGCTCCATACACCGCATAACCCCTCCTCTCTTGCCTTACTGACAATATCGCACCACCGCCCCAACTAACAACCCCTAGTACGACATCCGCACCATCCCCTCCTTCGCCCAAAAACCCCTCCCCTCATCCACACAAACCGCACAACCCTCTAACCGCCCGCCCCCTACCGACGGCTCCGACATCGACCACAGCGACCCTTTATTCTTCGTCGCAAACATCAACGACACGCATAAATTGATTCTGAATAAATTCTGCGTTTATAGACCGCAATACTTGCTCTTGACGCTGGACCCGCTACGACGGCAGACGGAGCCGTTGGATGAAGAAAATGTGAGGGCGGCGTGGGCTGTGCTTGCTGCTTTGGATGGTGAAGATGGTGCTGGTGGTGATGGGGGAGGGAAAGGGATAGGGGGAGGACAAAAGCACTATGCGATCTACAACGGTGGCAAGGCGGGCGGTAGTTCCAGAAAACATAAACATATGCAGATTCTTGCGAGACCATCGGCTGAAGACGGGGAGTTGGAACTGTTGCCTTATAGAGAGGAGGGAGCGCAGATGGAAAAGTTGCCGATTTGCGCGTTTTTCTCGCCGTTGGATACTACGTCTTTGCTGAAGCTGAGTCCAGCGGAGGCGGGCAAAGTGGTGTACAGTGTCATGGAGAAGCAGTGGAAGTTGGCAAGGGAGGCGTTGAGGACGTGTCGTGCAAGTCAGAATCAGAATAAGAATCTTGATAAGGAAGGTGATGGCAAGAAAGAGGTGGATAGAGAAGAGAGTGAGGAGGCAAATGAATCCGTACCGCACAACGTGATGCTCACCCGCGACTGGGTCATCACGATCCCAAGACGTGCCGCAACTGTGGAGGACAAGCTGAAAGGCCACGTGGTGGGATGCCAGGGTGTCTTGGGGAGTGTGTGGTGTGCCAAAGAAGAGCAGTTGGAGGCGTGGAAGGAGGTAGGGATGGGGAACGTGTTGAGAGAGTTGGGTATACCTGGGAAGATCAAGTATTGTTGAAACCAATACGATAATCTTCATTGTCTGCTCGCGGAGATTCCACAGCATATGTGTGGGCGAGGACAGTATGCGCGAATTTCTTCGGGAAGGAAGTTCAAGAGCAGGATACAATCCACCTCTGAGACCTTAGATTTGCTGAGATGTACGGATACAGTGCCTTCTGCCTACACGATTGTCGTTTTTTGACGTCAAACAGAGTGGCGTTTTCTTCATCAAAGGACAAAGTCGTTGGAGTAGTAAGGGATGCATCACGACAATCTACCACCCGTACACGGAACTGTTCCCAAACACAATCCATTCATGTGCCGTAACCTACTTACCAAGCTACTCATGTGAACATACCGACTTCGTTAGACTTCTATATCCGTCTTTGTAACCAAAGCCAGAACGAAATTTAACCAATGCGCAAAGACTACTGCATTGAAGAAGAAACAAAGCACAGGCATCCATAGGCTTTGGAATCTGCGAAATATGATATCAAGGATTGATCATCAGGTTGTATTGGTAGAGGTCCGAGCATAGCATGCTAACAGCGCAAACATAGTCGCGAAGGCAAGGTCATTGAGTTTGCTGAGAGTGACAGGGTTTTCAGCTGGTAGTAGTGCGTGTTGATGCTACCTGTCCTGTCTTTTTCCAAAGCTTGTAAAGCCGCTCCTTCCACCTCTAGCGCCTCTGCTCGCTCCAAACTGCTGCCAGCAGCACCACAGTCTTCCAACTCTTGCGTGCTCAGAACATGCCAAAACTTGCTTCTTGACACTTCTTCACATCGTGACGCCAGCGTCAGCACCCATACAGACCACATCGCGTCCCATATCTGACTCTACTTACACATCACTTCACACCCTTCAAAGGGCTGGAAGCTCTGCTTCCCGCCCGACTCCCCGCCGGACTTCTCGCACTCACAGCCCTCACCATCGCCGCCGCACTCCTCGCTAGCGCACTCGCTGTTCCCGACGAGCCCGTAATATGATGACCTTGCGGTACAGTCAACGTATTCTTCGGTGCAGGTGATCTCGATCGAGTGACTCTGGCCATGCCTCTCGCTTCTTCTTTCTTGATCATTTCTTCAATATCCTTTTCCAAGTGCTCTATCCGCCTATCACGCTGTGTCAACTGTTGGCGTAACATGTCCGTTTCATCGTTTGCTTGACGCAGATTCTGTGCTTCGAACATTTGGCGGAGCTGTATTGTATTGCCGCTTGCTTGTGCTGTGAGTGCCTCGTTCTGCGCTTTAATTTCATCGAGTTCGTTCGATAGAGTCGATGCTGAGTCAGAAGCGTTCTGATATTGCTGGCGCGTGAAGTCAAAATCTCGTTGAAGAGATGCCAGCCGGGTTTCTAGCGGTCCTACCTTCGCCGCTTGGGTTCTTGTTGCGCCATACTCGGCAATATCTGGTAACGTGGAATCGGCAAGTGTTTTGTTAGCTATGTCCAGGTCTCTGCGCAGAGTGTTTCGTTCTTGGCGAGTCTCGTCTAGTGTGGCTACTAGACCAGTTCTTTTAGTCTCGGAAGTCGCTAACGCACTTGTAACTTTGGCTAGCTCCTGCTGCGCGATCAATAAATCTGTTTGTTTTTGCTGGAATTGTGCTTCTAGAGTGCTGAAGGCGGCTTCTTGGTTAGCAAGAGCTGCTAGAGCGTTTGCAAGCTCGAGGCGAAGTTCCTTTGATACTGTAATGTTCTCAAAGCTACTGGTCGTTTTAGTCTCGGTCACAGGTCGCGCTGTAGAGTCTGCTACTCGTGAGATGGAATTTGGTAATGGAGACTCGTTGCTGGCCAATGGCTCCTCAAAGCGTGTTTTCTTTGTCGTGGGCTGCTCCTCGGTCAGACTATCGTCGAGAGGACGCTTCGATGTGACTGCTTTAGATGGTGACCCGAAATCTCTTAGTGGGCTGAGATCAATATTCGGAAATGGAATATCTGTGGCTGCTGATACACCAGTAGACACCGTCCTTGATCCAGTCAGCAGTGATGCCAGTTGCTTCCCAATGTCATTCGAAAGTGCCGGATCGAACTGTGAAGTACCCACTTGCTTGCGCAGGTGTGCGGCACCTGAAACCAAGGTACGAAGGTACTCGTCTCCTTTCAGACTTGTTCTCAACGCTCGCGTCAAGTGCTCGATTGTGAATGGCACCAGTAATGTTACTGTCGGACAAAGATCATTGTTCAATTGCTTCCTCAGATGAGCGACTTGGGGAGAGTTGATATCAAATGTCTTGTCCAGCCCAATGATGAGATCAGCCCGACTCACAATGTGGCTGCCTCCATCGGAAGTCAGTATTGTGACTGTCAGAGATGTAGGGGCGCTATATGCTGTGTGGTCCTCTGGACAGGAATAGTTGATCTGAGAAGCACGTAAGAATCTCTCAAGTAAAGTGACAATCCTCCCAGTCTTGACAACGAACACAATATGTTTCTCCAGGTGACGCGCTTCTTTGAGTAAGCTGTCAAGGACTGCGAGCTTCGGACTCTGCTGAATATCCCAGGCGAGCTGAGATGCACTGTCAAGCTCCATCTGAGTCAACGGTCCATCGCCAATAGCGTCGGAGTGGAAGCAGGCATCATTTGCCTGTTCTATGACGTCTTTGATCTGTTTCACAATGACTCTTGATGTGTTCTTGTCGTTTACAAATGCCTCGATCGACTCGCCTTGTCTATCGAAGATCGAAGCATAGAGCTTGCTGAGCGTGGCTGGAAGTTCGATCGGAATGTATAGATCGAGGGCCTGACGAGCTGGCGATGTGGTAGCCAATGGTTTCGTAGTTGTGGTGGTCGATCTATTCGTGATTAGACTCTGATCAACATGCTCGACTGGTCCACCAATGCGCTCGCTGAGCTCCATTCCATCATGGGAAGTCGTTGGGGCAGTCGATGCTGTTAGGTCGATAGGGCCGATGGGTTGTGTACGCTGCTCAGCCGATGTGGCAGAAAAGGTTGCGGCTGATATCTTTACATCCTCCCGTCCCAAAGCTGGTACACTCTGTGAAGCGAGTCTTGCTTGCTCTTCAGCATGAGCCTTTTGTGCCAATTGATTCGCAAGTGCCCTCCTCTCTTTGAAGCTCAAACTCGGCGTATTTCGAGCAGAGTGTGCTTGTGAAGGCGTTTCTGAGGGTGCTCGTGAAGGTACCTGAGAACTTGCTCGTGAAGGTGCCTGGAATGTTGCTGGTATATCACGTGTCATAGAATTTGTGTACGACGATGGCGTCGTCGGACGAGGGGGCAGAGTCTGACTAATTAGCGTATCTGGCATCTGTGATGGTGCGGCTGGTATTGAGCTCGACATCTCGACGTTCGACATATTATTGAGATTTGATTGAGAGAATGGTATCGGCGTAAGACTAGGAGATTGACTTTGTCTATATCTTGTCCACAGGCGCTTTCTTGGTGAGAGTCTGTGTTCTCTGCCAATGTCTGCTGAAGGTAGAGGGACTGGCGCTTGCGTTGCTGGTTGCGACGGAAGAGCCTCTGTTGTAAGTGGGTGCAGACGAGTCTGCTTCTGTGTTTGCTGTGGCTGACTCGGTTGTGCAGTAGGCCTTATCTGCTTGGTGGGACCAGCGACTGCTTTTGGTAATGATGTCTGGGCTGAAGTCACCGTGTTATTGGGGATATCTTGACCAGTCTGGGAAAGAGCAGGCACAGTAGTGTGTGTAGCTGATGCTGGGATAGACTGTCCAACGTCCTTTTCTTGTGGAGGAATCTGGCTGAGTGTCTCTTGACTGTCGAACGGCTTGACAGTGTTGGTATTGCGCACGCTCAATGCGATCTCCGCGGGCTTTTCTAGATCCACTAGAGTTTGTGCTACTTGCTCTGGCTTCGTTGTCGTAGAGACAGTACTTTCTGGTGCAACTTCCTGACTTTGAGTCGAATCCTGGCTAGTGATAGTCTGCTTGGCGATAGCAGGAGGCGGGCTGGGAGGACGATCGGAATGGAACAGGTCGTTACTCTCTCGTCGAACTTGTTGCAAGTAGCGGCTCTCTTGTGTTGGAATATCCTGGCTCTCCTCCGATCCACTGTCGTGAGCCTGCTGCTTCTCTGGGTCTGTGGACTGTATTGCTTGGGTAATCAAGACCTGTTCCTGGCCTCTGGATGATTGATTTCGATACTCTTTGAGTGACTGTTCGAACTGTGCTGTTTGCGGCTCCGACTGTGGCTGTATAAAAGGTTCCGTTTGAGGTTCGCTATTGACAACTGATTCCTCTGTCGTTGCGGCAACTGTCTCTAGTTGCTCAGTCCTCGTCTCTTCGTTATCTTCCTTTGGAACAGCGGAGCTCGCTGGTAAATCCACTTGCACAAGCTGACTGGCTGCGGGAGCTGCGACTGGGTCACTTTCCTGGACAAAAGATGATGGTGGTGCTTCCGGCTCGTCCTGAATAGGCTGAGGTAGGCTACTCGAGATGGGAACTGGCGCGCTTAGTTGCTTCTGACTTTCGGTGCTGGTACTATCGTTGAAACTCTGTGAGTCTGGTATGACACGCTTTGCCAGGTGTTTGGGATTCACGAATTTGTTTAGTAATGGCTCAATCACCACCGAGACTTCTGAAACCTCTACAGGATCGTTGCCAAGGTCTGGAACGAATACTTGCGTGGTTGACGATTGTCCAGAGCTAGTGTTATCGCTTGAGTCGCTAGTATCAGCAACAGGCAGATCCGATTTCGAATGCTTGGCTGGTGTTGTCGACGTATTCAGTTCTATAGCGGACGGATCATCCTCTGGATCATAGATCTGATGTAGTCGTCTCGATGTGCTTCGTTTCGACCGTGGCGACTCTGGTTCAGGAACTGACTCTGACTCTAACTCTGGTGTCGGATTTCTGCGACCTCTTTTGAGTCTCTTTCGTGGTCTGTCTGCTACTCGCTCAGGCGAGCTGAGAGTAAGTACGGTGTTGGGTCCGGCTTCGTTACGTTTGCGCTTCTTCTCGTTGCTGGCTGCGTTTCTTTGCTTCCACTCTTCAACGAGATCTGGAGTGACGTAGTCGGCTGGCTCCTGCGACTATGTGTTAGTGACTGTGCCGAGAAGTATCCTGAAATTGCAAGGGCACGACAAAGCAGTCTTCAGGACTTACCCAAGTAGGATCGTATGCACTGCCAGTATCAGGATCAATCCCTTCCCAATCAACGAGGTATTGTATGTTACCTCGGACTTTTTTCTCGCCCAGGATCTTCTTGGCTTTGTAATACGTTTCACTTGATTCTTCTTCTTCGTCAATAGGCTCAGGTGTTGATTCCTTAGCTCGAGGCATCACGAGGATGCAGAGGAACCAAAAAAGATGAGAAGCAGGGAAACACGGAAAAGCAAAGGTGGGCAAGCCATGATCACTTTTTGAGAGAGTTCAGAATGTCACAAACAAGCAAGCACATATGGAGTGGCTGGTCCACAGTAGAAGATTGATTGTTGTCGTTATCAAATTGCAGACCGGAAGGCAATATCGAGTCATGTAAAAGTGGAGACAAAAGCAAGCGACGGCAAGCTCTCGAAGATGAGATCTTTGACTTGACATCCAATAGGATGTCTCTATTATGAGCTCATGGGAAGATCTATATCTCTAATATATGCTCGACTGTGACCATTACACCGTGATTCTGTGTTTCTGGTGTGTCGCGCTTCGATATTATATCATATTCCTGGACACTCGAATCGTCTGTACTCTTTCCATACAGGTCTTAGAGCTAATTAAGCAAGTTCCTCTGTCCTCACTGCCGCTCTTATCGTTCGTAATCATACTACAAGTCGCCATACTTTATCGGCCTCTGATGGTCCAACTCTTGCCGCGATAGTGTCAAGCGTGGCTTTCAATACATTGTTGGTGACCTTCGGAAAGCTGCAATCTGGTTAGGCAGTGCAAAAGGGTGAGCTTTTTAGAGTAATGAGAGACTCACGATTTCTTCAGTAAACCTAACAGAGCCGCCTTGTTTACTGTTTGTCCTTCGACCTCTTGTTTGAGCCGCTCCAGCTCGTCACCAGTCATAAGCTTGGCTGGTGTTTTCGGCGTTGCTGGGCTAGCTTTCGCAGCTGCAATGGGTTTGGTGGGCGCTATGAAGCCATTTGTGAGAATAACACTTTGTAGTGGTGCCCGTGGAGTTGACACATCGGCTTCGACGTCCGATGTCTTGTCTTGTGCTTTTACTTCTTCCTTCGTCCAGTAGACGTCCAAAAACGGATCGATAGGAAGTGTAACATAGTCTGAAAGCAGATTAGTATAGGTTACGTACAACGGAAGGAAACGACTTACCAAGAAGTAAGGACAGTTTGTAGCCTCGCATTGGGATAGGTGAATCTTGCAATCCATCCACATCTTCCCAGCACAAGCCACTCGTCACAGGCTCTTGATCACCAAGTAGGAATCGACGTTTTGGACCCTCAGTTCCATCATCGTCTAGGAATCCCTCCATATCATCTGTTTCTGAGGTACTCTCGGCGTCTGAATCAGCGTCGGAGAGAATATCCTCTCCCTCCTCGGGTTCCTCCCACTCAGCCTCCGAATCGTAGTCATAATCAGTATCTGTGCGTCCTCTTCTAAAAGGTTGTCGTGCTAGTCGACTACCATCCATTGCTGATATTTTGGTATATGTGCCAACGTAGGGTGGTCTTACGTCAACAGAAAAGTATATGGTTTTCAATGGAATAGAACGTAAGGTCTTCATTGCATCTGCTGCCGTCGACAATCTTCCGTTATCGTCGCCCTCGGCAATGCGACTGACGACCTCTTTCACCGATGGACGATTGATGCCTCGTGGTACTAGCGCGCTTGGTGGCAAGTTTAGGGTGTCATGCAACGTCGAACTGATATCCATGGTGTTCGGGTCGTGGTCAAGTGATCGATCTACGGTCGCCTCTAGGTGTGCCTTTGCTGCTTCATCCCAACTGAATCTGCTCAGAGGCGCGCAAGTAGTATTTGATGGTATAAAGAATGGCAAAAAGGCTTTGCGATATGCGTTTTCGGGAGCTGGACTTGATTTTGCTCGGACATGTGTAGTCTGAGCTGATGAGGCTGTTGGTGTTTCGGGCTTCTTGAAGAATGAGAATAGTCGAGGTTGTTGCTATAACATTGTCAATCCTACAGTCTACAATTCAGCTCGTAGTCTCACATACCTTGGCTTTCTTGTCAAGCTCGGCCTGCTTCTTTCGCTTCTCCTCCTCTTTCTCTTGCAACTTCAGTTCCTTCTCCCTCTTCTTCTCCTCTTTAGCCTCGTTCTTGACTCGACGTTCTTCATCTTTGGCTACTTTCTCTTCTTCTTTCTTCGCTTTTGCTTCAGCCTTCTCCTTTTCCTTCTCTGCTTTCTCGAAAGCTTTTACTTGCTTCTCTGCGGATGTCAACTTCCGGCGTTTAGCAGGCGGTTGTTCTGTGGTGCCATCGAGGTTAGTTATAGGCGGTGGCGGAGTAGCATTTGTGGAAACTGATGTTAGGCTGCTGGTGATGCTTATGGCTGGGGATGCAGCTCGTGATAATCGACCTGGTAAGATGGTCTGATTCGTCGACGATGAGTCCATTGAATGTGGACTGTTCGGCGTTGCCTGGAAGATGGTGCCGAAGCTGTTCTCCGTGAATGGTGGTCGCCTCTTATGAGGACTACCTGTCAGCGGGTTGGAAGCGAGAACAGCTTCCATTGTAGAATGTATGAAAGATCAAGGTCAGGCAGCACACTTCACTTCACTTCGCTTCACCTCGAATGGGGAAGGAACGCGGTTGACGGCTCCAGCGTCGCGTAAGGGTTACATAACCCCAGAATTTGCCCATTAAGCCTCCCCTTCTTGCCTTCCACAACCACCTTACTATTCTATCATATACTTCGCAATGGAAGAACTCTTTGATGAGCTGTGGGCTGGAGTACCCTCACCTGCTCTTGATATCGAAACAAATCAGGTTGTTGTCAGGTCTCCTACAGATCCTCAACAACTTGCTGCACTTGACAAGATTGAAGCCGTTCTCGAACGCATTGTAGATTCTCTAGCCAACAATGACAAGCAATTAACTATCTTATTGGGGCGGAAAGACAAGAGTGCCTTGCTACGACGTGCAGCTACATCTCCTTCTGTTTCTCTTCCTGTGATAAAGAAAAAGATATGCTTCCCTGGTCGAACACCGGAAGAGGCTTGGAGATTCAGTCAGGGTGGCAGTCTACTGTATTCAAAGCAATTTGACTGATTCCATACAGCTGTGTTAATGCGAATACTTGAGCTCATGCATGAAGCAATTGCAAGTGGAGTTGTGACTACGAAGCGGTATTGTGAATGGAAATATGCTATTGAAGACAGGATGTCCAGATATTAATGTTTCATTTAGGGATATCTACTATAAGGATCCTGCTCTATTCCTCAAACAGTCCGTTGTCGATCGCTATGTCGACGACATTGCTTTTACTTTTAACGTCCCGAGATCAGCTCTTTCTGTTGTGAGTATCGGCAAATGGTCGAGTCGGCAATGATTGACCACTGCTCAGGCAGCCGCAGCTAAAGGACTGTTTGCGGGAGCTATCACCATCACAAAAGAGGTTGGTCAAATAATTGACGGACGTGCGAGCCAGGAGGTGCGTATAATATGGCCATGTCTTCACTAAAAGCTGATCAATGGTAGGGACAACTGATACCAGGTATTGGCAATGGAGACGAGCTCGATATCCATGGCGCTAAATGGGTCTTGATCATCGAGAAAGAGGTATGAAACTGCTACAGCTGATGTTCGTACCTGCTAACACAAATAGGCCGTCTTCCATAGCCTTGTGACTTGCGCTGCTTGGCCTTCAACGTCGCTACATGGCATTATCATCACAGTAAGTCAGGTCTGCTTTGAAGCTGAGGACATTTATTCAACAATACTAGGGTAAAGGATATCCGGATCTGGCAACTCGAATGCTCTGCAACAAACTAGCATCTTACAAGTGCAAAAATACCAACGACTTGCTGCCAATATACGCGCTCGTTGACTGGGATCCCGATGGTCTAGGTATCATGTCAAGCTATAAGCATGGCTCAGCATCATCGCAACAACACGACAATCCTACAAGCTCTCGCCTCCATTGGCTTGGTCTGACTAGCGAAGAAGTATGCTCTGCCGACGATGATCGCCATAATCAAGAGCTGCTGCCTCTGTCAATTCGGGACAGAAGGAAAGCAACGAAGATGTTGGAATGGCAGAATCTTCAGGAAGATGATATCGAAGCGGGGTGGAGGAGGGAACTTCAGGTTATGCTCATGGTCAACTATAAGGCAGAGATTCAGCTGATGGATGAGCAGGAGGGAGGTGTACAAGAATGGGTGAAAGAGAAGTTACTCTGACGAAGTCAAGCGCAGGTATTTTGGAATACCCGTCTTGGCAGTCTCGCTGTGAGATAGTCCGAATGCCGATTAAATAAATAAAGTATATGACAACAAATGACTTGCTTAAAGCAGCTTCTGATCGCACAACCGCTCCAAGCACAGCGACTTTCATATCAGTATCGGTGACTGCCCGTGATCAATGGCGGAAGTTGCTCCAACGGTAGACACCACCCCCACCACAACCACGCCCTCCACACCCAGACCACCACGCAAACCACGACCAAACTACAACCTAATCCACCGCCAACCCCTTCCCCTCAGAACCTCTCCCCTTCCCGCATTCCTCCCACATCACCCCTTCTCCCTCCTTCGACTCGCCTACGCTCTCCTCTCCTCCTACCTCGCTCTCAACCCACCCACATCCCATCCCACCATCCATCATGGCTATTACGACCCCTCCACAAACTCCGTCCACATCACCGATCCCGATAGCATCCGCGCGCTATGGGAACAAGGATTCTTTGGAAAAGGCAGTCTGAGTCGAAGTGAGCCTGAATGGGAAAAATTGCGATTAGAACGTCAGGCCGCCGCTAAGGCAGCAGAGAAGGGCGGAAATGGGATCAGGGGAGATACGGCGGCGGAGGTGACGAGGAAGAGGAGAGAGGAGAGGAGGAGGGATAAGCTTGAGCGGGCGAGGGTGGAGGCGGAGGTTTTGGAGATGCAGTTGAGGGCAGAGGGGAAGTTGGGCGGGGATGGAGATGCTGCGATGGAGAAGGAGAAGAATGTCATTGGAGATGGCGAAATCGAGCAGCCGAATGCAGAGATGAAGCACAATGGAGCTCAGGGAGACTCTGAAAAGGAAGCAGAGAAAGAAGCAGAAGCACTCCTAGCAGAATCGCTCACAGCCGTAGACTCTGGCATCCCACTACCACAGCAAGAAACCCACCCGCACACCTCCACAACCGGCGCAGACACAGTTCTCCCACCAACGCACCCAGCAACCTCACGATCACACGCCCAAAACCAAGAACATCTCCAACTAACCCCTTCGGAAGCTTTTTTCCTCACCTACGCCCTCGGCATCTTGAAAGTCCAACCATTACCAACACCATCATCCAACAAAAACACACCCAGCATCAGCAAACCAGAAGCCTACACAGCTCCCGCTCTCCTCTCCCTCTTCAGTCAACACATCACATTTCCACCGCTTCCCACATCTCCCCACGCCACTCACAACTCTTCGAATCTACGCAAATTCCTCACAAACTACGCAATCTACCACCACTACCGCTCCCTCGGCTGGGTCATCCGTTCCGGCATAAAATTCGGCGTCGATTACCTCCTCTACTACCGCGGTCCCGCCTTCTCACATGCCGAGTTCGCTGTGTTGATACTTCCAGATTATAGCGCTTGGAGCGAGGAGGAAAAACGATTGTGGTTGGGTGAAAGGGGAGAGAAGGAGAGAGAGGCGGTGGAAAAGGGAAGGGATTGGTGGTGGTTGCATGCGGCGAATCGGGTGCAGAGTCAGGTTAGGAAGACGCTGCTGCTTGCTTATGTTGAGGTGCCGGTCCCACGAGAGCAGAATGAGCAGGAGGTGGATATAGGGAAGGCGTTGGAGGGTTATAGAGTTAGGGAGTTTGTGCTTAAAAGATGGAGTCCGAATAGGGATAGAGGATGAGTGTAGAGGATGCCTGTGCTATACATGAGCATTTGGGTAAGTAATACCATGACATCGCAATAGGTCTCAAATTCGCACGGCTCAGTATGCTTGCTGAATGGCTGTATTATCAAAAGGATGCTACGTCTGCTAAGAATAACAGGATGCTGGCATCGCCCTGTCAGGCAGTGGTGACATTTGATGGCAATACTACGTTGACGTGTAATCTAACATCGTGTAAATACATAGCAAGCCCAAATTCTGTCACGACTGCAGGCTTTACTTTGGCCCCATCTCTTCCTCTCTGTGGTGTTCTCTCCTCCTCTGCCCTGAGCGAAGTTTCCATATTCGCTGGTGCAAATCCCGCGGCAGCATCTTGCTCCTCGAAACCTTCTTGGTAGTAAGTAGTCTTGATCTCTTTCAAAGCAACAAAACTCGCAGCTCTTCCAAAACGAGTCGGAACAAGGATCCAGAGGTCGCGTGTACAGTTTATACAGTCTTTGTTTTGTATTTGAGACTGCCTTACGTTCACGGTACGAGGTGTTGCTGTAAAGTCGTCCTCATTCACAATTACTTTGTTGGCGTCTCTCAAGGGTATTTGTACTGTTTGATTGGTGGCCTCCGGAAGTAGGCATATAGAGATTCAGAAGTAAGTCCTGCAGAGAACTCCCGGTGTGCAATATGAGCTTGTTGATATTGAGAGCCTACTTGTCCTGCCGCTTGAGCTTGTTGACATTGAAAGCCTGGTTGTCCTGACGCTTGAGCTTGAGTAGCCACATCTGAAGTGCCTATATCTAAGATATTGGCCTTACCATACTGTTCAGCGATAGAGTCTCAAGTAACAAGTGTGTTTCGAGACCGTTGACAATTCGTAAAGTCATCTTATTGAGTGAGATAGTCTCCATTGCTTGAGGTTCAGAGTTTCCGTCTTTCTTCGCCCTCTTCACGATTCACCCTCATAGCCCTTTTACCCCGTTCAAGGCCAGTACTACAGGAAACAAAAGTTCTATCAATGACCACAACATGCTTGTTGCAGCAAGGACACGAAGAGAAGAGGTCTTAACGCTGTCTGGATGTGCAGGCCTAATTGGCCTTTGAGTCGTTGACCAGATCTGAGGCTAATGAGCAGTCGTCCTGCCAGTAGGATACCATGGCGGCGATGAGGAAGCTCACCTCCTGCAATACCGTCACACCTGTCGACCGGAACCACCAATCACTTTCGAGGGAATAGACGGTACTGTTTGGAGGATGTAGAAGGAAAGAGTGTCCGAAAAGAGTGTTTACTGGCAATAGACTTGGAGGATGTCTTCTGCACCTTAGCAGGGCGAGCCTCGACTTCATCACTCTCACCCTCATCATTCCCACTCTCACTCTCGTCGTCATTCCCATCGACGTTCTTGTCCTTGGCCTGTCTGGCTGTTTCTTTCAGCGCTTAAGCACTCGCTTTCGCCTCCACTTTCTTCTTTTCTTGGTGTATCTTAACAGCAACGAGCGTAGGCCGCCCAGGCCCCATCTTCTGTCTTCTCGATGTCGAAAGGAATAGAAGTCAAATGCTGCAATTCAAGGACATGTCAAATACTGCCTCGAACTCAGGCTGATCACTGGTATCGTATACTCTTCGGAGAGCCAGGAGGGCACTGCTCTGGAATCTCTGGCCCTGTGGACCAGGGTCACACCATTCGGTCTGGCCTAACGATTGTCGTTTGGGGCGTGCTCGTGATCCCGAAGCTGATGGCAGAGGAAGATAGGGTAGAGCAGGACGTTGGCAGATGCCAGTAAATCGCAATCACAACCGCAGCGACAACGAAGATTTAGCCAGCAGTTTAGGGAGCGGACGCGATATTTTCAGCAACTAGCTTCCAGCATTGCTTGAACATGGATGTCTGGTCTGGAGCGCTTGTCTGTGAAGTGTCCGTCTCAGAAAGGTTCGTCTCTGCGGCAACTGCCTCCTGCACGCCTCGTGTATATACAACTCATCGTTGCGGTCCCAACCATTAGGCATGCACTCAAGGACTGTAACACAAGGCACCCCAGTCTTTGGGTTTGGGAATCGTGACACGGTACTGCTGCTCGATCTTCTCAATGATCCTCAATAGGACGGGCCAGTCATTTCCCGTTCAGCAGGTTTGTTGGAAAGTGAGATGGATCTCAACCTTTGTGCTCTTGAAGTGTCACCAAGGGACCTTGGTTGACCAAAGGTAGGTTGAGTA
>Ga0160427_10000934_pt1 | contig 17855 bp, 18 predicted proteins | sample SolpanmetagenomL_FD_108194 | JGI IMG/M metagenome (GOLD analysis project Ga0160427, IMG submission 108194) | Solar panel surface microbial communities from Lawrence Berkeley National Laboratory, California, USA - L | ecosystem: Engineered > Built environment > Solar panel > Unclassified ...
AAACACCCGCACCGGGTCTTCCGAACCGAGCACGGTGACGGCGCTCGTGAGGCGCATCCGGCGGGTCCGGGCGGCCACGGCGGCCAGCACCACCGCCGGGCTGGAGATCAGGAAGTCGGGCCGGTGATGCTCACCGATGCCGAACACGTCGAGCCCGACCTGCTCGGCCAGCTCGGCCTCCTCGAGCAGATCGGCCATCTGCCGGTCGGGGCGCACGCCCGGCTGCGTGGGCGGCCCGAAAGTGAAGAGGCCCAGTTCCAGACGGGGAGCGGCGGTTTCGGTAGTGGGCGAGCGGAGTTCAGCGGTGGTCATGTGGGCCTCCAGAGGACACAGGCAGGGCATATGAAGACAGGCCGGGCGGATAAACGTTCCGTCCCAGGGCCCGTCTGATGGCTCCCACTCTAGCTCTTAAACTTTAAAAAATCAACCGGTTTACTATTTTTTTAGAAGAGCGTACCCTGACCTTCGGGTGGCCGCGCCGGGTCGCTGAGGCCCTCGGGCACCCCACCGTCGAGCACCCGCCGCACCTCCCGGATGTCGCGCCACGTCAGGCTCTTGGGGCCGCCCACCGCCCGCGTCTCGTTGCGCAGCAGGTACGCGGGGTGAAACATGGGCATCAGCAACGCCTCCCACAGGCCGTCCTGCTGACGGTAGGGAAACCAGCTGCCGCGCAGCTTGGTGATGCCCTGACGGCCCAGCAGGTAGCCGGTGGGCGTGTTGCCGAGCGCCAGGATCAGTTCCGGTCGCAGCAGCCTGAGCTGCGGCTCCAGCCACAGCGAGGTGCACGTCTCGGTCTCCAGAGGATCGGGGGCGCGGTTGGCAGGCGGGCGGCACTTGACGATGTTGGTGACGTACACCTCGTCGCGGCGCAGCTCGACGGCCGCGAGAATCCTGTCGAGCAGCTGTCCGCCCCGCCCCACGAAGGGCCGCCCGGTCCGGTCCTCGTCACCACCCGGCCCCTCGCCCACGATCAACACCCGCGCCTGCGGATTCCCGTCCGAGACGACCACCTGGGTGCAGCCGGGCCGCAGTCTACAGGCGGTGCAAGCCCGGTTCCGCTCGGCCAGCGCGTCGAGCGCCGGTGCGTCTACCGGCCCGTGATCGTCCGGCGACTCCTCCCGGCTCATCGGCACCGGTGCGGTGGCCCGGCACAGCCAGGCAGCACCCGTCTGGCTTCGGTCAACCCACGTTCCCTTCGAGCGCCGAGAGCTTCGGGCGGGCGTTTCTGGCCTCGCGCCGGGTTTTCGGATCGAGCCCGATCATCAGGAAGAAGTTCTCCAGACCGTTCTCCCGGCCCTTCGTCTCGGGGTGCTCGTGTTCCGCCGTGCCGGTGGTGAAGGGCAGGGCGCGGTACTGTTCGAGCGCGAAATCGACCGCCTCCTGTGGTCCTTCGGCGCTCGCCCGCTGCTCCAGGCCCGCGTACAGTGCCCGGCGCGCCTCGGCGTGCAGCCTGAACGCCTCCGGATGGGGCGTCTCGGGGGCGCGCAGCAGATCCTGGCGGGCAATCCGGCGGTAGTGCTTGAGGCCCTGCAACAGCTGTTCGGTGGACATCAGTTCCTTCATGGCTGCTCCTTGAACACGGCTCCCTCGTGGCGGGAGGGGCGTGACCTTCCGGGTCCCGACTGGAGTGGCTCTGTTCCCCTGCGAAGCTCCTGGAGCTCTGTGGCGGGTGCAGGCAGACGCCGGCCGGTGTAGCGAGAATACGACCACTGTATACCGCTTGCAGGCGGCCCCGGGAACAGAGGAAGCGGGCGGAGAGATGACCGATTGCCCTCCCGTCCTCTGTCAGAAACCTGAACAATGAGAGGGCAGAAAAAGAATGAGCCGAGTCTGAATGGGGAGGAATTCACAACTGTCCTCCAGAGGCCGCTTTGCCAGCGCTCGGCACCGAGAAATGTGAGCCTGTAGACGGTGCGCAGCCCGTTGGCCCCAGCTGGAATTAGTTTCATCAACGTGCCTTCAAGATGAGATCAGGAATGAGTCAGGACGTGAGAAGATTGAGGAAAACAGCGTATACACCGCAATATGCACACCGGATGAAGTCGCATAGATGCCGTATAGCTGCATAAAACTAACCCTTCAGAGATTGAATTAAGGCGTCATAAATAAAGGTCTGTTAAACTTTGGGAGTCGATGAATGCCTTTCGCGCTCTGCTCCTGACCGCTGCCGCCCTGATGGGAAGCAGCACACTCGCCGCCACGTACACCGTGAAGCCAGGCGACACGCTCTACAGCATTGCGCAGAAGGCCAATCTCGACCCGGTCCAGCTGCTCAAGCTCAACAGCCTGAACAGCAGCACCATTCAGGTCGGGCAGAAGCTCAGCCTGGGCGGCAGCGGGACCGCCAAGGCAGCCGTCAGCAGCGTGGCTCCTTCGGCCCCGGTGACCACCCACAGCGGCAACAGCAATACCATCCGGGCGGCCGCCTCCCGCTTCCTGAACATCCGCTACGTGCTCGGCGGCAGCGGCGCGGGCGGCATCGACTGCAGTGCCTACACCCGCGCGGTGTTTCAGCAGCTGGGCATCAACCTGCCGCGCACCGCCCGCGCCCAATTCGGCGTCGGCAACTCGGTGGCGCGCGGCAACCTCCAGACGGGCGACCTGGTGTTCTTCAACACCATGGGCGGCGGCGTGTCGCACGTGGGCGTGTACCTTGGCAACGGCCAGTTCGCCAACGCCAACAGCTACAACGGGCGCACGATGGTCGAGTCGATGACCACCGCCTACTGGGCCACCCGCTACGTCGGCGCCCGCCGCGTGCTGTAACCGCCATAAAGACCAACAGAGGAGCGCCCCACCGGACATCCGGTGGGGCGCTTCCTTGCTGCTTCGGGTTACTGCCGGATGATCTCGGCGTCTTTCGGCAGGGTGGTGAGCCGCACCGCCGTGAGGCCCGAGTTGGTCTTGTAGTTGCTGACGCTCAGATCAGCCAGGGTCTTGCCCGCGCTGTCGAGCAGCTGCAGCCGGGTGGGCCGCCAGCCCGCCTCGGTCACGTAGACGCGCGCCTTGCCGTCGTTGGTGCCGGCGGCCTTCGGCGTGCCTTCCAGCGTGAAGAGGCGGCTGCCCGCCGTGCCGGTGGCCGAGAGCACCTTCACGTCGTAGCTCTTCAGCAGCGCCGAGACGTTGCTGATCTGGCTGAAGTCGATTCCAGTCACGCCCGCCTGTCCGGCCATCTTGGCGGTGCTGGTCACGGTGACCTGATTGGTGAGGTACAGATAGTTGCGCACCTCGGTCTTGTTGACCACCACGATGTTGTCGGCGAGCGAATCGGGGGCGGCGAACACCACGCGGGCCAGCGAGGAGGCCGGGATGCTCTGCACCGAGAGGTCGATCTTCTGGGCGCTGCCGTCGAAACTGCCGCTGCCGCTCAGCCGGAAGCTGAGGTCGCGGGCGCTCTTCTGGGCCGCGTCGAGTTTGCCGATGATGTCGGTCGCCGAGTACGTCTGGGCCTGCGAAACACCGCTGCCCAGCAGCGTCAGAGACAACGCGGCGGCCAGCAGTGAGGGGGTCTTGGAAGTCATGGCCACAGTATCGGCCGCCCTCTCATGAGAAGGCGAGGGGCTGGCTGACCGCAGGTTTACAGGTGGGCACCGAGCGTTCAGGGCTGTGCGGGCGTCTCTTCCGGGGTGCCCAGGGGCAGCAGGTACTTCGCCTTCAGACCGAAGCCCTGACCCGCCGCGCCGCGCGTGCCGCCGTAGCCTTCCAGGTCGAGTGTGCCTGCCCCGACGTTCAGGCTGGCCTGCGCGCCGTAGCGCAGCACTTCCGAGGTGGTGCGCCACGGCTCGTAGGCCGCGAACAGCCGCAGGCTGCTGCCGTCGCCCAGCACGCCGTCCAGCCCCAGGTGCCCGGTCAGGCCGAAGGTGTCGGGGCCCACCAGCAGGTCGAGCGCCGCGTTCAGGCCACTGTCGGGATCGGTGTAGGTCGCGCCCGCCGCCGCTCCCAGCACGCCCTGGCCGGCCCGCACCCCGAACCGGTAGCTCAGGGCCTCGCGGCGAAGTTCGGCCTGCGCCAGCACGCTGCTCTGGCCGCCGAGCGTGCCCGACGCCGACAGCACCACCTCACGGTTCAGGCGGTAGCGCGCACTCACCCCGAGGGCCGCGCCGCCGTCACGCAGGTCGGGCGCCTCCTCGGCCCAGCGGGCGAGCGGGTCGAAGTGGGTCAGCCCGGCGTTCCAGGCGCCGCCGTCGAGGGTCAGCGCGACCGGCCCGGCGGTGCCGCTCAGACTCAGCGCCCCGCGCACCCCGCCCGAATACAGCACGGCGGCGTCGGCCCGCGCCCGCGCCACGCCCAGCCCGGGCAGCACCAGGCTGCGGCCGAACGCGGCGTCGATGCCCCGCGTGCCGAGACCGGCCGCCACGGTGAACCCCGCGAGCGGCAGGTCCTGCACGCCGATTCGCAGCAGGCCGTCCTGGAGCAGCGTGCCTCCGGCGGGGGCATACGACACGCCGAAGTCGAGGCCGGTGGCCCCGGCGGTGGCGAAAGTGGCGGCCAGCGGCAGCACCGACAGGCGCAGGCCGCGCCGAAGAAGGCCGGCGCGAGATTGGAATAGGGAAAGCAGCGAGGACATGCGCTGACCATAACACCCGGACTGCCGGGCCGAACCGGGACGGCCGACCGGCCCGGCTTCGGTCAGGCACGCGCGCGGCTCTGGCGCTATGCTCCCGGCATGCGAGCCACTGCCTGCGGAAATCTGCGCCTGCGTCGTCCTCTGCTCAAGCCGCTCCTGGCCCTCGGTCTGTGCCTGTCGGCGCTGCTCTCGGCGTGCGCTCCCAACCAGCCGATCATCGCCGTGCCGACCTTCAAGGTGCAGAGCGTGCGGCTGACCGGCCTGACCCTGCCCGGCAGCGGGCGGCCCGCCACCATGTACCTCAGCCTGAGCCTGCTGGTGAACAATCCCAACCCCGTCGGGCTGCGGCTGGCGAACATCGCCGGCACCTTCATCCTGAACGGCGGCCGGGTGGCCGACGTGAACCTGCCCGACGTGGCCCTGCCCGCACGCGGCGAGGCGACGCAGCAGGCCGATCTGGCGCTGCCGCTCACGCTCGACACCGTCGGCAGCGCCCTCATGGTGGCGCGCGGTCAGCAGGTGCCCTACCGCCTCGACGGCACCTTCACCGCCGACCTGGGCTTCCTGGGCCGACCGAACTTCGGGCCGTACACGCTGGTGCAGGGCGTGCTGCAGCAGCCGGCCATTCTTCCATGACGCGGCCTGCTATGACGCCCGATTTGAACGACCCGGCCCAGACGGGCATCTGGGCCTACCTGCCCGGAGAGCCGCTGGAAGGCCGCGCTGGTGGCCCCCTGGCGGGCATGACCTTCAGCGCCAAAGACCTGTTCGGGGTCGAGGGCTGGCCGCTGCAGGCGAGCACCGAGGCTCCCCTGCCGCCGGTCGAGGCCAGCCCGCTGGTGACGCGCCTGCTGGAGCTCGGGGCCACCCTGGTCGGCAAGACGCACCTGCACGAGATCGCGCTCGGCATCACCGGGGCCAACGCCTTCGGCGGCACGCCCAATCCGCTCGACGCCTCGCGGGTGACGGGCGGCAGCAGTTCCGGCGCGGCGGCCAGCGTGGCGCTGGGCCTGTGCGACTTCGCCCTCGGCACCGACACCGGGGGCAGCATCCGGGTACCGGCGGCGTGGTGCGGGGTGGTCGGCTACAAGCCGAGCAAGAACGACCCGCTCTGGCCGACCGCCGGGGTGCTGCCGCTCTCCTCCACCTGCGACCACGCCGGCCCGCTGGCCCGCGACCTGCACACTGTCCTGCGCGTGCAGGAGGCGCTGAGCGGCGAGGCCATCTCGGCGCTGCCGTGGGAGGGCGTCCGGGTGGGCCTCTGGAATCCGGCCGGATGGCAGGACGCCGACGCCGAAAGCGCGCTGCTGACTGCGGCGCGGCAGGCCGAGGCCCTGGGCGCCACGCTGCGGGCGGTGACGCTGCCCGACATGCTCGGCGCCTATTCGGACACCGTACAGAGCGAGGCGGCCAGCGTTCATGCGGCGGCCCTGGCCCTCACGGACCCCGGATTCGGCCCCGGCACGCTGGCCCTGCTTCGGCGCGGCGCCGCCCTGACGCCGGAACAGCTGGACACGGCCCGGACGCGCCGGGCGAGCTACGCCGCGCTGCTGGCCGAACAGATGGATGGCCTCGACCTGCTGCTGGCCCCCGCCGTGCCGAGCGCCGCACCGAAGGCAGGCGCCGAGAGCGTGCAGGTGGCCGAGGGCACCGTGCCGCTGCGCGTGGCGGTGCTGCGCCTGAGTGCGCCCTTCAGCATGCTCGGCTGGCCGGTGCTGGCCCTGCCGTACGCGGCGGCGGGCGGCCTGAGCGTGGGCGTGCAGCTCGTGGCGCACCCCGGCGACGACGCCCGGCTGCTGGGCCTGGGAAGAACGCTCGTGGAGCGCGGACCACAGCGTTAAGAGCGGCTCAGGCCCCTCAAATGAGCAGCTCTTACGCTGACGCCATGACGCTTTCTCACTCCGCGCGCCGGCTTCTGCCCCTGTTCACCCTGCTGGCGCTGGCACCGGCCGCCGGTGCCGCCGCCGTCTGGGCCGGCGGCGACCTGAACACCAGCGGCTACGGCGTGCACGCTGGCGTGGCGCTGCTGCCCATTCCGTTCATCGGCAGTTTCGGCGTCGAGGCCGGAGCGGAGCGCGGCTACAACGCGGGCGCCACGGCCTTCAGCGCCGCCCTCACGCTGCGCGACCTGAACCTGCCGCTCACCGCCGTCGACGCCTTCGCCACCGCCGGGGCCGAGTTCAGCGACGCCACGCGCCTCTTCGCCGAGGCCGGACTGCGCGGCCCGCTGCTGGGGCCTGCCGGCTGGCGGCTGCACGTGCGGGCGCGGCAGGACGGCGTGCTGAGCGGCGGCGCAGGCGTCGAACTGCGCTTCTGAGACGCCGCCCTTAGAAAACAGCCCTCAGGGATTGATCGTGCCGAACGCCTCGTCGTAGCGGCTCTCGCGCTCGGCGTGCCGCTGAAATTTGACGCGCTCGATCACGATCTCCGGGGCGTCCGGGTTCGCTTCCAACAGCTTCATCGTCTCGGCAAGGTAGTCGGCCAGCGGCAGGGCGCGCGGGTTGTCGGCCTGCCCGGGCGTGAGGTCGGTGGCGGTGAGCGGCGGAATCAGTTCGGTCACCTGCACGCCGCTGCCGCGCAGCAATCGGCGCAGGCCCTCGCTGTACGAGTGCAGGGCGGCCTTGGTGGCGCTGTAGGTGGGCGTGTCGGCCCTGGGCACGAAGGCCAGCCCCGAGGTCACGTTGAGCACGGCGGCGCGCTCCTGCGCCTGCAGGTGCGGCAGCAGGGCGTTCGTCAGCCGGATGGGGCCGAGCAGGTTGGTGACGATGGTCTCCTCGGCCACCTCCAGCATCTCGGGCAGCGCGTGGACGCTCTCGGACTTCATGATGCCCGCGTTGTTGACCAGCACGTTCAGCGCCGGGAAGTCGCGCGTCAGCCCTGCCACCACCGTGCGGATCAACTCGGGGTCATTGACGTCGAGCATCACCGAGTGCAGGCCGGGGTTGGCGGCCGTCACCTCGTCCAGCGTGTCCTGACGCCGACCGCCGATGATGACCACGTTGCCGAGCCTGAAAAACGCTTCCGCCAGCCCGCGCCCGATTCCCGAGCCGCCGCCGGTGATGAAGATGGTATTGCCTGTCATGTGCATGGATGTTCCTCCTGATGCACAGCCTAGATGGTACACTCTCTTTTGGAAAGTAGGCACCCGAATGTTCTTTACTTACCCCAAGGAGAGTGACGTGGCATACCCGGTTCAGGACGAAACAAGACCGTCGCCAGCCCCACAGGGCGACTGCGCTCCCGGCCCGGAGGTCGAGACGCTCGTGCGCGAGATGATCGGCCGGGTGGCCGACAAGTGGACCATGCTGGTGCTGGAAGAACTGACCGAGCACGGCGTGGTGCGCTTCACGCGGCTCGGCGAGCTGGTGGGCGGCATCAGCCAGAAGATGCTGACCAAGACGCTGCGGCAGCTGGAGGCCGACGGGCTGGTGCGCCGAACCGTTCATCCGGTGATTCCGCCGCACGTGGACTACCGGCTCACCTCGCTGGGCGAGAGCCTGAGCGAGGCCTTCTGCGGCGTCTGGATCTGGGCCGAGCAGCACCACCGGGAGGTGGCGGCGGCCCGGCAGATGTTCCGGAGCACCGAGGAAGCGGCGACACCGGACTGAAGACGCGACAGACAGCAGAAAGGCCGGAAGCGACGAAGCTTCCGGCCTTTCTCTCTGGAACTTCGTCTCTTACGGCACGACCCGTTGGCCCGCGCCGTACTGGGGCAGCACGTCGGCCGCCACCTGCACCGCCTGCCCCGCCTCGACCAGCGCCACCACCGCGCCGCCGAAGCCCGCGCCGGTCATGCGGGCGCCGTACACCTTCGGGTGCGCCTGCAGGTACGCCACCAGCACGTCCACCTGCGGGTGCGACACCTCGTAGTCGTGCTGCAGGCTGGCGTGCGAGGCGTTCATCAGCGTGCCGAAGTGTGCGGCGTCGGCGTCCAGGGCTTCGAGCACGCGGGCGTTCTCGCTCACCACGTGGTGGGCGCGGCGGCGCAGCAGCTCGGGCAACACGTCCAGCGCGGCGATGTCGGTCACGTCGCGCAGCTCGGCCACGCCCAGCAGGCGGCTCGCCTCCTCGACCTGGGCGCGGCGTTCGTTGTAGCCGCTCTCGGCGAGCCGGCGCGGCACCCCGCTGTCGAGCACCAGCACCTGCGCCGTGCCGTGGGCCGCGTCGGCGGGCATCGGCAGCTTGCGGCGCTCCAGGCTGCGCGTATCGAGAAACAGCATGTGCGCGGTGTCGGCGAGGCTCGACGCCATCTGGTCCATCACGCCGCACATCACGCCGACGTACTCGTGCTCGACCTTCTGACCGATGAGCGCGAGGTCCACGTCGTCGAGGGACAGCGTGTACAGCTCGCGCAGCGCCCGCAGCGTCGCCAGTTCGAGGGCGGCGCTGCTCGACAGCCCGCCCGAGGGCACGTCCGACCAGACCCAGACGTCGAGCGCGTCGGTCACACCCGCCAGCGCGATGCTGCCGGTCAGGTAGGGCGCGAAGCCCTCGCCCTTTTCACCCACGCGCACCGTCAGTGTCTGCTCCAGGTTGGCCGAGTGCAGCCGGTGCGCCTCTCCCCCGTTGCGCCGGATACTCACCGTGGCCTGCTGCGGAATGGCGGCCGGCAGCACGAAGCCGCCCTGGTAGTCGGTGTGCTCGCCGAGCAGGTTGACCCGGCCCGGCGCGCGCCCTGTCGCCTCGGGCGCCTGCCCGAAGACCGCCTCGAAGCTGCTGTCGGCGCTCACGGCGTCACCTCGGCGAGTTGCAGCGCCCGCAGTTCGGCCGCCTTCTGCTCGGGCAGCCCGTCGTTGGCGAACTCGCCCGCGCCCTGCTCGGTTCCGGCGAGGTACTTCAGGCGGCCCGGCGCTCGCAGATACGGGTAGATCTCGATGTGCAGCGGCCACTCGGGGTACGCTTCGCCGTCTGTGGGCGCCTGATGCACGGTCATCAGGTAAGGCATCTTCACCCCGAACAGCGCGTCGAGTCGCCGCAGCGCGTCGTGCAGCACGGCCGCGAAATCGGCCCGCTCGTCGGCGCTGAGGTCGGCCAGGCTTCCCACCGCCCGTGTCGGCAGCACCCAGGTCTCGTAGGTGTAGCGGGCGAACGGCGGCACGACGCTCAGCGCGTGGGGACGCTCGCAGACGACGCGTACACCCGCCGCCAGCTCTTCCTGCACGAAGTCGGCCAGCCAGGGTCGCCCGTTGGTCTTCAGGTAATCTCGCATGTTGCCCAGCGCGCGCTCCTGCACCGGCGGAAGGTGGTCGTAGGCGTAGATCTGCCCGTGCGGGTGGTGCAGCGTCACGCCCACCTCGACGCCCCTGTTCTCGAAGGGCAGCACGTAATGAATGCGCTCGTCGGCGCCCAGCGTGGCCGTGCGGTCGGCCCAGACCTGCAGCAGCAGCTCGATCTGCGCGGTGGGCAATGTGGCGAGGGTGGCCTGCGGGTTCTGGGTGAAGACCACCACCTCGCAGCTTCCGATGCCCGCCTTGACCGGCACGCCGGGAACCGCCGGGGGCTGCGGCGCGTCCAGCGACAGGCTGGGAAAGCGGTTCTGAAACACCGCCATGTCGTACCGGCCGGCGGGCAGCTCGGTCGGGTTGGCCAGATCGGTGGTGACGGCCAGCGGGTTGTACCCCGGCGGCGGCAGGAACGGGCGGCCCTGGCGGTGGGCGGCGTACATCACCCACTCGCCGCGCAGTGGATGCCAGCGCAGTTGCGGGGTGGCCGTCACCGCGTCGCCGGGTGTGGGCACCGGGCCGGTGATCTCAACCGGAACCGAAGCGCTGTAGAGCGCGAGCTGGCGGCCGTCGGGCTTGATGAAGTCTTGTTTAAACATGCGTCGCCTCCTGGTAGCCGTGGGCCGGAATTCCGTCCCGGGGGATGTCGAACAGGTTGAACCGGCCGCGCGTGAAGTGGGTCACGGCGTCGCCGAGCGAGGTGGTGAGCGTGGTGGGCCGGTCGGGCACGCTGACCTCCAGCGCGCGCCGCAGCAGGATCAGGCCCTCGTCGTCGAGCAGGGCGACCGGGTCGGAGCTGGCCCGCAGCCCGCCGATCACGTCGAGCAGACCGAGCAGCGTGTGGCGCTCGGCGGCGTTCAACAGGCTCAGTTCCCTGCGGGCCACCATCACGTCGGGGTCCGGCTGATACCAGGCGTGCTGGTACCAGCGCGACAGCGAGGTGTGCACCGCGTTGCGGGCCGACGGGCCGGTGCCGTCCTGCAGCAGCACGCGCCGCGACTCGTCGTCCCAGATGGGCGACACGTCGGGGCCGGTGCGCATGGCGTCGGCGATACCGATGCTGCTCGCCAGCGGCGCGCCGCACAGCAGCAGGAAGGTCTCGTCGCCCGCCCCCGCCCGCAGGGCTTCCAGGCCCATGCGGTAGGCCTCGGTGCGCGTCCTGCCCGGATCGTGCCGCACGCCCGGCATCGCTGCGGCGAACAGGAAGTCGAGCTTCAGGTAGCTGTAGCCCCAGCCGACCACTTCTCTCGCCAGTTCACGCAGCCAGTCGAGCACCTCCGGGTGGGTGGTGTCGAGGGCGTAGTACGCGCCGCCCCAGTTGTTGCCGATGGGCATCGGCTGACCGCCCTCGGTCTTCAGCATCCAGTCGGGGTGCGCCCGGAAGAGGTCGCTGTTCGGCCCGGCCAGAAAAGGAGCGATCCAGATGCCCGAACGGTAACCGAGCGCGCCCAGCTGAGCCGGCAGGTCGCGGGCGTGGCCGCCGAAGTGGGCGGCCGGCCGCGTCCAGTCGCCGAGGTCGGCCTGGAAGCCGTCGTCGAGCTGGAAGACGTCGAAGGGCAGCGCCTTGTCTCTGCTCCGCTCGGCGTTGTCGAGCATGTTGGCAAGCGTCACGGTGCGGAAGTAGCTGTACCACGAGCACCAGACCCGCAGCGGGGCCGGGGTGCGCGCGTGCATCGCTTCTCCCAGACTGGCCGAGAGCGCCTCGACCGCAGCGATCACGTCGTCAGTCTCGGTGAACACCAGCGGCAGCTCCGGGCCTTCCACCTCCAGGCGGAGCGTCACGTGGCCGTCACCGGCGCGGGCCTCCCAGTGGGCGGCGCTGCGCGTCTCGTCCTGCGAGCAGCCGACGTACCCGCCGCCGTCCGGGCGCACCAGGGCGATCAGGGTGTGGCTGCGCCAGACGCCCGCCTCTCCGCCGGGCCGGTCGCTGCCGGGCAGAAAGCCCACATCGTGGCCGTGCTCCTGCATCCAGACGAGCGCGGGCCGGGGCTGCACGTCGCTCAGCGCGCGCAGTTCTCCCTCGCTCCACGACTGGAAGCCGTTGACCAGCACGCGGGTGGTGGAGGCGTCGAGGTCGAGCGTCCAGGTCCGGTCGCCGCTGTGCCGCACCTCGAATTCAGCCACGGGCGTTTTCCCCGGCGGGACTCAGGGTGAAACTGACGGGCGCGAGGGTGCGTCCGGCGTACTGCACCTCGGCGGCGTTCCAGTTCTGGATCAGGGTGTGGCCGGCCCGGCGCGACAGGCGCACACCCTCGGGCAGCAGTTCGGCCTCCAGGCCCGCCGATCTCAGCTCGCCCGCCAGGACCGAGCGAATCAGCTCCTCGCTGTGCGCGCCGATCACGGTCACGTTGCCGCTCCGGACCACGGCCGCCTGGCCCTGCTGCGGGCCATCCTGGTAGGTGTAGACCGCTTCAGCGCCGTTCAGGCGGTAGCTCTCGGCCCAGGTGGTCACGTCGCAGGCGTGGTCGGGGCCCTCGACCCGCACGCTCAGGCCGGGACGCAGGCTGTCGAAGTTGAGCAGCTTGCTGCCGAGCAGCCCGGCCAGGACGCCCGGCTGGCCGTCCTCGGGGGTGCGGCCGGTCTTAGTGCGGTAGGCACTGCGCGGCCCGAAAACCAGTCGGGCGTGCCCGGCGGCGGCCTCCAGGTGCGCGGCTCGCTCGGGCGTCATGAGCGTCAGGGCCGGGGCCACGATCAGCGCGTACCCGCTCAGGTCGCTGTCCGGGTGCATGATCTCGACGTCCTGGCCCAGCGAGCGCAGGGCCGAGTAGTAGCCGACCGTCTGCGCCCAGTAGCTCAGGCCCGCCGAGTGCTTCTGCACGTCGTACAGCCACAGGCTCTCGTAGTCGTGCAGCAGGGCGACCTTGGCCGCCACCCCGGTCTCGGGAAACTGGCCCACCGGAAACTCGCCCAGATCGAGCGTCTCGATCTCGGTGTGTCCCCGGTCGGGCGTCTCGTCGTGGCGCAGCAGCCCGGAGTGCATCACCTCCTGCGACATGGTGGCGGCCCGCCAGCGGAAGTAGCTGACCACGTCGGCGCCGTGCGCCCAGGCCTGGGCGGTCCAGAGCCGCACCGCGCCATCGGCCGGCAGCGGGTTGTACGGCGCCCAGTTGACCTGACCACACTGCTGCTCCATCACCCAGAACGGGCGGTGCAGCAGCCCCCGGTACAGGTCGTGGTTGAAGGCCACGAAGTCGGGGTGGCCGGTGCGGGCGTAGCGCGTCTTGAGGTCCTCGCTGCCCCAGCCGGAGAACTGCTCGAGCATGCCGGTCGGGTAGTTGTCCCAGCTCACGAAGTCGAGGCCCGCCGCGACGTCGTAGTGGTTGAAACCCGACTCGAAGATCATGAAGTTGTGCGTTATGAAGCGCCCCGGCGACAGCTCGCGCAGAAGGGCGACCTGCTCGGCCTGGAAGGTCTTCACGTTGTCCGAGGCGAAGCGGTAGAAGTCGAGCAGGTGCGACGGGTTCACGTCGGTGACGAGCAGGTTGGGCGGCCTGATCTGGCCGAAGTCCTGGTAATCCATGCTCCAGAAGGCGTTGCCCCAGGCCTCGTTGAGGGTCTCCAGCGAGCCGTACCTGGCCTCCAGCCACGCCGGGAAGGCCGCCTCGCTCGCGCCGCCCCAGCTGCGGGCGGTGTCGTGGCAGCCGAACTCGTTGTCGGTCTGCCAGCCGGCCACCGCCGGGTGCTGGCCGTAGCGCCGGGCCATCTCGCGGGTGATGCTGCGCGAGTGCTCGCGGTACACCGGCGAGGCGAAGTCGTAGTGCCGCCGCGAACCGAAGTCGCGCACCCGGCCCTGCTGGTCGGTGGGCCGGATCTCCGGGTGGCTGCGGATGAGCCAGGCCGGCGGAGTGGCGGTGGGCGTGCACAGCACCACCTTGAGGCCCTCGGCGGCGATCGCCTCGACCGCCTCGTCGAGCCAGGCCCACTCGTAGTGGCCCTGGGACGGCTCCATCAGGGCCCAGGCGAACTCGGCGACGCGCACGTAGCTCAGGCCCAGCGCCTTCTGCTGCCGGGCGTAATCGGTCCAGCGGTCACGCGGAACATGCTCGGGGTAGTCGCAGACGGCCAGTTGCAGCGTCGGCGCGGTGAAGCCGGGCGAGAACGAAGCGGCGTCACGGTCTGGCTGGGGGGTACCGGGGGTGGGAATGGTCACGAAAACATCTCCTCTCTGCGCACTTCGGTGCTGCACACGGTGAAGCCCAACCCTTCGAAAGCAACGAAACAGAGGGCGCATAGCGGTGAGGCGGGCAAACAGCTCTTCCCAGACATCCTTTCACGATTTGACGGTCAAGAGAAGAGGGGCGGCGCCCAGGTGCGGCGTCTGGACGGCGTAAGTTTCGAAACTTCGGCTCAACCTGGGTTCAGGGCCGCTTCAGACGGTGCGCAGATCGGGGATCTCGACCGACAGCGCGGCGAGCTGCGCCGGCGTGGCCTGCCGGCCGGTGATGAGTGTCTGAACCCGGCTCACCGGCAGTAGGTGGGCGCGCGACACCACACCGAGCTTGCTGTGATCGGCCACCACCACCACGGCGGCGGCGTACCCGGCCATGGCGGTCTTGACCTCGGCCTCGTCGAAGTTCGAGTTGGTGACGCCGTGCGTGGCGTGCACACCGTTGCAGCCGAGGAACAGCAGGTCGGCGCGGATGCGGCTGAGCAGGTCGAGGGCATAGGGCGCGACCAGGCTGTGCTGCAACCGCCGGAGGCTGCCACCGGTGACGATGATGTGCAGGTTGGGCAGGCGTTCGAGTTCCAGCGCGATGTTCAGGCCGCTCGTGACCACCGTGACGCCGCGCAGGGTGGGCGACAGGTGGCGGGCGATCTCGGTGGTGGTGCTGCCCACGTCGAGAAAGATGGTCTGGCCGTCTTTCACCATGCCGGCGGCGGCCTCTCCGATGCGGCGCTTGACGGCCGTCTGCTGCCGACTGCTCTCCTCGAGCGGCCGCTCGGAGATACCCAGGGGCCGGGCGACCCCGCCGCGCGTGCGCCGAACCAGCCCACTCTGCGCCAGCACGTTCAGGTCGCTGCGAACCGTGACTTCCGAAACTCCGAGCAGTTTCGAAAGCTCGCTGACAGAGGCGCTGTCCCGCTCGCTCAGCACGGAAATAATCTCGTTGTGACGGGCTTTCTGCACCCTCGCGCCTCCCTTTCGTGCTTTTGCTGCTTTCGCAATTTATGTTTCCCGGTCGCTCGCTGTCAAGAGCGCCAGACGGCTCTGTGTGCTTCCTCAGACGAACAGCGGAGACGACCATCCAGGGTCATCTCCGCTGTTCGCCGTGCCGCCTCCCGGTTACTTGGCGTCCACCAGTTCCACGTCGAAGATCAGGGTGGCGCCGCCAGGGATGACGCCAGGCACGCCGCGCGCACCGTAGCCCATGCTGGCCGGAATGGTGAGCTTGGCCTTGTCGCCGACCTTCAGCTGCGCGATGCCCTCGTCCCAGCCGGAGATGACGTGGCCCATGCCGAGCGGAAACTCGATCGGCTCGCCCCGGTCGCGGCTCGAGTCGAACTTGGTGCCGTTCTCGAGCGTGCCGGTGTAATGCACCTTGACCGTCTGGCCCTTCATCGCCTGCGCGCCCGTGCCCTCGTGGTATTTCTCGACTTTCAGTTCACTCATGCCAGCAGGCTAGCACTCCTTCCCACTTCAGTTCCCGCTCCGGGTCAGGGTGCGCAGCAGCAGGTTGGGAAAGCGCGTTACGCCCAGGGTGAGCGTCTCGGCCCAGCTCTGGTTGCCCACCCGCACCTCGACTTTGCCTCCCGGCAGGTCGGTGAAGCCGTAGTAGCCGTTGCCGTCGGTGGTCGCCACGGCCAGTTGCGCGCCGTCGGGGCCGAACGCCGTCACGCTCAGGCCGCCCGGCTGCGTCACCCCGATCACCCGCCCGAGCACCGCCCGCCGCGCCTGGGCCGTGAAGGTCCAGGGCGTGGGCTGACCCGCCGTGGCCAGCACGCCCGGCGTGGCCGCGAGGGCGGTCTTGAGGGCGCGCAGGCCCTGCGGTTGGGTCTGTGCGTTCGTGTACACCCCGTTGGTGGGCGTGCGGTAGGCGTAGCCCACCCAGCCCATGCCGAGCGCCAGGGCGCGTGCGGCCTGGGCCGACGTGACCTCCGGCGAGTTGAGGTACATCGAGGTGCCCGCCGCCACCTCGCCCGTACCGGTGCGCTGCGTGACGGCGAAGGCGTTCCAGCGGTCGAACCAGCCCTCCTGGCCGTTCACGCCGTCGCGCTTGTAGTTCATGATCACGTTCACGTCGAGCAGGCCTTCCTTCATCCAGTCGGGCCAGTCCTGCAGCACCTCGCTGTAGGTGCGAGTCGAGTGAAAGGCATTCAGGTCGGCAGGGCCGTCTCCATACACGATGGTCGCCGCACTGATGATGACCCCCGGTTTCAGGGCGCGGGATTCGAGCACGATGCGCCGGGTGAGCGCCGTGACCTGCGCGCGCTTCCAGGCCTTCCAGCGCTCGTCGGCCGGCAGCGGCACGCCCGCCTGCCCGGTCTCCTGACGGTAGCGCTGAAGCGTGACCGGGCTGTAGCCCCAGTCGCCGCCGTCGGGGTAACGGATGCGGTCGAGCTGCAGGCCGTCGACGTCGTAGGCCCGCACCAGGCTCACCGCCGAGCGCGCCATCGCGTCGGCCGCCGCCGGAATGCCGGGGTCGAGCCAGCCGTCGGCCCCGCTGCGCCAGTCGAGGTTCGGTTTCCGCGACAGCCACGAGTCGCGGCTGTCGGGGCCGTGTTGCACGAACGCCTGCGACGGTCCGGCGCTCGGCAGACTGGCGTTGTAGGCCCCGGTCACGCTCACCCAGGCGATGACCCGGATGTGCCGGGCGTGCGCCAGCCGGATGGCCTCTCCGAGCGGATCGAAGCCCTTCTGGATGTCGGCGGCGGCCGGCACGCTGCTCAGCTGACACAGGCAGTCGCCGCGCCGCACCGCCTGGATGAACAGGGTGTTGACGCCCAGATCGGCGGCGTCCGAGACCATCCGGGCGACCTCGGCAGGCGTCCTGAGACCGGGGCCGAATGCGTCGACCCACAACCCGCGCAGCCCGGACGGTGGCGCGGCGGGCGGCAGCACCGGCACCGCCTGAACGGCGGGCACAGGCATCTCGGCGGCTGTCGGAACGACCGGCGCCGTCTGGGTCGGGGCCGCCGGGGCCGGAATCGCCTGGACCGGAGTGGCCTGCACTGGAACAGGCTGCGCTGGGGCAGACGGCGCCGGTGCGGGCTGTGAGACGGCCGCCAGGACACTTCCGAGCAGCAGAGCGGGTACGAGGACGGCAGGCAGTGAGGGGCGCATAGGGTTCCAGGCAGCGTAGCGCAGCCGGGCGATGCAGGCGTGAGGCCGGGCGACGTGCCCGGACGCCTCCCTATCCCTACCAGCCCTCGATCTGCCGCCCGGCCTCGAAGGCCGCCACGCCCGCCGCCACCGACAGGTTCAGGCTGCGGCCTCCGCCCGGCTGCGGCAGCTTGAGCCGGGGCAGCGCGTCACGCAGCCACACCGGCAGCCCGCGCGACTCGGGCCCGAACAGCAGGTAGTCGCCGCGCTGAAACCCTGCCCGGGTATAAACCTCGGTGGCGTGCGTCGAGAAGGCGAAGACCCGGGCTCCTGGCTGCAACGTGCCCTGAAACGCGGTCCAGGACGCGTGGTCGTGGAGCGTCACGCCTTCGAGGTAGTCCATGCCCGCCCGCTTGAACTCGCGGTCCCCCAATCTGAACCCGAACGGCCGGATGAGGTGCAGCTCGGCCCCCAGCACGGCGCAGGTACGGGCGATGTTGCCCACGTTGCCTGCCTTCTCGGGCTCGAACAGCACGACGCGCACGAGCGGCGCGGCGGTCTGGGGCTCAGACATCGGCCCTGCCCATCAGGACCGTCACGCGCACCTGCACGTGGCCCACCGCCAGCCCTTCCGAGGTCTTGAACGACACGCCCACCTCGGCCACGGTGAGGCCCAGCAGCCTGGCCACCCCCTCGGCGATCTCGGCCCGCAGCGCCCCCAGCTTGGGCCGGTCGAGCGTCACCACCAGCGCCACGTTCAGCGGCCTGTAGCCGCGCTGGCGCGTCAGGTCGAGGCAGCGGCGCA
>Ga0160427_10000935_pt1 | contig 17851 bp, 14 predicted proteins | sample SolpanmetagenomL_FD_108194 | JGI IMG/M metagenome (GOLD analysis project Ga0160427, IMG submission 108194) | Solar panel surface microbial communities from Lawrence Berkeley National Laboratory, California, USA - L | ecosystem: Engineered > Built environment > Solar panel > Unclassified ...
ATCAGGAGATACAACAAGGAGATGACTGCAACGACAAATGGAGGCAACAGAAACGGACAAACGATACAAAAGATGGAACACGATAATGGGTCGAAAGAGGACGCCGGCTGCTGTGGTGGATGCAGCGTGATGTAAAAGGGCAGTCATGCGGGCATTGTTCTTCGTTTTTGTTCACGAGTATGGCGTTACATGTCAATTGGGAATCACACAGGCCAACAATGGGAGGGGCTCTGGCAAGGCTTGGGAATGTTCATGGCATAGCTTGGAAGAGCAAGGATGAACAAGGAAGCACAAAGGCGTGTTCCGGTCATTGTGGCTGTCTATTATGCGGCTGATCTCGTTGCAGCACGACGTGCTATCTAAACTGCATGATATCGATCAACGACAAGCGTGTTTCATAAGTTGATGGAGTTCCAATGCTATATTGAGGATTGAGACCATGCAGTCGCAAAGGCCAATGAATTGCATACTGGCACAACCTGATGTGTCCTGTCGTCTAGTTTTGTTCTAGTCTTGTTTCCCTTGATGGCACTTTCCATGATCGCAGCCTTCGACATCCTATGACTTCAGAACACAAATAATATCATGAAAGAATCCTTTGGAAAATGCAAAAAATTCAGCATGAAGTAGATGTGCGTTTTGCCACTATACACATGTGGTTTCCCCCTCGTCTCCGTTATTCGGCTCGCTTTACACTGAGCCGGTTAGGTGGTTAGCTAATCCAATCAGATCACGCCTTACGAATCGACTCTTCGAGTGCCTCATTGAACTTTTTGCTTGACAACATCCGTATACCCCATATCCTATACAGCTCTCTCTCTCATTTCACTCTTTGGCCACCATCATCCTAGGGCACTTTTGTACCTTCATCTCCCTTGCCTTCATATCATCGCCCAGCCTCTCGCCATGTCTGCTTCCACAATCTCCACGGCAGGCGAAGCTGGTAAGTGACACTTATATCGCCACCATATGCACAACTTCTTGCTAATGCTATATCTACAGTCGCGCGTGTTGCATACTTGTCCAGTGACTACGTAGTATCTGTACAGCCGAGCCTTGCCTCGGAGTCCTACTTCTCTCAACATCTCGAGGCTTTCACCAATGCAAAATACACCGGTGTTGTTTCATCCACACCAGAGGTTAGATCTACGGATGCATGTATACAGGAGTACGGCTGACATTCTCTAGGTTGAAGCAGTTCGCCAGAACGCGGATCCTCTTCTCTCTGTCTATGGTCCCGCCCGCGCCGGCAAGCTAGTATCCGTTACAACAACATCCTCTATCCTTGTCCAGTCGATACCTCATCTATACAAGCTCGCACACTACCCCGTGGTCATCCATGTAGCACTCCAGTCCGATTACTCGGAGATCACTGCCATACGGCAGTGCGGCTTCACTTTCATCCAGTCAGAATCATTACAAGAATCGCAGGACTTAGCACTCTCCGCCCATGCCCTGGCAATCAAGTCAGGAAGAGGTGTCATTCATTTCTTCGACCCTGCAAAGCTCGCTGGCGATCGATCAATCTCTTACGAGAACAAGGGACTTATTGAAACTATTCTGGACCTCAACCTTGCACGAAGGCACCAATCAAGTTCTGAGCAAGAATCAAACCTATATGCAGATGGTGAAAGAGTAGCACTTTTACCAGAGGAGAACCTAGCATCGCCGATGGCTCGAAGTGGCTCACCAATCCCAGGCCCAGAGGCCGAGGCCGATGGTGTGTTTGAGAAGCCTAGCAGCTCATCCGGATCCTCCGCATCTGCGCGAAGCAGCCAGAGTGATTCTGGAGCTCAATCGAGCGCTACGTCAATTACTTCCGTTGAGAGCACAGTACAGCAAAAGCAGGTCACATCCGAGGACATCCATGCCCAAATCGAGCAGATCTGGACGAGCTTGGGTGAGAAGACTGGTCGACGATACCGCGCTTTCGAATATACTGGCAACGCAGATGCGACTGCAGCTTTGTTCTCTTTTGGCGCAGATGCTGCTTTACTTGGAGAAGAGATGGGAGCTGCACAGTCAACTGATGTCTACTCGAATTGTGGTTTGATTACAGCTAGATTGTACAGGCCGTGGCTCGGTAGTGTCCTTACCCGATACTTGCCCTCCACATTGAAGCGAGTAGCTGTTCTCGAACAAAATAGGCGAAAGACTACAAAGTGGGGCCCAATGCTGCTCGATGTCCTTACATCATTCAACGCAGCAGGCTCTCCGAACGCAGCTCCTCTTATCGTCGGTTACCAGCTTGGTTATCTCGAGCCTTCCACCATTCGTCAAGCTCTTAACGGCATTTTCTCTAACTTGCTCGCTGAGACGCCCATCCAGAACCTTACGATTGGCGCCTCAACAGAAAGCAAGGCAGCTCAGAAGCAAGCAGCAGAGCAACCAGAATTAGAGAATGCTTACATGAAGATTCTGAACCAGGTCTTCAATGATCGCCTACACATCGCCAACCGCTTCGGAGCCAACGACGCTGGTGTATCTGCAACGCTGGCAGCAAACCCGGAATATGGATTTGGAGCTCTCGTAGCTCGCATGGAGCGAAGGGTGAAGTTTGTTGAAGAGGTTCAGAACGCAGCAAAGTCTAACGACTTCACGACGAAGGCACCATTAAGCTGGCTTTCGAGGTGGGCAGTCGACGCTGAGGACCCTAAGAAGTGCGATAGTACAGCGAATGAGGTGCTTGCTCGTCTTGGCACGGATGGCTCGCCACTTGCTCGCCAATTGCTCTCTAACAAGGCACTCTTCCGTAAAGAGTCTCAATGGCTGATTGGTTCAGATGCTTGGGCTTACGACCTTGGCAACTCTGGTGTTCACCACGTCCTGGCTTCCGGCAAGAACATTAACATGCTTATCGTCGACTCTACACCATACTCGGAGCGAAGTAAGAACGATGCATCTCGAAGAAAGAAGGATATTGGCCTTTACGCCATGAACTTCGGCAATGCTTACGTCGCCTCTACTGCAGTCTACGGCTCTTACACTCAGGTCCTCGAGGCTATGATTGAAGCCGATAAGTTTGATGGTCCTTCTGTCGTCCTTGCATACTTACCATATAACAAGGAGAGCGACACTGCATTGACTGTGCTGCAAGAGACCAAGAAGGCTGTTGATGCTGGCTACTGGCCATTATACAGGTGGACTCCATCTATCACTGACGACATGGAGCCAACATTCCAGCTTGACTCCGAGAGGATCAAGCGCGAACTAGAGGAATTCCTTGCTCGCGACAACCAGTTGACTCAGCTTATGCGCCGTCAACCAGCCTTTGCTTCGAACTTGTCAGGCTCCTACGGTTCTGAAGTCAGAGAGTTGCAAAAGCGAAAGGCTAAGGATGCTTACAGCAAACTGCTCGACGGTCTGTACGGCGCACCTCTTACCATTCTTTTCGCATCAGACAACGGCAACGCTGAGAACCTGGCTAAGCGTTTAGGAAACAGAGGTAAGGCTAGAGGTCTTAAGACAATGGTTATGGCTATGGACGACTACCCGATTGAGGACTTCTCTAGTGAGGAGAACATTGTCCTCATCACCGCTACTGCTGGTCAAGGTGAGTTTCCTCAAAACGGTCGCAACTTCTGGGAAACCATCAAGAACTCGGTCGACCTCGACCTCGCTACAGTCAGCTTTGCAGTGTTTGCTCTGGGTGACAGCCACTACTGGCCTCGTAAGGAAGACAAGATCTACTACAACAAGCCTGGAAAGGATCTTGATGCCAAGCTTCGCACGTTTGGTGGTAAGCCCATGACCGACTGTGGTATGGGTGATGACCAAGCACCGGATGGTTACCAGACTGGATACAACGAATGGGAACCTTTGCTCTGGAAATCACTTGGTGTTGATAATGTCGAAGGTATTCCTGACGAGCCAGCACCAATCACTAACGAGGATATCAAGATTGCATCAAACTTCCTTCGTGGTACTATTGCTGAAGGTCTTCAAGATGAGAGTACTGGCGCCATTGACGCCGCCGATCAACAATTGACGAAGTTCCATGGAACATACATGCAAGACGACCGTGATCTCCGCGATCAACGCAAGGCACAAGGTCTTGAGCCTGCATATTCTTTCATGATCCGTTGTCGTCTCGCTGGCGGTGTTGCAACTCCCCAGCAATGGCTTGACATGGACGACCTCGCTACGAACCTCGGAAACGAGACTATGAAGATGACCACCCGTCAGACCTTCCAGTTCCACGGTGTTGTCAAGGGCAAGCTCCGACCTGCGATGCAAGCCATCAACAAGTCTATGATGACCACACTGGCTGCATGTGGTGATGTCAACCGAAACGTGATGTGCAGTCCTCATCCTACAAACCAGGCATTCCACAAGGAAGTCCACGATGTTGCCAAGCTCATTAGCGACTACCTACTTCCATCCGCTGCCGCCAACGCTTACCACGAGATCTGGCTCAAGACCGATGACGACCAGAAGATTCAGGTTGCCGGTAAAGCTGTCACATCATTCGAGGAAGCTGAGCCATTATATGGTCCTGTCTACCTGCCCCGAAAGTTCAAGATCACCATTGCCATCCCTCCCCACAACGACACCGACGTCTACGCACATGACGTAGGATTGATCGCGATCAAAGGTGAAGATGGCAAGCTTGCCGGTTTCAACGTCCTTGCCGGTGGTGGTATGGGTGTTTCGCACAACAACAAGAAGACATATCCACGAACAGGTAGCATGATGGGATTCACCACACCCGACAAAGTCCACATTGCCTGCAAACACATCATGTTCGTGCAACGCGACCACGGTGATCGCAAAAACCGCAAGCACGCCCGTCTAAAGTACACCATTGACGACATGGGCGTCGACGTGTTCCGCACAAAGGTCGAAGAAAGTTGGGGTGAGAAGTTTGAGGGAGAACGTCCTTTCCACTTCGACAGCAACGTCGACACTTTTGGCTGGCAAAAGGATGAGCGCGGTGACTGGCACTTCACCATGTTCATTGAGAACGGCAGAATCGAAGATACCGCCGAATTCCCGATGAAGACTGGTTTGAGGGAGATTGCAAAGATCCACAAGGGCGAGTTCACATTGACGCCGAACCAGCACTTGATATTGAGTAACGTGCCCGAGTCGGAACTGCAGACGATGAAGGATATGCTCAAGAAATACAAGCTGGATAACGTCGACTTTTCCGGCTTGAGATTGAGTTCATCGGCGTGTGTAGCTTTCCCGACCTGCGGTCTCGCTATGGCTGAGTCGGAGAGGTACTTGCCGGAGATGGTGAGCCACGTCGAGAAGATCCTGGAAGAGAACGGTCTGCGCAAAGAAAGCATCGTCATGCGTATGACCGGCTGTCCCAACGGCTGCGCCCGCCCTTGGCTCGCAGAAGTCGCGTTTGTAGGCAAGGCTTTTGGTGCATACAACATGATGCTCGGTGGTGGCTACCATGGCCAGCGCCTTAACAAGCTGTATCGAAGCAGTGTCAAAGAGGAGGAGATATTGGAGATCTTGAAGCCGATGATTAAAAGTTATGCGATTGAGAGGAATGAGGGTGAGCACTTTGGTGACTTTGTTATTCGTAAGGGTTATATCAAGGCGACTACGGAGGGGAAGACGTTCCATGAGGATACGGCGGAGGTGGAAGAGGACGAGTGATGCACGGAATGGTGATGATTCGGGTGTATGTAGATGTTCCTATTTGGGCTGGACTTAGCGTTGAAGGAGTTTTTTATTGGCATTTGGATGAAAACGTGGAAGTATATAGTATCAATGTATTTGTGTAATGACCTGTCTACGTCTTGTATCAAGTCGGATGTGAGATGCTTCGAGAATTCGAAATTCACTGTATAGTATCTACTTCTCGTCTCACCTGGCCCGTTTCAAAATTGAGTGTCCATCCCATGTATAGTTCAGCAGTCATCTTCACAACCCAGGTCATAGGTACATTCTTACTCTGGTAGGCACACATCCTAGACTCTACCTCATTGAGAGTACGGCAGGGTGGAGGGAGTCTATCTAATACTAAAGTGCTCCAGCACTTAGCAGTATCGAAGATCGGACATCAATATCTGAACTGGGGTAGGTCATCTATTTCTCGTTCATCACAATCACCATCTGCCTCTTGACGGCTCTGCCATAGGCGGCTGACTTGATGAAAAGTGAGTCTTTCTTATTCAAGGCCGCAGCCAGTATCTGCGAACAAGAACCAGTTCTGAGAGCCAGATATCGTGAAGATGATGTGTTATCTACAGCATTGACTCCGAACCAGTCAGGAAACGGGAGGAAGAATGATATTGCTGTTATCCGCACCATTTCATGGGCGGCTCATGATTTCCCTCTGTTTCAAATAAAGGAACGATGAGGATGCCAAAGCATATTCGATCGTAGAAAGTCGCAGCATAGATAGCATAAGGCATCATGAATCCTACCTACCAATGTCTAGTGCATCTCATGCCGTCTCTAACTCTTTCGCTAGTCGCACGAGATAGAATCTCCTGACTTCCTCAGGCAATCCCTGAAACGCCTTGGCGATCTTCGTCACATCCCTTCTTCCGTTCTCATATGCCTGCAAATCTCTATTCCCATACACGTCTTTGCCAGCGGCATAGCCACATTGCATATTGCGAAAGAACACGTTGACTGCAACGCTTACGCCTGCGGTCGGCTTGGCTGTATGGAGCCATAATGGCGGGATGTAGAGGACATCGCCCGGCTTCAGGTCAAAGGTGATTGGACTTGTACATCGTGGGTAGTGAGGTTGTCCTTGTGCATCGAATATGTCAAGGCGGGAACTGGAAGCGCCGGCTGGGAAGTCCAGGTATACGACGTCTGAAGGAGGAAATAGGATGAATTGTTTCTCGCCTGTGACCTGGCAGTAGATATTTGCCATGACGTCGAAGTGAAGCCACATGTTGACGTTGCCGCCGATTCTCAGGGGCGAGCTGTGCATATTTGTCACCACATGACTCAGCTTGGGTGGTAATTGGAAGTCTGGTGCAAGAGTTGGAAAGTCCTCTGCTAGTGTTGTTGGCTTGGCGGAGGGCTGGTCTGATGAGAGGGCGCGAAGATACATTGGTGAACCTTTGGATATGTCGTCGAGGAAAGTACCGAAAGGCATGGTGGTGTAAGCAAAGTCTTTGGCTAGGAAGTTCATAGTAGAAGAGTTGGCAGAGTGTACAACTACTGGTCGCTTAGCACCGACCTTCTCCTTCAGGTACGGGATGGTCCATTTCTCTGTGCAGGTTCCAACGTTCAGACCACGAAGAATGACTGGTTGACCTGCCTTTAAGATTGTCTCAACCCCTTCTGATGATGTCCATGCAGCATATTCAAGAATCGCTCCATTTGTTGCTACAGCTTCCTGTGATTGGACTAGGTGCTGTGACAACCGTGGCATTGGATCTGTGCCCGGAGTTGCCACATTATTATTTGCCAGTTTCGTTACCTGCGACGTCTCTGCAATGGCATTCCAGGGTACTAGTCCTGGCATGAGTTGGGATGGCAGCACTGTCCAGCAGCCCTCATTCCAATATGTCCCGAATGAGAAGCACACTGCACCTCCATGCGCGACAACGATTGAGCCATTCACGAGCTCAATGGTACAGCCAATCAGCATAGGCCGTGTTTCCCAGTCGACTTGCACTGGCTGGACCATGATATCAAAATTAGTCAAGACCAACTTCAATATTTCTTTGTCTTGCCTCAGCACTTCGTGACCAGTGACACCGCCGACTAGCAGCAGGTCTTCCGTGCTGCTGATAACAAGAGTCGCGCCGAAACGACCGAATGAGGCTTTACAAGACGCATCCATTTTGAGATTGCTGGTACGATCTTGGAACTGAATCGTGATTTCGTCTTCGCTTTCAAGGATGACCCAGCTCCAAAGGTCTGGCAGGATCGTGCCATTGCTATCAATACCACCAGAGAGATATCCTGAATTGCCAGCAACAGCCACCATGCTGGCGCCGAATCGTGCTGTTGGTCTTGTGCCGACAATCTTTAGTGTGTGCCATCCGTTTAGCTCAGTCCACATCAACCATTCTTCGTTGATCTGAAAGGGGCCAGTCTTGCCTCCTGATACTAGAACTGCACACAAAGCTTTTCCGTCTTCTGTGTCTGAACGGGACAAACTTATCTGCACTGCAGAGTGACGATATAAGCCATGTGGCAGTGGATGCAATGCAGACCAGCCAGTGTCGCTACTTAGCCAGCATGCTGCACTCGCGGATGATGGCGATGTTCGTCCTCCTACTAGAAGCTGCTTGCCTTTTCCAGCAGGTGTTATTGTATGACACATGAGTGAAGCTGGAAGACTTGGTAAGGTTGCTGGTCCTGATCTATAGCTCAAATCTAGATCACCGACGGCTAGAAGCAAGTCCACGCTCTCGAGACGGCTTTGCGCACCATATCCTCCAGCAGTCCAGATAGCGTTCTGGGACGCATGGCTTGCTCCAAACCGTCTGAAGCTGCTATCAGAAGGATGGTGATGTGAACCATAATGTATTGGATGGGCATCAGGAATTACAGGTTGATATCCGTTCCTAACTGGTTGACAATCATTCCCAGGTGCAACTCCACGTATTATCACATTCCTCGCAACAAGCAGGAAATAATGGCTGCAAAACAGTGCAAACTCTTCCCATTCGTCAAAAGGCTCTACTGTATCGAGCGAATTGCGCTCTTGAGCCGAAATAAACTCGTCGTCTGACCACAAGCTCCAGAGACTACGAAAGTTGACCTCTTTCCATGAACCTCGTATGAAGCGTCGCTTCTGTTCTTCTGCAGAAGGGTGGCGTATGGCTGTCTTCAATGGGCTGTTCAACTTCTGGAAATGCTTGAGCATGGTGACAGCGAATGGATGATTCTCGCCATCTGGCAAATATTGTTCTAATACTGCGAAACATGCTAAGACGTGTAAGTATGGGTCCTCGACTTAATCTGCTCACCGACCTACCGTCATTGAAAGTTGATGCCCATTCTACCAGTTTCTCGGCTGCAAGAGCGTCCATGTAAGTGATGGAGACCTCGGCCAGAAAAAGAACTGGATCGCCTTTTGCATCAAGTGTTTGAGTAAGGACTTTATCCAATCCTGGCATATCCTCCAAATCACAGGCGACAGCTTTATAGTTGGGCCGATCTATCATTACACCGTCCTTAGGGAGGTTTATAGTCCCCTCAAGACCAATGACTGTCCTTAGCTCAGGTGTTTGCCGGACCATTTCGCACTTCTTTCCCATGAGTTGTTTGTAGTCAACATCGACGAAGACTGCTTCCCTACAAAGCTCAGGGTCACGGGATAGAAAGTTGAAAGGTAGAGGGTCACTATAATACTCCTCAGCACCATCCTCGTGGATCGCTAGATAATTTGGACAGCTTACTCACTATCCACATCCAAGATTGATCACAGTTCGCCTCCTGCCGGTAGTCTCCTCTAAAAAGGTGCGGACTACATGCTCGATAGCCCTCATACGCAGCCAGTATCCTCTATTGATCAATGGTGATCGTCGTTGAAACTTCTTGACGAAGTAACGCAGGAAACCATGATCGTCTTTATGGTATATCCTCTCCACACTTCGTTTGGAGACTATGCAGCTGTTGTTCGTCTTCAGTATATCAGTATAGCACTATATCTAGATAGTTTCAAGCACAAACATACCTCCATGATTGAGATATCTTGTTTTTCTTTCCTCGATGGCATAATCCGCTGTTTTGAGGAGGCCATCTTAGGAGCCGGAACTGCAGCTTTCTGGTCCTCCATACTGCGGATTGTATTACGGTCTTTCAAAACAGCTTCACACGTTCACACGTTCACACATTCGATCACAACAACTTTCCTGGATCAAACCTAGAACTTGAGAAATCTGAGATATCGAACTTGTACTTCCAGATTAATAATCGCGGCTTGGCATTACGGATCACAACAAGGACAGGACGACAGACAAGCTCTGTCGTTTACACAAATAAACACTATTCGTGTACCTTAGGCATCAATCATTGACCTGGCTGTTGCGCGCCTTGTTGCTTGTGAATTACAGGGTCTGTGAGTCAAGTACAACAAACGACCTCAAACGAAGAAATATATCACCCTCGCATACCTGGCTATCATGCGGTGACACAAGCCTCAGGTGTGATTTATCTTGATTATTCACTGTTATTTCCACATTCTTTGCCACTTCAGATATCAGATACAGACAACATTTCCTTGGTGCAAGGCAAGATGAGTCTCAACTGCGTGGCGTTTAATCAAGATTACAGCCACTTGGCTATAGGTAAGATCATAAGCTCTCCCAAAACATCCAGCCTTTTCAGTAGACTAAACCAAGATTAGGCACATCGAATGGCTTCCGAGTCTACACAACGGAGCCCTTTGCAAAAGCTCACCAGACATATGACGGCAACATCTCATTGATGGAGATGCTCTTTTCGACATCACTCATAGCCTTAGTTCTTTCTCCACGAAGGCTTGTGATCACAAACACAAAAGTACGACCGTCCAAAGCACGAAAGAATGATCTTATTGCTTACACGATGTAGCGAAATTCGACGATATGTGAACTCACATTTCCAACCACAATCCTGGCTGTGAAGCTAAATAGGAAGAGGTTGGTTGTTGTACTAGAAAATCAAATATACGTATACGATATCAGCAACATGAAGCTGGTACACACGGTCAACACTTCACCAAATCCTCAAGGTGAGTAATATCGACACGTCTACAACTGTATCAAGCTGAGTAGAAATAGGTGTTTGCGCATTATCAGCATCCTCAGATCGTCCTTATCTGGTCTATCCTCTCCCCCAAAGCGATACCCCTGCATCGTATACACAGCCCCCACCTCACGTTCCTCCATCTGCTGCTCCTCATCAGACCTCAAACAGCGGCCACGTGCTAGTCTTTGACCCCGTCTCGTTACAGGCAATTAATGTTATAGAAGCACATCGAGCCCCATTATCATGTATTGCTACCAATCGGCAAGGCACACGATTAGCAACAGCATCAGACAAAGGAACCATCATTCGCGTTTTCTCCATTCCTGATGGTCAAAAGCTATTTCAGTTTCGAAGAGGTTCCATGCCTTCACGAATATATAGCATGTCATTCAACGACGATTCGACTTTGCTTTGTGTTTCCTCAGCGACGGACACCATTCACGTATTCAAGCTGGCCTCAGCATCAGAGCAATACACCAAGCCAGCAGCTGAGAGAGCCACTACAGTCAGACGTGTTTCAGAACGGAGTATCAGTCCTGGTGGAGATGCCTTTGCAGACGATATGAATGCCGGTGACGGTGCAGCAGCACGAAGACACAATGGCACCTTCGCGGGCATGATCCGACGGACATCACAGAATGTGAGCAAAGGCTTTGCTGCGACTGTTGGCGGTTATCTGCCTTCAGCAGTGACAGAAATGCTTGAACCGACGAGAGATTTTGCCTGGTTCAAAGTGCCCAGGCAAAGTGGAGTAACAGGTGCGGCAGTGAAGTCTGTCGTAGCTATGAGTCCGAACGGTCCTCAAGTCATGGTAGTCACAAGTGAGGGAGATTTCTTGGTCTACAATATCGACCTGGAGAAAGGTGGAGAGGCTGAACTGATCAAGCAACAGTCGTAAGTACTTCTTAGAGTTGGTGAACTTTTCATACTAACTTCAACAAGCATCTTGCAGTCGAATGAGCGACCCGGCAGGTCTACTATTGAAGACTAAAGGCAGGAGTTCAGCAAGCGGAGAAGCGTTATTGTCGGAGCTCACTTCGATATCCTGCTGCTGCACACGTCAGCTGCACCGAAGTGACTTGCCTATGGCCTAAGTCGGGTGATACTAGCGTTGGATATCTTTAGTTGCGTATACCGGGAATTTTTACTCGAAGCGGCGTACAATGAGATCCATGGATTATGATAGTATGGTACTCGGATCGAACAGTTTCCTTAACTCATGCCATGTTTCTATGATGGGCTTGTAAAGTATGTCTCTTGTTCTTGCGCTCAGACAGAAAGCAAAACTTCTGCCACGCTCAACATGTAGGCCAGGTCCATCACACAAACTTTTGGAAACGCCCGGAAAAAGAGATTGCAAGCATATAAAGCACAGTCGCTCCTTGCTTAAGTTCGAAACAAGCTTCTCCTCTCCTGCACTACCCCGCATCTTGCCACGTGCTCTAAGCAGTCCCCATCAAGTTCCAGTTATTGTTCGGTCATCTTCATCATTCACTCTTGACCCTTCACTTTCTGCATCGCCATCATCATGTCTACAAACAAGGTGTTGAGTGCAAGCTCCCTGAGCAAGTATATTGGAGAAAGTCTTTCTCAGGATGCTAATCCACAACTCAAGAATGCTACTGACGCAGTAGCTATCGCTTGTCATGCTGGCATGCTTGCTGTTGGTTTCCGCTTGATTGGGTTAGGTGAAGATCACAGGATAGGTTGGTACTCTGTCAAGCACATCGTGGGTAACATTCAACTAATATACAAAATAGAAGCGCAATCAGATACACGGAACACTCAACCACTGCCAACAGAATGGAATGCACACTCATCTCATGCTTTCCGTTACAAACACTCACAGTCCTCCATGGAATATCTTCTGAAAGTCAGCCGACTCGGAAATAAGACAGTAGTCTACGGTATCGGCATGGGAGATGACAAAACAACTTCTTTCGACATTGCCACGAAAGACTACATCTCAGAGTCGTCACTACCAGCAACACCAGTTAGCTCATCTCCTGAAGATACAGCTCACGCAATCCAAAACATCTTCATCTCTCCCAGCCGTCTTACAGATCTTGGCTCCCTGCTCCGACTTAACATCCTTCAGAAGCTCGTACCTGGTCTGCAGAAAGAAGGTTACGAGGAGTCGAAAGAACCCGAATCCACAGCTACATCAGGGAACAACCAATCACAAGCGCAAGCTCAAACTACTCTTCCTCCTCCACGCAGACCAGGTGACTACGATCCTCTCCGTGACGATCCAGTTCTCCCACGCCCAGCGCAACCGCACCACCCTCTAGCAGATCCAGCATTCGCTCCTCGTCGTCCTCCACAACCCACTGGCGATTTCCCACCTCCTGACTTCGAAGACCCATACGATCTCAATCGACCACCCCGAGGTATGCCACGACCAGGTGGTAACGGTTTTGCACCTGGGTACGGCGAGCGTGACCTTTACCCGCCAGGTATGGGACCAAACGATCCACTGAGGATCGGAGGTGGTGGAGGACCAGGCTTCAGAGGTGGTGGTGGGGGCATGTATCCGACTTTTGATGATCCCATGTTTGGTGGAAGAGGAGGAGAGGAAGAGGGATTCAATCCGCAAGCACCTCCTGGAGCGAGGTGGGATCCTTTAGGTCCAGGAATGCCCAGGGGCCCTGGAGCGGGTAGATTTGGAGGAGGTGCTGGTGGTGGGTTTGGCGGTGGCCGGCCACCAAATCCTTTTGGTGGATTTGGTGGGAATGATTTTATCTAGACTGCAGAGCCAAGTTCAAAAAATCTGGCCCTGGTATGGATTGATCAAGACATAGGATGCAAGACGACGAGGATGACACTCACGACTATCAACGAAAAAACGAGCATGAGGAGAAGAAAACACAATCCCTTGGACGAGGACGAAATGTATGCCACGGCGTACTCATCAGGTGGTAGATGTAGTCACTAACCTAGCGCCATACAGTCTGTATTGAAGACACTCCTCCCGATAACCTCTCTTACGAATGCGAAACCTGCCACCACGTGCTGCAAAGTGCTGCAACGTTCCAATAGCACCAGTCCCACTGCAGGATCCAGCCACAAGATCTCAACATCTCGGAGGTGAAGAAGGCTATGTCAATGCAGGGACACGCTTCAAAGGGAAATTGATTTATAGTCCATGGTCTGCTGCATCTAAAAGTATCATAAATGTCACAAACAAGAATCACTTCACCTCCGTCAGAGGTTACAATGCCAACATTGTCTAAATTTGACGTCAAGCTATTGTAGCTATTGCCAGCTCACTTATCACTGCTGCTGTTGCTGTCATGGTCGACCAGAATATGCCAAGAAATCCAAACCAATGCCTACGTCATCGTGCAGACATCACACATGACCATTTCGAAACACAATTGAACGTGGACCACGACGACTGCAGCTCCAACCTTCTAAGATCACACAATCACTCCCAATTTTCTAGGTACGCAAACATTACCAACATACGACTGTATCTTCAAGCATCAACCTACTCACATCACCACTTTAGCACCAGTCAAAACACACACTTCCCCTCTTTTACCACCACCACCCAAACACCACAAAAATGTCAGGAACTTCCAATGTCGGCCAAGGCTCTGTCTACGAGGCAGGTGACCAGCGCCCCCACCCTCCCAAGAACGCAGACAACATGGACGACTTCGCCAAGAAGTTCGCTGCTGGAAACACTGCCAACATCCACAACAAGGACGACCCTAGTACGTTAATACACCACCATTCCACCCCTTTCCTCCCCTAGCCTTTTCTTCCCATCTACTCCTCCATCCATCCACAAACAACGCATCATACACATCTTTCTTTTCATCCATCTATCCACTCAACACACCACTAACCACCATCTCCCTTCTTCTAGAGGACGAGCGCAGCATAGCCAACCGTCTCGAGCTCGAATCCCAGCGCACCGACGACGACGCTCCCAAAACCGAGGAGGAAGCCGCCAACAAAATCGACGCCACTCTCCCTGCCCGTCTGCACGGCAACGAGCCCAGCAAGGGCGCTAAGATTGATCAGCAGATTCGTGATGAGGAGGAGGAGGAGTTGAGGAAGAAGGATGAGGCGAAGGCGCAGAGTGCGGCTGATAAGAAGCACTAGATTGTAGGCTTCTGTGATTGGAGGATTACACAATACAAGATGATCAACGACATCTAATGTTGTAGAGCCTTTGGCTTCGGCCGGCAAGCAAAAAGATATTTAGCATAATTGCATATTCGATTTGGTGTACACTTCGCTTCCATCTGATGTGTTCTGGTTATATGGGATCATTGTCATAGTTGTTGGTGGCACCTCGCCAAGTGTGTGAAATTGCTGTGTCGTTCGTAACGCCTGAACCGCAATGGTAATGGTACTTTGTCTTTGTCTTGGAGCACACATCTAAAGCAAATCAAGAATAGTTACAGGGTCAAAAAAAGTGTATGAAAGCAGTAGTGGGGGAGCTTGGAGTATCACTTGAGCTGAAAGATGCTCCTATAAGGGAAAGAACAATCTCTAACGTTTCGTTGTGTTCTGCGCTTCTACGGTTGCGCTCACTTTTCCGCTGTGCTATGCTTCTATCGATCTGCAGGTTTGTCTCAAGCTGGTTTGTAGAAAGAGAGATCATCACAATGCGTTCTTGCCGAATTCTTTTCTCATGTAAGAAACTTGCCACATCTGTACCAGCTCGACCTCCCCAGACCTCGGCCTCATCCGTACCAACTTAGGCTAACTCATGCTCCAAATCTGTCTCGAACGAAACGCCTCCAGTTGCAAATTTGCTCGGGTCCTTGTTCCTGGTAACCAAGACATGACATCTACTCCAGCTCAATAGTGCCCGGCGGTTTACTCGTAGCTACAAGAATCAAACGAATTAGCACTCTCAACCAACACACTCACACTGCACACGCCAATCACGAAAAACTTACTATCATACAACACCCTACAAACCCCATCAACCTCATTAACAATCCTCGCACTAACTCTCTCCAGAAAATCCCAATCAAACCTAAAAAACCGCGCCGTCATAAAATCAGTCGTCACCACCGCCCTCAGAATAATCGCTTGTGCATGGACTCGATTATCGCCCATCACGCCCACAAACTTCGATGGGTCCAGTCCAGCCAGCGCTTGGCTGATTTGTCTGTAGTACCCTGCCGCGCGGATTTCTTCAAGGAAGATGCCATCGGCCTGGCGCAGAATATGGAGTTGTGAGGCTGTTACTTCGCCCAAAATGCGAATGCCCAGGCCCGGACCGGGGAAGGGATGGCGCCAGACGAGGTCTTCAGGGATCCCGAGCTTGGTGCCGAGGACGCGGACTTCATCTTTGAAGAGTTCGCGGAGGGGTTCGATGAGTTTGAGGTGCATGTTTGCGAGCAAGCCGCCGACGTTGTGGTGGGTTTTGATGGTTGCGCTGGGGCCTTTGAAGGAAATGCTTTCGATTACGTCCGGGTACAGGGTTCCTTGGAGGAGCCATTCGATTTTGCCTGCTTTACTTGAGCCCTCTGCGGCTTTCATGATGCGGTCGGCTTCTTCTTGGAAACAGTGCACGAACTCGTTGCCGATGATTTTGCGCTTGCGTTCGGGGTCGGTGATGCCGGCGAGTTTGGACAGGAAGCGGTCGCTTGCGTCGATGACGGTTAGGTTGACGCCGAGATGCTCGCCTAGTGTTTTCTTTACGATTTTGGCCTCGTCGGTGCGTAGGAGCCCGTTGTCGACCATGACGGCGTGGAATCTATCGCCGATTGCGCGCTGCATCAGCTTAGCTGCGACGCTTGAATCGACACCGCCGCTGACCGCACCAATGACTTGGCCTTCTGGCCCGACTAATGCTTGGATCCGTGCAATCTCCTTGTCCACAAACTCGTCCATACTCCAATCCTGCTTCGCGCGGCAGATCTTGACTGCAAAGTTCTTGAGGATTTCCGTTCCTTTCGGCGTATGCGTTACTTCTGGGTGAAACTGAATGCCATACCACTCTTTCGATTCGTGCGCGATACCCGCGTACGGCGCATTCGACGTTTTGGCAATAACGACGAAATCTGTAGGCAGCCCGGCCAGCTTGTCACCATGCGACATCCACACTTCCATCCCATCCTCGATATCTGCAAAGAGACTGTTGACGTGCTCCTTTGCGCCCGAATACGTCTCGTAGTGTAATCTAGCAGGCCCGTATTCGCGCTTCTCGCCTGCAAGCACGTTCTTTCCATGGTGCCAGGCTAGCTCTTGCAGTCCATAGCATATACCTAGGATGGGCACGCCGAGCTCGAAGAATGCCGGGTCGACGTGCGGTGCGGAGGGATCGTAGACGGAGTAGGGACCACCGGATAGCACGATACCGGTGGGTTTCCATGATAAGTCGGCGAGCTTTTGAGTGCAAGGCAGCATTTCGGAGTAGACATTGAGTTCGCGGAGACGACGGGTGATGAGGTGGGAGTATTGGGAGCCGAAGTCGAGGACGAGGATTGTGTCGAAGGCTTCGTGTGGGGTGGTGTCTTTGATGGTGGAGGAGCTCATGGTTTCGGTGGTCATGCTGGAGGAATGAAAAGTGTTGTTGTTGTTGATGTCGATTTGAGTGTTGCTTATGGAGTGGACGAGGGCGTGCAAGAGGTATTGCTCGCTATTTTGGACCTCCAAAGATGAGATTGCACGGACGTACACGGAACTAGTCAAAGAACGTGTTGCCAAATAAAACAGAATGAATGGAGCAGTCGGAGGAGGTGAAAGTGAAAGTGAAGAACAAAGCCAATCACGTGCCAACCATTGGAAATCTTTTTTGTCGGACTTGGATCCGGCGGTACTCACAGACAATCCAACATCAACAACATCAAATTACTGCCATACATCTCCCGCAACCACATCACCATGCCCAAACGAAAAGACCCCAGCACCGCCACTCCCACCACTACCACCCAAGATGACTCCGATTCCTCCTCCTCCGACGTCGACATGCTCAACGTCGACTTCGAATGGTTCGACCCCGCCTCCATCGACTTCCACGGCCTCAAACTCCTCCTCCGCCAACTCCTCGACGCAGACTCTGACCTCTTCGATCTCTCCGCGCTCGCCGACCTAATCATCTCGCAGCCGACCCTAGGCTCCACCGTAAAAGTATCCGACGACGCCTCCGCCGACACAAAGGACACCGATCCCTACGCCTTCCTCAGCATTCTGAACCTGCACGCCCACAAAG
>Ga0160427_10000936_pt1 | contig 17847 bp, 18 predicted proteins | sample SolpanmetagenomL_FD_108194 | JGI IMG/M metagenome (GOLD analysis project Ga0160427, IMG submission 108194) | Solar panel surface microbial communities from Lawrence Berkeley National Laboratory, California, USA - L | ecosystem: Engineered > Built environment > Solar panel > Unclassified ...
AAGCTTAAATTCGCGGCTGTGATTCCGTCCTGGCATCTGGGCTCCTTCGCGGTGTAATCAGCCTACCGGCTGATCCATGCGAAGTGTCTTGGCTGCTGGTCCTGTCCGGGGGGTTCATTCCATGGCCTCCGCCGGTGGGAGGACCGCCCGAGAAGAAGCGCCAGCTGAGCAGGGCGCTCAGCGCGATAATCAACACCTGCGCCAGTGCGTCTTTGAGCAGGAGCGCCGCGATGGCCGAGCCGAGGGCCAGGGCGTCGCGTGGACGATCCGATCGGGCGTGAGGATGCGGGCCATGCCGAGCACCGCCTGCGCGACGACGGCCACCGCGACGATCTTCAGGCCGTGAAGCCAGCCCGCATGCTCCAGAGGTCCCCCAGCCAGGAGGCCAGGGCGCTCCACAGTCCAGCGCGGCTGAGCCCGAGAGCGATTCCTACCTGGCTGCTGGCCGGACCGGGCAGGAACTGACAGAGGGCCACCAGATCCGCGTAGCCGTGCTCATCCAGCCAGCGGCGGTGGACGAACTCTTCGCGGAAATATTCGAGGTGCGCGACCGGCCCGCCGAAGCTGGTCAGGCCCAGGCGTGTGAACGCCACAAACACCTCCAGAACCCTGCTGTTGGGTAAGGCCTGCGGCTTCTCAGGTAGGTGCAGAGGATCAGTCACGGTAGAACCTCCTCTGGAGCGTACCGTGACGGCCTGACGTGACAAGACGACTCCTGCCACGGGTCGGGTGGCAAGAGTCTGTGGAACACCGGGTGCTGCTTTGGGGCTGTTTAGGAAACCGGTTCAGGCGCCGCGAGCGGTCAGAACGGTGAATCGGGGAAGTAGTACTGCTTGGCGTTCAGTTTCGTCACCAGCACCGAGGGAATGATGGTGGTCTTCGGCATGGCCGTGTTGGTCATGCGCGCCTTCGCCAGCAGGCTGATGGCCTCGTAGACCATCTTGGGCGGGTAGGTGACGTCGGCCGTGATCAGCTTATCGCCGTCCTGGACCTTCTTGATCATCTCCTTCATGCCGGCACCACCCAGAACGAACCGAATGTCGCTTCGGTTGGCCTGCGCGATGGCCTTCAGCACGCCCGCCGCGATGTCGTCGTCCTGCGCCCAGACGGCGTCGATCTTGGGGTAGCGGGTCAGGTAGTCCTGCATCACCTTGAAGCCGTCGTCGCGGTTCCAGTTGGCGTACTGCTTGTCGAGAATCTTCACGCCGGGGTACTTGCTCTTGAGCACCTGCTCGAACGCGTCCACGCGCTGGTTGTCAATCACGGTGGCGATGCCGCGCAGGACCACGATGCTTCCCTTGCCGGCCAGCGTCTTGCCGACGTACTCGCCGCTCACCCGGCCCAGACCAGGGTTGTCGCCGGCTACATAGGCGTCCTGGGCACCGGCGTCACTCAGGGCGCGGTCGACCACCACGGTGAACACACCCTGCTTCTTGAGGTTGGCGACCGGCCGCGTGAGCGGCGCGCTCTCCTGCGGCAGGATCACGAGCGAGCCGATCTTGTTCACGTCGGCCAGGTCCTGAATCTGGTTGGCCTGCTCGGCCGAGTCCTTGGCCGTTTTCACGATCACGGTCAGGCCCGGATATTTGGCCTCCAAGTCCTTCTTGGCCTGGTTGGCCCAGTACACCACGCCGCCGGTCCAGCCGTGGTCGGCGCTGGGAATCGAGACGCCGATCACCTGCTTCTGCGCGGGGGCAGCAGCACTCAGCAGGCTGGCGGAACCGAGCAAAACGGCGGACAGGACGACGAGTGAACCGGGAACGGCAGTGCGTTTGGAGAGATAGGACATACAGGTTTCCTCCGGGAAACGAACAGGCTGAGTGAGGCGACTGGACTGGAGTGCGGCAACTGGAAAAGGGCGGGGCGAACGGGTCATTTGCTGCGTCCGCGCTGAAGGAAGGCCACCACGACGATCACGATGCCCTGCACGGCGGCGTTGAGGTACACGCTGATGATAGAGGTGAGGTTCAGGACGTTCTCGATGGTCACGAGCAGCACCGCGCCGACCACCGTGCCCCAGATGCGGCCGGCACCGCCGCGCAGGGCGGTTCCGCCGATGATGACGGCAGCGATCGCCTCGAGTTCCCAGAGCAGGCCGGTCGAGGGGCTGGCGCTGCCCAGGCGCGGCACGTAGATCAGCGTCGCCAGGGCCACGCACAGGCCCTGAATGGTGTACGTCAGGATCTTGACGCCCGTGACGTTGACGGCGGCGTAGCGCGCCACCTGCTCGTTGCTGCCGACCGCCTGAACGTACCGGCCGTAGCGGGTGCGGTTGAGGATCAGGCCGCCCAGCAGGGCCACCGCCGCGAACAGGTAGATGGGGAGCGGCAGGCCCAGGAACTTGCCGTAGAACACCGGGCTGTACACGTCGCCCAGCTTGTTGTCGAGCGAGATGCTGCCGCCCTGCGACATATCGGTCAGCACCGCCCGGTAGATGCCCAGGGTGCCCAGCGTGACGATGAACGGTTCGATGCGCCCGCGCGTGATCAGGGTGCCGTGCAGCACCCCGGCCGCCGCCCCGATGGCGAGCGCACACAGCATGCCGACCACGATGGTGGCCCATCCCCCGCCGAGGCTGGGAATCAGGGCGTTCATCACCAGAATCATGCTGCCCGCGACCAGCCCGGTGAGCGAGCCGACCGACAGGTCGATGCCGCCCGAGATGATCACGAAGGTGGCGCCCACCGCGATGATGCCGATGAAGGCGGCGCGGGTCAGCACGTTCGACAGGTTGGTGAAGGTCAGGAAATCGGCGTTCAGCAGCGTCGCCACGATCATCAGGGCCACGAGCCCCAGAAGTGGCCCGAGCGCTGAGACGCGGGCCAGCAGCGGCGTGCGCCCCGGCGTGAGTTCGGTGCGTGGGGCGCTCACGCGCTCTCCGGCAGCGGGTCGGTCTTGAGTCCGGTCGCGTACTGGATCACTTCGGTCTCGCTGAGCTGGGCGCCGCTCAGGGTGCCGGTTAGGCGGCCCTCGCGCAATACCAGCAGGCGGTGGCAGAGTCCCAGCAGTTCAGGCAGCTCGCTCGAGATCACGATCACGCCCCGGCCGGCGGCGGCCAGCCGGTGAATCAGCGCGTAGATCTCGCGCTTGGCCCCGACGTCCACGCCCCGCGTCGGCTCGTCGAGAACGATCACCTGCGGGCTCGCCTCCAGAATCCGGGCCAGCGCCAGTTTCTGCTGGTTCCCTCCGGAAAGCGAACTGGCCAGCACGTCGAGCTGACCGGCCCGGATGCCGTACTCGGGCACCGCCCGTTCGAGCGCGGCCTGCTCCTGCCGGGCATCGAGCAGCGGCCGCGCGTAGTGGTCGAGCGTCGTCAGCGTGAGGTTGGGACGCAGCTTGAAGTCCATCAGCAGGCCCTTGCCCTTGCGGTCTTCCGAGAGGTACACCAGCCCTGCACGCGCGGCCGTCCCGGGGCTGCTCAGGCGAAGTGGCCGGCCCCCCAGTTCGGTTCGCCGCACTGTGTGCCGCCGCAGCCCGATCAAGCCCTCGAAGGCCTCGGTCCGGCCCGCGCCCACCAGTCCAGCGAAGCCGAGCACCTCTCCCGGAGAGAGCGTGAAGCTCAGGTCATGGACCCAGCCGGGCACGCTCAGGCCCTCGACCCGCAGCAGCGTGCCCTGACCGGGCGGGGCCTGACCGGGAAACATGTCCTCGAGTTCCCGGCCGACCATCAGGCTGGCCATCTGGTGCGGGGTCAGCTCGGCCGCCGGCCCGCTGTGCACCACCCGGCCGTCACGCAGCACCGTGACCCGGTCGGCCAGGGCGTTCACCTCGTCGAGCCGGTGGCTGATGTAGACCACGCCGACGCCGGCGGCCCGCAGACCCCGGATCAGCCCGAACAGCAGCTCGGTCTCGCGCAGGGTCAGGCTGGCAGTCGGCTCGTCCATGATCAGCAGGCGGGCGTCGCGCGACAGCGCCTTGGCGATCTCGACGAGCTGCTTCTGCGGCACGCTCAGGTCTTTCACCCGGGTCCGTGGGTCGAGGTGCAGGCCCAGCCGGGTGACGGCCTCCGCGGCCATGCGGTTCATGGCCCCTTCGTTCAGCAGCAGGCCGCCCACCTCATGGCCGAGAAAGATATTCTGGGCGATGGTCAGGTCGTCGGCCAGGGCGAACTCCTGGTGAATCAGCACGACGCCGTTCGCCTCGGCGTCCCGGCTGCTCGCGAACCTTACGGAAGCGCCGTTCAGCTGCATCTCGCCGCTGCTCGCCGGCTGATACCCGGCGAGAATCTTCATCAGGGTGCTCTTGCCCGCCCCGTTCTCGCCGATCAACGCGTGCACCTCACCGGCCTTCAGCTCGAGGCTGACGCCGTGCAGCACTTCCACCGGACCGAACGACTTGCGGAGCTCCTGAAAGCTGAGCAGGGCACCACTCAAAGCGCGACACCGGTCAAAACGGCGCCCCCGAATACAGAGCTGTCCAGGTATAAACGATCACAGGCCTCCCGACATACCACGCCTCGTGGCGCACGACATCACAGATTTCACTTGGTATAGGAGAAGTTTAAAGGATGCCTCAAGACCGGTCAAGCTGAAGAAACACTCGAGGACAGGCTTGACTCCCTGACCGGAAGGCGGACGGGCCGCTCTCCGCGTCACGCGGCCTGGAGTGTTCTGGCCGAGCACAGTGGGGAGTGTATTGAGGATGGCCGCTGGAAGCTCATGAACTTCTCGGAAGGTCAATAGCAGCCTCCTCAATAGTCCCGTGGTCTTCTGCGCACTGGTTGGTCAGGGCGACGGGTGAAGCAGGGTGAGGAGTATCCGGGTCGCCCGGGACAGCAGCTCCGGTCTGGGGCCGACGACGCTCAGATCGCGTTCCAGGCCGGGCAGGCTCAGTGCCGGACAGATCAGGCGTCCGGCTTCCACGTCACGCCGCACACTCAGCTCCGAGAGAAAGGCCGCCCCCAGACCGGTGATGACCGCCTCCTTCACCGCCTCGGTTCCGGTCAGCGTCAGGACCTCGCGCGTCTGAATTTCTGCCCGTTCCAGCGCCAGCCTCGCGACCTCCCGGGTACCGGACCCCGGCTCTCGCCACACGACGCCCAGGCCGGTCAGATCGTCGGGATTCAGCGATGTTCGGCCTGCCAGCGGATGTTCGGGAGACAGCGCCAGTCGCAGGGTGTCCCGGCGGAACACTTCCTGTCTCAGATCGGCGGGCAAGGTGCCGACCGGCCCTTCGACGAGGGCCAGCTCGCACGCCTGGGCCAGCAGCAGGGCCATCGCTTCCCGGGTGTTGCCCTGCTGGACGTGAAGCGAGACATTCTGAAACCGAGCGTGGTACGTGGCCAGTACCCCGGGCAGGATGGTGGCCGCGATGGTGCTGCTGGCAGCGATGCTCAGGGTGCCGAGGTCCAGTCCATGCAGGTCGGCGGCGTACTGCCGGGCTCCCTCCAGCGCCCGTGAGGTGGCCACCGCGTAAGGAAGCAGACCTTCTCCGGCCGGGGTCAGCCGGACACCGTAGCGGTGCCGGGTCAGCAGCGGCTCGCCGACCGCCTGCGTGAGCAGCTTGATCTGGGTGGACACGGCAGGCTGCGTCAGGTTGAGTTCTCCAGCCGCCGCACTGAGGTTGCCCAGGCGGGCCACACGAACAAAGGTCAGCAGGTGCTCGGGATTGATCGCCATCTCCCAGATATACATCTTATTTGGATCAGTGCAATCAACTCCTATTTGAGTTTATGCGTTGCGAAATCTACTCTCAGGTCATGACCACGTTCCACCCTTTCGCTCCCCGTCCGCTGAACCGGCTGTCGGCGCCCACAGAGGCAATCCGGGGCTTCACCCCGAACTGGTTCACCGCCTGTATGGGCACTGGTATCGTCTCACTGGTGCTGCCCAAGCTGCCGTTGCCCGGCACGGTGGCAGTGGGGGAGGGGCTGTGGGTGCTGAACATGACGCTGTTCATCGTCTTCACGCTGATGTCTGTGGCCCGCATGGTGATGTACCCGGCCGATTCCCGCGCCACGCTGCGCCATCCGGTGCAGAGCATGTTCCTCGGGGCCATCCCGATGGGCCTTGCGACCGTCATCAACGGCTTCATCACCTTCGGCGTGCCGCACTGGGGACAAGAGGCGGCGCTCGTGGCCCGTGACCTCTGGGTCTTCGACGCCGCTCTCTCGGCGTTCGTCGGGCTGCTCGTGCCGTACCTGATGTTCACCCGCCACGAGCACACGCTCGAGAGGATGACGGCCGTGTGGTTGCTGCCGGTCGTCGCCTCGGAGGTCGCCGCCGCGAGCGCCGGGCTGATCGCGCCGCATCTCAACGTCGCCACTGCCGAACTGCTGGTGTATTCCGGCTATGTGCTGTTCGCGCTCTCGGTGCCGATCGCTCTGATGATCATCACTGTGCTCGTGCTGCGTCTCGCCCAGCACAAGCTGCCAGGGGCCGACCTGGGCGTGAGCATGTTCCTGCCGCTGGGGCCGCTGGCGACCGGCGCGCTGGCCCTCCTGCAACTCGGCGAGGCCGCCCCCCGCGTGCTGGCAGCACAGGGATTGGGCGAGCTGGCCCCGGTGACAATGGGCCTGGGGTTGGTGGGCGGTGTGATGCTCTGGGGCTTCGGGGCGTGGTGGCTGGCCCTGGCGACCTTGACGACCGTCCGCTTCCTGAAGCAGGGCCTGCCGTTCAACCTCGGCTGGTGGGGCTTCACCTTTCCGCTGGGCGTCTTCACCGCCGCCACCTTCGGGCTCGGTGCGCTCACGCACATGGCCTTCTTCATCGACTTCGGACACGTGTTGGTCGTTGCCCTGGCCTTTCTCTGGTTGCTGGTCACGGCGCGCACCGCCCACGGCGCCTGGCACGGCCACCTGTTCCAGTCCCCGGCGCTGTCCAGGGAGACCGGCCTGCCCGGAACCTGAGGCCCACCTATCTGTGTTGAGTGCCGCCAATGCTCCAGTCCTCTACGTTCGAGGGCTGGAGCACGACTTTTCACGGCAAGACCACGCAGGATTGACATTGGGTCCGAACGGTTCTAAGATTTGAACATGTTCAGAAAGAGTCACGTTTACAGTGCTGTGCGGTTAGGCCAGGTCGGTCAGCTGCCACGGTCAGACGGACGGACTCACGGAGGCACTCTGGCAGAAGACGACCATTCGTCCAACACTTAACATTTCCGCATACCGCTCCACGCTTCCTGTCTATAATTTGAACATGTTCAATACTGGAAACGAAGTCGAGGAGACGAAGGCGGAACGCACGCGCCGGCGGGTCTATGACGCGGCCATGACCTTGTTCAGAGAGCAGGGGTTCGACCAGACCACCATGCGCGACATCAGTCAGGCGGCAGGCATGGCGCTGGGCACGGCGTACTACCACTTTCCCAGCAAGGAGGCCATCATCGCCGCCTACTACGAGGCGATTCAGTACCAGCACCACGCTTACGTCGTAGACCACCTGCCGGGCATCAAGTCGCCTCAGGAACGCCTGAGGATGATTTTTCGCAGCAAGATCGAGCTGCTTCAGGGCGACCGGAAGCTGATCGGCGTCATCTTCAGGTACACCGGCGATCCGCTGCATCCGCTGAGCCTGCTGGGCGAGGGCACCCGTGACCTGCAACAGCAGACCGTCGAGACCATCGGCCTGGCCCTCAGAGGCGAGCGGTTCTCGCGCGAGGTCGCCGAGCTTCTGCCGATGGCGCTCTGGAGCCTGCACATGGGCACGCTGCTGTACCTGCTCTACGACACCAGTGAACAGCAGACCCGCACCTACGCCCTGATCGACCAGAGCCTCGCGCTCACCACGCAGTTGCTCGGTGTCGTCCGCCAGCCGCTGCTCTCGCCGGTCGTCCTCCCAATCCTGCGCCAGGTGAGTGGGCTGCTCGACGCCGCACAGATCAACCTCACCCTGCCCAAGACCTGAATCCAAGGAGTGTGCCATGTTGGAAATCGCAACCTACGCCCTGTACCTGAGCATCAGCCTCGCCGTGACCATCTGGGTCGGCACCACCCTGTTCCGCAACGGGCGCATCTTCCTGGTGGACGCCTTCTCGGGCAACGGGCAGATGGCCGACAGTGTGAATCAGCTGCTGAGAATCGGTTTTTATCTGCTCAACATCGGCTTCATCGGACTCTTCCTGAACACCGGGGACACGCCGGACACGGCTGGGCAGATGATCAAGCAGCTGAGCTGGCAGCTCGGGGTGGTGATGCTGGTGATCGGCGTGGTGCATCTGTTCAACATGCGGAACATCTCGGGCATGAGAAGCCGCGCCCTGAACAGGCCGCAGCCGGTCACCGGGCCGGTGGCGCCCACCGTCTCCCCAGCGCCTCAACCCTGGCCCGGCCAGTCCCACTGAACTGTCGCCGAGAGCGTGACGGTTCGGTCGCCTCTCGGCAGAACGGGAAGCGCACGGGGACGCCCGACCGCTTCCCGTTCCAGATCATCCAGTCCGCTTGATGACGCCTCGTGTTCGAATCTTCCCGCCAACATGGGTGGCAGCGGCTAACGTTGGTTGTAGGAAGTGCTCCGCGGCTGGCCATCGCCGCTGGTGGGCACGGCACGTTCAGGGGCAGCGTCGGCACTTCGGTTGTCGCTCACGTTCAATCTCCTGTCGAGGTGGGCATCGCGGGAACGGGGCTGCTCACCTGCTCCGCTCTGATGGCGTCGCCCTCCTCCTGCATCACCTCTGCCACCTGCATCTCGCCCGCCTGCTGCTGTTGGCTGGGCGGAGAGATGGGCAGGCTGAGGACGATACTCTGCGTTGGCAGAACGTCCTTCCACTCGGAGATCAGCTGTTTGTAGGCGGCGCCGACAGGCCGGATGTTGCGGTCGAGGTCGTACAGCCCGAGCGAATTCACGCGCCCGTTGTTCTCGCGCAGCGCCGTATCCCAGTCGACCTGATCGGTGAGCGAATACCACGTAAAGCCCACCACCGGCAGTCCGTCGTTCCTGATCCGCAGCACGTTGGCCCACTCCTTGCGCAGCCACGCGACCGCCTCCTGACCGCCCGGTCCCTGGGTGAGATTCGTCTCGGTGTGCATCACCGGCAGACGGTAGCGGTTGAAGTACTGCCGGGTGATGACCGAGTAGCCGTAGATCTCTCCGGAGGCCTCGGTCTGACCGTCCGGCTTCATCAGGTGCTCGTTGGTCACGTAGTAGTCGTTGCCCATGATGCAGTGCTGCTTGAGATGATTATTGAGAAAGAAGTGATACTCGGCCCTGGTCATGCCGTTGTCGAGCAGGTACTCGTACATCTCCGAACTCACCCGGTGGCCGTAGTTGAGGTCCAGCGACAGGAACCGCACCTCGTTCATGAACTCGGCCTGGGCAATGGCCGCCGGATTCTCGGCGTGAAAGTACTCGCTCGACTCCGACTGGATGAAGATGGCGTCGGACCGGACCTCCAGAATCGCGTGCATCGCCAGCACATTGGCCTTGACGATATGCTTGAGCGCTGTGACGAAGCCCCGGTCGGTGGTGAGCTGCTCGTTCCACCAGCCATACTTGCCGGAGAACAGCGCGCACACGTACATCTCGTTGACCGGCGTATACAGCTGCACCCAGGGATAGCGTTCGGCGAAAGCGCGCGCATATTCCGCGAACAGCTCCGGAAAGTCGGGATTCTGAAAATTGCCGATCCAGTCGGGCACCCCAAAATGACACAGGTCAGTGATCGGCGCGATGTCGCGCGCCTTCAGGTCCGCGTACGTCTGGTCGACAAAGCTCCAGTCGTAGTGGTTCCGGCCGAGCCAGACGGTGTGCAGCGGGGGGCCGTACCGCAGGTATCGTATTCCGAGGTCCTGCACGAGCTCGAAGTCTCGCTGCCAGTGCGTGTAGTGGCCGCACTTCTCCATTTCGTCCACCCGGAATCGGCCGTGCTGAAGGGTGGGATACGAGTTCTCGATGCCCGTCGCAAACATGAAGTAGATCATCAGGTGTCCTGAGCGTAGAGCCGACATGTCTACGCTTAGGTTCGTCCTGTTGACCTCTTCTTTATCCACTGACCGGATTCAGGCGCAGCGGGGCTTCAGGTGTGCCGGCCACTCCTGCCCGTCAATGCCGTGCTGGTGCAACCCTGCACAGCTCACAAGCTCAGGTCGGGTCGAGCATGAGGTTTACCGTGCCCGTTGCAGAAACGCGCCCGATCGGCCCCGATTGTGCCGCTTGATGGTATGAACCGAGACACCGGCGTCGAGTGGGCGCGGCGGCGTCCTGTTTCGGCACTGTCATGGTGTCACGCACGCTTTGGTAGTTGTCGGACCGAGTGGCCGTCAGGAGCGGCGCGTCGTGAGCTCGATGCGCTCCATCGACGAGAGCAGGTGCCGATCGGCATTCACCTTGCTCTGCTTCAGGTTCAAATGAATCAGGCTGTGGCGCGTATAGCCCAGAGCATCCGCCAGCGTGATGGCCAGCGTATAATTGACGATTTCATTCTTCTTCAGCTCTTTCGCGAGTGCGAGCAGCAACAGGTCGCGCAGCGGTCCGGGCGAATATTCCTCGCCGATCATCTCGGCCAGAACGACCAGCTCCCTGATCGGCTCGCACACCTGTCCGGTGGGGGGCTCGCTCAACTCGACGAAGAGGTGCTCCAGACGCGCCAGCTGACCCGGAATCTGCGTCCAGCTCAACAGGACCTGTTCCCTGGCGTCAACGACCGAGAGATTGGCGGCCAGTGCCGGAAGCGCTTCGAGCAACTGGCGTTCCGAGTCGTGCGCCCGCCGGAGGTACGTCATGTACAGGGGGCGCGCTTGATCGGAGAAGAGGTGCAGATCGTCCTGCTTCATCGGGCAGTGACTGTGAGAGGAGAGAAAGAGAACCATGACATATCACACAGTCTGAATTCAGCTCCTCCCCCTGTTCATTTCCGTTCGATGAACATTCGTTGGCGGGTTTGGATGAGCCAACCTCATTGGGCCAGCATGTTTCTTCAGATTGCGTTTAGGGTGCACTGGATGGTGCAGTAAGACGGGCGAGTCATGAGGTTGCGCCGCGACTTTATATCAGTACTCTGCCCATACAACTGCCACGGTGCCCTGTATGACCTTGCAGGTGTGATTGCCAGGTCTGCAAAGATGTGCTGTGGCCGTATACCTGGGTCTGTAGGAGGCGCTCGACGAAACCCTTCTTCAGATTCGAGTAGTGGCCGCGTGACCGATCGGCGGCAATGCTTCGACCAGCTGGGTCTCTGCTGAGGAGAGGTCGTATATAGATCGCTCAGATCTTTCAGGTTCGTGCCAGGTCTGGAAAATGCTGCACCGTCTCTTCCGTCGTTCAGGTTCAGTATGGCCGGCGGCCTCACCAGCGAGGAGAGATCGAGCAAACCGGGTCGCACAGCTGCTGGAGGCTGGATTCCTGAGAGGACGTCATCAACTCAGGACGCCCGGAGGAGCTCGGCCGGCCATGTTCCCAGGTGGAGACCCACTTCAGCACAGCGCAACTCGAGGGCGGCCACACACAGGCGGGTCTGATTCCAGCTCTGCAACTGCGGCGTCTTCAGCAGCGTGGCCGCCAGTTTGAACTTCGGCCCTGCTGCGGCATCCCCGGCAATCGACAGCCTGAACCGCAGCAGACGGTCGGGTTCAGAACTCCAAATCAGCGCCCAGACTGCCGCGATGACGTAGCCCACGAAGGAGAGACTCCCAACGCCCTCGATCAGCAGTGTAACCATATCTGAACTCAGTCAGTGCGGCAGTCCACCGTCCCGGTTCTGGGCCTGGACCACAGTGGCAGGCGTGTCGACCGCCCGTTGCCGCATGGCGTTCTGCTCGATCTCCTTCTGGAGAAAGTAATTGAGCAGCGTTCGCAGCGCTGCGATGGCCGCGAGCTTGCCGATCTCGTCCCAGCTGGGTGCAATGGCGGTGCGCAGGATATCGGCCGCCAGCTCGAATTCCAGGGCCACCGCCAGCCACCGGGCCAGCCGAAGACGCACGCCTTCTTTGGCCTCGTCCGGTGCCGCTGGACGAACGAAGAACACGGCCAATGCTCGCCACGTCGCCTCGATCGCGGCGATGGCAATGATCACGCCTGCTGCTCCCTCGACTCCGGAGGCGACGTACCCGGTCCACAGCTTGAACAGAGCTTCCACTGGCTCACTGTAAGCGGCAGGCCATCGGGCCGCCCATCACCTGAACTTCAGGTCTCGGCAGGCTTGCGCCACAGGAAGCAAGGTAGCCGACCAGGGTAAATCAGCACGGTTGTTTGAGCAGCCTGGGTTAAACGCCCTCAAAGGCAGGATCAGATGACCGGTCCAATTTCCGAGTGCTGGCTGGCCGAATCAGGACGCTGCATTGTCTGACCAGTGTTTTGTCAGGAAGTGGCTGTGATGATCTGCATCTTCCGAAGCAGAAGCGTCAAGTCCCGGCTGAAATTCGACGCTCTCTGCATCACATCCGAGAGGGCCAACACCTGCTGCGGAAAATCCAATGCCTGAGCAAAGATCATTGCCATCGAATATTTGGCGATGTCCAGCTGCGTCATCTCCAGCGCGACAGCGGTCAACAGCAGGTCTCGTCCGGCTCCGTCCGGGTGCGACAGCAGCTCTTCGCCGAGGTCGACCAGTGCTTTGACTGGCATGCAGACGGGACCGGTCGGAGTTTCGTCCAGTTCGGAAAAGATGCCCTTGAGAAGCGCTATGCGGTGGGGAATGCCCAGGGCATTGTCCAGCAATCGCTGCTTGATTTTCGTCTCCGAAATGCCGACCGCGATGGTCGGCATGGCATACAGCATCTGCTCTGTCGCCGAGTACATCTGCAGCAGGTGGACCAAGTACAGCGCCCGCACCTGATCTGGTTGAAGGTTCAGTTCCGCCAGCGTCACATGCGCTCCCAGGTCCTCAAGCGCCTCATACACGACAGTATAAAAGGGTTCTCGAGTTTCTCCCAGAGCCACTTCGTGATAAAGGCTTCAGCAGAGATTGGGCTGGGGTTGGGTGATGCTTCTTCACCCCATCACCCTGCTGAAGTTGAACCATGAGCACTTTTCTCCAGCGTCGGAAGCAGGCGCAGCAGATTATTCAGCAGCGGCACGAGACCTGGGATCAGAAGCAGTGTCCACCGGCCACCGGAGTCCTGGCACGGGTGGGTCAGGTCAGCCGCATTAGACAGAGCACCTATCCGCTCGAAGATGAGCGCCAGTCCCCAGGGCTCATGCGGAAACAGTGCGTCTGCCCGCCCGTGTCGGCCCCGTTTCACCTGCGTCGACCAGAATCGAATGACCACCGCTGAGGTAGGGGAACGCCCAAGGCCGCGACGAGATGCTGGGTGTCATCCGGCCACGGAGGAGAGGGGAAATGCCGCTGTTGAGCAGGCAACTGCCTAAGAAGCTTCAACCGTTCCTCTGCAAGAAGAGAATTCTTCGACCTTCGCTCTCACACTGGGGACCGGAGCTATACGGTGTGAATGACGCCGAGCCATGCGTGTATTCGCACAACTATCCAGCAACTCATAGCCCCACAAGAGCAGCAGGTGGCACGCCTGTACGCCGAGGCGTGGTACACGGCCCTGCCTTAACTGCGAGGTGCGCGAGATCCCCTGCATCTACTACCCCACGGCCTTGCCTGAGTCCAAGAAGCCAACGCGCTACCTCCAGACCCCGGCAGCGGTGTTCACTGGAGCCGAGGTCGGCACGATTATCACCAGATGACGCCGGTGGGAACGGTTCACCCAAGCACCTCGGTCGGATGCTTGACCGACTCGGATACAGCAATTGCAAGGCCAGCCTCGTCCGTGAAGAGAGACCCTGGGAAGCTGCTGCTAAGTACGCCGTGGCGCTTCTGATGCTGGCCTCTTTCCTCAGCGTCGAAGCTGCCGACGACCCGCCGGCCTTGATGCAGTTTGCGCTGAACGGCAGGCCAAATGGACCATCTCCACTTGTTGATGTCGCTGGTTTCGTCCAAGATGTTGGCAAGTTCAGAGAAGTGACCGAGAAACCTGTCTCGCGCTCTGGGCGGACGCTTCTTTACGTGAACCTAGGTGATGTTGGTTTCCTGGTCTGTCAACTCCCGAACAATCAAACCGTCCATATGCTGGCAGAAGATAGCTTACTGGCTGAAGGGTCTGTTGCTTCATCTAACAGATACAGGACGGCTGTTTTGCTGTTTTCTTGCCCTTAGTTCATGAAGCGGGCCAATCCTGGACGAAAGGAGTGTGACTTATGGCTGATCTTTCGACCCAGCAGCGAGACGACCTCAAAGACAAGGACTTTGCCTACGTCGACAAGCAAGGTGAACGTCACCTTCCGATCCATGACGAGGAGCATGTCCGGAATGCCGCCGCGCGATTTTCTCAAACCAAGTTCGAGAGCACCGAGGCCAAACGACAGGCCGCTCGACATGTGATGACTGCCGCGAAGAAATTCAAGGTGGAGATTGCACAAGACGATGATGTGAGCAAAGCGGCTGAGAGCAGCACGTAACGCCGTCTTTTCCACCCCACCCGCTTCGGCGGGTTTCTTTATGCCCTGAGGAGGCAATTGCATGTCGAACGAATCGAAAGCACTTGCGATGGTGTTTCCTGTTAAGGCGGTCTCACCTCATGCCTCGGCGGCATGCGGGACTATGCCTTGGAACTGATCAACCTAATGAAGGTCGTTGTGCGTCTGCGTCCTGGGCCGTCATCGTAGAACCCGGAGGTGCTTTTTCATCGCCGATTACAGCAGCCAGGTGGTCAAAAACCCGACTACGGCAAGTGTAATGACCACCATGCCCTCTTCCACCTTTGGGCGGTCCTCCCTCCAGTTTCTGGCAATGGCATACAGGCCGAGAGCCAGCATGATGGTGGTGATCAGGAGGAAGAACGCACGCAGCATCATTTTATTTTAGACACACGTCATCACAGTTCCCTTTCCCCGCTCACCCATCGGCAACATTCAGGCCGCCCGCCTCAGATGCAGAGGCGAGCGGCCTGAGGAAAGGGTTAGGAACGGTTGCTGCCGGTGCCGGTCATGGTGCGCTCCGGCACGACGGCAACCGGCTGACGGCGAAGGCCAGCGAGGCCCAGGAGGCCGAGCAGACCCAGCCAGCCCCAGTTGCTGTTGTCGTTTCGGTTATCGGTCGTCCCGGTCGTCGAGGTTCCCGTAGTCGTGGTGTCTGTGGTGGATGGAGTCGCCGTCGTATCCGTGGTCTGAGCAAACGCTGATACAGGGGCGAGGGCAAGAGCGAGGACGAGTACGGTCTTCTTCATAGTGTTCAACATGGTGTTCTCCTTTGATCGGCTCTCTGAATTGACAGGCGCCGTATCACTCGGAGTCACTGTGCCACCTCCTGAAGATCGTACCCTCTGATACAAATGAAATCGACCTTACGCTAAGAACAGAGAATCTTCAGAAGTGAAGATTTGGAACACCATAAGATCATGAAAAAAGTGCTCATACGTTCAATCCATCAGCAGGATCAGGGTCCACAGTTGTGCCGCGCCGGGCCCATAGCGCAAGTGCCAGCCACCAGTTAACACGACGCGAGCGCCTTCATAAATTCGGCGGTGCATGATGAGGGCGAGCTGAATGAAGCCGAGAAAGTGCCAAACTTTGTGCCCGTTCCGCGTGTGAACCCGCGAACAGGTTTGGAGTCACACAATGGTTCGGTTCACTTTCCGGCGCCGTTTATACCGTTTCAATGGGCGTCCATCTTGAGTTTTTCTATTTCCTGCTCCTGCCGTCCGGAGCAGTCATCTCCCCCGGAATGCAGGCGGCAGGAGTCGAAGGATACCTGAGGTGAATCAGAATCCTGGTGTCGATGTCAAGGTCACAGTAATTCGATGAACCGTTCCTTCGCACTCTCCCGCCTGTGTCAGGTCGGTCGACTCTGGCTCGCCGGAAATGGAAGGGTCCCGCTGACCTGCACTTCACCTCGTAGCCAGTCCACCACCGCTTCGAGCGCTCCAGGTTGTGCCCCGAAGCTCAGCAGTGCCGGCGCCGGGATGTCGAGCACGCTGTAGGCGTTGTACAGGCACAGGTGAAGGTCGGGGCGAGCCCCCGTCAGGCCCGGCTGAAGATGTCGTCCGGCGGTGGCGAGCAGCAGGAAGCGTCCTTCCGATTTCAGGTCCGTCCAGTCGAGTTCGGTCGCCTCCCCGTACTCCAACACCCGCAGGTCGTACAGGGGCGCCAGCGCACGGGCCAGGGCACGGGCGGGCAGACCCGCCTCGCTGACGTTCTCGCGGGCCTCCTCGCGCCGGGCGATCAAGGTCACCCGGCTGCCGGGGAGGGGTGGAGCGGCGTCCCCGACCGTGACCAGCCCGCGTTTCCAGGCGGCCGCGAACAGGGCCGCGTCTTCGCTGCGCTGCGCGTCCGGCTCTGCCTGGGCCGGATACTGCTGCGCCAGCCGCGAGAGCCTCTGTACGCTCCGCTCCATGTTGCCTGAGTCGAGCGTGCCGTCCTGAAGGGCCGCCTCGACACTGCTGAGAGTGGCGAGCTGGGCCTCGCGCCGGCCGAGCGCCATCACCAGGTCCGCCCCGGCGGCCAGACTCATCACCGCCGCCTCACCACGCCCGTAGTGGTCGTCGATGGCCTTCATGCCCATGCTGTCGGTCACGATTACGCCGTCATAGCCCCATTCGTGGCGCAGCAGTCCAGTCAACACCGGGCGGCTGAGGGTGGCCGGATGCTCGCTGTCGAGCGCCGAATAGATGATGTGGGCGGTCATGACCGCCGGCACCCCGGCCTGCACTGCCGCCCGGAACGGCACGAGCTCGGTGGTTTCCAGCTCGCTCCTGGCCCGGTCCACCCTGGGGAGCGCCAGGTGGCTGTCCTGGTGGGTGTCGCCGTGACCGGGGAAATGCTTGACGCAGCTCGCCACGCCTTCCGTCTCCTGTCCGGTGCAGGCGGCGAGCGCATGTCGGGTCACGAGGGCGGGATCGGCGCCGTAGGCCCGGACCCCGATCACCGGGTTGGCACTCTGGGTGTTGACATCCATGATCGGCGCGAAATTCCAGTTGATGCCCACCGACCGCAGCTGCCGCGCGAGCGCCTCGTTCACGTCTCGGGTCAGCGCCACGTCGTCTGTGGCTCCCAGGCTCATGGCGCTCGGGGGCGCGGGCCAGAAGGGGGTGCGCAGGATCGCTCCTCCCTCGTGGTCGATGGCGATCAGGGCGTCCTCACCCATCACCTCCCGCAGGTCATGACACAGGCGTCGCAGCTGTTCTTCGTCCTGCACATTCTTGCCAAACAGACAGACCGCGCGGATCTGATGCGCTCTTAAATGCGCGGCGGTGTCCTCGTCCAGGGTCGGGCCGGGAAGATCGACCATCATCAGGTGGCCGGCTTGAATGGTCATGGGTGGCCTCCAGGGGGTGAAGCGTCCGTCGCCTCGACGGCCCGGACGTATTCTGCCCCCGAATGTAGGATTTCGCCCTCTGAGAAGTCAACTGTTGTCCTTGGAACGTCTCGGGCGAGGCCTGGACCAACCCCAGCCCTGAGGTCCTCGAACGGCCGGCAGGCGCTTTTCCCGACTTCGCGCGCGTATCGGGCCCGGGTGACGTGACGCGCCGGCGGGTCTACGGGCCGGGCGGGTGATCGCAGCGGCGGACCGTGCCGGTATGTCCTATGTCCTCATGCGTCAAGCACCTTGGTACGCGACAATGGAGCGCAACGGCCAACCGTTATCTCACGTCTCTCAGGTCTCGCCGCCGGCCTCTGGCCTGCCGCCGGCCCTGTTCTGGAGTCCCCATGAAAAAGCTTCTGATGACCGCCCTGCTGATGTCTGCCAGTGCCGCCCACGCCCAGAAGGTCGTCGAATTCTGGACGATCAGTCTGGCTCCCCTCTTCAACGACGAGATGAACCGGGTGGCCAATGCCTTCGAGAAGGCCAACCCGGGCGTGAGTGTGAAGTGGGTGGACGTGCCGCAGTCCGCCATCGAGCAGAAGCTGCTGGCCGCCGTGGCCGCCGGCCGTCCGCCCGCCGTGGTGAACCTGTCGAGCGACCAGACGG
>Ga0160427_10000938_pt1 | contig 17840 bp, 15 predicted proteins | sample SolpanmetagenomL_FD_108194 | JGI IMG/M metagenome (GOLD analysis project Ga0160427, IMG submission 108194) | Solar panel surface microbial communities from Lawrence Berkeley National Laboratory, California, USA - L | ecosystem: Engineered > Built environment > Solar panel > Unclassified ...
CCGCGCCCCGAGCAGCGCCAGCATGGCCACGATGCCGCCCTCGCCGCGGTTGTCGGCGCGCAGGATCAGCACCGCGTATTTCAGCGACACGATCAGGATCAGCGACCACAGGATCAGCGACACCGCGCCGGTGGCCGCCGCCGGCACCGCGGCGCCGCCCGCCGTCGCCGCCTTCACCGCCTCCTTGAACGCGTAGAGCGGGCTCGTGCCGATGTCGCCGTACACCACGCCCAGCGCGCCGAGCATCAGCGCCGCCCCGGGGCCGTGCCGGACCGCGCCGGGCTTGCGCGCGACCGGCGCGGCCGGAAGATCGACCGCCGGGGCAGCCGCGGAATGCAGGGCTTGGCTCACGGGCAGGTCCGATCGGTCGCTTCGCTGTTGCGCGAAACCCTAGCGCGTCAGTCGCGCGGCGATAGACTCCGGATTTCTCCGATGCGACCACGACGAAGACTTGTCACTCGAACGTGATGACAGTGGAACGACGGTGCCGGTGGACCCCGCCGATCAGGCCGCGTCGAGGCCCAGATCGATGATCGCCGCCGAGTGGGTGATCCAGCCGCAGGAGATCAGGTCGACGCCTGATGCCGCCACCGCCCCCACCGTCTCGCGGGTGATCCGACCGGAGGCCTCGGAGAGCGCGCGGCCGTCGATCATCGCCACCGCGCGGGTGAGCTGATCGGGGCCCATATTGTCGAGGAGCACGGCGTCGATCCCGACCGCGAGCGCCTCCGCCAGCTGCTCCAGGCTGTCGACCTCGCACTCGATCTTCACGAGATGGCCGGCCCTGGCCCGGGCCCGCGCGATCGCCGGGACGATGCCGCCGGCCACCGCCACGTGGTTGTCCTTGATCAGCACCGCGTCGTCGAGGCCGAACCGGTGATTCGAGCCGCCGCCGGCCCGCACCGCGTGCTTCTCCAGGGCGCGCAGGCCCGGCGTGGTCTTGCGGGTGCAGACGATCGAGGCCTTGCCGTGCGGGCGGGCCGCCTCGACGAGGCCGTGGGTTGCGGTGGCGACGCCCGACATGCGGCAGAGCAGGTTGAGCGCGACGCGCTCGGCGGTGAGGATCGCCCGGGCCGGGCCTTCGAGGCGCAGCACCACGTCGCCCGGAGCGACGCGCGCGCCGTCGCCGCGCTCGACCGTGACGGTCACGGCCGGGTCCACCAGCGCGAACGCGATGGCGGCGGCGTCGGTGCCCGAGATGACGCCGTCCTGGCGGGAGGCGATCACGCCGCGCATGTGCACACCCGGGGGTACGATGGCGTCGGTGGTGATGTCGCCGGCCCGGCCGAGATCCTCAAGCAGGGCGGCGCGCACCACCGGCTCCACCAAGAGCCGCGGCAGGGGCAGGATCTCGTCGGAGAGGACCGATCGGGTCATGGCGTCAGGGCCTCCTCGGCGGCCGCCCGGCCGCGCTCCGCCGCCCGGAGATCGGCCAGCGTCGTCTCGGTGTGGGTCGCGGCGCCGAGATGCGGATGGTCGCTGCGCCAGTGGGCGCCGCGGCTTTCCCGGCGCTCCAGCGCGCCATGGGCGATCAGCAGCGCCACCAGCGCCGCGTCGCAGGTTTCCGCCGCGGGCGCCAGGGCGCCCACCGCTCCGGCCAGACCGGCCGCGTCGCGCACGACGCCGACTTGGCGCTCCATCAGGTTGCGGATCACCGGCAGGTCGCCGGCGGCGCGGACGGAAATGGCCTGGGGCATGATGGCGGCCGGCGGCGGCGCGTCGAGCCCTTCGGCGATGAAGCGGGCGTAGGCGAGGCCCTCCAGCAGGGAGTTGCTGGCGAGACGGTTGGCGCCGTGCAGGCCCGTGGAGGCGACCTCGCCGCAGGCGTAGAGGCCCGGCACCGAGGTGGCGCCGTGCCCGTCCACCTTCACGCCGCCCATGTGGTAGTGCGCCGCCGGGCGGACCGGGATCGGCTCCACGGCCGGGTCGATGCCGGCCGCGGCGCAGAGGCCCGCCACCGTCGGGAAGCGCGTCGGCATCGCGGCGCCGAGCGTGCCGCGGGCGTCGAGATAGACCCTGCGGCCCCGCTGCAGCGCCTGGAAGATACCGCGGGCGACGACGTCGCGCGGAGCGAGATCGCCGCCCGCGATGCCGGCCATCACGGGGGCGCCGGTCTCGTCGATCAGCCGGGCGCCCTCCCCGCGCAGGGCTTCGGTCGCGAGCGGCATCGGGTCGGCGCCGGCCGCGATGGCGGTCGGGTGGAACTGCACGAACTCCATGTCGCGCAGGACCGCACCGGCCCGGGCGGCGAGGGCCAGCCCGCGGCCGACCGCGCCCGGCGGGTTGGTGGTCGCCGCGTAGAGGGCGCCGACGCCCCCGGTGGCCAGCACCACGGCGCGGGCCGGGATGCGGAACAGGGCGCCGTCGCGCTCGGCGACGATGCCGGCTACCGCGCCGTTCGTGTCGCGGAGCAGGTCGCAGGCGCGCGCCGTGACGATCTCGACGGAGGGTGCGGCCAGCACGGCCCGCACCAGCCCTTCGAGGACCCGCGCCCCGGTGGCGTCGCCACCGGAGCGGACGATGCGGCGGCGGCCGTGCGCGGCCTCCAGCCCCAGGGCGAGCGCGGCATCGCCGGTCCGATCGAACGGCACGCCGATCCGCACCAGCCAGTCGATCAACCCGGGGCCTTCCTGCGCGACCCGGAGCGCCACGTCCGGCTCGGTCAGCCCGGCGCCGGCCGCTTCCGTGTCGGCCGCGTGCAACGCGGCCGCGTCGTCGGCGCCCACCGTGGCGGCGATGCCGCCCTGTGCCCAGCCGGTGGCGGTGCCGGAGCCGAGAAGCGATGCGGTGACGAGCGTCACCGGGCGAGGCGCGAGGCGCAGCGCGACGCTGAGACCCGCGACGCCACCGCCGACCACGACGACGCGGTCGGCGGTGTTGGGGGAGAACGCGTTCATCGCGTCCGCACCTGGAGCATGCGCTCCACCGCAGCGCGGGCCCGGTCGGCAAGCGCCGGATCAACGGTGACCTCGTGGGTCATCGTCTCCAGGGCGCGGCGGATGTTGCCCAAGCTCATCCGCTTCATGTGCGGGCACATGTTGCAGGGCTTGATGAACTCGATATCGGGGTTCTGCGCCGCGATGTTGTCGGCCATGGAGCATTCGGTGACGAGCACCACCTGCTTCGGCCGCTTCTGGACCACGAAATCCATCATCATCGCGGTGGAGCCGGAGAAGTCCGATTCCGCCACCACGTCCGGCGGGCATTCCGGGTGCGCGATCACGGTCACGCCGGGATAGCTCTCGCGGACGTCGCGGATGTCGGCGGGGGTGAAGCGCTCGTGCACCTCGCAGTGCCCGGCCCAGGTCAGGATCTCGACCTCCGGGATCTCGGCCTGGACGTTCTGCGCCAGGAACTCGTCCGGGATCATCAGCACACGGGGGGCGTTCAGCGACTTCACCACCGCGACGGCGTTGCCGGATGTGCAGCACAGGTCCGACTCGGCCTTCACGGCCGCCGAGGTGTTCACGTAGGTCACGATCGGCACGCCCGGGTACTTGGCCCGCAAGCCGCGCACGTCCGCGGCGGTGATCGAATCGGCCAGCGAGCAGCCCGCGCCCATGTCGGGAATCAGCACGGTCTTGGCCGGGTTCAGGAGCTTGGCGGTCTCGGCCATGAAGTGGACGCCCGCCAGCACGATCACGTCGGCATCGACCGTCACCGCCTCGCGGGCCAGCGCGAGGCTATCGCCGACGATGTCGGCCACCGTGTGGAAGATCTCGGGCGCCTGATAGTTATGTGCCAGGATCACGGCGTTGCGCTCGCGCTTCAGGCGCAGGATCGCCTCGATGTCGGGGGCCAGGGCGGGCCATTCGATCGCCGGCACGTGCCGGCTGACACGGGCATAGAGATCGGGCAGCGGCAGCCCCGGGATGGGCCTGCGCGAGACGGGGGCAATGGTCGCCGTCATGGCGTCCTCCATTATGCTCAGTTTGAGCATTGTGCCGTCTAACTTATGGGGGCCCGGGGCGGCTGTCCAGATATGCTAGGTGTGAGCATAAATCTTTTGCGGCGCGATGTTATGCTGCGCTGCCGAAGGCGAATCCCGTCAGCAGAAGGTCGCGGGGTCGGGCCCGATCCGGCGGTCGGTCCGGTTCAGGCCGGCAATCCGCTCCATGTCGTCCGCTCCGAGTTCGAAATCGAACAGCGCACTGTTCTCAAGGATGCGTTCGGGACGTGCGGTCTTGGGGATCGCAATGCAGCCGATCTGAACCTGCCAGCGCAGCACCACCTGGGCCGGCGTCCGTCCGTGCGCCTTCGCGATCGCGAGAATGACCGGGTCGTTCAGCTCCTTGCCCTGCCCCAGCGGACTCCAAGACTCGGTCACGATTCCGTGACGCGCATGGTCGGCGCGCGGATCCACGCGCTGGAAGCGCGGGTGGAGCTCGATCTGGTTCACCGCGGGCGCGACGCCGGTCTCGCCGATCAACGTGGCGATGTGTTCAGGAGTGAAGTTCGAGACGCCGATCGACTTGGCCCGGCCTTCCTCGCGGAGCTGGATCAACGCCTTCCAGGTCTCGACGAACAGGCGCCGCTGCGGGCACGGCCAGTGGATCAGGTAGAGGTCGACATACGGCAGGCCGAGCCGCTTCAGGCTCTCGTCGAAGGCCCGCCGCGCCTCGTCGCGCCCCTGCCGATCATTCCAGAGTTTGGTGGTGAGGAAGATCTCTTCCCGCCCTACCCCGCCGTCACGGATGCCGCGGCCGACGCCCGCCTCGTTGCCGTAGGCGGCCGCGGTGTCGATCAGGCGGTAGCCCGCCTGAAGCGCCCGACCGACAAGGTCCGGCGCCTGCGCGTCCGAGAGCTGCCAGCAGCCGTAGCCGATCTGCGGGATGCGGCGCGCATCGTTGAGCGGGAGTGTCGGGGCGGCGACGGCCATGGGGCGAGGTTCCGGTGACGGTGTCCGATCAACCCAAACGCTCGCAGCGCGACCCGTTCCGGAACATCCCGTCATTGCGAGCGCAGCGAGGCGATCCCGGGCGACGCCGCGCTCACGGTTGCCGGGCTGCGCTGGACCACGATGCTTGATCGGGCTCGCAGGGCGGGCGACGTCTGCCCGGAGGCTTCAGCGGAAACCGGGATGAGGCGTCATCCCGGGCTCGCCCGCAATACCTCGAAATAGCGGCGGTGATCGCACCCGAGGTGCGTCAACACCGAACACATCCAGTCCCTCCTGCGTCGGCTCAAGGCCCGCGGGCGGCAAGCGACCCCTGCCCGCATTACGGTGTGCCTGGGGAAGGGGCGGCGCATCGGCCTGGGATGCGCCGCCCCGATCGTGATCGGCCAGCCGATCAGTTCAACGTCGCGTGGACCGGCCGGCGCTCGGTGCCGACCGTGACGTCGCCGATCATCAGGCCCATCGGACCCACGCGGACCGGCACCGTCTCCCCGTCGTGGACCCTGCCGGACAGCACCAGCTCGGCCAGCGGATCCTGGACGTTCTTCTGGATCACCCGCTTCAGCGGCCGCGCCCCGTAGGCCGGGTCGTAGCCCTTGTCGGCGAGCCAGCTCTTGGCGTCCTCATCCACCGTGAGATTGATCTTGCGATCGTCCAGAAGCTTCTGCAGCCGCCCGAGCTGGATCTCGACGATCGCCCCCATCTCCGACCGCGCGAGGCGATGGAACAGGATGATCTCGTCGACCCGGTTCAGGAATTCCGGCCGGAAGTGACCCCGCACCACGCCCATGACCTCGTCGCGGACCGCGTCGGTGTCCTGGCCCGCGGGCTGGTTCACCAGATACTCGGACCCGAGATTCGAGGTCATGATCAGCAGGGTGTTGCGGAAGTCGACCGTCCGCCCCTGGCCGTCGGTGAGCCGCCCGTCGTCGAGAACCTGCAGCAGGACGTTGAACACGTCCGGATGCGCCTTCTCGACCTCGTCGAACAGCACGACCTGATAGGGCCGGCGCCGCACGGCCTCGGTGAGGGCGCCGCCCTCCTCGTAGCCGACATAGCCCGGAGGCGCGCCGATCAGCCGGGCGACCGCGTGCTTCTCCATGTACTCGGACATGTCGATGCGCACCAGCGCCGTGTCGTCGTCGAACAGGAAGCCGGCCAGAGCCTTGGTCAGCTCGGTCTTGCCCACCCCCGTCGGCCCGAGGAACATGAACGAGCCGATCGGCCGGTTCGGATCCTGCAGCCCGGCGCGGGCGCGCCGGACCGCAGTCGAGACCGCCTCGACCGCCTCGCGCTGGCCGACAACGCGCTTGGCGAGCGCCTCCTCCATGGCCAGTAGCTTCTCGCGCTCGCCCTCCAGCATCTTGTCCACCGGCACGCCGGTCCAGCGGGAGACCACCCCGGCGACGTGGGCCGGGGTGACCGCCTCCTCCATCATGGCGTCGCGGCCAGTCTCCGACTTCGCTTCGATCTCGGCGAGCTGCTTCTCCAGACCGGGTATGACTCCGTAGGCGAGCTCCCCCGCGCGCTGGTACTGGCCCTGGCGCTGCGCCGCCGCGAGGTCGTTGCGGGCCTCGTCGAGCTTCTTCTTGAGGCCGGCGGCGGTGCCGAGCTTGTCCTTCTCGGCCTTCCAGCGGGCGGTGATCGCCGCCGAGCGCTCCTCCAGGTCGCCGAGTTCCTTCTCCAGCCGGACCAGCCGGTCGCGGGAGGCGGAATCGGTCTCCTTCTTGAGGGCCTCGGCCTCGATCTTCAGCCGGACGATCTCGCGGTCGACGTTGTCGAGTTCCTCGGGCTTGGAATCGACCTGCATGCGCAGGCGCGAGCCGGCCTCGTCGACGAGGTCGATCGCCTTGTCGGGCAGGAACCGGTCGGTGATGTAGCGGTTCGAGAGCGTCGCGGCCGCCACCAGGGCCGCATCCTGGATGCGCACGCCGTGGTGCTGCTCGTACTTCTCCTTCAATCCGCGCAGGATCGAGACCGTGTCCTCCACGGTCGGCTCCGACACGAAGACCGGCTGGAAGCGCCGGGCGAGCGCCGCGTCCTTCTCGACGTGCTTGCGGTACTCGTCCAGCGTGGTCGCGCCGACGCAGTGCAGCTCGCCGCGGGCGAGCGCCGGCTTCAGCAGGTTCGAGGCGTCCATCGCCCCGTCGGCCTTCCCGGCGCCGACCAGTGTGTGCATCTCGTCGATGAACAGAATGATCCCGCCCTCGGCCGCCGTGACCTCGGAGAGCACGCCCTTCAGCCGCTCCTCGAACTCGCCGCGATACTTCGCGCCGGCGATCAGCGCGCCCATGTCGAGGGCGAGCAGGCTCTTGTCGCGCAGGCTCTCGGGCACGTCGCCGTTGACGATGCGCAGGGCCAGACCCTCCACGATCGCGGTCTTGCCGACGCCGGGTTCGCCGATGAGGACCGGGTTGTTCTTGGTGCGCCGGGACAGGACCTGGATGGTCCGCCGGATCTCCTCGTCGCGGCCGATCACCGGGTCGAGCTTGCCGTCCCGGGCGGCCTCGGTCAGGTCGCGGGCGTACTTCTTCAGCGCGTCGTAGGCGTTCTCGGCCGAGGCGTTGTCGGCGGTGCGGCCCTTGCGGAGCGCGTTGATCGCCGCGTTCAGCGAGGCGGGGGTGACGCCCGCCGCCTGGAGCGCCCGGCCGGCCTCGGAATCCTTCTCGACCGCCAGGGCGAGGAGCAGCCGTTCCACCGTCACGTAGGAATCGCCCGCCTTCTCGGCGGCCTTCTCGGCGGTATCGAACAGGCGCATCAGCTCGCGCGTGGCCTGCGGGGCCGCGGCGTTGCCGGACACCTTCGGCTGCTTGGCGAGCCACTGCTCGGTCTGGGCCAGCGCCACGCGCGACTGGCCGCCCGCGCGGTCGATCAGGCCGGCGCACAGGCCCTCCGGATCATCGAGCAGGACCTTGAGCAGGTGACCCGGCTGGAGTTGGGGATGTCCCTCGCGCGTCGCGAGGTTCTGAGCCGCCTGCACGAAGCCGCGGGCGCGCTCGGTGTACTTTTCGAAATTCATGCACAACCCTCCCGTACCGGCATCCGCCGCCCGATGAGAGGCGCGGCGCCACCGAAACGTCGCCCTCCGGCTATCCGCCGCGCGAGGACCCCGGCGCCGCTGGTGGCCGCCGGTAGACCCGATGTGGTGTTGCAAATGGGCACCACAAGGGGCCGCGAAGCCCTTGCGCGACGGATCAATTCAGGGCCACGCTCCGCGCATGACCGCATTGATTCATGTCAGCGCCCTGTACCGCTATCCCGTGAAGGGCTTGAGCCCCGAGCCCATCGATCGGGCCGACCTCGAGACCAGCGGCTTCTTCCCGGGCGACCGGCTCTACGCCATCGAGAACGGCCCCTCGGGCTTCAACGCCGTGGCGTACCGGCATCAGCCGAAGACCAAGTACCTGATGCTCATGCGCGACGAGGCGCTCGCCCGCCTGCGCACTCGCTACGACGACGCCACGGCGACGCTCACCGTGGACGGGCACGGCGAGCCTCAGGCCTTTCGCCTTGACACCGAGGCCGGCCGCGAGGGACTGGCCGACCTGATGCGGCGGTTCGTCCCCGAGAGCCTGCGGGGGGACCCGAAGGTGCTCGCCGCCCCGCCGCAGCACCGGTTCACGGATTCGCCGACCGGCTACGTGTCGCTGATCAACCGGGCGAGCGTGGCGGCGGTCGAGGATTATCTCGGCGCGCCCGTGGATCCGCTGCGGTTCCGCGGCAACCTGCTGGTCGAGGGGCTCGCGCCCTTCGCCGAGTTGGAGATGGTCGGGCAGGTCGTCGAGGCGCCGAGCGGGCTGCGGCTCAAGATCACCAAGCGCACGGTGCGTTGCGCGGCCACCAACGTCGATCCGGTGAGCGGCGTGCGGGACTGCGACATCCCTTGGACCCTGGATGCCCGGCTCGGCCACCGGGACCTCGGCGTCTACGCCGAGGTGATCGCCGGCGGCGCGCTGGCGAGGGGCGACGCGTTGCGGGTGGTCGGGTGATCGATCAGGGCGATCTGTCGAACCCGATCCCGTCTTCCTGAAGCGCGCACCGGCGGGCCTTCATGCTGCCCTCCAGGATGGCGCGACATCCGGCGGCCTCCTTCGAGGCCTCCGCCGCGTTCGGCCTCTCCGGATGAGGGAGAGACTCTGTTCGCCCGTCGTAACCGCCCTCAGAGCCGCGACACGTAGGCTGCCAGATCCTTGATGTCGGCCTCGCTCAGCCCCTGCGCGACCTCGTTCATCGCCGGATCGTAGCCGGGCCGGGCGTTCGACTTGTAGCCGGCGAGCGCCTTGGCGAGGTACTCCTCCCGCTGCGCCCGGATCCGCGGGATCGCGTCGCGGCCGGCAAGGTCGGAGCCGTGGCAGGAAGTGCACTGGTGCTTGGCGACGAGTGCCTGAGCCCGGTCGGCCAGGGCTGGATCGGCGGGCGTTCCGCTCCGGCTCGGTGGCGGCAGCGTCGCCACCGCGTCGGCATAGGCCCGCAGGTCGTCGTCGGAGAAACCGGCGGCGACGTCGTTCATGGGGGGCGCCTCGCGCTGCTTCTCCCGGAACTGGAAGAGCTGCGTGACCACGTAGTCCGGGAGCTGACCGCCGAGGGAGGGCACCCCCTCGGTTTCGGAGGTGCCGTTTCCGTGGCAGCCGATGCAGGGCGCGAGGCGCTCCTGCATCGCCGCATCGGGCGCGGCGAGCGCCGCGCCGGCCACCAGCGTGCCGAGGGCGGTCGCCGGACCCCGGATCGCCCGCTGAATCCCGCCCATCACTTGCCGTAGCTGACGCGGTAGATCGCGCCGTTGTAGTCGTCCGAGACGAGGAGCGATCCGTCCTTCGCGACGAGGACATCGACCGGACGGCCGACATACTTGTTGTCCTGGAGGAAGCCGGTCAGGAACGGCTCGACCGCGGCGACCTTGCCGTCCGATCCGGGCTTGGCCATGACCACGTCGCCGCCGAGCTTGGTGGTGCGGTTCCAGGAGCCGTGCCGGGCGACGAAGATCGCGTCCCGGTACGCATCCGGGAACTGCGTGCCGGTGTAGAACCGCAGGCCGAGCGAGGCCGTGTGCGCGCCCAGGAGCGCCGCCGGCGCCGTGAATTCCGAGCAGGAATGGCCCCAGCCGTATTCGGGATCGGTGAAGGTGCCCTGGTGGCAGAACGGGTAGCCGAAATGCTGCTTACCCGGCTCGGTGATGACGTTCAGCTCGTCGTTCGGGATGTCCTCCGACACCCAATCGCGGCCGTTGTCGGTGAACCAGAGCTGCTTGGTCTTCGGGTTCCAGTCGAAGCCGACCGTGTTGCGCACGCCGCGGGCGATGACTTCGGCGTTCTTGCCGTCGAGGTCCATGCGCCGGATCTGCGCGTGGGTATCCGGCGGAACCAGGATGTTGCCGGGCGCGCCGATCGGCACGTAGAGCTTTTTGTCCGGCCCGATGGCGATGAACTTCCAGCCGTGCGCCTCGTCCTTGGGAAGGTCGTCGTAGACCAGGACCGGCTTCGCCGCGCCGTCGAGGTGGTTGGCGATGTCGTCGTAGCGCCAGATCTTCGAGAGTTCGGCGACGTAGAGGGCGCCGTCGTGGAACGCAACGCCGTTCGGCCGGTGGAGGCCCGTCGCGATGGTCTTGACCTCGCGCTTCCCGTCCTGGCCCGCCTGGGGCAGCACGGCGTAGACCTTGCCGACCGTGCGGGTACCGACGAACAGCGTCCCGTCCGGCGCCTGGGTCATCTCGCGGGCATTGGCGAGGCCGCTGGCATAGACCTCGACGTGGAAGCCCTCCGGCACCTTGAGCTTGTCCAGCGGCAGCTTGGCGACCGGCGTCGCGAGCGGCGGCCCCGCAACAGGCGCGAGCTTCGCGGCCGCGCCGCCCTCCGGACGGCCGTACAGGGCATCGCCGCGTTCGACCGCCTTCACGCTCGCCGGCGGCGCGGCGGAGGCGGGCGTCTCCTGCGCGTGCGCGGCGTATGATCCTGCGGCGCCCAAGCCAAGACAGGCCAGGGCAGCGGCGAGGGAACGGGTCGCGGTCGGCTTGCGGATCGACGTCATGATGTCTCCCGATGCGGTCGGCTTCTCGGCCCACCGCTTTTGCTGAACTCTTTATTCAACGATCTGTCCGACGACGCGACCCGTCGCATGGAAACGCGCGCGACAGCTCGATGCCGACGTAACCCGGCGCGGGATCGTGGCAGCCTGAGGGACCCTGTCGCTCCCGGACCGGCGGACCGGATCGGCGATCCCGGCGGTTCCAGGCCGTGCAGCCGACGGTGCTCCGGAATCGCGGATCTGGCCCGGTTGTCTCCGGCGGTCCTCAGATCAGCCGGCACGCGATGCACGCCCTCGCCTTGCGTTTTGCCGAACGATCTCCGAAAACGCCCCCCGTCCGGGAAGCTTAGGCTTGGCCGGGGATCACGGCCGCGGGCCGGATCCCGGCCGATACGGCGTTCCGATCCGGTTCGAGGACACGGTTCGATGATCGATTACGCGCAGGCGCGGCGGATGATGGTCGACTGCCAGTTGCGGACCTTCGACGTGAACGACAACTCGGTGCTCGATGCCTTCGACACCGTCGCGCGCGAGGCGTTCGTGCCGAAGGGCCGTGAGGCCTTCGCGTATATCGACCAGACCTTGAACCTCGGCGATGCGACCGGCGAGACTCGCTGCATGCCGGCCCCGATGGTGTTGGCGCGGATGATCCAGGCCCTCCGGATCCGCCCGGGCGTGACCGCGCTCGATGTTGCCAGCGGCACTGGCTACGCGACGGAAATCATGACGCGGCTCGGCGCGCAGGTCACCGCCCTCGAATCGGTGCCGGATCTCGCCGCAGAGGCCCGCGCCCGCCTCGGCGCCACGGCCCAGGTTGCGGAGGGTCCGATCGCCTCCGGCGCGCCCGATCGGGCTCCCTTCGACGTGATCCTGATCAATGGTCGCGTCGAGGTTCGGCCGCAGACCCTCCTGGACCAGCTCAAGGACGAAGGCCGTCTCGTGTGCGTGATGGGTCCCCATCGCAACGCCAAGGTGACGCTGTTCGTGCGCGCCGGCGACGCCTTCGGGGCCCGTTCGCTGTTCGACGCCTCGCTGCCCGGTCTGGAGGCCTTCGCGGCGGAAGCCGGCTTCGCGTTCTGAGGACCGGCCCCGCTCAACTCAGGCGGTAATCGGTCATGCGGGCGCGTCGGGCACTCCGGCGGTAGGCCATCACCGAGTCCGGCCACAGGGTCGTGTTGCGCCCGCTCGCGTCCAGGTACCAGCTGCGGCAGCCGCCGGCCTGCCAGATGCTGTCGGCCATCCGGCTGCGGATCCGGTCGAGGAAGCGCGTCTGCGCCTCCGGGCGGACTTCGATGGCCCGCCTGCCGGTGCGCAGGGCTGTCAGGCAGTCGAGCACGTGCTGCACCTGGATCTCGATCATCGACACGACCGAGTTGTGGCCGAGACCTGAATTCGGCCCGAGCAGCATGAAGTAGTTCGGAAAGCCGGCGACCGAGATGCCCTGATAGGCGCCCATGCCGTCGGACCACGCATCCTTCAGCCGCAGGCCGTCGCGGCCGACGAGGTTCATCCGCGTGAAAGTTCCGGTGACGTCGAAGCCGGTGGCGTAGACGATCACGTCGAGATCGTGGATCCGGCCGGCTTCCGTGGTGAGGCCGGCCTCGGTGATCCGGGCGATGCCGTCCGTCTCCAGGGTGACGTTCGGGCGCTGGAGCGTCGGGTAATACTCGTCCGAGATCAGGACGCGCTTGCAGCCGAGCCGGTAGTCGGGCGTGAGCTTCGCCCGCAGGTCCTTGTCGCGCACGGCCTTAGCGAGATGCCGGCGGGCGAGCGCCTCGGCCTGCCCGGTGAGCTTCGAGACCTTGGTGAAGCCCAGGAAGGCGCGGACCTCGTGGAGCCAGAACAACCGGGCCCGTTCGAGCCGCCGGACCAGCGGCAGGCGCCGGTAGCGCGACCGCGTGATCTCAGGAATGGCGTGGTCGTGCTTGGGCATGATCCAGGGCGGCGTGCGCTGGAACAGCGTCAGGTGGGCGGCGACCTTGGCGAGCTCCGGGACCACTTGGATCGCGCTCGCCCCCGTGCCGATGATGCCGACGCGCTTGCCCGCGAGGTCGACGGAATGGTCCCAGGCCGCCGTGTGGAAGGCCGGGCCCTTGAAGGCGCCGCGGCCCGGAATATCCGGGTAGGCCGGGTGGTGCAGGCCGCCCATGCCGGAGACGATCGCGCGCGTCAGGATCGGCCCGCGGTCGGTCTCCACCCGCCAGAGGGCACGCGCCTCGTCCCAGGCCGCACCCATGAACGTCGTCCCGAGCCGGATCAGCGGCAGCAGCCCGTTTCGTTCGGCGGTCTCCCGCAGGTAGGCCAGGATTTCCGGCTGCGGGGCGTACATCCGGCTCCAGTCGGCCTTCGGAGCGAAGGACAGGGAGTAGAGGTGCGAGGGGATGTCGCAGGCCGCTCCCGGATAGGTGTTGTCGTGCCACGTGCCGCCGAGGCCGTCGCCCTTCTCGATCACCTGAAACGGCCCGATCCCGGCCTGCCGGCACCGGATCGCCATCGCGAGGCCGGAGAAGCCGGCGCCGACGATCAGGACAGCGAGCGGTGCGGAAGCGGGCTCTGTCATCGCACGGGGCTCCCGGTGAGTGCATGGGGTGTCGGCGCGTGCGCGTTCAGGAACGCGGCGGCCTCGTCGAGGGAGGCGCGGGCCTCCGGCAGCATGCCGGCCGCGAACTGCCACGCGTGCGAGACGACGGGAAAGACTTTCAGCGACGTCTCGACACCCGCTGCCCGCGCCCGTTCCGCCATTCGGACGGAATCGTCGCGGAGGACCTCGCGCTCGCCGACATGGAACAGCAGCGGGGGAAAACCGGTGAGATCGCCGTGGACCGGCGAGATCCGCGGATCAGCCGGATCGGCATCGCCGAGATACATCGACCGGATCGCCGTGAGCGCCTTCGGATCGAACATCGCGTCCCGCCACGCGTTCGTGACGCGCGATCCGTCCTCGGAGATGAAATCGGTCGCGGGCGAGAACAGGGCGGCGGCCCAGGGCATCGGCAGGTCCAGGGCGCGGGCCTCGCCCATCAGCACCAGAGCAAGGTTCCCGCCCGCCGATTCGCCCGCCACGCAGGCGGCGCCCTCGGCGCTGAAGGCGCGCCAGACGGCCACGGCATCCTCAACCGCCGCCGGGAACGGATGCTCGGGGGCGAGGCGGTAGTCAGGGGCGAAGATCGTGAAACCGCGGTTCGCCAGGGCTCCCGTCACCGGCCGGTGCGTGCGCGACGAGCAGGCGATGAAGCCACCGCCGTGGATGTACAGCATCCGCCGGCCGGGTCCGGCCTTTGGCCGGACCCACTCGCCGCGCACGCCTCCGACGATGCCCGCCTCGTAGGTGACGCCCTTCGGATCCGGGAAGGTCGGCGCCTCGAAGATCCGGCGGAAGGCGGCGACATCGCGCGCGCGCGCGAGAGGGCCGCGGACCCGGTTCCGGATCATGTAGGCGCCGATATAGGCGCGCAGGCTGGCCATTTCAGAGCGTCCCGCCGGAGAGCCGCACGATCGCGCTCCAGTAGCCGGCCGGCATCAAGCGCTGGATCAGTGCCCCGTTCCGGGCGTCCTTGCCGATGACGAGGCGCGGCGCACGGACCTCGATGCCGCGGATGATCGCGGCCGCGGCGTCGGCAGGGGCCAGCGTCAGGAGCTTGCCGAAGGCCTCCCGGGCCTTCTCGTCCTCGACGGCGGCGCGCTGGGCGGCCTCGGGATCGGTCGGAGGACGCCGGCCGCGGGCGTTGCGCGAGATGGCGGTGGCGACGCCGCCGGGATGGACCACCGTGACCCCGAGCCCGGTGCCGGCATATTCGTGCCGCAGAGCCTCCGAGAAACCCCGCACGCCGAACTTGCTCGTGCAGTAGGCCACCTGTCCGGGCGGCGCGATCAGCCCGAACAGGCTCGACAGGTTGACGATCTGCGCCGCGGACCGTGTACGCAGCATCGGCAGGAACGCGTGGCACATCCGCACGACGGCGCGCAGGTTGATGTCCAGCAACCACTCGAAGTCTTCGAGATCCGTCTCGTCGAAGCGGCCGCCGAGGGCGACGCCCGCGTTGTTGATCAGGACGTCGACGTGGCCGAACCGGTCCGCCGCCCAGGCCGGAAGCGCGCGGATCGCCTCCGCATCCGCGAGATCGACGATTCGGGTCTCGATTGCAGCGCCGCTCTGCCGGGCCTTGGCGGCGACCGCCTCGAGGCCGACGGCGTCCCGATCCACCAGCAGGAGTCGGCAGCCCCGGGTCGCGAGGCCTTCCGCCAGGGCGGCGCCGATGCCGCTTGCGGCGCCGGTGATCAGCGCGACCGCGCCGGCGAGCTGAAATTTCTGCGCCACGTCGCGCCTCCCGAGTGGCAAGTTGGTGCGGACCCAGTCGCCTGGGATAGCCCCGGCATCGCGGATTGTCTAGGGTGAACACCCTAGACGAGGTTTGACACGATGGCGCGCGGCCGCAGGCCTGCAACACCGACGGAATGCGAGAGCCCGCCCGGCCGCGCCGCGCCGCGCACGCGCGACCGGATCCTGACGGTGAGCCTGGCCCTGTTCAACACCCGCGGGCTGGGACGGGTGACGACAGCCGAGATCGCCGCCGCTGCGGGGATCCGCGAAGGCAATCTGCAGTACCACTTTCCGCGCAAGAGCAACTTGGTGGAAGCGATGTTCGCGTCTTTCGAGGTCGAGGCGATCGCAGTTGCCGGCCGGCTGCCGGCGGATCCGGCCGCGCTCCTCGCCTACCAGCGCGCATGGTTCGATCTGATCTGGCGCTATCGCTGCGTCTATCGCGACGGCATAGCCATGGTGGAGATCGCTCCGGCGCTCCGCCCGCGGATCCACGTCCTACGGGCCGAGACCCAGGCGCTGGCCCGCGGCGTCTTCGAGGCGGCCGTGCGGGCGGGGCGGCTGCGGATCGGCCCGGAGGCCCTGGGGCGACTCATCGACAATGCCTGGATCGTGTCCAGTCACTGGATGAGCCATCGCCTTCAGGGCGGAGCCGCACTGACCGAGGCCGACCGCGACTGGGGTTTCGCGCAGGTCCGTGATCTCTTCGCCCCTTATCTGGTCGCACGCGACTCGGATTGACGCGGTCTGGCCCGGACTTTCCATAGGTCGAGGGCACCCTCCAAGCCGAAGGACGTGATGCTCGACCGCCTAGTCCATGCCGGCCTCAGCCTCCTTCTGCTCCTCGCCGTCGCGGTGCTGTTCTCCACGAACCGGCGGGCGATCCGCCCCCGTCTCGTGCTCACCGCGCTGGCGCTGCAGGTGGGGCTCGGCGCCCTGATCCTGTTCCTGCCGGCCGGGCAGGCGGGATTGTCGGCGACGGCCGACGTCGTCGTGACCGTGCTGTCCTACGGCGACCGCGGCACCGCCTTCCTGTTCGGGGGGCTCGTGGAGCCGAAGATGTTCGAGCTGTTCGGTGGCTCGGGCTTCATCCTGGCGCTGCGGGTGCTGCCGCAGATCCTCTACGTCTCCGCGCTGATCGGCGTATTCTACCACCTGGGCCTGATGCAGGCGCTCGCCCGGGGGCTCGGCGCGGTGCTGCGGCGGATCCTCGGCACGTCGCCGATCGAGTCGTTCTCGGCGGTGATCACGATCGCCATCGGCCAGAGCGAGATCGCCGTCGCCCTGCGCCCGTTCCTCGCCCGCCTGACGGGGGCCGAGCTGTTCGCCGTGATGTCGAGCGGCGCCGCGTCCACCGCCGGGTCGATCCTGGCCGGCTACGCGGCGCTGGGCGTGCCGATGACCTACCTGCTCGCCGCCTCCGTGATGGCGGTGCCGGGCGGCCTGCTCTACGCCAAGATCCTGATGCCCTCGACCGAGCCGACGCGGATCACCACCACCCGGGTCGAGTTCGGGGAGGTGCGGGCGGCCAACATCATCGAGGCGGCCGCCGACGGCACGCAGAAGGGCCTGATCGTAGCGGTCTCGGTCGGCGCCATGCTGATCGCCTTCGTGGGGCTGATCGCACTCGCGGACGGTGTCTTCGGCTATCTCGGCAACGCGATCGGCTACCCCGCCGCGTCGTTCGAGGGCGTGCTCGGCTGGGCGCTCGCGCCCCTGGCTTGGCTGTTCGGCGTGCCGTGGGAGAACGCGACCCTGGTGGGCGGGGCGATCGGCCAGAAACTCGTGTTCAACGAGTTCCTGGCCTACGCCAACCTGTCCCCGACGCTGAAGGCCGGCACCCTCGATCCGCGAACGCAGGCGATCCTCTGCTTCGCGCTCTGCGGATTCGCCAACTTCGCCTCGATCGCAATCCAGCTCGCGAGCTTCTCCAGTCTCGTGCCGGAGCGGCGGTCGGAAGTCGCCCGCTACGGAGTGCGGGCGATCCTGGCGGGAACACTCTCGAACCTGACGAGCGCGGTGATCGCGGGCCTGTTCGTGGCGTGAGGTATCGGGCAGGCGGTATGGTCGCGTCGGCCGCCTGCGCGCTGTCCGCCAAGTCCGTGTCCGCTCGTCCGGCAGGCGGTGCGCGCCTGCACGCGGATCAACGGTTCAGGTTTTTGAACGGAGCGTCAAACCGGGATGTGCCGGCCCACGGACGGGGATTCGGGTGATCGAATCGTGGCCGAAGATCGATGCCCCGCGGAACCCAGACCGCCCTACGGCGGCGCCCGCGGCGGGTCCGGAAACCGGTGTCGCACGCGGCGCCATCTCGAGCACCAGGCTCGATCTCGGACCGCAAGTTTTCGGCGCGCCCTTCCGGGTCAGAGACGTGCGGGGCGACCACATCGGTCCGACAGTCAGGGTTCCGTCCCGGAACACGCGCATAAAAAAAGCGCCGCTTCGAATGAAGCGGCGCCGCGAAACGTCCTGTCGGAGACTTAGTTGAAGGTGTCGATCTCAGCCGACTCGTAGCTGGTGACTTCCATGCCGACGCAGATCTCGGACACGATCGGGGCAGACCAAGCCATGATATTCTCCACTTAAGGTTTAAAGGTTGAG